>Ga0115848_100151_pt1 | contig 21782 bp, 26 predicted proteins | sample InSIn3gowninarea_FD_83862 | JGI IMG/M metagenome (GOLD analysis project Ga0115848, IMG submission 83862) | reverse complement strand
TTGACTGCCAGTAATTACTATTTTCTACATACAATGCTACTAATGGGGTTTACTATTGGAAGGAACTAAAACAATTAATAGGATGTTCAGAACTTTCTGAAGATGACTTTTCTGCGTTTGTCAGAAAAACTATTACAGCCAACCCCGCAGCATTGTATGTAGAAAATAGTAATTACTGGCAGTCAATTCCAAAAGAAACAACTTAAGATAGTAACTCAGAGAGCGAATATTTCCGGTATTTCATTGTTTAAATAGAGAAAGTTGATCGAATACTTGAATTCCTTGAGGTTTATCCTCTTTAATAAATTTGTATAAATAGTCGCCAATTGCTTTAGCTAAAAGTACAGGTACAGCATTACCTATCTGTCGGTATTTAGAAGCTGTTGAGCCATAAAAAACCCAGTCATCTGGAAAAGTTTGAATTCTGGCGCACTCTCTAACGCTTAGAGGGCGTAGTTCTTCTGGGTGGCACATATCTGTAGCTTTCTGGTTCGGGCTTGTCGTTACCGTAGGAGATGGTTTGTCCCAAGATAGTCTCCTATAGAAGCCAACTTTACCGCCTCCAGATTCGTAAGCTCCTCCCATCGCTTCTTGTTTTAGATATTCAGGCAAATATCTCCAGTTTTGACCAGCTTTTAAGAGTTTCAAGTACTTGAGACGATTTTCCGAGTAAGGAGTATATTCTGGTTCTCGGTCTTCAAAGTTAATGAAAGTATCTCTAAGAGTGCGCCATTTAGGTAGCACAACACCATGTTCGCTATGACTAGATAGAGGAAATGTAACTGCTTCACCATTTTTTGAGCCAATAAATATTACTCGCTCTCTGTTTTGAGGAACACCATAATCTGCTGCTTCCAAAAGGTTGTATACCACTCGATACCCAATACGCTTCATCTCTGCTAAAACTACTTTTAAAGCAGAACCTGGCATTTCGTCTGGCTCAAGAGGAGGATGCTTATCTCCTCGATTTAGGTGAGGTCTATGGCGAATTGGTGCAGAAAGTAGACCTCTAACATTTTCCATCACAAAAAAGCGTGGCTGCACTTGTTCAACAATACGAATGAAGTCCATAAATAGGCTGCCACGAGGATCGATCACGGAACCACGTTTACCAGCTGTGCTGAAAGGCTGACATGGAGGACCACCAGTCACTAAATCTACTTCGCCAGGGTACAAAGTCCTGCCAAGGTTAATAACATTTCCGCCCTCTTCAAGGAGAAATGAAGCACTAATTTTCTGTATATCTCTTGGTACAGCACTCTTAAGGTAAGCTCGGTTGAGGGCTATAGTCTTTGCTGAATCAGGGTCTTTCTCTACTGTGCTTACAATGTGGAAACCAGCCTGCTCTATGCCAATGTCTAAACCGCCTGCGCCTGTAAATAAACTAATTGATATCGCTCTGTTGTCTATCACTGCTTTAAATCCTCAAATCAGTATTATAATATTAAATTTTGTTTTATATAATACTAGTAGTGTCCAATTGGGAAGCGTGGAGTAAAATCGCACCCGCTCCCACTACAGCAATCGTTCAGCCAAAACTCATCTTAATATCACTTAATAGCTAGTATGTTAACTGGTGAGATCTCTCGATGACTACGAACCTACAAATAGGCGATCGCTTCCCCGATTTCCAACTTCCAAATCACCGTAATGAATTGATGCAATTATCCCAATTCACCCAGCCTAGCCAGCTGGATCGAAAGTTGGGATTTTTCGATGGCTACCCGCTGATTTTAGTATTTTATCGCGGTTTTTTTTGCCCCCGCGACCAACAACAAATGCGCCAATTTGTGCAGTTTCAAAATGAACTGAAAGTTAGCTATTGCCAAATAGTAACAGTAAGCGCCGAATCACCTTTAATTCAAGCTGCTTTTCGTGCAGGGTTAGGGGCGCAATGGACTTTTTTAGCCGATGAAAAACGAGAGATTATTAAGCAAATTAACATCCTAGATCAGACTGAAGGCGAGTATGCTTATCGCGCACAGCCCTACACATTTGTATTACGACCAGATCTAACTATTCATAAAATATATAATGGCTGGTTTTTTGTTGGACGACCAACACTTGAGGAACTCCGGCTTGATTTACGCGCTATAATGGAAATGCTGTCTAATTACAGCTATAGATCGTATAACACACCAGAAGTCAAGCAAATTCGTATTCCCCAGCAAGAGTGGGCAGATGAGATACCAAAACTGGGGGCGACGGGACTACCAGTAGCTTCTGGCGTAGTGCAATTTTTTGATTTTGATACAGGCAATGGCGCGATCGCCACAGATACGGGTGTTGAAGTTTTCTTCAACTTTACTGCCATTCCTGGCGAGGGATATCGCACGATTAAACCAGGTACACCTGTAAAATTTGAAGTTGTCGAAAGCAAATTTGGTCTGACTGCTCGTAATATTCAGCAGTAATAGCAATGTTATTCGATTGGTGAAAAACTCCGAGTGTAATAGTCGACCGTCAACTGTCAACAGTCAACGGTCAAAATGCAACATTAATTAACCCTACAATCAACCCTGGAAGTGTTTAATAATTGCTTCGGCAAATTCAGAACATTTCAACGGTTCAACCGGAGGTTCCATTAATCTGGCTAAATCGTAGGTAACTTGACTAGTTGCGATCGCCTCACCCAAACCTTTTTTAATTAAATCTGCTGCTTCTTGCCAGCCCATATACTCCAGCATCATCACACCGGATAGGATGACAGAACCAGGGTTAATCCGATCTAGTCCGGCGTGTTTGGGTGCAGTGCCGTGAGTAGCTTCAAAAATAGCACATTTATCCCCAATATTAGCGCCAGGCCCCATTCCCAATCCGCCCACAACAGCCGCCGCCGCATCTGATAAATAATCACCATTCAAATTCATTGTTGCCAGAATTGAATATTCATCCGGTCTAGTTTGGATTTGTTGGAAAATACTATCGGCAATGCGATCGTTTACCATCACCAAGTCTTTCCACTTGCCACTGCCGTGTGTTTCCCAAATTGAAGCCAGAACGCCTTCGACTTCCTGAACAATTTTGGCTTGTTTTTCTGGTGTAAGAGAATTGAACCCAGGATCGATCTGACGAGCGTTGTCTTCCAAAGAGATATTTGGGTTTTTCTCCTTGTTACTTAAAATCCAAGATTCCCTTTCTGTAATGCACTCTTGCCGAAACTCAGAAACTGCCAGTTCGTAACCCCAATCTCGAAAGGCTCCTTCGGTGTATTTCATAATGTTACCCTTATGCACCAAAGTCACCATTTTCTTGTGTTTGGGGAGTTGCAGGGCGTGTTTCATTGCGCGACGGACAAGGCGCTGAGAACCTTTTTTGCTGATAGGTTTGATGCCAATGCCAGAATCGAGGGGAATTTGCTTTTTGCCATGTTCTGGGGTGGCGGGAATCAGTTCTTCATTGAGGATTTTAATTAAGCGATCGCCCACTTCACTCCCTTGTCGCCACTCAATCCCCAAATAGATATCTTCTGTGTTTTCCCGATAAATAATCACATCCAGCTTTTCTGGGTTTTTGTGCGGTGACGGCGTACCTGGATAATAGCGACAAGGACGAACGCAGGCGTACAGATCGAAAATTTGCCGTAGAGCAACATTTAAAGAGCGAATCCCGCCCCCTACAGGTGTGGTTAGAGGCCCTTTGATAGCGACACCATATTCTTTAATCGCTGTGAGCGTATCTTCGGGTAAATATTGATACGTGCCGTATAATTCACAAGCTTCATCCCCGGCATACACCTTGAACCAACTAATTTGCCGTCCTTGATATGCCGTATGAACAGCAGCATCAAACACCTTTTGGGCGGCGGGCCAAATATCAACTCCCGTACCATCACCCCGAATGAAGGGAATAATCGGGTTGTCAGGAACAATTGGCTCACCATTGCTGAAAGTGATGCGGGAACCAGTAGTAGGAGGGGAAATTTTTTCGTACATTTTTGCTACACCACCAGTAGAGTGCTAAGTGCGAAAACTTTAATTCTCACATTAGATAATACTTCTATGGAAAGTTAACAGATTTTTGCTAGGAGTAAAGTAGCCTCTAGCTCGGTTTTTGCCAAAATTTTGATATATCTAATAAATAAGAGCTTAATGAGTTGGGAAAAATACCACTTACCCCTAGCAGGATCGCCCAAGCGTCTCCCAGAGAAAGTATGCGATCGCCTACGGCCTATAGTTAAATAAATGATCGGTTCTTAACTTTGCGCATTCACAGTGAGAGCATGACTAACCCAATTACTACCTCCGACAGACAAAACGACCTTTCTGCTCTCCGCTTGCAGTTAACATCTGGGCCAGAAAAAGTACAACAGCAACTAATTCCCCAGGTGACTACCTTCGGTAATCCTGGCTTAGATGTTTTGATCGAATTTTTACACGATCGCCTTAGCAGCTCCCCCACCTGGATTGATGGCAAAGCCTACCAAATTCTCTTCAATGCCGATTATCCGCCAGCACAAGAGTTTCTCCGTGCTTGTTTCCCCACTGGGCTTGTCACCTTGCGATCCGAGTGCAACATTGACTACAGCCCATTACAGCAATTATTAATTGCTCAAGATTTTCAAGCAGCAGATCGCATAACCCTGCAAAAGATGTGTGAACTAGCATCAAGCGCAGCAGTGCAAAGAAAATGGCTGTATTTTACCGAAGTAGAGAATTTTCCCGTTTCCGACCTTCAAACCATTAATACTTTGTGGTTAGTTTACTCCGATGGCAAGTTTGGTTTTTCTGTACAGCGTGAAATTTGGCTGTCATTGGGGAAAAACTGGGAAAAATTCTGGGCTAAAATCGGTTGGAAAAATGGTAACACCTGGACGCGATATCCCAATGGGTTTACCTGGAATCTTACAGCCCCAGCAGGTCATTTACCCTTATCAAATCAACTGCGCGGCAATCGAGTCATCTCTGCCTTATTTGCCCACCCCGCATGGAGCAAAGTTAGTGGCTAGTGGCGAGTGGCGAGTGGCGAGTGGTGAGTGAGATAATTCTAAATTGCCCTTGTCCCCTTGTCCCCTTGTCTCCTTGTCCCCTTGTCCCCTTGTCTCCTTGTCCCCTTGTCCCATTCTGACTTCATCTCACACCCTATAACCTACACCTAGCTTTTTTGTCACCCGCGCTATCACCAAAAAATCTATTTCAGCAAAAAGTCTATTAGCTGCAAGAGCTTTGGAGCAAAATCTTTTTGTGTTTGGTTGTTGATCGAAGCTGAAAATCGGGAATCTTAAAACTAGTAGATAACCTAAAACAGGGGTTAGATGAAACATACACAGCTTGCGATCGCAAGTACAAGGGAGGGCGGGCAATGGTAGAGCCTGAAAACAAACTGGTTTACCAGTTTGATACTGGCACGGGAATGGCAATAGAAGAAAGACTCAAGGCATTGTCAGAATTAGGCTTGCTAGAAGCACAGACAATTCCAGTTTTTGAGGAAGCTACTCAAACAGCGGCCCATTTGTTGGAAGCACCTATATGCATTTTGGGATTTCTGGATCGCCACCGTCACTGGTTTAAGTCAGCCTTTGGTTTATCGCGGCTGGGACTGATGAATCAATTGGCGCAAGAACGCCAGATGCTATGCAGTGAATCATTTTGTACTCAGGTAGTAGAAACTAATCAACTTGTAGCTATTAGTGATACTCTGAGTAACCCAGCTTTTGCCAATAGTATGTTAGTGCAGCGTTATGGCATTCGTGCTTACCTGGGAGCGCCGCTGATTGATGCCGCAGGTCGTTGTCTGGGTGCGATCGCGGTCATGGATCTAGAACCGCGCACCTTTACCATCCAACAAATGAAATTTCTAGAACTCATGGCTCGCTGGAGCATGAGTGAATTTGAGCGCAGCCATCTATTGAAATTACGAGATATAGACAAGCTGGAAAACCGAGGCAATGAACTAGCACCTGCTGCTCCAGTGTCAATCGCCCCAGATCCTTCGATTCCCAATGCACTAACATCTCTCATCCAAGCCAAAATAAAACTACTAGACCAACTAACGGAGGAACTCAGGACTCCTTTAACATCTATCCTAGGGATGGCTAATGTAGTAGGTCGGGAGATTTATGGCCCTTTAACCAATAAGCAAAAGGAATATCTTGAGATTATTCAAAACAGCGGTCGTTATTTACTTTCACTGGTAAATGAAATTTCCCACTTAGGAGTTATGGAGGAGTATAACCATGCCCTGAATCTTGGCTCTGTAGATATTGAAATGCTATGTCAACAAGTACTTAATACTTTAGATGAGGCAGCCAAACGCAAAGAGCAAAAACTACGGCTATCACTGGAACCAGCAAAAAGTCGGACTTGGGTGATAGATAAAGATAAGGTAAAGCAACTGCTTTATCATCTAATTTCTAGTATGATTCAAGCCGCTACTAGTGGCAGTATCATTCGTATTCATGTCTCTCACAAAAATAATAATTTAAACTTAGCGATTTCAGTTTCCCATCCCTGGCTAGGCGAAGGTTTGACTCCGCTCGATCCTTATGTAGGTCAGGTACCAGCGTTAAATGTTTCCAGTTACACAAGTAGTGAGGAGTTTATTACCTCTACTACAGAGCATCGGGACGATATCCTCGCTCAATCAGAAACAGAAGTGCTTAGTTTAAATAGTGTAAATCGCTCTTATGAAAGTTTACGTTTATTGTTAAGTCGGGCTTTAGCAGAATTGCACGGCGGCCAAATCGACGTTCTGGGAACACCAGAGTCAGGCTATCGCTATGTAGTCAGTTTGCCACAGCTAGCAGTAAGACCAGAAAGTTTCTAACCAGAAAGTCAAGCATTCAAGCATTCAAAAATGAAATGTGTTAGCGCAACAACATTCCTGGCGATTGTCTATAGGCAGCGTTAAATGTGGATTAGCCGATCTTGTTAAAGACAAATTTTCGTGGATAATGGGCTATTAGCTTTTAGTCAGTTGTTAGTTGTTAGTTGTCTTTTGTCCTTTGTCCAAAGTCAAATGTCTGCGCGCCTGTGGCTTTTGAAGCTGCGCGTCTATATCCAACACCAATGACTAATGACTCTTGACTAATAACCAACAACCACTGACCACTGACAGCTATCCCTTAAATATCTGGTTATGAACTCAGTTTGGCAGCGATTCACTTTATCTAATTTTTCGCTTCAACAGTGGCGCAGTGCCAGTTACCTGCACCGTTATTTAGTCGGATTACTTGGCTCTTGGCGGCGAAGTAGTTGGCTTTTGCAGTGGTCGGAAGCACTTGCAGCAATGCTCGTTAGCCTAGTGTTTGCTCTGGCTCCTTTTGTCGAGAACGCTCTAATTGGGGTTTTGTTATTTGCTGGTGCTAGCTTCTGGGTAATACTAACGTTGTCAGATGAAGTTGAGCATTCGCACAGAGATACCCCTAAACTAACTCCAATTCATTTACTAGTATTGCTTTACTGGGGCATCACTACGGTAGCAACAGCTTTATCACCTGTGAAAACTGCTGCTTTGAGTGGCTGGATGAAGCTGACGCTTTATTTACTGCTGTTTGCATTGGCAGCAAGGGTTTTGCGATCACCCCGTTTTCGCTCTTGGATCGTCACCCTCTACTTACACGCAGCACTGATCGTTAGTGTCTATGGTTTGCAGCAATGGTTTTTTGGCGCAGCTGCTCTGGCTACTTGGGTCGATCCAGAATCCAACATGACCAAAACTACGCGAGTTTATAGCTTTCTGGGCAATCCTAACTTACTGGCTGGGTATCTCCTACCCGCTGTTGTCTTCAGTCTAGTCGCAGTGTTTGCATGGCGGCGATGGCTGCCAAAACTACTAGCACTGACGATGTTTGGAGTTAATACCGCTTGCTTGATACTAACTTTTAGTCGCGGTGGCTGGATCGGTCTATTGGTAGCGCTTGTTGCCTCACTACTTTTGCTGGCGTATTACAAGAGCGTGCAGCTACCTCCTTTTTGGCGTACTTGGTCTATACCCCTTCTTTTGGGAAGTATGGCGTTAGTTTTGGTAGTAGCATTTTTGTTTGTGGAACCAGTACGCGATCGCGCGCTGAGTATCTTTGCTGGACGAGGAGACAGCAGCAATAATTTCCGGATAAATGTTTGGGCGGCGGTGATTGAGATGATTAAAGACCGCCCAATTGTAGGCATTGGTCCCGGCAATACCGCTTTTAATAAAATTTATCCCCTCTACCAGCGCCCTCGTTACAATGCTTTGAGTGCCTATTCCTTTTTGCTAGAAGTTGCTGTAGAAACTGGTTTTATTGGCTTAGCCTGCTTCGTTTGGCTGTTAATAGTCACTTTCAATCTCGGATTACAGCAGCTGCGACGATTGCGGCAAACGAGTAACCGCGAGGCATTTTGGTTGATTGGGGCGATCTCTTCCCTGCTAGGAATACTTGCTCACAACACATTTGATACTGTTTTGTATCGACCTGAGATTAACACCCTTTGGTGGTTAATGGTGGCGATCGTTGCTAGCTATTATTCCACCTCAGTCACCAGAGCCGACACAACACAAAACTACACCTTCACTCAAAGTTCTTAAATAGTAGGGTGGGCAATCCCTCCGTGTGGTGGTAATACCACACTTCGCCCACCATGCTTGCTTACAAAGCATGAGATGTCAACATTATTAAAAGAGGTGCTTGAGCTTATTTCCTATTTTTAGCTATGAATATGGTATGTATGCTTTAGTAGGCGATCGCATAACAGAAATATCACCTGTGTTATGGCTCGAATATGAGAAAAAGCCTTTGGTACTATTTTCAAACCTGACGAATATGATGCTGGGAATAGTACTTTGTATTGAAAATTGTATTTCAACTAATGAATATTCAAGTAATTACGCTTAGATTAGAAGTATTGCTGAAAAATCTGGTTCAACTGCTATTGCTAATTGGACAAGATAGTAAAGGTAAAAGTATTGAGGGTGGGCAATGCCCACCCTACGCCAAAACATAGTACAACTAAAATTTATAACTTAACACTTGAATCACCGATCCATTCCCTGGCAGATCGCTAGCCCTAATACTCACTGTATCGCTATTGCTACGACGGACCTGGATTCCATCCATTAACTTGAGGAATTCATCCAACGAGACAATATCGCAGTTAGCAGCATCAGCAGCTTGAGTGCGGTAATGGGTGGGAATAATCATCTTGGGGTTGAGAGCTTGAACTGCTGCTTGTGCTTCTTGGGGTGTATAAGCTTTGATACCTCCACCCACTGGAACGAAAAGTACATCGGGACGACCCATGAGGATTTTTTGTTCGACAGTGATGGGCGCAGCTGCTCCCCCCAGATGCAAAATCTTGATTCCCCCTTGCGTCCATAGCCAAGCCACGTTCTGACCAAATCGCTTTCCACCAAGGCGATCGTGATCCATAGCTATTCCCTGGATTTGTATTCCTTTGAACTGATAGACACCAGGCTCAAAGATCAACCGGGGATTCCCCGGTAATTGATCCACTACTCCTTCATCTAGCAGCTGGCTACTAATCAGCACCAAATCTGTCTCTACATTCGGTGTTCTGTATTTTGCCGTGCAACCAAGAGTCCGAAAGGGATTTACTAGGGTTCTCGTACCGCCACCAGTAAATTGAAAGCAAGTATGACCCAACCACCTGACTGATAATGCACTGTCTGCTTTTGCCGCAGTAGCTTTAAATTCTGAAGCTATGGTAACTGCTAGGGTAGTCGTTATTCCCGCCCCAGCATAGCTGATTAACTGTCGCCGTTTCATTAATTTTTAATTTCTCCTCAAACCACTGACGACGGCAGTTGTTTCAGAAAATTACGCAGTATCTGCTTTCCTGAAGTTGTCAGGACACTCTCTGGATGAAACTGGACACCCTCAATGTGAGGATATTGTCGATGTCGCACCCCCATGATTGTCCCGTCCTCAACCCAAGCCGTGATTTCCAGCACGTCTGGACAAGTCTGCCGTTTGATCGCCAAACTATGATACCTGGTTGCGGTCAGCGGATTTTCTAAACCTTGAAAAACGCCCACCCCAGTATGAGACACCAAAGAAGTTTTGCCGTGCATCAATTCCCCAGCCGAAACAATTTCGCCGCCAAAAACTTGACCAATGCTTTGATGCCCCAAGCACACGCCTAAAATTGGTGTAGTCGCACCCAGTTGTGCGATCGCATCCAAGGAAATTCCTGCGTCATCAGGACGACCCGGCCCTGGCGAAATCACGACTGCGGCAGGCTTTAAGTTGCGGATTTGCTCTAACGTTATTTGGTCGTTGCGATAAACTTGAATTTCAGCTGCTACTGGAAACTCTGCTGCTAATTCTCCCAAATACTGCACCAGGTTATAGGTAAAGCTGTCGTAATTATCGATAACTATAATCATAATTTATACTCCTTTTTGATGAATGCTGAATGTTGAATTATGAATTATAAAATAATCATTCATAGTTGATAATTCTTCCCTCATCCTTTAGCTAAGAGCTAATTCGATCGCCACGATCAGGGGAGGAAGCAACAGTACCCCAGCAACCAAAACTGCTGCCAAAGCAGAAACTAGAACGGCACCAGCAGCGCAGTCCTTGGCAACTTTTGCTAGTTCGTGGTAAGTTTGCTTAACCGTTAAGTCAACAACTGACTCGATCGCTGTATTTAGTAGTTCCATTACCAATACCAATCCACTGGTTAGCCCAATTACAGCTATTTCAACCGAGCTAATATGTAAAAAAACTCCCAAGCAGATCGCCAGGGTGCCTATACTAATATGAATCCGAAAGTTACGTTGGGTTTTAAAGGCGTAGGCTATGCCACTCCAGGCATACTTAAAACTAACAAATAAATTTGTGGCTACCTGCCAGGACATCTCTCGCTTGATCGGTATCACCTTTTCTGTGCTACTGGGCGTTGAGGACGAGACTTTTTCGGACATAGACAGGAAACCATAAAAATAATTTGGGTGATTCCTATAGCGATCGCAGTTTATAGAAACACAAGTATTAATCGCCGATCTTATCGCTTTCCACGAACAGTCTAATTTACATTAATATTAATAATTCGACCAGGTGTACTCTCAACCGACTATTGTCAGTTTAGGCTATGTCGATCGCCATCCCTACTGTCTCTAGCATAAAAGCTTGCTGCTCTAGCATCTGCTGCAAACTTTCTTCATCCGGGTGATCCCAACCCAAAAGATGTAATAGACCATGAGCAGCTAACCAAGCTAACTCAGTTGACAGAGAATTCCCCTGCTGTTGAGCTTGTCGTCTAGCTGTATCTACAGAAATCACAATATCACCAAGATATAGAGGTTGAAGCATAAGCATTTCCTCTATTTGAGGAAACTCTACCTCTAAGGCAGCGAAGGCTAAAACATCTGTAGGTTTATCTATGTGACGATACTGAGCATTAAGCGTCTGGATTTCAACATCGTCTGTCAAGCGCAGGCCCAGTTCAAATTTTGGCGCTGGTGGAAGATGGGGTTGTAAAACTTTCATCCAATGTTCAAACCAGCTTTGCCAAGTCTCAGCCGCGATTGGACTGTTGGAGTCACCGCTCAAATCTAAATTCGATCCTACTGAGTCGGAATCTGCGTAACAATCCTGTACGCTGACTTCGACTTGCACGGAGGATTCTTCTACATCAGTTTGTCTTGTCATTACCGAGTTAAGTACGCAAGCCCTACTAGTACAGCCAGTAATCCAATTGTTGTCAATGCGAAGTGTTGCAGGGACTTACCCCCCTTGCGCACCATATTTCGCATTGCCAGTTTGACATAACTAGGACTAGGTTCAGTTGTGGCTGATGTGGATTTGTTTACATCAGCAGCTAAATGCTCTTTAGTCTGAGCAGATGAAGATGAGTTCTGCATGGCGTTGACCTTGAAAATAAGCTAGTTTCTTTTCTCAATGTTACAGTTTGTTGCAATCAAATGATGAAGGATGAAGGCTGAAGGATGAAATTTCACACTTCACACTTCACACTTCACACTTCACACTTCACTCGCTACTAATTGATTTTCCTGTCGCAAATAAGTTTGGATAAACAAGTCGAGTTCACCGTTCATCACATCTGCGATCGCCGTTGTTTCCACATTGGTACGTAGATCCTTCACCAGCTGGTAAGGATGAAATACGTAGTTACGGATCTGATTACCCCAAGCCGCTTCCACCATGTCGCCTCGGATTTGAGCAATTTCCTGGGCGCGTTGCTCTTGGGCAACAATCAGTAGCTTAGCTTTGAGAATAACCAGAGCTTTTTCTTTGTTTTGCAACTGACTGCGTTCTTGAGTACAGCGTACCGCCAGACCCGTAGGAATGTGTACTATCCTCACGGCTGTTTCTACTTTGTTGACGTTCTGTCCGCCCTTACCACCAGCACGGGTTGTAGTAATTTCTAAATCCTTGTCTGGAATGTCCAGATGCACAGAGGTATCGATTTCTGGCATCACTTCCACACCAGCAAAACTGGTTTGGCGTTTACCGTTGGCGTTGAAAGGCGAAATTCTAACCAAACGGTGAGTTCCTTTCTCGCCTTGGAGATAGCCATAGGCGTAGCGACCGGAAATTTCCAGGGTGGCAGATTTAAGCCCAGCTTCATCTCCTTCCGAGATTTCTGCTAGCTGTACCTTATAACCGTGACTTTCGCCCCATCTGGTATACATTCGCAGCAGCATTTCTGCCCAGTCCTGAGCATCAGTACCGCCAGCACCAGCATTAATTGTGAGAATAGCTCCCTTTTCATCGTAGGGGCCTGACAGCAGCTGTTCTAATTCCCAGCGATCGAGTTCCTGATGCAACTTGTTAATAGTTGTTTCGGCTTCTTGCAGTAGGGATTCGTCTGTGTCTAACTCTAGTAGCTCTAATACTGCCTTAGTATCTTCCAGACTAGCTTGCCACTGGTCATGCTGCTGGAGGTGAGATTTTAGGTCGTTGAGTTCTTGTAGAGTCTGCTGGGCTTTCGTTTGGTCGTTCCAAAATTCTGGCTGGGCTGCTATTTGTTCCAAGTCTTGGATTTTGGCATTCAGTGCAGCTACGTCAAAGATAGTCCTGGGTTTTACCCAGGCGCTGAGATAACTTTTCGATTTCGCGTTTGATTTCTAGAACTTCCATATTTGTTATGTAGGCGATCGCGTTTTAATATTTTGCTTTATTTTTTCGATCTTAACTAGAATTTCTACTGAGTAGCATTCGGACAAATAAAGAGTTTTGCTAACCTACGCCTCGCCTCTCGCTTCTCGCGCAGGTGAAGGGGAGGTTCTACCCAATACTTTTCGGTTAAGCCCAAAAATAGGTAGATTGAGAGTTGTACTTAAAAACACACGCAGCGAATGCAACTCAAGGAATTTTCGTTGGTCTCACTTTTAATGGAATTGGGGGAAGTGCTAAAAGCGATAGAAACAGCGATACCAGCCCAAGCAATTGAGCAAGTGTTAGGGCAGACAGATAGTAGAGAAACACGAAAACGTAAACTGCCATCACACTTGGTAGTGTGTTTGGTAATTGCGATGAGTATATGGTCATCGGATTCAATGCGAACTGTCCTAAAAAATCTAGTTCAAGGGTTAAGGACGCATTGGTTAAAGCTAGGGCAGTATTGGCGCATACCAAGCCCATCATCAATTACAGAAAGCTTGGCAGAGGTTGGGATGCCGGGCGATGAGTCAGTTATTTAAGCTATTGGTACGTCCATTAGCAACAGCACAAACTCCGGGTGCGTTTCTATTTGGGTTAAGAGTGATGGCAGTAGATGGAACAGTGTTAGATGTTCCCGATACACCAGCGCTCTTCCAAAGTTTTTGGATATCCTGGTAGCAGGCATGGAACTAGAGCGGCGTTTCCGCGCATTTCGGCTGGTATTATTAATTGAAGCAGGGACGCACTTAATTGTGGATGCCTTGATGTGTCCCTATCGCATTGGAGAACGAGTGCGGGCGAAGAAACTGCTGCGTTCGGTAACATCAGGAATGTTATTGATGTGGGACGCCCGGATTGCATTCCTATCAAATGGTGCAAGCAACTCAAAAGCTCTTGTTGCCATTTTCTAGGACGAGTTCCTGCCAATGTTAAGTTTGTGCCAGAACAAGTTTTAGACGACGGCTCAGACCTTGCCTGGATTCATCCTGATGGTAAGTCCAAGAAAAAAGGTTATAGCAAAATTCTGTTACGCGTCATCGAGTACACGATTGAAACAGAACCAGAACAAAAAACTTATCGCCTGATTACCAGTCTTCTAGATCCTCAACTTTACCCTGCTTTAGTCCTAGCTCGTGAATACCATACTCGATGGGAAGTAGAAAACACAATTGATGAACTAAAAACCCATCTTAATGGTCGAAAAACGCCTATCCGCGATGCTTTTCCCTCGTGAAGTTGTCCAAGAAGTTTATGGTTGGCTTTTAGGACATTGGGCTGTGCGGTCTTTGATGTTCCAAGCGGCACAGCAAGCAGGTATCTCTCCTCTTCGTTTAGGTAATACTTGCACTCTCAAGGTAATTCGTGCTGCAATACCTGAGTTTCAGCAGGCTTCAACCGAACAACTCCCTTTTTTTGGTCATGGCTAATCGTGGAAATTTTGGATGAGAAAATTACTCCCCGTCAAGGTAGAAGTAACCCTCGATTAGTCAAAAAACCTCGTTCCAAATTTTCATCTAAGAAGCCTATTCATCGCGTCACTGGTACTCAACGCCAGTCACTCCATTTTTCCATTCTTAATACTGCTTAATTCTTAACCGAAAAGTATTGAGGTTCTACCTACCTTACTCTCGTTACCAGGCTGGAGCCTGGTAACGAGAGAGCTGGATGCTCAGCATCCCTAATATTTAATCCATTTAAAAAATATCGCTAACGATCAGGACAACAGTCTAGAGGCAAATCAAGGATAAAAATCCTCTTTTTGTACCCTATCTCCCTCTCCTTATACTCAAGGTTAGGTGCAAGATGCGAACATAAAAAAACGTGGCTTATTGCGATTAAACCACGTTATATGCATTTATCCACCTGAATGCTGAATGCTAGCAGCTTCAATTAGTCTCTGCTATTCAAAGCGATCAGCAACCGCAAGATGAAAACAAATAAGTTGATGTAAGTTAAGTACATCGACAAAGCAGCTGGCAGATACTGATCGTTGCGGTAACTCCGGGGCAAAATGTAAAAATCTACCACCGCAGAACCGACAAACAACAACACCCCTAAACCGGATATGGCGATTTCTAACCAACTTGGCGTATAGACACCAAACATGGCAAACAGAAATTGAGCCAAGCAGACAACGACTAGGGCAATAACGCCTAGACTAATCGTTTTCGTCAACGCCATTCCGTCTTGCTCTGACAGATTAGAACCGATTTGACGAGCGGCGATAAAGGTAATACCACAGCCAAGAGCAGCAAAACCAATACCTGGAATGCCTACACCTTGGGTTCTCAGCGCCACAAATACTAAACCACTCAGGGTATAACCCGTTAGTAGACTGTAAGCTGCCAAAAGAGGAAGGGCAACGCGGTTATTTCCTTTCTGGGCAACGTTACTGGCAACGAAGAACAGAATTAACTCCAGGATGACAGCACCGATAACGGTGGGAAAGAACAGTTGTGGATTGGTGCGAATCATTCCCAAACCGCCGTAGGTTCCCAGTGCCGTTAATATCAGCCCACCACCCACGTAGGGTAGGGCGTTAGCAATGACATTCGGGCCTACAATTGCGTTGGTCTTGGCTTGACGAATCGCCTCACGGAAGTTGCTAGTGTTACTCATAAGTATTAGTTTTTATTTGTCAAGTTGGGTTTGAGCAACAATGTTGTGATTTATGCCTATTCTGACCCATATCTGCGGGATTTAGCCAGTGTGACAATACCAGGCTTCGTCTTTACTATATCTTAAGAAAATCTAAACCCACTGCTTTATACCTCAGCAGATTTACGTAGAAATTTTGAATCTGCCGAATTGAGCCTTCACAAGTTCAGTGAAACGACGATGGTTTGAAAAGCTTTCTCCACCGACAATAAATTTCAGCTTTGATGACAAGTTTATGTAAATACTGTCAATTCCCTTCGGGGAAGCTGTTATCACTGTTGAGGATTTTTATGACACTAACTCACTCTTACGGCTACTCTGAGGGCATAGATCTATTAATTTCATATTATCAAAATCCCTCGATTCAATTACGCAATAAACTGGTAAAATTACACACTGGATTGGTGCGGAAGATGGCACATCAATTCAGTCGCCAATGTACTGAACCTTATGAAGATTTAGAGCAAATTGGTTATTTCGGTTTAATTCGTGCGATTGAAAGATTTAACCCTCACCAAGGATATGCTTTTAGTTCCTTTGCTATCCCATATATTCGGGGAGAAATCTTACATTTCTTGCGCGATCGCACTGGAGTAGTAAAAATCCCCCGGCGCTGGCAAGAACTTCACAATCAGGGGCAAAAGGTACGCAAAGAATTAGCCTTAAGCCTCGGTCGTACTCCTACAGATGGTGAAATTGCCCTAGAACTCAAAGTATCACTTCAAGAATGGTTAGAGAGCAAATTAGCATTCCAAAACCGCATGGTTTTAAGTTTGGATAGTACTGTTGTTCAGCATTTTGATTGTCAAATTAAACTAGCTGATGCTCTACCCGATCAGCGCTCAACTTCTCTCCAACAACAAGAAGAAGATCGACAACAGTTGGAAGGAGCAATGAATCAGTTGGAAGAAAAAACTAGAAAAGCAGTTGAGTTTGTGTTTTTAAAAGAGTTTTCTCGCAAAGAAGCTGCTAAGCGAATTGGTATTAGCCCAATGACAGTTACAAGGTATCTGCAAAAGGGTAAGGAGCAGTTGCTATCCAGTCTGCAAACACAGGTTTTACAAACAGGCTCTTGATTCTTTTCGCTCTCCTTTGTGTTTTGGCTCTTCTATTCAAGGTTCGACGGCTAAGTTACTGACAACTCAGCAACAATTCAAATCACAATATACATCATCAAAAATTATGAAAAACAACAATTCAGTATTAACTTGCGTTTTTCCAAACCTGAAAAATACTGAAAGTGTAAAGTTGGATTGCCAGAGTGTTGTTAAGTTCAGCCATAAGTGGTTACAACTCAAAGAGTCGAGCGATATGGAGAATTTTCCCGAAGAAATTCAAGCAGACGATCTAAGTCTCGAACTTATTAATAATGAAGTCGACAAAGATCCTTTATTAATGTTGTTATGCTTGTTATTTGAAGAAAAAACTGAAATTCCTTCAGAGCTTTGTCAACTCTATAAAGAAGGTTTGGAAATCTTATTGAATAAATGGGATGAAGCCCACCGTGTCAAAGGAGATCGAGTTTACAAAAATCTATCTTTACAACGGAAGCAAGACTTATTGAGTAAAATTGCTCTGCTCACCTTTGAAGAAGGAGAATTTTTCTTTAAAGATGAAATTCAGCAACATATCATTGATTACTTATTTAACTTGTCTAATGCTCCTACCGAGCCAGAGGTTTTGCAAATTGCTAGTGAAGCAGCGCTGAAATCTATTGAGATCCAGCACAAGTTATTAGTAGAACAAGCGAATGGAATTTACTCTTTCTCCGATCTCAGATTTCATCAGTATTTTGTAGCTAGGGAAATTGCCGAAGGTTGTAATCCACACGAATCAGATCTAGCTTTAAAAAATTTGGTTAGCCACCTGAATGAAACTCGCTGGCGTGAAGTCTTTCTACTAGTAGTTGGGATGCTGCGGAATGCTGACTATTTGCTGAGCTTAATGCAGCAAAAAACTGATGCTATCTTAGCTGCAGATCGAGAGTTACAGCATTTTCTCCTCTGGCTGAATCAAAAGTCAAATTCCCCCTGTGCTGGTTATAAACCATCAACTTTTCGGGCTTTTTACCTTGAATTTATTCTAGGGATAGACTCAGAGGAGTCATTTGAGGATGATACTACTGAGTGCGATCGCATTAATCCTGTTGATATCGATATTAATTATGAAATAGTAAACTTTCCCTTCAGCCTGCAACAAAAGGCAATATTGAAGCAATATTATGATGCTAATAAGTTGCTAATAGATTGCCTTCAGGAAGCTCGTTACGTATCCCGTGCAATGCGAGCAGAAATTGAGGAGACATTATTAGTCCCATCACAGGTTAATACTCAGCCAAACAGCGCGATCGCTTAGCTTATTCTTCTAGAGATAGGAGGTATGTCTAATCAACAAAGCGATCTTGATTTATTGGTTGATAAAATTTACCATTTGCAAGACGATCAAAAGACTTTAGCTAAATACATAGTAGAGCTAAAAGGTCGATTAGATACCTTAACTGAACAATTTAACAATCGACCTGAAATTAGATAGATTTCTATTTTACAGAATGCTTTAGCTGAGTTGCTGATGCAACTCTATCAACGCTCAATATTCCCAAAACCACAATTAGAAATAGTTAGCCTCGAAACTGGGATTGTTGATTTAAAAGACATTAAATAAGCTGGTTTACATACAATTTTTAATGATGATAGGCGTGCTTGCATGAGGCAACGCATTTTATGCAAGTCAAATGTGTAATAGCTTAACAAAAGAGGGATGATAGGAGATGAGGAGATCGAGTGACTTTTGAATCCCCGACTTTTGTCACCCCTCATCTCTCGGCGGTGGTTTTTGCCCAGTAGTTACATTTGACACCATAGTTGGCTGCTTCAGGTGGCGCAGCGCATCGATGGTGCTTTTGATCGTTCCGGCGATCGGCACAGCCACAATCGCCCCCAAAAAACCAGCAATTTCCGCTCCCATCAATAAGGCAATGAAGATCCAGATCGGATTGAGTCCAGTAAAACTGCCCATAAGTCTGGGAGCTAGCACATTATCTTTAATCTGCTGCATGAAGACGGCAGCTATTGCTACCTGAACTGCTAACCACCAATTTTGGAACATTACCAAAAGAGTGACTGTGCCAATGCCTAAAGTGGCTCCAATGAAAGGAATGAGTTCTGCTGCTCCGATTAGTAGAGCAAACAACAGAGCAAATGGCACCTTCAGGACTAAAAAAGTTGGGGTTAAAGTCACGAACATGAATAACCCCAGCAACAACTGAGTCAGGAAGAAATTATGGAAATTTAGTCGCAAGGAGGCAGCCAGTGGAAGCCCTATTTGGGGTGGTAGGAGGTTAACTAGACCTTGCCAGAGGCGATCGCCATATAGCAGCATATAAAACGCCAGCACAATCACCAACACCGTCTCAAATAGACCAGAGAGCGTTCCGAGCGCCAATCCTACAGCTTGCCCTGCCAGTTGCCCTGCCAGCCCTTGCAATTGGCTTTCAATATTGGCATTAATCCGACTACTAAAACCGCTCAAATCCAATGCTAAACGTCTAGCTCTTGCCCAGTTATCTAGCTGTCCTAGTCTTTCTTGAATATTTGCTAACCAAACAGGAATTCCCAGCAAAAGTTGATTTGTTTGATCGATTACTAATGGCACTAGTGTCAGACCGACAAAAACTAAAAGCATTACACTCACTAGCAGAACGATAATGACCGCCTGAGCGCGAGTGATGCCAGCCCGTTCAAAGAACCTGACTGGATAGTTCAGCAAAAAAGCCAGAATTGCTGCTACCGTCAGCACAGTGATCAGATGCTCAAAAGAGTGATAAACCTGGGAAAGCAGCCAAAGATTCAGGGCAATGATTGGACCGCTCAGACCATAGATAATCAGACGTTGCCAGGAGGCTGAACGGCGCATTGTCTCAAACCACCTATAATTCTATTTGCTCAGTGACTAACCCTCGATTTTAGCAATCCGAGCCGAAATTAAGCCCTACCTAAAGATAGCTGTAAAGGCGGTGAGAAAGTAGTTTTAAGTTTTAGGTCTTAAGTTTTGAGTTATAGCCATTTGTGTAACTTAAAACTTAAAATTCAACACCCAAAACTATTCATCAACACGCCCCTACTAATGATTGTTAAACTTTGAGCAAGAGCCTTTTTTAGCTTATTTAGTTTTTTAGTGGCAATCCATGACTACTGTTACCATTACTAATTGGGTTTTGGGTATTTTCCTCAGCCTGATGATACTTTTGTTTATTTTCCGGATCGTACTTAGCTGGTATCCCCAAATCGATCTCAAACGCTTTCCCTTGAGTTTAGTTGCTCTGCCCACTGAACCTTTTTTAGTGCCTCTACGTAAACTAGTACCACCCATAGGTGGTGTGGACATCACCCCCATCCTTTGGATTGGTATTTTTAGCTTTCTGCGCGAGATTTTGCTCGGTCAGCAAGGACTGCTAACAATGCTGATGCAAGGGTAAATGGTGAATTATTAATTATGAATGATGAATTATGAATTGAACTATTCAGCATTCATCCTTCATTTTTCATCCTTTTTTCTCATCATCACTTGCTCGACAAAATTGGTGTAAACTTCACCTTGCAAAAATTCTGGTGTTTCCAGAATCTTTTGGTGAAAGCCAATCGTAGTCGGTAAGCCTGTGAGCGCGCATTCCCGTAATGCTCTTTTCATCCGTTTAATCGCCGTAGGGCGGTCTGGCCCCCAAACGATCAATTTGCCAATCAGGGAGTCGTAGTAGGGAGGAATTTGGTAATCGGTGTAAACGTGAGAATCCATCCGCACGCCAGGGCCTCCTGGCGGTAGATAACCGCTAATTCGCCCTGGTGCTGGACGAAAGTCACGATCTGGATCTTCAGCGTTAATGCGACATTCGATCGCATGGCCCTGCAATTTTACTTGCTCTTGAGTTAGCTGGAGTTTTTCCCCTTGGGCTACCTGGATTTGTTCGGCAATTAAATCCAGTCCGGCAATCATTTCTGTCACTGGGTGTTCAACTTGAATTCTAGTGTTCATTTCCATGAAATAGAACTCACCAGTTTGAGAAAGTAGAAACTCCACCGTACCAGCGCCGACATAATTAATTGACTTGGCAGCCATCACAGCCGCAGTCCCCATTGTTTCGCGCAGTTCTGGTGTTAAAGCAGGGCTTGGAGCTTCTTCTAGTAGCTTTTGGTGGCGGCGCTGGATCGAGCAGTCGCGTTCGCCTAGGTGAATAACATTACCGTAGCTATCGGCTAGAATTTGAAATTCAATATGGCGCGGGCGTTCTATAAACTTTTCTAAATAAAGCCCAGGATTGCCAAAAGCCGCTTCTGCTTCTCCTTGGGCAGCTAGAAATAGCTTCACTAGATCGTTTTCCTCTCGGACTAGCCGCATTCCCCTACCACCGCCGCCAGCAGTGGCTTTAATCATGACTGGATAGCCAATAGAACGAGCGATCGCAGCGGCTTCTTTCTCGTTTTTCAACAACCCATCACTACCTGGGATCGTGGGAACCCCTGCCTTAATCATCGTTTCTTTGGCTGTGGATTTATCCCCCATTGCCCGAATTGCTTCAGGGGATGGGCCAATAAACACAATCTCGTGATCGGCACAAATTTCAGCAAACCGCGCATTTTCAGCTAAAAAGCCATAGCCAGGATGAATGGCTGTAGCGTTGCGCGTTAAAGCGGCGGCAATGATGCTAGGAATGTTGAGATAACTCTTGCTACTCGGAGCCTCACCAATGCAAACGGCTTCATCAGCTAGTTGGACGTGTAGGGCATCGCGGTCTACTGTCGAGTGAACCGCAACGGTAGCAATTCCCATTTCTTCACAGGTGCGGAGAATTCTCAGGGCAATTTCCCCTCGGTTAGCAATCAATATTTTGTCAAAGCGCATCTTCCAGCATCAAGGTCAGTATCATCTGTAGCATAGAGCTTTAGCGAACTGCTGGAAGATACCCAAATTAGTAGATCTGGAAAATAAACAAAAGTATCATCAGGCTGAGGAAAATACCCAAAACCCAATTAGTAATGGTAACAGTAGTCATGGATTGCCA
>Ga0115848_100150_pt1 | contig 21812 bp, 12 predicted proteins | sample InSIn3gowninarea_FD_83862 | JGI IMG/M metagenome (GOLD analysis project Ga0115848, IMG submission 83862) | reverse complement strand
GCTCGACTGTTAAGGCCGCCATCGAGACCCCCCCACCCAATAAGTAAATTGAATGCGCAAGCAGGCTCGACTGGCCGCCATCACCTTTAGGTGCTCGACTGATAAGGCCGCCATCGAGAGGAGAGGAATTAATACGTATTTAAGCCCACTGGTTGCTGGGACATTCGGGAGAGGAAGTACTCAAGCAAGACCTAGGAAAGACTCTTCATTTCAGGTCAGGTCTTCCTTTAAGGTAAGGAAAGTCAGGTCAGGGAAAGAGAAATAAGGTACGTAGTCGCTTGTCCGCATCGGGCAAGGTACTTCTCATTGATTTGATTAGGCATAGATGCCTAATAGTATCAGTATATATTACCAAGTGATGAGAGTAAGGCAAGCTCTCCTTCCTTGTCAAAGGACCATTGCAATAGTTGAGGTGGTAGGGGTATGGGATAAATAGGTTTGGTTGAGCGAGACCACTGGGTATGGGTGGGACTTCGTCAAGAAATAGTTCCGGAGGAGATGGGAGGCGTGAAATAACTCGCCTATAGATAGTAGGGCGAATCATTGACTTTTTATAACTACTCATGCTAACGAAAGGAATGGTTCTTCCATGCATGCCGGCGAACCAGATATGCCAACTATAGAGTAGAGGGCCCTCCGGACCTAGCTCTCGTACGAGTTTCTGAGCAGTAGGAAGCACCAACCTTTTCCTCGTGTGGATCTCCACTTAGAAAGGAGGGGGCGATTCCCGCGGATGTTTTGGGGTCCTCCCTTCACAAGCCCTAAAAGAACCCTTCCTTAGTTTAGTTTTGCAAAGGGTAAGCTCAAGCGAGATGCCTCCTAAAGAGTCATAGAGGTGTGCTCTGTTTACTACCATCTTGTACCCCCGTAGGGCCCCTGCTGCACCATTGTATGCTTCATTCGACACATCGTTGTATGCTCCATTCGAGTCACTGGGTATGCTTCTTCAGGGAATTATTGAATCCGTCGCTACGGCTCTTGACCGTGAGGAACTGGCAAAACGCCAAATTATTGTAGAACTGATCCGAGACAAAGAGGTCCACGAAGGTACTACTAGGCATGGGTAGCACTTGTTTCTCCCGCCCAGTTCTCTATCTCGTTCGGTGCTTGCACCCCTTTCTCCAGTAATCGCTCTCTATTCATCGCTTGATCTGCTTCTCAGTCTCTCAGTTAGGTTGGTTCGCCGAGAACGAGGTAGATAGGCCCATCATCCATACAGATTGGTTCGCCAGTGCTCCATTTCTTCCACCCACCCTATATGTACTTCTGTAACTAACACTTTTGTATATCCAATGAGAGATAAAGGCTGCCTTCGCTCATCCCTACCACCCCTTTAGCAGTGATTCGATCTCGCCCGACATCAATAGTTGTTTCATTTTGATCGATAAGTGGACAACTGCCAGAGCCCTACTATCTATAGGTTGCCGAAAGATTGGCTAAAACTTATAGATAGTTCCTGGTTATCCTAAAAGATAGTAAGTTCCTGGCCAATGAGTACACGAAATCGGGTGATTCGCTAGTGGGACCTTCTATGGTCCTTCTCCAGCGAACATGACCGGAAGAAGCAGGAGTCGTTGAAACAATCATTATAGAGTTCCGGTTGGCTGGTCTCGAGCTTCCTTATCTATAAGTAAACACAATGACCCTTCTGGTTAGTTTTGCTAATACCAATATATAGAATACAAATATAGAGGATAGTCCCCTCTGGAAACCCCGGCACCTCAAAAAGAAAGACGGCTGTCTCGTTAAAGACTGCTGTCTCGTCGTTGGAGGAGATCCCCGCCAATGGATGAAGAGGATGCCGAACCCGAATCAGTCACTTGCCTTTTCCGTGCACCCAACCCCTATTGGTTTGATTGGGCCGTACCCCTCTGCCTGCCTCATGAATGGGGTTACCTCCTCTCCCCGGAGCACCGAAATGAATTAATAATCGGACAGCCTTTTCTCTGAGGGCACCTCGGGGCGATGCAATGAATGCACCTGCCTCCAAACTACTTTCTTCATCTGTTGACTTTGAAAGCCGAATGCTGCCCTACTATCGCAGGTGAAATGTCAGATATATGTGATATCGTTAAGCAGTAGCGATCATTACCGAACATGGAGGCAAGCGGTTTCTTTCTCTCTTTTTTTCGCTCTCATTATCAAACCTTCTCTTCCGGCAAGCGGTATCGATTATTGCCCAACTAGGAGGCAAGCTTTCGCGATCATTACCAAACATGGAAAACCATTATCTCTAAACCTCATTTGTGTAACCAGGCTCTAAGCAGCTTCTCTCCAGTGTAGCGTCCTGTTACTAGTCCAGGATAGATGGGTCTGGGGGGCCCCCGTACAGTGCTGCTGTCTGTCTGTGTTCTGCGGGTTTCCATTGTTAAGGGTAGAAGCGTAAGGCCTATTGTCCAGGGGTATTCGGATAGAGCTTCCTGGGCGGCAGGTTCCCAGAAAGTGTAATGTGTATCCGCTCTTTCTTGTTCACCAACCCCTTTCTTTCGCTCTCCGCTTATGGCTCCACTTCATGCTCTCATTGCTCGGCCCCCGGTAATCATTAATCATTCAAGAAAGAAGTAAAGAGAGCGTTCTGGGTATTTCACTTCATGCGGGGTTTTCACGCTGGGGAGTGCTGGTCAAGAGATCGAATGCTACCTTCCTGGTTCATATTCTCATGCTGGACTGGGTAATGGGGGCTGCTGACTGAAAGCGGGAATGCTTTTTTCATGTCGTACTGGGGGATGCATATTGGGGAATTTGGGTATGTGGGCGTATGTGGGGCAGTAAAGATAGAAAGCATACAGGGCCATCCTTCTTCCTGGGCGAGGTGTCCTTCCTTCCTGGGCTACTGGAAAAGAAATTCATGGGGAAAACGTGAAAGTGAGAGTATCAAGGGTATGTAAAAGAAAGCGTTAATGGGTAAGGGTACGCCTCTTTTGTCATCTGGGTCATTGCTTGGTGGGACCGCTCTTCTCGTAAGATTGAGAGGATCAAACCAATTACCACTACTGCTAGCCAATACCCGAGAGAGCAGTGTGTGAGCTGCCGCTAGCCAATACACGGGAGCCAATAGAGAGATGCCGAGAGCCACTAGTTGATGATGCAGTTGTTCGATACAGGTGGCGGTGTATTCTTTCGTCTGTCTGTGAACCGATCGATGTCTTCTTTTGTCTGTTTGGGAAACGATGCACGATGCTTACTTACGTTGATACGCAATTCGAAGAGCTGGGCTAAAGGCCCTGTTGACCGATCCACCCACCCGGTACACGACCTCCCCCGGGAAAAGGCGAACCAAGATCTATTACGTTGTTCTGGTTCGATTTCGGATTGATCTCCTCTGCGGTTCGTGCCGTTGTAAAGTCGATCAGGCTAACGAGGCTAAATGGGTTGTTTCAGAAGAATAATGTATAATTCAGTCCTACTGGCCCCACCTGGTTATACAGTCTTAAGAGCAATAATGAATAAGTAAGCCAACATGCTTTGAAAGTGATTACTCACGTAATATTAGCTAGACCTGGAACAGCTCCTGGGTATGTAACTACTGCTGGGTAAGGAACTGCTATGACTGGGTCGTAAGGAACTACTACTAGTGGGCCAGGAACTGCCGCTCGTGCTGCTACTTAGTATGAATCACTTCATGGAGAAATGGGTTCTTCAACAGGTGCTTTCACTCGTTCAACTGGCTCTTATGCTGTTGGTGGATCGACTCCTGCCCTTCTAGCTGATAGCTTTGTGACTGGTCCTGGGGATGCTACTGGTGCTTTCATTCGGTCAAATGCAACAACTGGTATTGGTGCTGGTGGCTATGGATTTGGGTAAACGGAGTTAACAGGCACTGGATATAGATATATATATATAAGGTATAAGGAGTAAATAGGTAATCTGAATCTTATTGCGATAGGCTAGTGAAAGCTCTGTGCTGATAGATACGAAGCTCGGAGTTACTGTTCGGAGTTCGGGGAAAGCAATACAGCTTTCATATCTGTCTTGGCGAGGTAGGATTTGATATCTGGTAAATCGTGTCTGTCTTGGATCGCCCAAAGCACATCTTCCGATTATCCGACAGGCACCATAGAGGGAGAAGCCCTCGATTATCCAGCCTTCGATTCGCCGATCCAGTTCTCCGCAAGTTTCTGACTTAGAGTGCATAATAAAAAAAACAGAGCCCTACCCTACGAAAAGGAAGATCCCTACCTTACCGAAACGAAGAAAGGAATCTATGTAGAGAAGCGCTGCTTGAAACTCATAGAGTAGACGTTAGCGTCGTACCTAGCTATTGGCTATTTATAGTATGGTACAATAGGACCCTTTAGGGGGCTCGACCATAAGGGAGAGGAGAATCCGCCTATCAATTAGCATTTACGAGTGAGCAAAGGGAATCTCTCTTTCCAGAGAGATGTTTCATCCGCTATCAGGTTCTTAGAGGATGCGCAAGTACAACAAAAAAATTCCACCTTCCTCCTTATCACTAGGAGAAACTGCCCTTTACTAGTCTTATAAGTAAGTCCCACCATGGTGAAATAGACTTCTTAGTCCATTCTTAGTCCATGCAGTCCATGCATTAATACGTTGTTCATGTAGTACCCACTAGATATAATACTTTCTTTCCGACATTACCCACCAGAAATTTCTTTATCGATGGCCTCTCAGCAGGTTCGGTAGGTCTTCTTGATTAGTTCAAGGTATTGATTAGTTCCCATGCATGCTGCCTTACTGTCTGAGCTATAGGTCCCTTAGAGGTTAGGCCCATGGTCCTCCGGTATTATTAGTCGGTATTATTAGTCCCTGGTCTCTATTTATTCCCTAACCACCATAGAGTCAATACTCTTAGCTTCTGAGTCAGCCCTCTTAGAGTGAACCCCACCCTATATGCCTACTAGTCCATAATGTGTCCGTCAAAAAAGAGAAATATATAGACCACCCATCATAGAGCTGCTCTAGGGAATCAGCTTCTTTTTTTCCTTGCCCCCGGAGGGACAAGCGGCTTCGCACCTTGGTCTATATACGTGTTAACATATGATATTGCATTTATGCTTTATACCCGCCCATCTAGACGTCCTTGCTATATTCTTTATATACGAGCTCGCATGGAGACGTTTACAAAGTCCATTGTCACAATAAATCAATACTTAGAGTTGGAATTGAGGACCGCCACTGTCGATGCAATCAATGTAAGTGCCGCTACAAACAAGTGTTTATGCATCGTTAAAACAACCTTAATGAGTAGTGCAATCTTAGTTATAATAAGTTTATGCTGTCGATCCATTCGAGCCAGGTTGTGATGTCAGAGCTGATATACTTGTAAGGCTGGGGAATATTCTACTCGGACTTCTCCGCTATGATACTTGCATTGATACGGCCTAAGGTTCCCATTTTCGTTAAAGCTAGTATCAACAAGCTCCCCGTTCAGCCGTAGTCTTAAGCTGTAGTGTCAGAACTCAAGGTCTTAGCACTCTTGCCTTAAGGTCTAGCAGCCTTAGTCCTTATTCATTAGCTGCATGGACTGCCTTAGCGCCGCCTTCCTTTGTAGCTTCCGAGTAGAACTACTAGTGAGTAAGGTTTACACTACTAGATAGAGCTGTATAGAAAGTACTAATTCTCCATCGATATATGAGCTCGCATGGAGAATTAGTACTTGTACGTTCGCTTTAGCTCAGCATAGTTCAATCTATCTCTTTAGTTCACAATAGAAATTCTATTTATAACTAGTTGTTACTAGTGTTATATACTTGTAGTAAATCTTAGTTTGAAAGCCAATGTATCATCCATATTGTCATAGGGCTCCTTTTCATACAGCCAATCATATTGCATATCTACGATTCACTTCTCCATTTGTAAGCCGGAAGAGGAATAATCAACACCCATTCATTAGGTCTTGCCTTACACTTAAGTAAGAGCCATACGGTATTTGAAGTTATCCTCTTTCTTCTAGTTTCAATGAACCCATATAGAGTGATGAACAAGCTCTACTAAAGTAACTACTACCCCTAAGGTATTGCCGTAATCTGCCCTTCTTTCCGCCTTAGCCTTCAGCCAAGCCGAACTAGCTACTGCTTTAGTCCGTTCTTATAAGTAAGTAAGTCCCATGCAGTAGTCCCCATGCATTAATACGTTCAATGTAGTACCACCCATGTCCAGAAATTCCAGTTTCTATGTCTTATTATCTCATAAAAGAAAAGAAGAAGAAATCTGGATCTAATGAAACTAGCTCTATTCCACCAAAACTCATTTACCTATGCTACAACACTAGGACAACACTAGACAGAACTAAGTTAGTATTATCTTGCCCTTCCTGCTTTAGCTGAAGTCCGTCTCTCGTACCTTGGGAATGGATTCACGTTTTGATATTTGAAAGAAAGAGGAGAACTACTGGGGAGTTTTGTCAGTTCCTACTCTCCTACCTAAACAATATTATGTTCAATGGAATATACTGGCATAGATACGTTTCAATTTTCCATTACTACAACCTATTATTCATTATGATATCGCCATGGAAACGTCCTCGCCCTCCTTATGTCAGGCGAGCCCTACGTCCTGGAATGGCAAATTTTTCATCTATGCTAACACTCTGCCTTACCTTTCACCGGCCTCTTTCTTATTCTCTTTTTCAAATTCTGAAATAAGAACGTAAGTGTACGACGGATGAAATCGACGGAAGCAGGTAGGAAGAAAATGTATGGATTTCTCTTGTTTTAATGGAGCAGAAGCCATAAACTGAAACAATTTCATTAAGCCCGTGTCAACCACTTCCCCCTAGGGAGAAACTGCCTTAAATGGACTAGTTCAGTAAGAAGAACATCAACTTTAGTTCCCCAATGAGTGGCGGCATTATTCATTCATCGAACCCATAAAAAGAATGAGGTTGTGACAAAGGAACGCCAAATGAGAAAGGTTTTGAAATCTGTCCCAACCAAACAAACATGGTAGATTCAATTAAAGAAATGATGGGGGTGCTATTGAAACTGGTGGAGACTAAGAACCTCTTCTTGGGTACAGTGTATTGAGAAAACAGTACACGTCGAACTGGGTGGTGGGCATGGTGTCACCACTTACTTGCTTTAGCCTTACTACTCATAGAGGAGAGACTTGGTAATAGCTCTAGCTCTACTAACTCTAGCCATTGATGCAAGTATAACGTATATATGTATCATATGTATAGATACCAACAGGAAGAATAGGCTTTCACGTATTTGAACTATGCCTACTTTGGTGAACCTCATATCTTCCATTTGCTTGTGGGAACTTGGCTCAACAACCTCCCCTCCCTGAATAGCTCTTGGAACTAATAAGAAAGGGAGACTAAAGCAAGTAGTAGAGCGGAAACAACAGGATAGCATAGTTTGTTTTTTTCAATAGGTCAGGGAGGAGCCTCCATGGTCCCAGGTCAAATAGGCAGCACCCCACATAGCAAGTCGAATTTCAGATTTCATATTACAAAATCATTGCAACAAAAAACGACAATTAGTTTCATAGAGAAGAAAGAGCCATGATGCTTAGTTCAGCAAAGGCCAAGGCTAATGCAAAAAGTGCCAGCTAATTTCTTCTCTTTATTGCAACGGGACAGAGCTACTGGAACTACTACTATAGCTGAGCTAGGAACCACTTCAGACTCAGGCTATTACGCAGATTCTTCATCTTATTTATAATGGATACTTTTTCTCATCTTATTTTCTTTTGGGGACTGAACTTTTCTTGCCTTTATCTTGGAATTGAGTGCACGGGATATAGCATATGTTTTTGGACCGCCTCACCGCCAATACGTGCTGTTGTCCGCCCGTTGCACCGGCCCCAGCAGCTCAAACTATGTGTGCCCTCAAAAGACCCTCTGAAAATGTGACACTTGCGATGAGACTGGCTATTGAAGGTTGAAGGTTGTTGAAGGCTTCCTCTGCTGGCAAAAAGGGTAAGGCCGGTAGCAAGTCGTTGTTAGAACTACAGCTTATGAAAACTACAATGGAAAGGTTAAACGCATAGATGCGAGTCTAAAAAGTCTTAGGAAACATGCACAACTGCAGACTGCTCACAGGTAGGCCTCCTAGTTTCTCGGGTCTGTGTTGAAGGCCAGGTATGTAATATGGGGTTCTCTGAGCAATTACCTAAATCTAATTGATTCTGACAACAGCTAATTAGAACTATATGATTCTTCCCAATTAGCAGCGGAGTCTCCTCTATCATTGGACTGAAGTTGAACTATTGAATGTAAAAACTACTATTAGTTGGATTAAGGAATGGGACTTTTTAAGTCTGCAGTGATACAATGACTATTGGCTAATGCTCCCATATGTATGAATCAAATTGGTTGTTGTCGGAGCCTGCCCTTATTAAGAAAGGAAAGGAGGACCCTGTTTCACTAGAGTGATTTCCATGGAGTAAGGGGTGCTAAGGAGCACCTACCTCTGGATCCTTCCCACACAGTGCCTTCCCCAGGTCCCTCTAAACCCATATTATGCTCAGCCCTAGTCGTTAGGCCAGGTCAATAAGTCAACTTCGTGATCCCACACATTCGTGCGTCACTCCATTTTCACACTTCTCTTCTGGTCGTTCTCTTTCGTCTCTTTCAATTCCTTTTTCCCCCTGATTCCTTTACCTACGTGATTAGGTAATCCTTATCTTTATTGATTCCCCTAACTCAAGTGCATCTCCTATTATATATGATATGATTCATTCCATATTTCCACTAATTAGATAGAGATAGCACAGCAACACTGGCCGATAGGATAAGGACACACATCACAGGAGGTACCCAAGAGGAAGGAGTTAGTTCACCCATCGAGTCAATGAACAGATTGATTATGTTCCCATTTCCCACCAAAAGACATTGAACATGTTGGTTACATATGATGCATATCCCCTACAGCACTACAGTTGCCAACAGACGACACGAGAAGATGTCCCCCATCATCAATGGCTGATAGGAGAAGGATACCATCAATGGATACCCGTTCACCACATACCCGCCGAGTCAACATCACAACATGCAACATCACCCAACACGGTACGGTATGAAGCCGAGCGAGTGAGTGAGCCACAGCCAGAGGGTCCTTGTCAATAGCAGCCAGTTCATTGCCAGTCGTAGCCATACAGTCAGAGACAGACTGACATACCCGACTGAGAAGAGAGGACATACCCCTCATGATACGGTAGGTATGGTTTACACGCTCTAAGGAAAACTCCCTGATGATTGACCCCACGTGCCGCTTGCCGAAGGTAGGTCTCTTGCTCACTTACGAGATAACCAGACCTAGGGACCTAGACCAACCAGCTCACCAACAACAGTCCAGTCCCAATAGCCAGAAGTTTTTGAATCACGCCCTGCCCAACACGGTACGGGTCGATTCGCCATGTCAATTCGGTGATGCTGAGATGCAGCAGAGGGCACAAGCGGCGAACCTTCGTGTCGCTGAGAATAGATATAGATAGATTTCTATAGAGATATCCGTCCGTGTATAGGTAGGATACCCATCTCCATATCTAACTAAGTATATGGCATGATATGACCCATCCGAATCCATATTTGCAGCATTTCCCACCCCTTAATGAACCCACTCTCTTGTCCAGCTTAAGTCGTAGGAGAAGCAAAGGTAGCAAGAGAAGCAGGTGGTTCGTGTGGTTCAGTAGCAGATTCTGTCGATTACTTTGATCCAGCACCAAAGCAAGCGATCTAAGCCCACCACCTGCCCTTTCTTTACCTTTGACTTCGACTTCTGCTTCAACCTTCCGATCCCTTAACTGCTTGCTCAGCGTTAGAGTACTGCTTGTGTGATAGTACTGCTTATTGAACACCTTCCGACGAAGACCTTGAGCTGCTTCCTTCCTGCTTTGACCTTTACTGCTTTGCTCAAATAATACAACCCTTGACACCCGCCCTAACTCCATCGGACCTTTCTTTCCACCCATCGAACCAACCCCGCAACACAGATTCTTCCTTCGTCCGGTGGCTCACGCACGCCTCCACACAGACACATCTAGGCAGGAAGCACTAAGTAGTAGCGCGCCTGTTCTTTTCTTTAGACCGGATTTGACAGATTCTACTCAAATTGGTAATCATAATTGGCACTATGTAACTAAAATTGTATATTAACGTATCTAATGCGTATGTCCCTGGGTCTACGAGTTGGTGTAAGGTGCTTTGAAAGCAAGGTATCGATAAGCCATTCGGGTAAGCGAGGTTTCACTGTGGACTTGAGGTGAACTGAGGGCTTGAGGTTCACGTCCCTAGGTCTTGGTGGTGGTCTCATGTGGGTCCGTCGTTTTTGGTGGGATGGTAAAGAGAGAATATATCAGGAGGTAGAGAGATCATAGATCGGGGATAGATAGATCAGAGATCAGGAGAGATAGCTAGAGATACGATCAGCAAAATCGAGACGGACAGGTAGCAAGTTCGATCGATCAGTTCGAAGGATCGGTTTCATTCAGCCTCCCACCTCGCTCCCCCACCAAGGGGGGGGTTATAACGTTACACTAAGCGAAGCGCCCCGTGTTCATTCAGTGTGCTGGCTGTGGTGGTGACGGGTGAACTTATTAACGATGGGACGGTGGGCTGATTCGTGAGGTGCCAAGGTCGAGGGGGGAAAGTTCGATCTCAGGCAAGCAGGAATCACGTACGTAAGTAATTGCATTCTGCCGGTTCGTTTTCTTCTCCTACTCCTAGCTGGCCGGGGTGAATTCGACCAGCAAGCAGCCATCCATGTTCGTCAAGCCTAAAAGCAAGCCGTGTCAAGTTCATCATCCATCTCCAGTTCGCAAGAAGAGATCGACGGGTATCATCAATCGAGAGATCAGGAAGGCAGGTATCAATATCGAAGATCTCAGGCAGGCGGGAAGATAGATCGATCACAGCAGATAGTTTTTTCCACTGCGGTCTTTCGGTTCACGTCCCTAGGTCTTGGTGTTCTGGCTCTTGTAGGTCTCCAGGTCGAGGAGGTCGAGAATCGATCGGGTATAGAGATCAGCAGCAATCGGGCAGTTATCAATTGAGAATCAATCATCGGGTGGAAGGATCGATTTCAATCAATCGGTGCTGCTGTTGATCTCAGCGTTAAGCCACGTTCTTAGTGGATCGTGTGGGGTCGCAAGGGCTAGGAGGTCTAGATCTTCTCGATCAGGTCTAGATCTTCTCGATCAGGCATTGATCAATCGATAATAGATCGGGTGTATCGGTTTCCTCCTTCAGTCTCCTACCTACCTCGCTCGCCTTCCTAGGGCGCATATAACGTTACATAAGCGAAGCGTCCCGTGTATAGTTGTCGGTGCTCTTGTAGCGCGAAGCATAGTCGTTGGTTTGGACCAGTTCTTCCATTGCTCCGTGCCCAATCCATGCCGTGTTGGATCGATATGGTCCCGTCCCGTATGGTGCAACTTGACTTCAATATCTCATATCGTGGCAACAACATGGGGAACTAAATATCTCCCGTATTATGTGATGGGGGAAACTCAATATCTCGTATCGTGTGATGTGGGAAATGGGTGTGATGGGTGCCACCTCGGGTTATATCGTCTATCCACACGTTCCCGCCTCACGTTCTAGCCAAACGGGTGAAACCAGCCTCGGTTTAGTTCGACCAGCCAAACGTTCTAGCATCACGGTCTAGCGTCAAAGGCAATCCGTCAAGTTCTTTCATCGTCGTCAGGTCGCAAGAAGAGAGATCCGTGTCTCAATCGAGATCCGGGTATCAATCGAGAGACAACCAGGTATCAAGAGAGAAGATCTAAGGTCTCTGGTTCGTTGCTCTTGTCAAGCAAAGCATAATCTCGGGTGGGTCTCGCCTCACTAGCGTCACGTGTCGTCTCGCCACACGGTCTAGGGTTACGTTCTCGCCTCACGGGTGGGTCTAGGGTAAAAGCAATCGCAGCAATCCTAGCTTTTCCATGCCCCCACGCAATAGTTCTAAACGTTGTGAAATGAGAATAGGAAGGTTTGGGTCTGCCCTGTAATTACCTCCTACCGGTAATTGCTAGTAACACAATAACGTATTAAAGCAGTTGGATGTTTTCTTTATAGTGACCGACATCCCTATCATTCGGGTTATAGGAGTTAGAAAGAACACCTCTTCCTTTGGCTGAGCCCTCGAGAACACAACAGTAATCTTTTGTCTTGTATTGTGTAAATAAAGAAAGAATCTTTTGTCTTGTGTCTTGTGTGAATGAATACAGCAGTTGCTCAGAGGAAGGAGTTATGACCGGGCTTCGCCTTAACAGTTCTATAGGAGTCCAGTCTGTTAGGGTTATAGAGGAGGGCTGTTGCACTGAATAACTCGGCTGTTGCATATAACTGAATCTAGGCAGTTGCGGGTAAGGAGTAGATAACAGGTAAGGCAGGGTAGGGGGTAAGTCTGAGAGAAATCCTTCACCATATGAATAGTGAGTGACCCCTAAATAATATAGGGCCCTGTTCTTCGGGTTATAGTATTTAGAAAGAACACCCTTTACACCCTTGAAGGAAAGAAAAGCTTTTGCCTTTGGCCTTAACAAACAGTCAATAACAGCCTTTGCCAGTTATTAGGGTTATACAGTGAGTTATTAGGGTTATGGAGAAATGACGGACATACAGACATCCCGCTGGTTATTAGGGTTCTAGAGGCCAGTCATTAGGTGAACTGCTCTTCCTGCTCATCGCTATAGCTCTGAACGGTGTACCAGACAATGAATCACTAGGTAGGCAGTTGCGCATATAACTGAATATTACTTATGAAGGAAGGGTAAGATTATTGCTAAGGGTAAGGGGCCTTGAAGTCAGGACCTGCTATTACCTGAGCTAGCTCTGCTATTCATGCATGCTCGTAAGTAATATGCCTGGCTGGTAGGTAGGGTGAAAATGTGGGGAACTTAATCAATATTCAGGGTCAAAGAAGATTATGATCGAAGAGGCAAGGCCTCTATAATCTATTCAGGGTCGCATCAAATCACGAAAAGCGTATTCAACATTGACTATATTCAGGGAAATCGCAATTGAGACAAGCTTTCTACATACGTTAACATGAACGGCCTTACCTTCATATTCAGAGGCCGGCCCAGCAACCAGAAACCCACTATTTCAATACACCCACCACAATTTCAAAGTACCTTTTCCAATAACGCCATTTCGGGGTTTGCTTTAACCGAGGCTATTGCTGCATTGTCTGCCTCAATGATGGCGTTTCTGATCTTCTTCTTATTCAACAATATGCTATTGATTCCAAGAGGACTATAATGAGGAGGATGATAAGGTCGGTCGGGAAGCAGGGTTGCTTAATTCTTACCGGCTCTTTCGGGGTAAAGGTAGTCCTTGCACTAGGAAGCGCAAGCCCCTCCGGGACCTTGCTTTCCAATGAGATTAGGATCCAAAGGTTCAAGGGTAAAGGATGGGTGTGTTAGGCCAAGCTTGGCGGAGGTTTTTCTTCCTTGATGCTTATTGGGTGGGGGCGGTGGTCGAGCGTTCGTTGCCTCTCCCAGAGGTCGAGAGTTCGACAGGCTCACCCTCACCCTCCCATTATAGCCACTATTTACCCACCCACCCCAATCCCCGGAGGTTTTGAAGCGTAATGACATATATAATAGATATTGGGAGCCAATGCTGCTCGAGCAAGTCAGTCATCTGATTTCATTTGAATGAGAAGGGAACGAACGACTTGTCCTTTTGTCTATCCTTTTTTCGGTATCACCCTGGCGACGGGGAAACTACCATCATTCGGTAGGGAAATGAGAATCCAGAATATGAATATGTATGTTACCATTATATTAGAAGCATCCTCCTGTTTCCACTTCCGCTACGACAACGTGTCCCAAACAATATTGGAAGTCGTTGGTTGGGAAGAGAGTACAAAGTTCGCAAGCAACTTTGTTGTGAAAAACGGGTGGGATACAATTGTGGAGAGGGGCGATGGCATTTCTCAATGTATTTGTATTCTTGGATTCAAGGGAGATAGTTCGGGGGCTGAATTACATCACCGCCTTATCTCGGCGTTGAAGCCTTTCAGTATTTCTGTGAAACATTTCGTCGTGTATAGGAGTTTGAGCGCCGCCTGCGTAGCCTTCTTATTCAAAGGGGATCGCCGTAAGGGATCTATTTTGGCTATCTGGGGTGTGACTGTGGAAGAGATATACAGCCTCGCTTACGCGAGATGCCACAAAAAGGCTCTTAAGCACGCTCGGTACATCGTCTTTTCTGAGAACCCCAGTATTGAAACCATTCTGGGATCCTATCTCGATAAGGGCGAAGCGTAGAATGCGGTGTCAGAAGCCAGAAGGTTCTTGGATGTTTGGTTGGAAGGTGTCCTTGCTTTCCTAACGTCAAGCAAGCACTACGTTCCTCTTCAATTTACTTATTGGGTGGGGGGGCTTATGGTCGAGCCCCCTAAAGGGTCCTTATCAGTCGAGCCCCCTGTCGGGTCCTCTCCTTATCAGTCGAGCCTGCTTACGCATCCTTGGGTGAAAATGTTTCTTAGGGCTTTCGATGCCGTTTCTTTATATACGCTATTTCCGTAAGCGCGAAGCCCTTGCTAGTTGAGTGCATCCTCTCGATGGCGGCCTTAACAGTCGAGCACCTAAAGGTTAGGGTTTACTTATTGCCCCTCTCAAATAAGTAACCAAAACAGTCGAGCATGCTAACGCATCCTCTGATGGCGGCGATGGCGGCGATGGCGGCCTTAACAGTCGAGCGAGAAATCCCTCACCATATGAATAGTGAGTGACTCCGTCCCTCTATTTTAGGAAAATAGAGCGAGAAATCCCTCACCCATATGATGAGTGAGCGTTAAAACCCTTATGGTCGAGCGAGAAATCCCTCACCATATGAATAGTGAGTGACTCCGTCCCTCTATTTTAGGAAAATAGAGCGAGAAATCCCTCACCCATATGATGAGTGAGCGTTAAAACCCTTATGGTCGAGCACCTAAAGGTCCTTAACAGTCGAGCACCTAAAGGTCCTTATGGTCGAGCACCTAAAGGTTAGGGTTTACTTATTGCCCCTCTCAAATAAGTAACCAAAACAGTCGAGCCTGCTTACGCATCCTTATCAGTCGAGCCCCCTAAAGGGTCCTTATTAGTCGAGCGTGCTTACGCACCCTGCCGGTCCTTGATGCTTATTGGGTGGTGGGCTTTTGGTCGAGCCTGCTGTCGCACCCTTAAAAGCCATCCGCCTCACCTCAGAAAGAGCTTGTTACGCAACCGTGAAATAATAGAAACCCCAAGGGAGCCCTTGAATCATGGCCATTCCCTCGAGGGTTTCCCTTACATAAACCAGGGATGAGCTCTCGTATATGGAATGCAATGGAATGAACGTGAGCTGGTTCGTGCGGTCAGATTCTCCATCTGGCGCGGAATTAGGACCTATGGCCACAGTTCCATTCATTGGGAGGCACGCAACTCACTAACTCTAGCAGGTCTGGCCCACTAACTCCAGGTGACCAGGCAGCGAGAGCTGGCCTAATGATAGCTGGATAACGAGACCCAATTGAGTGAATGGGTGGAGGTGAACCAAGTCCGCTGTGTATTCCTTAGCGATCAAGAAAGGCCGGGGCTGGATGTACACTTTCCCCTGCTGCACCACGGCTCTCCCGTACCTTTCTGAATTGGGGAGAAATCTGCCCCTCCCCCTTATTTGGTAGGGGGTGTCCCGCTTCGAAGCGCAATGTTGGACCAAATTCATCCTTGTCAAATGATCCTGGCGCTGGCTGGTGCAGTTGGTCATGCGGGGACAAAGGGCCCTATCCCGCGCTCCCCTGCCTGAAGTCATGGTCGAGGGAAATCAATCTGGTAAGTCGAGCGCCTTCTGACCCATCCCGTTAGTCGGTGCTGTGAAACCAATCACAATCAATCTGGGTTGGTTGCCTTAAATAATAAGGGCATGCTCCCCCATTCGAAAAAGCGTTGAGCGCTCCGGCCAGTGGGTTGCATATCGATCTCCAGGATGTATGCGTTCAAGAGCTATGGTTCTTCTTCCTTTTTCTCTTCCCGTGACTATTGGTTCAGCGAGCAATAGATTCTCCATGGCATGGTTAAGCAAGCAACAATAGGTTCCCCTAGGTCTTCTATTTGTTGGAAGGTTCGTTCGCAAGGTCAATCTAAGCATTTGGGTATGCGAGGTTTCACTGTGTCCTATCGGTTCTAACATGCCTAGGTCTTCGTGTTTCTGTAAGTTCGTAAGAGATCTACGGGCACGCAGCAATCGATCAGCAGGTAGGTGGAACTGGTGGGCAGATGGTCACTGTTTCCTTTCGGTTCACTGCATCAGGTTTCACTAACTGTGGGCAGTTGGGAACTGGGTGATTCGATCACTGTGGGGGGGAAAAGGGAACTGCTTCAGTTGAATTGTGGATTGGTGACGGTTTCACTGTTTCACACGATGAGTGCAATGGGTGGGAAGATGTGTCAAGGCAGGTCAAAGCTATTGTTCGGAGAGGTGCTCTTCCTGTTCTATCCCTCCCTCATACCTCCCGCATCTGGCCTCTTCTTCCGGCCAGGCAGGTATCTATCTGTTTCAACCCCACCCCGCCACGTAGATTCTTCCTTCGTCCGGTCACGCCGCAAAACAGCAGACATCTAGCCAGCTCACCGGCCAGCAAGCGAGAAAAGGCGAGCCCTCGGTTCATATCCCAGTCGGCAAGCAGCAAGGTGTTGGAGGGTGCCAGCCAGCCTCGGGTTCGGGTGGTGTCTTTTCTCTATCAACACGTCCTTTCAACACATCCTATCAAGCGAGATAAGCAAGGGAGCACCAGTTGTCGTGTGGTGGTTTAGTGGAGTAGTTGGTGGGTTGTGGAGTTTGTGGTTCAAAGGGTTCCAGGCAAGTAAGCGAGCACCAGCCACCAGTTGGAGTTGGTGGGTCAAAGGATCTTCTATTGACGTGTGGTGGGTTGATTCGTAAAACCAGCAAGCATCAATCGATCAATAAGCGGGTAAGTGGGACTGTGTCCTATCGGTTCTAACGTCCCTAGGTCTTCTGATTAGCGTAAGTAAGCAAGATATCTATATCTCAACGGGCAAGCAGCAAGAGATCAGCAGGTAGGTCCGCCTGTTCCCAAGGGCTATGGTTGTTGGTGGGCAGGTTTGTGTGACCAATCTAGCAATAAATACACAAGAGCAACTAGAGATTCCAGCAAGTAAGCATCCATCTATCACTCAAAAACACAAGCTCTGGGTGTAACGTATATAAGCATTGATATCCCGATCCAGCTCCTCCAGCTCCCCGCAAGCTAACCAGCCGGTTGTTTCTATCCCAGCCTAGCCCAGCAATGACTGATCGACTATGCAACTATGATCGGCTATCGGATGACCCCCATCTATTTGGGGCAATTCCTGGCTGGCTATCGTCAATGATCCCTGGCTATAAGCGACAATGCCCACTGGCTCCTGCTACGACTGGCAATGACTGAGACTATGACCTACTGGGCCATGGGCTATCGGAAATGACCCCCATCTATTTGGGGCAATTCCTGGCTGGCTACGACCACAGGCTCTGATCTGACTGACAATTGAGAACATGGGGGCCTTCTCTCTGGCCTGTTGTGAACATGGGGTAAAATATAAAGCAAGCAACCGTTGGCGTTCTTCATCTCAAGGGATGTCACAATATCAATAAAGCAAGATACCTTTGGCAAACAGCAAGTTTGATTGATCAGCATAGGTTCACTGCAGACTTGAAGTGTTGTCACTGTTTCACGGTCCTTCTCTCTCCTCTCGGATTTGTATGTTGAATGGATGATGAACAGAGTCTGATGAAAGGGGTATGTTTCACGGGGTATGGTGGTTGAACGGGTTCTCCCGTCGTCTGTTGGTAACTTGGGGGCCTTCTCCTGTCGACCAGTGATGGGGGCCATCTGTTCTCTGTCGGGTATGGTGTGGGGTATGTTGGTGAAACGTGCGGGTATGATTGTTGAACGGTTCCTTCTCTCGTCTGTTGGTAACGATGGGTAACTTCACTTCTTTCTCTCATTCAGTGATGTCATGATGGTATCACTCACAGCAGGTGTGACTCACTCACCGTACCGTACCGTGTTGGGTGGATGTGTCATGTTGTGAAGATGACTCGGTAGGTATGTGTAGAAGGGGCCTTCTCTCTCGTGAGGTCTCTCCACACGTCTAGCCAGCAAGCAAACAACAGTGGCACATTCTTAATCTCGAGAGGGGTAGCACTATATGGGCAATATATATACGGAAAGGTAGCATTCGATCGATCAGCAGTTCGTTAGTTGCTCCCCGGCCATTTCTCTAAGGGGTGGAAGCACTAAAATAAGTGACCCGAAGTTCCATTATCCTAGCTCCCACACCTCTGGTACGGGGGGCCACCCATTTCATCAACCTTCCTGCGCATTCAAGTAGGAAAGTCAAGGGTAAAAGGTATCAGCTGTATTGCCAGGTCTATCTTCAAATTATCGCTCCACACTCTAGGATCACGGGTTCGACCACCTCACATTGTAGCAAAACAGGTTGGACCAGCTCTCGCTCGGTAAATATCAGAGAGAAGCTGGAAGGAAGGCAGGAAAGGGAGAAGGTCGGAGGGAAGGTGGTTAGGTGTGACAACTTGAGTGTTCCCATCCCTAGTTCTTTTTATCGTAAGAAAGAGACAACCCTTCGTCAAGGAGCACAAGTAGTATCAGCAGGCATTGTCATTGTGGAAAACAGTGTCGACCCCGTACCATATCGAAAGGGGTATGGCCCATCAGTCGGGTAAGGATTGAGACCAGGAGTATATCTCTATCGGGTATGGTGGCTCAATAGGGACGGAGTCACTCACTATTCATATGGTGAGGGTCAATTTGCTCTCGGCCATGGGGAAAATGAGAAAGCGAGTAACCCGTGTCAAGTTCTTCATCTCCAGGGCTAGCAAGAGATGGAAATCAATAGATCTACGTAAAGTGATTTGCTCACAATCAACAGTTAGTTGCTCCCCCGTCCATTTCTCTAAGGGGCGGTAACGTTTCTAAGTGACCCTCAGCAAATTGAAATGATCCTAGCTCCCACACCCCTGGGACGGGGGGCCACCCGCCCATTCATTCATTCCCACCACCTTACTGAGCATTCAAGTAAGTCAAAGGTAAAAGGTATCAGCAGCATCAAGATCAAAGAGAGAAGGCGGATGGTCAAACTGCTTTTGGTGACCATCATCCCAATCACTTGTTGAGCAATTTGGTGTATTCCCTGTTGTACTTGGTGTGCTCGGTGATATAGTTCTAGGCTTCTGTTGAATGGTGACTGTTGAAAGGCTCATGGCTCATGGCGTAAGGTGAAAGGCGAATGGCTTATGTTTAATGGCTCAACAACCTCCCTTCCCTGAATGGCTTTCTCTAGCGAGCCCTCCCTGAATACCACTCATTGCGAATGGAGACAGAAATGTTCTATACTAATAGGAAGATCTATACTAATAGGAATAGGAAACACATAAAATCAATCTTACTTTCTTTAGTTTAGCAAGCTGTTGTTCTTAAATAGTAGCTGTAATGAAACTCCACAGGTATTTCTTTGAAGGTTTTCTGGGATCTCTTCCAAGCAAACAAACTTAGTGTCTGGGCCCAGGTATTCCATCATTTGAAGGGTAAGACTTCTACCTACCTCTCCTAGCTGCATGAGTATGAGGTAAAGCCTTCCTTACTTACCTTTCTATGTGAGTAGGTCATTATTAGACTACTACCTTTCTTAGTAGCTGAATAATGAGTAGGTAGTTGAGTTCAACCTTTTCTTACTACCTTTCCTTCTTAAGTAGGTGAGTTCAACCTTCCTTGCCCCCCGGAGGGACAAGCGGCTTCGCACCTTTCTTATCTTCTTTTCTTAGCTTCTTAAGTGAGTCGTAGAGCTACCCCTTCCTTCTGACCTTCCTTCTTCAGTAGGTAGGTTCATCTTTCTTCTTCCTTCTTAGCTTCTTAAGAGGGTCCCATAGCCTTTCTTTCTTCCCACCCTATCTAAGGTCCGGAGGGCTTGCGCTTCTGAGGGCAAGGAAGAATAAGGTTTCTCCTTGCAGTCCCGTCCCGAAACAGCAGACCTCTAGCCAGCAGGCTAAAGAATCAAAAACCCGCCCGCCATCAATCCATCTAGCAAGAAAAAGCAATCCCCGGCTCTTTCTTATCCCAGCCAGCCGTATTAGCCAGCCATCTTGCCAACCAGAAAGATGATCCCAGCCCTCGTCGGGTTCTCCCAGCCTCGAGTTCGCCCATCCTCGGTTAATTGACCAGCCCTTTTCATTTCTTTGCAAAATGTCGATCTAATTGTTTTATCACGTGTTCGTCTTCGCGTTCCCCACCCTTCTGCACCGCCGGCCCGCGATCGATCCATGCAGCCCGTTCACTTCTTCTCCCAGTCGACAGGAGCCGGGTTCGTCTAGCAAGCCCCTTCAAGTTATTCATCGTCGTCAGGTCTGAAGGTCAAGTATGTCCAAATCTCAGGAGGTAGAGATGGATGGCAAGAGATCAACGGACGGGTCTATCCGCTAAGAAAGAAATCGATTTTTTAGTTTCCTCCTTCCAAAAGTGAACATATTAGGGAGGAAAGTGAAAATATGCTATTTCGCGCCTAGGACCATGCCTAAGTGAGGGAGTGGGGTTTGATTCGAGCAAAGCGTTCTGCCAAGCTCTTCCTTCGGTGGTTGGGTAGCAAGATCTATATCCGGGCAGGAATCGACGTACAGGTATGAAGAGTTGATCTAAGGCATAGAGATAGAATATCTCAGGCGGGAAGCAAGATAGAGAGACGGGTATCAATCGAGAGAGGGCAGGCAGCAAGGTTCTCGATCAGTTCGAAGGGGGAAAGGGGTATCGTAAAGTCCCTAACCTAACTCACTCATTGACTCACGGACTCACTGAGTGTAGGCGAGGACCATGGGGTGGCTGGGGGTATATATAGGCTTAAGCGGGTAGTAGACCGTAGCGGGTATAGTGACTGATATATCCGTAACGGGATGGAACTAAGACTTAGACTTATACTGAGCGGGTAGTGGCGGATCCGTATAAGACCAACTAGCCAAGCAAGCCAGCCAGATAGGCAAGCAAGAGTACTTAATTATGATTGGGCATGCCTTTCCCCACAAGCAAGATAGGCAGGCAAGAGAATGATTCTTCTGGGGCCTTTCCCCATCCATAGAGAAAGCGGAATGACATATATAAAGTATAAAGAATGAAGGTACCCACCAGGTCCTGTTCCGGCCGGTGAAAGGAAGGTAAGTTGTGCTACGCCTTCCCACACCCGCTAACGCTCCCCGAAGGGTAGTTCAGTATAAGTCAAAGTCAACATACGCTACGGATAGATTATCAACCCGCTTTAAGTACACAACACCAAAAAGAGATTGACCAAGTCTCTGGTTCTACTTAGGATCTCTTTGTAAGGCACTTGATTTTGCCCCGCGAGCTCTACTCATGTCGGTAACTAGAGGTAAGATCAGTAGGGACGGCAAGGAACAACCAGCCAGATGGTAGAACTGCTTCTGATACTTTCTCTGTGTGCCCAATCCCAAATGCGCTCATTTACCTATATCAAGATTGCTCTATCTCCCTCCCACCTATTCTCCTTCCATGGGCCTGCCTTCACCCTCCTACCTAGGTGAGCCATCACCCCACCTACTAGCTAGTCGGTGCGGTATCCGGCCGATGCCTAACAGCCCACAAACAAGGGTAACTGCTTTCGACCTGCCTCGGCCTGCCCGCCCGTTATGCGAGTGAACGGCGGCATGCATGAAATAAATAGGTGGGTGCTGATCTGGAGCGAAGGAGGATCATATGCTACAGATAAGCGGCTACGATTGTAACTAAAAGGCGTTGGTCGAGCCTGCTTGCGCATCCATATGCTCATATATAACTAACTACCACCATGATGGCGCTGGTCGAGCCATTCTTCCTCTCCCTCACCATAAGATGCTGCCTCTGAAT
>Ga0115848_100149_pt1 | contig 21822 bp, 20 predicted proteins | sample InSIn3gowninarea_FD_83862 | JGI IMG/M metagenome (GOLD analysis project Ga0115848, IMG submission 83862) | reverse complement strand
TGTAATTGGCATCAGGGCCTTAATCGCTAACGACAGTGCTATCATTGGCACACATGGCGTTAAACAGGAAGGTTCGCGGGACATGTATTATAAAGGAGGCAATTTGCTGCACACCATTCGCCAGATTGTCAACGATGATGAGAAATGGAGACAAATTCTTCGTGGCCTGAACAAGACATTTTATCACCAAACCGTGGATGGGTCACAAATTGAAGCTTATGTAAGCGATCATGCAGGCCGGAACATTTCAAAGGTTTTTGATCAATATCTGCGCGACGTCAGAATCCCGGTTTTCGAGTATTCTTTTGGAAATAAAGGGCTTCAATATCGCTGGAATAACGTTGTTGAAGGTTTTGATATGCCTGTGAAAGTAAAAATTGGTGGCAAGGATGAAACATTATACCCAACCTCAGCCTGGCAAAGCATAAAAGCAAAAGGCATTAAAACCCTTGTAGTTGATAAAAACTTTTATGTTGAGGCTAAGGAGACGAAACAGGCGTCAATGTAAATCCCAACATTCCATTATCAGCAGATCTCCGTTTTGAGCCGAGACCCTGACCATTCCATCAGCCGCAGCTTCGTTGCTATTCCCGGTTCGGTGGCCTAAGGTCAGGGTTTCGTTATTTAAATTATATTTCAATCCGCTCGTTTCTATTCCTTCCACAACTCCAATCGGGATCAAAGAAATAGGTGTTCCAGCTTCATACCACTTCTCAAAAAGACCGGCTAGCGGAAAAATTTTGGAATAATCATCAAACATCACCAGCCTGATTTGATTTTTATATCTGACCATGTTGGTAATGTTCGTAATGCCATGATCCGCTCTTCGCCCCGTCGCCCAAACAATGTTAGCAGCCGGAAATCCCCTGCCTATTAAAAAATCGATCGCTTTTTCAAGATCTGTTTTTTCCTGATCAGGTGTGCTGATGATTTCGAGCGGGTGCTGTCTTTCGGCGATGGCATCAAAGTCATGTTGCTGATCAAAGTCACCCATCCACACATCCACTTTTATGCCCAGATCCAGAACCCGATAAATTGCGTGGTCCAGCACCACAATAAAGGGGCTCCATTCGAGAAGTTGGCCTAAAAGTTCTACACTACAAGCTTCGCCGTTAGCAATAATCAGCGCCGGCTCCTGTTTTTCTTTGACTATGTGGTGGGAAGACATTCGTTACAATTTATTCTTAACAAGAGTAACAAGCTCGATAAGGACGCTATGAAGTTGCACAAGGCTCTGCTCGACCTGCTCGAAACGCCGGTCAACCTGCTCGAAACGCTTATCAATTTGCTCAAAACGCCGGTCAACCTACTCAAAACGCTGGTCAACCTGCTCAAAACGCTGGTCAACCTTCTCAAAACGCTGGTCAATACGATCGAATCGTCCGTCGTGTTCGACAAGTTTCGTTTCAATACTTTCAACCTTGACCTCTAATCGTGTCAAACGACGGTCGACTTTCCCAAATTCTTCCCTTACCTCCGTAAAACCGCGATCTACGCGGCTTGTCAATGATGCTAATCCGTCTGCTACCATTTCGATTTGCTTTCCCTGTTCATTAGTGACGCTTTCCAGCTGTGCCAGTCTTTCTTCTACGTACATAAAAATCTCGTTAATAAGTTAAATAATGAATCTGCCACTACAACTCATAGTGCCATGCCTATTCAGACGCTCATTTATTAAAAAAGTAACGAGAAACGTGAGTCAATTAAATTTTGCTTGCCTTAGCTTCGTTCCAATATACATCCATTTCCTCCAACGTCATATCGGATAGTGATTTGCCTTTTGCTCGGGCTGCCTCTTCTAAATACTGAAACCGGCTGATGAATTTCTTATTGGTTCGTTCCAAGGCAGTCTCTGGATTAATATCTACAAATCTGGAATAATTAACCAGTGAAAACAATAGATCCCCAAATTCACCTTCCGCCTCCTTTTGATCAATTATCTCACCATTTTCAATGTCGAAATTCTCTTTAAATTCTTTCAATTCTTCTTGGACCTTATCCCAAACCTGGCTTTTTTCATCCCAATCAAAACCAACGCCTCTTGCTTTTTCCTGAATGCGCATTGCTTTGACCAGGGCCGGAAGTGATGCAGGCACACCGGAAAGAACAGATTTATTTCCCTCCTTCAATTTCAACTTTTCCCAATTCTGCTTCACCGCCTCTTCATCCTCAGCTACAAAGTCACCGTAAATATGCGGATGCCGTGAGATCAGTTTCTCGCAAATGCCATTGAGCACATCCTTAATGTCAAACTGAACATTGCTATCAGACGATTCAGAACCGATTTTGGCATAAAAAACAATGTGTAAAAGCACGTCGCCCAATTCCTTCTTCACTTCCGGCAGATCGCCTTCCAAAATTGCATCCGACAGCTCATATGTTTCTTCAATAGTAAGATGCCTGAGCGTGTCCATTGTCTGTTTTTTATCCCATGGGCATTGCTCACGCAGCTCATCCATAATCGTCAAAAGCCTGTCAAAAGCCATTAATTGCTCCTTGCGTTGCTCAGACAAGTCATTAAATTGTTTTTCCATAAGACAAAGATATGCGGCAAAGTTTATCCGGCTGACGGGCCTGGAATTTTAAAACTGGTTTGAATTAAATTACTCGTGCATTTGGCAACGATGCGACCGTCCGACTTGAAAATCTGTCCTTCGACGTGAATGATGTTCTTGCCGGAACGGATTACTTTGGACTTGGCCGTAAGCAAGTCTCCGGGCACTGCCGGATTAAGGAAATCGCAATTTAGATTTACCGATGTGAAAGCAAATTCTCTTCCAAGCGCGTAAACCATTGTCCCAACGATATCATCCAGAATAGTCGAAGCGATTCCGCCATGCAATGTTCCCATGGGATTGCACATATCCTCACGCACTTCGTACTCAATCTCCATTGCGCCTTCCGAAACCTCGATCAATTTGCCATTAAGCCACTTAGCCACGGGTGAAAAGCCGCTTACCATGTATTTCCCTTTCAATTCCGAAAGCATTTCAATGCGGCTGTTGGGCGGCAATAAAGCTGGATTGGGTAATGTATCCATTCAAAAGTTTTAAGTTGGCAGATTACAATGTGATATTCTAAAAATAGTAATTATCATAGAAAGATACTTGCAAAACAAGCAATCGTATGGATTTTATTGCGACGTATCAAAGGTTATTGCTACCTTTGCCGGAGTTTTTGCCAGAGATAAAAGCATACCCATATATGAATTTTACGTTATCGCAAGTTCCTGCCCGTTCTGAAAAGCCGAGAGAAAAGGGGGTCACCATGGTAATGGATAAAGGACTCAGTGTCAGGGAAACGGAAGATATGCTATCCATAGCGTCACCTTATATAGATATCGTAAAACTGGGCTGGGCAACCTCTTATGTAAGCCCGAATTTGAACGAAAAGCTGGCTGTTTACAAAAATGCAAACATTCCCGTTTACTTTGGCGGGACGCTTTTCGAAGCATTTGTGGTAAGAAACCAGTTTGACGATTACCGTAAATTGCTTGATAAATACGATTTAAAATACGCAGAAGTCTCCGATGGTTCGGTTGAGATGAACCAGGATGTGAAATGTGAATATATCCGCACACTGGCGCAGCAGGTTACGGTGCTTTCAGAAGTCGGTTCCAAGGACGAAAACAAGATCATTCCTCCTTATAAATGGATTCAACTGATTAAATCCGAATTACAGGCCGGTGCGTGGAAAGTGATCGGCGAGGCGCGTGAATCTGGGAATGTGGGTCTTTTTCGTGCGAGCGGAGAAGTTCGCCAGGGTTTAGTAGAAGAAATTTTAACAGAAATAGCCTTCGAGGATATGCTCTGGGAAGCGCCACAAAAATCGCAACAGGTGTGGTTTGTGAAGCTTTTGGGAGCCAATGTAAATCTGGGAAATATCGCGCCTAGCGAGCTTATCCCCCTCGAGACCATCCGTCTCGGACTTCGCGGTGACACTTTCAATCACTTTTTGAATGCGAAGACCAAGCAAAAATGGAAAATCGACTCCAAGTAGTGTCACGGCCTTTCAAATCATTTGTTAACAAAACATAGCTATGGAATTTTTAACGCAGTTCGTCGATTTCTTCCTCCACCTCGACAAGCATTTGTTCAACATTGTTGAGGAATACGGCACATTAACTTATGTGATTTTATTCCTGATCGTTTTCACGGAAACCGGATTGGTAATTATGCCGCTGCTGCCCGGTGACTCACTTTTATTTGCCGCCGGCGCCATTGCCGCCAATGAAGGAACTGGCTTAAATGTTTGGCTAATCATCATTGTGCTGATCATTGCGGCGCTTTTAGGTGACAATGTCAATTATTTTACTGGTAAAAAGTTCGGAGGTGAAATCAAAAAACGAGAACGCATTCTCTTCCTTAAAAGAGAATATCTTGAAAAAACCGAAGCTTTCTATGAAAAACACGGCGGAAGCACGGTGATTATGGCGCGTTTTATTCCTATCGTGCGCACTGTTGCGCCATTCGTGGCAGGCGCAGGAAGTATGAATTATTCAAAATACATTGTCTACTGCGTAATTGGCGCAATTCTTTGGGTGCCTTCGCTTACGCTTCTGGGTTATTTCTTCGGAAATATGGACATCGTGAAGAAAAACTTTGAACTGGTTATATTCGGAATTATCGGGTTCTCAATCCTTCCAATGATTTTCCAATATCTCAAAAGCAGATTTGCAAAGCCGAATGTAGCTTAGGAGCTTTCAGCAATCGGCTTTCGAAGTCTGAAACTCTTTATTTTAGAATTATAAATTAAAACGGCTCGCAACTTCACGTTACGAGCCGTTTTAATTTATTTCAATTCGAATGATTACCGACAGCTGTCTGCCGAAAGCCTGTTATGATTTTGAAGAATAATTCGGTGCTTCTTTCTGGATCATTACATCATGTGGATGGCTTTCTTTAACACCGGCAGATGTGATTTTCACGAATTGTGCCTTTTGCAATGATGCAATGTCGCCCGCTCCGCAATAACCCATTCCCGCTTTTAAGCCTCCTACCATTTGATATACAATTTCAGAAACCTTGCCTTTGAAAGGAACGCGGCCAACAATTCCTTCCGGAACCAGCTTTTTAACATCGTCCTCAGCATCCTGGAAATAACGGTCTTTCGAACCATCTTCCATGGCTTCCACCGAGCCCATTCCGCGATAAGCTTTAAATTTCCGACCTTCGTAAATTACGATTTCGCCCGGCGCTTCATCGCTTCCTGCCAGCATGGAACCGATCATAATCGTGCTTGCACCGCCAGCTAACGCTTTTGTCATATCACCTGAAAAACGGATTCCACCATCGGCAATAACCGGAACATCCGTATCTTTCAAAGCCTCAGCCGCCCACATAACGGCAGTCAGCTGCGGAACACCGATTCCGGCAATGATACGCGTTGTACAAATACTGCCTGGTCCTACACCCACTTTCACCGCATCCGCACCCGCGTCAGCAAGCGCTTTGGCTCCTTCGCCTGTGGCGACATTCCCTGCAATTACGTCAAGCTTAGGAAAGTGCTGTTTTACAGATTTCAAAGCCTCAATAACACCGAATGAATGTCCGTGCGCAGTATCAAGACTGATCACATCCACACCCGCTTTCACAAGTGCTTCAACCCGCTTCAACAAATCTGCGGTAACACCCACCGCAGCGCCTACACGCAGGCGACCATACTCGTCTTTACATGCATTCGGGTGAGATTTACGTTTCAAAATGTCCTTATACGTAATCAAACCGGTCAGTTTGTACTCCGAGTCTACGATTGGTAATTTTTCAATTTTGTATTCCTGAAGAATTTTTTCTGCGTCGTCCAATGACAGACCTTCGGAAGCGGTGATCAGCTTGTCCTTTGTCATGATCTCGGTCACCGGCTTGTTCATTTCTCTTTCGAAACGCAGATCCCTGTTGGTTAGGATACCAATAAGCTTGTGATCTGTGTCGATTACGGGGATTCCGCCGATTTTAAACTCGCGCATAATCTGGTGCGCATCGCCTAATGTTGCTGTATCAGAAAGCGTGATCGGGTCGAGGATCATGCCGCTCTCCGAACGCTTTACTTTCCTAACCTGCTCAGCCTGAGCTTCCAGGCTCATATTTTTGTGAATAATTCCAATCCCTCCTTCTTGGGCCATGGCAATAGCCAGGTCGAATTCGGTAACGGTGTCCATCGCTGCGGAAACAAGTGGAATGTTCAGCTCAATGTTACGTGTTAGCTTGGTTTTTGTTGTTGTATTGCGAGGCAGAATTTCTGAATAACCAGGTATTAGAAGAACGTCGTCGTAAGTGAGTGCCTCGAAGAGGACTTTGGATGGGTCTGTGCTCATAGCAAATAAACGATTGTTATTTGCCGGGCAAAATTAAGGATAAGTTTGCTTCTCACCAAATATTTTATGGTTTGCCAAATATTAATTTTTTAAGAAACCAAGATTTCATACTGGTTCAACACGACGGCAAGCATTCAGCTTTGACGGCAATTCACGACGTCTATAACCCCTGAAAATTGCGTATTTTTAAAAAATATTAAAAATATGATAAAACAGTTTAGGGATATCAGCCAATTGATTGACTATAACTTTGTATTCTATTTCAAAGGAATCCGATGAAGCTCACTTTTACCGATGAACAACTGGTCGTTCAGCTTTTTGAAAGCAATAAACGTGCTTTCGAGGAGATTTATGACCGTTATTGGTATAAGCTGTTCTGCATTGCATTTCACCAGATAGGATCAAAAGAGGAAGCCGAAGAACTGGTTCATGATCTGTTTGAAAGCCTTTGGAAAAAGCGGTCGGAGAGCAACATTAACCATCTGAGTTCCTACCTGGTCATAGCAATGAAATATCTGATCGTAAATCATGTAAAATCCAAGATTACATGGCGGAAATATCAGGAATATGTACTGCTGAACAAGATGCATGAAATTTCTACGACCGAGGAAAATATTCAGTTCAATGACCTTTCCGAGGCCATTGATAAGGCAATGAAAAAGCTTCCGGAAAAAACAAGCCGGGTCTTTCAACTGAGCCGGTTTGAAAATCAGTCCGTAAAGAGCATTGCCAAGGAGCTTCACATTTCGGAAAAGGCCGTAGAATATCACATTACCAGGTCACTGAAAGTTTTGAAAGACAACTTATCAGCCTACCATACAGACAATTAGCCATCTCAACGATATCAAATGAACCAGTATGATTTTCAAAAAACGCTGAAAAAGTATCTCGCGGGTCAGCAGACTCCCGAGGAAGAGGACTTCATTTTAGAGCATTTCCAAAATGACCCTTTGGAAGAATCAGCCGTGTTTGAAAGCGAAAAAGAGGTGATTGGCAAACGCATTAAAAAGAAACTTTTTGCTAGCACGATCGGCGAACCGCTTTTAGTTCGGTTAAGGCCCTGGTTGGCTGCGGCGGCATCGGTTATAGTGGCATTAGGCTGCTGGTATTTCCTGCGCCGGGATAGTGACTTTGAAAAGATTTCCAGGCTGGATCCAACCATGAATGAGAGTGTTATTGAAGTTAAAAACACCTCCGGAAAGCCTCAAAGCATCCCTTTGGAAGATGGCAGCATTGTGGTTTTGAAAAAAAACAGCAGCATTAGTTTTCCCGAACATTTTGGTAAAAAGAACCGGCTTGTGTTTTTACACGGGGAAGCGTTTTTTCAAATTAAGCGAAATCCCGCCAAGCCATTTATCGTTTCCACAGGCACATTAATGACCAAAGTGCTGGGAACCAGCTTCAATGTTAAATCCTACGACGAATCATCGTCGGTGGAAGTGCAGGTGAAGACCGGGCGCGTTTCCGTATATGAAGGAGCGGACAATAAAACGGTAAACCCGAACGGCGTGATTTTGACACCAAATCAGCAAATTATTTTTGACAAAAAATCTAAGAAAATAGAGCTGTCCATCATTGAAAACCCACTGATGGTGATCCCGGTAAATGAAACGGAACACGGCTTTTCATTCTCGGAAGTGCCTGTTAAAAATGTTTTTGCAGCGCTTGAAAAATCTTACGGAATCGATATCGTGCTCGAAAACGATAGCACCGATTCCTGCCTTTTCACCGGCGACTTGAATGGATTGACCTTATTTCAGCAGCTCGATTTGATCTGCAAGTCGGCCAACATTGCTTACGAAAGACGCGGAACGGCCCTGTTTGTTCAGGGAGCTGGCTGCGACGATTAGTAAAAATAAATGGCGATGATGCTCGAACATCACCGCCACCATTACGCTGTTGTTACCAACAGTTTCATTTGTTTGTCTTTGCGTTTGCGTTCACAAAAACCTCTAAAAATATGCATAAAAAAATACCCCTCAAAAGGGTTGTTTACAAGGTCATGAGTACTACAGCTAAACAACTGATTATTGCGATTTTATGCTGCGGCATCTCGTTCGCACGCACTGGCTTTGGGCAGGAATTGCTCAATAAGGAGGTTTCGCTGAAGGTTGAGTCTATTGAAGTCAAAAAAGTCCTGCAAATGATTGAGAAGCAGGCGGATGTAAAATTTGTTTATAGCACATCCAGCATTCAAAATACGCAAAGCACAAATTTGAGAGAGATCAAGGGGCCTTTGAACAAGGTCCTGGATCAGTTGCTTACGCCGCTGAATGTGTCTTACGAAGTCGTCGGCAACGCACGGATTTTGCTAAGAAAAAAGCCCGCAGCTCCGACCGGAAACGCACAAACGATTGAAGGCAATGCGGCAAGGACGGAGCGAAACATTACCGGAAAAGTGCTTGATGAAAAAGGCGCTGGCTTGCCGGGCGTAAACATTCTGCTGATAGGCAGCCAGCAGGGAACTTCCACGAATGAAAATGGCGATTACCGCATTTCCGTCCCGGATCAGAATGCGACGTTAAAATTCTCTTTTATCGGCTATGTAAGCCAGGAAGTGGCTGTTGATAAGGAAGTTATCAATGTTACGCTTGCTCCTGATGTGAGCGCATTGAAAGAAGTGGTGGTTGTGGGTTACGGAACGCAGGAAAAGAAGGATGTAACCGGCGCTGTTTCCTCAGTTAAGGGTGCAGATTTTCAAAATTTGCCGTCAGGCGGTGCGCAGCAGGCGTTGCAGGGACGCGCAGCGGGTGTGAACATTGTCCGCAATGGCGGCGCGCCGGGCGATGCAGGTTCGATCCAGATCCGGGGTTTCGGAACGGTGAACAACTCTTCGCCGCTGGTAGTCATTGACGGAATTCCCGCAGCCAACATGAACGACGTGAATCCCAATGACATTGAATCGATTGAGGTTCTGAAAGACGCATCTGCTTCCGCGATTTACGGAACGCGAGCGGCAAACGGCGTTATTTTGGTCACTACAAAACGTGGAAAATTTGATAATCCGCTTTCGGTCACATTGAATGGTTATGTGGGTGTTACCAACCGCATAAAAACGCTGGATGTGCTGACTGCCAAGGAATTGTCGGACTTGAAAAAAGAGGCTTATACAAATGATGGCAATGACATTCCGGCCATCTGGAACGACACAAAATATCAAAACCAACTTACAAACTGGCAGGACGAACTCCTGAAACAGGGCGTAACCCGCAATTATGACGCTTCCCTGCGCGGAGGCGGTAAATTTTCAAGTTTTGCGATTTCAGGAGGATATTATAATGAAGACGGGATCATTGGTAAATCCAACTACACGCGTTATACATTCCGGATCAACTCGGATCACAAGATCGGTTCGAGAATTAAAATCGGCCAGAATTTCCAGTATACAAATACGCATAATTCAGGACCGGATACGCAATCTTCACAGACAGGTTTATTGTTCACGGCAATCCGTTTTCACCCCGGCTTACCGGTGCGCAATGCAGACGGCTCCTATGGTTCGACGCAAGGGCTCGGCGCATTCGGAGACTTGAACAACCCGATTTTTACAGTTGATACGCAGGACAAAAGCACGATCAGAAACCGCTTTCTGGGCAATGTAACGGGAGAACTGGAAATTGTGGACGGCTTGAAGCTTCGCGCGAACCTGGCAATGGATGGAACATTCACAGACAGCCAAACATTTGATATCAAAATCAATGATCAGTTCCGCACCAATTCTTACAACCAGTTAAGCATAGGCCGCGCAAAGGAATGGTCGTTTTTGCAGGAATATTTTGTGTCCTATGACAAAGCTTTCGGGCAACATTCGCTCAGTTTGGTTGGCGGTTACACTTCCCAGACTTTCAACAGCATTTACAGCAACCAGTGGGGACGTGATTTTGCGAGTGAAGACCCATCGCTGCGATACATGCAGTATGCAGGGACAATCGTTTCGGTCCCTTTGAACAATTCCACAAACGGCATCAATAATGGAGGAAACGGAGGTCGCGGTTATGATGCGCTGGCTTCGTTTTTTGGTCGTGTAAATTACTCATTGATGGACCGTTACCTATTCACGGCAACGGTCAGAAGCGATGGTTCTTCCAAATTTGCACCAGGCAATCAATGGGGTTATTTCCCTGCCTTCTCAGCGGGATGGAGGATTTCGGAAGAGGATTTCTTCAAAAATGCGTTGCCGGCTTTCAGCAATTTCAAGTTGACGGGCGGCTGGGGACGGTTAGGAAACCAGAATGTGGCTTCGTTGCAATATCTGGCCCTGATTAACTCAACTTTCCGCTATGCTTTTGGAAATGGTGGCGTGCAAAATCAGGTTTCAGGCGCTGCGCAAAGCAGGCTCGCGAATTTGAACATTGGCTGGGAAACGGCAGAAATGAGCAATTTTGGTCTGGAAGCGGGTTTATTTAAAAACAGCCTTTATTTCTCTGCCAATTATTTTGTCAAAGACACAAAGAAAATGCTTCTCGCGCCGCCTTCGGTCGGAACGATCGGAACGGCAACCATTCCGGATCAGAACATCGGTCAGCTGAGAAACAGAGGACTTGAATTAGAAGCGTCCTACCGCAAAACAGTCGGCCAGGTAACATTCAATTTGAGCGGTAACGCGACTTTTATCAAAAACAAAATCACAAAATTGGCAACGCCCGGCGGCTTCCTGGCAACACAACTTTACGGACGCGGCCAGCAGGAAATAGTGAGAACATATGAAGGCCAGCCCTATGGCACATTCTACGGTTACAAAACCAACGGAATTTATCAAACCCAGGGTGAAATTGATTCGGATGCCAACATTGCGAACGATTCCCGCAAAACGGATGGTCAGATTAAGCCCGGCGATGTGCGCTTTCTGGATTTGAACAATGATGGCATTGTGGACGATGATGACAGAACCATCATCGGAAGCCCGCAGCCAAAAATCAATTACGGCTTTTCGGCTGGTGCCAATTTCAAAGGGTTTGACCTTAATCTGTTCTTTGTAGGCGTGGGCGGCAGCAAAATTTACAATGCTGACCGCATGCAAGGCCTTGATGCAAGTTACTCCTTCAACCTTTATGCGGACGAAAAAAACCGCTGGCACGGAGAAGGAACAAGCAACACCATTCCCCGCGTGAGCATCGACAACGCAAACAGAAATTTCAGGCCGTCTGACCTGTTCATTGAAAAGGGCGATTTCCTGCGTTTGAAGAACATGACATTGGGTTACACTATTCCAAAAACAGCGATTAGCAAGCTTAAAATGACGCAGGCGAGAGTTTATGTAACAGGCCAGAACATTATCACATTTACCAAATATACAGGCCTTAATCCTGAGCTTGGTTATGTGAGCGGGCAGCTGAATGTGGATTACGCGCAATATCCGCTCGCACGCACCTGGACCATAGGCGCCACTGTTTCTTTCTAATCAACGTTCAGACCTACAAGACTTATTTATGAAAAATATATCAATTTTAAGCGGCATCATGCTTCTTGCAATGCTCACAAGTTGTGACGATTTGCTGGAAACAACGCCATACGGGCAGGTAACCTCCCAACAATACTGGAGAAGCGGCGACGATGTGGTGGCGGCTGTGAATGCAGTTTACGCTCCGCTTCTGGAAGAAGACGGCTTTGCCCACACCGAATATACATTCGATAACTGCTCGGACGACATGAACCGGGCGGGCGACCATTCGGATGAAACAGCATTGGAAATGTTCACTTTCGATGCTTCAAATTCGCACATTCTCGCAACCTGGAAAACCAAATATGAGGTTATTTCAAGAGCAAATGCGGTGCTTATCAATGCGCCAAAAGTGGATATGGACGAAACATTGCGCAACCGCAGCTTGGGAGAAGCCTACTTTTTAAGAGGTTTTGTGTATTGGAGATTGTCGCTGATTTATGGCGAAGTGCCTATTTTGCTGGAAGAGGATGCATTGAGCCTGAATTTCAATAAACCAAAATCAACATTGGCGGAAGTGCGTGCGCAAGCAGAAGCTGATTTCCTGAAAGCTGCCACATTGCTTCCGGTTTCTAATGCCGATGGCGAAGCGGGAAGAGTAACGCAGGGATCGGCAAATGGCTTTTTGGCCAAATTATATGTGTATGAAGAGCAATGGGCCAAAGCGATTGAGGCAAGCGCGAAGGTGACTTCAAATCCGGCTTATAAACTGGCTACGACATTCAACCAGAACTTTGAGCTTGCGACTGAGAACAATCCGGAAATCCTGTTTTCACTGCAATATGAAACTGGCTGGACAACTGATAACTCCCCGACTTTTTACCATACGCCGCAAGCATTTGGCGGCTGGGGATTCCATGAGCCGATCACGGATTTGGTGCAGGAATATGAAAAAGGAGATCCACGGAAAAGTGCTTCTATTTTCAGTCCGGGCGACAAGGTGGACCGCAATGAGCTTGGCACAGAAACATTTGAAAAAGATATGACACGTGTTACGGGTTATGCTTTCAGAAAATACACGCAGTTTGCGGAGAACGGCGATATGAGCCAAAGCCTTAATGCGCCTTTCTTGCGCACGGCGGACGTTTATTTGCTGGCTGCCGAGGCCAAAATCAGGTCTGGCGCGAACGGAGATGCAGAATTGAATGCGGTTAGAAAACGGGCTGGACTTGCCGCGATTACAAAAGCAACGATGAAAGACATCATGCATGAAAGACGTGTGGAGCTGGCGGGTGAAAATGAGCGTCACCAGGATCTAATGCGCTGGGACAAGGCCGGCTTAATCGACATTGTGGCACATTATAAGATCAACCGCGGACCTGCCAAGCCGAGCCGTAATTTTGTTAAACCAAAACATTATTATTTCCCTTTGCCACAGCGTGAAGTGGATTTGAGCAATGGCGTTTTAGTGCAGAACAGCAATTATTAAACTTTGAACAAAAAGATATTTCTTTGGATCTTCTGCATTGTCCTTTTCACCGGCTGTTCGTCGCGTGAAAAGGACATTGTAGGATTTTGGCGAACCGATTCCATTTCAAATTATGTAAATGGATTCAGTTTTATGAATAATACAAGAGACGCACATTGGTCCTACTTCGATTACCGGGCGGATGGCACATTATATCAAAGAAGAAAAGGGGAATATCGCAAGTCACATTACAAGCTCGCATCCGCCGATTCGCTTCTCTATACAGATTCAACCGGCAAAGTGCTTAACGGTTATAAAATCCTTGATTTGACGGACAAGAACATGGTTTTGCAAAAAGCGCAAAAGCCTTATTTGCCCGGAAAAAATCAGGAATTATACGAAATCAGGTATTTTTCAAAGTCGGTTCCGAAGGACGAATGATCAGCCCACGAGCACCCTTACTTTCTTAATTCGTTTCTTGTCTGCCGATTGTACTTTAAAAGTAACCTCTCTGTGCGTTGCGATCTCTCCTGTCCGCGGCAACCGGGAAAATAATTCGAGAAGAAGCCCGGCCAGGGACTCATTGTTGCCCCTTACTTCATCAAAATAATCAATTTCCAGATCCAAGAGTCGGCAAAGGTCATTGATCAACACTTTTCCTTCAAAAACGTAAGTGTTCTCGTCAACCTTGGTGTAGTTCACTTCATCGTCCTCGTCATATTCGTCATTAATATCGCCGAAGATTTCTTCGATAATGTCTTCCAAGGTAATCAGTCCGCTCGTTCCACCATATTCATCCACTACAATCGCCATATGGACGCGGCGACTTTGAAAATCCTTCATCAGATCGTCCAGGTGCTTGCTTTCAGGGATGAAATAGACCGGCCTTAGCAATTTCTGCCAGTTGAAATGTTCGTCCTGGTGAATGTGGGGCAGCAAGTCTTTCACATTCAAAATCCCCTCTACATGATCCAGATCATTCCTATAAACCGGCACCCTCGAGTATCCAGACTTATTGATCTTATCCATTAGCTCGTGAAAATTCAACTCAATGTCAAAGGCAGTAATGTGAAGCCTGGCCTGCATGGCCTTCTTTGAATTGGTTTGCCGGAAATTGGCCAGTCCGCGCAAAAGGTCGGTTTCTTCCTCACTTTCCGCTTTGGCTTCGAGTCTTTCCGTTGTGATTTCTGCGCCTTCGGGAGTCAGTACGCCAAATGAGTAGCCGAGCTTCATGATGGGCTGCGCAAGCGGCTGGCTTATCTTGATGAGAAGCCGGGTAATGCCAGAAATTTTGGGGATCAGTTCCAGCGCACGACGGGCACTGTTATATCTAACAATTGCATCGAGCCAGATCCACAACACAAGGCATCCAAGCGAAATCCACTGAAATAATTCCGCAGGACCAGCTTGAATGTGGATCCAGGCGAGCCGGGCAGCCAAAATCAAGCCTAATAAAGTTATTCCGCGCTGAATTAACGAGAGTGCAAGCTGCTGAATGCGGTTTGGAATGCTGCTTTCGGCATCGTTTTTGCGTTCCCAGGGGTTTTCCATCGCTCCGGAAGCGGCATAAGCGGCGCGGACCCCGGATAGGAAAAGGGAAACGATGAAAAGGAAAATGACGAGTATAAGGTCGTATGGCGCCAGGAAATCAGTGGGTATAATGACTCCTGCAAGTAAGGTTTGCGTACATCTTTGGGGGAGGCGACTCCCCGTACGCGTTCGGGCAAGCGGATCGTCGCTGTCTGCTGTTTCTTTCACAAAAGGTCAGGAAATGTTTGCAATAAACACTCGTTTAAATAAATGTAGCGATTCTGTTCAAAAATATTATTCCAAAAGAAGTCAAATCCTGAAATAAAATCATTTCGAACAGAATCAATGTCAAATGTGCAATTAGAATGGCAAATCGTCATCATCGTTGCCTGCCGCCAGGGATGGCGGGATCGGATCGGATGATCTTTGAGACTGTTGGGCTCTCGGCGCACTCGATTGGGCATAGCCGCCGCTGCTTTCGCCACCCGAAGCCGGACTTCCCGGACCACCCAGCAATGTCATGCTGTTGGCACGAATGGTAACACCCGTTTTTTGCTGACCTTCTTTATCCGTCCAGCTGTCGGTGCGGATGCGGCCTTCGATGTAAACCTGGTTACCTTTTTTGAGATATTTTTCTGCCACTTTGGCCAATCCTTCCCAAAGTTCAATGCGGTGCCATTCTGTATTGTCGACGCGTTCGCCGCTTTTGTTGGTATATGACTCTGTGGTGGCAATGTTGAACTTTGCAACTGCCGAGCCGCTTTCCAGATATCTTACTTCGGGATCGCTTCCCAGATTGCCTATCAGAATTACTTTGTTAACGCTTCCTGCCATGATTTCTAATTGTGGATGATTTTAACTTAACATTAAAGATACAGATGTAAAAGCACTTTTAAATATCCTGTTCGCTGATTTTGCCGGTAATTTTGTGTTTAAGAATTAATTTATTCCGGCCATCGTGCGTCATTTCCTGTTTGATCAGATAAAACTCTTCATTGTAAGATGTGTAATTGGACGGCTTCGTAACGCCCTCCCGTCCGCGCCAAACCGGCAGCTCCACTTTTTCCCATTGTTTTGTTTTCGCTGATTTATAAGCTGCATCAATCACCGCATTCACAATGTAACCGTCATAGAATGTCTCAGCTGGTTCGCTGCCGTTTTCCACCGCATTGAACATGTCCGTGAACATATGGTTATAACCCAGATCATTCACTTCATCGCCCACCGGAAACAGCCAGCCCGTATTGCTTTCGGCCTTTTCTGCCACGTAGTCCTCTCCTTTTCCTTCCGCATTCTGTCCGGTAATAAACATTTCAAAACCGGTTCTAAGGAAGTTATTAATCCAAATCGTGCCTTCTGTTCCCATTACTTCATCCCGCAAATCCATGCCACCCCGGAAAGTCCAGCTAACCTCAAACTGCCCGATCGCGCCATTTTCATATTTAACCAATGCTATCGCATGATCCTCAGCATCAATGGGTTTCACCTGCGTGTCTGCCCAGCACATTACTTCAACAGGCTTAATGTCTTTTCCAATGAAATTGCGTGAAATTTCAATGCAATGGCAGCCCAGATCCAGAATGCAGCCGCCGCCTGCCTGTTCAATGTCCCAGAACCACTCGCTGTGCGGGCCGGGATGCGCTTCCCGTGACTTGGCCCAGATAATGCGTCCTAGCGAGCCGTTTTTAACGCTTTCCAGCGATTTCAGAAACTTCGGCGTGTAACAAAGATCTTCCAGATAACCCGCAAAAATCCCCGCTTCCTCGGCTGCTTGCATCATTCTCAATGCTTCCGCTCCATTACGGCCCAAAGGTTTGGTGGACACAACGGCTTTTTTATGCTTGGCACACAGCATGACCGCCTGTTCATGAATGTTGTTAGGCAATGCAATGCAAACCATATTCACATCCGGATGCGCAATAACCTCTTCCATATTAGATGACCAGAAATCGCAGCCGTAATCGTTCGCAAACTTTTGCGCGCTTTCCTCACGCCGCGCATAAATGGCAACCACCCTATCCCGGCCCCGCTGACCATGAATGGATTCAGCATAAAAACGTCCGATAAAACCGGAACCTAACATCGCAATTTTCTGCATAAGGAATATGTAATAATGTTATAAAGTCATTTCGTTTTCACTTCGCTTTCCCAACCCGTTGTTTTCAAGGCTGGATCATCTTCTTTTTTGAGAAAATCAGCATCGCCAAATGATGCCGCGTCCCATTCAAGCAATGCACGGTCGGGAACGATCGAAACCGGAACCCGCCAGGATGTGGAAGTTTCGGCGTAAGCAATGTTGGATTGCGAATTATAGCACGAGATCAGCGACCAGCGCGGATGATCCGACAGGTTCGCCTCGGACCTGTGCAGGAGGTTACTATGAAAGAACAATGCGTCGCCGGGCTCAATTTCACAATAAATCAGCTCCATCGTTTTCAAAGCATGATTTACCATTTCCATATCCGCACCCACCTGCTCTCCCGCAAAACCATGATTTACCCTGCCCATTTTATGTGAGCCTTTAATGACTTGCAGACAGCCGTTTTCCTTGTTAGCAGGCGTCAGCGCGACCATTACGCTCATCAATTGATCAGGATAGATAAATTGATTTTTATACCAATAGCCATAATCCTGATGCCACTCCCATGCGCCGCCTACTTTCGGTTCTTTCTGCATTAATTTGGTATGAAAGTGACAAACCGGACTTTCCTCACCCAATAATTGCCAGACCGAATTAACCATTCTTTCGCTCCGGATCAGATAGCCAAAAACATCATCGCCCGGTGTGAACCACAGCGAAAGTTTCGTCTTTTTCCCGGACTGGTCGTTAAGATCCATGGCGTTTTTCTGCATTACGGAATTCTCAATCGCCGTGTTATATAATTTATTCGTTTCCTCCTTTGAAAAAAGCCCTTTTACAACCAGGTAACCATCTTCATGGAATGCTTTGATCTGACTTGTAGTTAAACTAAAACTTGTCATAACCTTTCCGTTTTACGTGTTTAGTACAAAAATATATTACTTAAAATACAATTCCTTGCACTTCATACTGTTCAAAGCATTTAGACGGAGATAGATTAAACAGGTCACAAATATTTTTCTTCTTTTAAAACCATGTCGATCAAAATCGGCTTTGGAAGCGTTTCTACCTCGTTTTTGGAGAAAAAATAAAAATTAGCGGGCAAATCAAACGGCTCATTTTCCGGGATACTCACCCACCAGAACTGCACATGCAGCTTTTGATGTGTTAATAAATGAATGTACAATTTCGGAACCTGGCGGAAACGTCCTTTGCTTAGCAGCGCAAACAATGTTGCATTCTCGCCCAGATCTTCCGGCGATTCAATTTGGGCCGCGGATTCGACTACGAAGAAATCATAAAGTCCTTTCCAAATATCTTTGCTGTTCCGCTCCTGCATCGCCAGCTTTTCGCCTTGCTGAATGATGAAGTAATTTAAAAAACGGTGCTTCACTTTCAATTTTTTGACTTTGACCGGAAGCTCATTCTGCACATTGAATGCATACGCAAAACAGATGTCATTGAAAGGACAAATCGTGCAATTAGGCGAAACAGGCACACATTGCAGCGCACCGAACTCGATCATCGCCTGGTTGTAAGTCGCCGGATCATCCTGCGAAATCAGCGTTTTGGCAACCCTCACAAACTCCTTTTTCCCTTCATTACTGAGCATATCGGACTTAATCCCAAAAATGCGCGACATAACGCGGTAAACATTGCCATCGATAGCAGCGACGGCTTCTCCAAAAGCAAAAGAGGCAATCGCCGCAGCCGTATAATCGCCCAAACCTTTTAATTTTGAAAGGGTTAATGCTGTTGCGGGGAATTTGCCGCCAAATTCGCTGACGATCTGCCGGGCAGTGAAATGCATATTCCGCGCCCGGGAATAATAGCCAAGGCCCTGCCAAAGTCTTAAAACATCGCGCTCATCCGCGTTGGCGAGATCAAAAACGGTGGGATAATTCGCCAGAAACTTCTCATAATAAGGCGTTCCCTGCGCTACACGGGTTTGCTGAAGAATGATTTCGGATAACCATATTTTATAGGGGTCCGTCGTTTGTCTCCAGGGCAAAGGGCGGTGGTTTTTGAGATACCAGGATTTCAGTTTTTTATTAAAATCAATTGCCTGTAAATGATCCGATATCATAATATTTGCACTTATATACGCTGTTATTTAACCAATTAGAAAAAAAATGAAAACGCCTTCCTTTTAAATCTTGGTAAAATTAGCGTACCTTTGTGTTCCCAAAATTTAGAGGAGTAAGTAAATAAATGAAATAATATCCACTTAAAGTAAACAATCAAAGTGACTAAGGCAGACGTAATCGCACAGATTTCTGAGAAAACAGGTGTAGACAAGGGCGATGTTCAGCAAACGCTCGAATCGTTCTTCACCGTGGTAAAGGACTCACTTTCTGAGGGAGAGAACCTTTATGTAAGAGGTTTTGGTAGTTTCATCAATAAAAAACGTGCGCGTAAAGTTGCCCGTAATATTTCGAAGGGAACTTCAATGATCATTGACGAGCACTTTGTACCAAGCTTCAAACCTGCAAAAGTATTTGTTGAGCAGGTTAAAGAAAGTGACAAACTGAAAGCTGTCGCTGAAAAGTAATTTGCCTGAAAAGGTTTGGTTATAACATCCTTATGAAAAAGTCTATTCTTCTTTCCTGTGTGCTTGCAGTAGCGCTTGTCGGAACGCTTTTCAGCCTTCCCAAGGTTGTTGTAAATACAAAGGGTAAAGAAGTAGGCCAGGAAAGAAGCCAGTCCGAAGCAGCTGCCACAACGTCTGCTGCTCCGGAAGCTTCGCCAAAATCGCACGAGGGCGCTACATTGGCACCCGAGCAGCAAAAAATAGTGGATCAGCTCAGGAGCAGTTTTGAAAAAGCGGGCGAAAAAGAAAAAGTCGCTGCAAGCTTGAAATTATCTGACAAGTTTGCTGAACTTCAAAAATTCGACAGCGCAGCATTCTACGCTGAAAAAGCGGCACTTTTGTCTCCTAGCATTGAAAATATTGTCAGAACCGGCGATCGTTATTATGAAGCTTATGGTTTTGCAATAGAGGAGCAGAAGGCGAAAAACCTCGGGGCGAAAACCCGGGAGTATTACCAGAAAGCAATTGATCAAAATCCTGGATTATTGGCTGTTAAGGCTAATATGGCTATGACTTACGTTAACACGGAAAACCCGATGCAGGGAATTTTGATGCTGCGTGAAGTAATTGACACGGATCCTACCAACGAGTTGGCCTTGTTCAACTTAGGGATCTTATCCATGAGATCTAACCAATATTCAAAGGCTGCAGACAGGTTCAGACAAATTTTAACCAACAATCCGGCCAACACGAAAGCGAAATTCTATCTGGGATTAACTCTTGTAGAGCTTGGCAACAAGGACGAGGCCCGCAAGGTCCTAGCCGAAGTGAAAAAGGAAGAAAAAGATCCTGTTATCCAGCAAGCCATCGGCGAACTGGAAGAACGTCTGAGCAACTGATCAGCTGAAAGTGAAAGAATCAATTTTTATTTTATAAACGACATATAATATGCCTTGCGGAAAAAAGAGAAAGAGACATAAGATTTCGACTCATAAGAGAAAGAAAAGACTTAGAAAAAACAGACATAAGAAGAAATAATATAACATGACCGGATTTTCAAAAAAGTCCGGTCATGCCTTCTTCCCCTCGTATGTATTGCCCCTTTCGATCAGAAAGCGGAGGTTAAGTATCAACATTATATAGCCATTCAGTTGGTTGAACATTGAGTAACGAATTACTAATCAATTCTACTCAAAAGGGAGAACGTATAGCCCTTTTGCAGGATAAACGTCTTTTAGAATATCACGTCGAAACACCGGATCAGAGCTTTACCGTGGGGGATATCTACCTCGGGACAGTGAGGAAGCTGGTAGCGGGGCTTAATGCCGCGTTTGTTGATGTCGGTTTTGAAAAAGATGCGTTTCTGCATTATCTTGATCTCGGGCCGAATATCAATTCTCTAAACAAATTAACGAAGGACGTAATATCCAAGCGTCAGACTTCCGGCAAGTTGAATAACTTCAAGATGGAGCCTGAGATTGAAAAGCTTGGCAAGATTGATAAAGTCCTTTCAAAAAATCAGCCGATCCTTGTTCAGATCGTAAAAGAGCCTATTTCTACAAAAGGCCCTCGTTTGTCCTGCGACATTTCAATTGCCGGCCGCTACATTGTGCTGGTTCCTTTTTCAAATTCTGTAAACCTTTCGAAGAAAATCACCGACAAGCAGGAGCGAAATCGTCTGCAACGGTTGATGTCATCCATTAAGCCTGCCAACTTTGGTGTTATTATTCGCACTGTGGCAACAGGAAAAGATGTGGATGAGCTCAATAAGGATTTGCAGGATTGTCTCGATAAGTGGGAAAACGGGATCAAAACTTTAAGAGACGCTAAACCACGTGATCGCGTGATAGGTGAAATGAACCGCGCTTCTTCCATCATCCGCGACATGCTGAATGAGTCATTCGACAGCATAACGGTTGATTCCAAAGAAGTTTACGATGACATTAAGGCTTACATTCATAACATTGCGCCTGACAGGGAGAACATCCTGAAACTTCACAATGGCAAGAATAAGCTTTTTGAACAATTTGGTCTTGAAAAACAGATTAAATCGCTATTCGGCCGTTCGGTAAGCTTGCCAAATGGCGGTTACCTGATCATTGAACATACTGAGGCACTGCACGTTATTGACGTTAACAGCGGCAATAAATCCAATTCCGAAGAAGATCAGGAAGCGACTGCATTGAGCGTCAACCTCGAAGCAGCCAAGGAAATTGCCCGGCAGCTCCGTTTACGCGATATGGGCGGGATTATTGTCGTCGATTTTATCGATATGAAGAAAGCGGAAAACAAACGCGTTCTTTTCGATACAATGCGTGACGAAATGAAAGGTGACCGCTCAAAATACACGGTTCTGCCCCTTTCGAAATTCGGTCTGCTGCAAATTACACGTCTTACAATGAAGAGTTTTATCTGATCAAACAGGAAATGACGCACGATGGCCGGAATAAATTAATTCTTAAACACAAAATTACCGGCAAAATCAGCGAACAGGATATTTAAAAGTGTTTTTACATCTGAA
>Ga0115848_100138_pt2 | contig 21849 bp, 29 predicted proteins | sample InSIn3gowninarea_FD_83862 | JGI IMG/M metagenome (GOLD analysis project Ga0115848, IMG submission 83862) | reverse complement strand
ACTCTACGACCTGAGAAAACTTAAAACTCCTTACCCACAAAATATTTCTACCATTACTTACTCACTACCTTAGAATCTTCCCAGACTTGTTTTGTTTTTTCTACTTTAGGGTGGTCAGTGGATTAGCCTTACAAATTAGCAATCTCATTTTTTCTTGTGCTTCCCCAAGTGTAAGGGGATCCCCTTTACTCCTAAGATTGTAGAGATCATTTTTCTTTTGGGCCTTCTTCTATAGGTTTGTCTTCATCATGACTTGTGAGCACTGATATACGTTGACAACATGCCCAAGGCTTAATGCTTCATTAGGTGCAACCTCTTCATCATCATCAGTGTCTTCTAGATTTTCCTATATATTGCTCTCCACATCGAGTGTATGACTGTAGATAAATCTTACAACTCGCTTCCAGTCCAAACAAGAGTTCTCAGGGTGATGTTCCTCATGGAAAGAATAGAACTTAGGATCTACGCACTATTCAACCTAGAACATAGGTTTCTGCATAGTTTTTGGAGTGAACTGGTTGATTCTTGATGAGCTGCTCACATATCTCTGCCTAAGAAGATGGCTTCTTGCAGATCTGTTTGTTTTCCATTGTTTAAGATCAAACACTTCTGTTGTCAAGTTCTTGATGAGGGGAGTGAGTGTTTCAATGTTAGTTGCTTCATTGTCTTTACCCTTGCTCACCATCACTTGAGACTTCCTGCTCACATCTTTGGAGTAATTTTTTGGTTCATCATCCTTGATGACTCCAATCATGAGTAGGTGTTTCTTAGCAACAATAGCCTCTTCGAAAATTTCTAAGAGGGTTGGTTTCACAACTCACTTGACGAACTACGAAATGCTAGTTGGAAATGCGTATGTGTAGTAATCAACAGTGATGGATTCATGAGTTTTAGTATCCGCTGCAAACTTGTTTAATATGTGTGCAAAATTTCTAATTGAATTTTTTTACTTATTATTTTCCCACCATCCTGAACCTTCCCAATTCTTTGAGTAGCATGGCTGGGGCCTTGTCATAAACAAAATTTTGAAGGAACATGAGTTTGAATGCACCCCAGTTCTGTATAGAGTTTGGTGGAAGGCTGTGAGAACATGCAGCTACGTGACCATCTAAGATACATGGGAATAATATACATCCTATGTTGTCATACCATACCTCAAGGTTCTACAATGTAGGTAGAAGTTGTCCAAGCGATCTTCGGCCTTCACCATGCTATTAGGGTTGAACTTGATGTTCATTCTCTTCGCTCGCTTTGGCATCATGTACAGAACAGCCGGGAGAGCTAATGGTCCCTGAGTCATCCATTCCAAATTTGCATTAGCTATCTCTTCCTCTCTATCATCCTCTTCCTCAGAATCAAATGGTTTTGGCTCTGAGTCCGTTGGTTCGTGTTGGGAACAGGTTCCCTCAAGAGTCAGTTTTGGGGCAGAAAGCCCAAATTTTGTAATAAAGATGTAAAGTCTCTGCGTTTTGTGGTCATGAAGCGCAAATATGTCAAGAGTCATAAAGGGTTGTCTCCCCTTGTTTTGTAAAGTCCCATGTCAGTTGTAAATATCTACACATGCTCCACAGACCATCAGATTGTATAAAAAGGGAGTCTTAGAAGATTCTAAGGTAGTGAGTAAGTAATGGTAGAAATATTTTGTGGGTAAGGAGTTTTAAGTTTTCTCAGGTCGTAGAGTAGGTAGAGGCTCTGCAGCTGAGTGTGTGGACCCCTGCAGCTGTGTGCATAGGGTGGATAGAGTCTGTACTTAACTTGAGATATCAATAAAGAGAAGTATTCTACAAATCACTATGTATCTTGTCTCTATTTAATGCATCTAATTATATTATGTTACGATCCAGGTTTACATTATAATTCTTATTTGATGCACGAATGTATGTGATTATATCTGTTGATTGAACAAAGGAAAGAGTATAGTTTTATGTGAAGATAACTATAAATTCATGGTAGAGTAGGTAACATTTAAGATAACTAGGGAACCTATAAAGTAACTTAGCCAAAGAGGCACATAAGTTCCTGCACCTCTGGTTAAGTCTGTGCGAAGATAGTTAGGTACCTCCGCGAAGTTTCTGAAGGACGGAAGAAAAGGAACATCGATAAGCCCTAAAGGCTTATTGATCTGCATGAAGGCGGGATCAGGAAGTGTAGATCAATATCATGACCATCTCAGGGTGTGGAAACTTGGTTCCTACATCCCCTCATACTGCCTCCGGTGAGACTTCAGTCTATGCTCTGCAAGCTGATGTCAAAAGGGCTCGTAGTGTAGTGATTTTCTTGGCTGACTAAAGTTGAACTTGGGTTAGGGCCCATCAAGCCAACAAATGGTTTCATTGTCAAGAGCAGTATCTACATAATGAGATGTGTGAAGTTACATCTTTGGAATCGAACTAAGAAAGAAATCAAAACCTGGTTGGATAGAAAGATCCACGAATTTGTGGTGCAAGAAAACAAGAATTTGTGATTGGTGAAAGAACAGTTGTTAGATAGATACCTATACACACAAATACATGAAATAATCTTTTGTTCCTTCCCAGTTGAGTTATACAAGTTGATCGTGAAGTTGGGAGATGGCCAAGGAAGGTGGAGGCTTGACAATCCGATTGTTTGGACACTAGATCTAGTAAGGAGGTTGGAAGCTTCTGAATATAAGATCATGCGCATTGTCGAACATTGGATCGACCACATAATAGGAGGATCCGTGACAGAGTTCATGGTCAATACCTCTATCAGTTATAGCAAAGTAGAGCACTGTTTCTTCAAAGGACGACGAGGTAAGTATTTAAAATTGCTAAATACTTGGATTAAGATGTTCTTGTATGAACAATGGGTTATGCGGTTACCTTGATGTTTGGAGCTAAACGAAGTGGAAAACCTTTCAGGGATGGAGGAAGAGAAGGTCCTGAGTATAGCCCGCTGATTAGACCTACCTTAAGTGACGACGAAGGAACACTGCAGACTTCTCCCCTGAGTGCTAGTCAGTTGATAAGACAAGGGTTCCTGTGAATACCTACACCGCCTCTACCCTCATCCCATCCATCCACACCACCTACATCCTCTCCTACACTGCTCACCCCATCACCCACACCACTATCATGTCCACTTTCCAATATGGAAAACTCCATAAAACTACTTGTATACAAGGGCGTAGGAAACGAGGACCCACGCCAATTTTGGTTTGTCATAAACGCTATATGGGAAGCTTAGGGCATCACAGATGATCACATGAAGAACATGATGTTGGTTAGTGCCTTGCAGGAGCATGCACTAACTTGGTACATAAAGTACTCTAATGATAACAAGGCAACTACACTGGCAGAGATACAGACCATGCTAAATAAATAATTCAGTAGGCCTAAGTCTGAAGCGCAGTTGATTGTGGGATTCAAGGAAATCGCGATGAAACCATGTGAGACCCCATGGTAGTTGGATTAGAGATTGAAGTGTAAAATCCATGAATATAATATGAATTTAACGGATGGGTAGCAACGTGAATGGTCTAAGGGTTGCACTGTCACAACATAATATTGTTACTCAAGCAGAAGCCTTGGAGCTTGCAATGAGACTACATGAAATGCCAATGCAAGATCCGAATCTAGGGGTTCAGTAGATTCATGTGTAGTTGCAAAACCTTTGTCTTGAAGTGCAAAGTCTAAAGTAGGAAAGAAAAGCTAGGCCAGAGGCATGAGAAGAAGCTTGGTGCATAAAATTCAAGGGTCAGGGGCATGACAAGGATCATGGCTCAGTCTTCACGAACTATGTTATAGTAGGAGGACCAATGCCTCTATGACCGGAGGTCGTGGAAGTGCCAAGTGTAGGGCTTGCACTATGGTATGATATATGTCAGGTAGCAGGGAAACATGCGACCGATAATTGCCATTTGCTGCAGAAATTCATGTAGACACCGCTATAACTCTTTTACAATTTATGTTAATCAGTAGGCCATGGAAACCACAATTATCGAAGGTATGAATTGATGATGGATATGACACTTGTAGATAGGGTGCAGACAGAAACATGACTTCCAGACCAAGGTGTAGGGGGAATGCGAGGTGAGTATCAGGGGTGTGACTGAGGCCAACGTGGAGGAGGGCTTGGTAGAGGTTGAGGGCAACTTAGTTGTTACAATTGCGAAGGCCCATGACACTACATGAGGGACTGTCTGAATATGACATGGCTGTCATACTACTACTGTACTCATTTTGACCATGCAACTGAGGATTGCCCTATATTGTTGGCTAAGATTCGTGAAAAGGGGGCGCAACCTCCGTAGCTAACACAGAACCTCCATATGGTGAGGGTTGAGCCTCGCGAGGAAGACCCTAAGGTAAAAATTATGCTCCTAAGAGAAACTAAGATGGGGGAGGATAAAGTCAAGTAGCCTGCAGAAGGTGAATGGGTCTACAAAGCACCAAAAAAGGAGACTTGGTTTGATCTGGAGCGCGCAAAAGAAACACTTATGGAAGCAAAGAAAATCTTCACTTAGGCCTCTACCTCAAGAATTAAGGAGAAATGAGTTGATGAAATGCACCCATCCATGATTACCACATTCTTGGAGACCTGAATGAAGCTACTCCATGAAAGTAAGGTTGTGAAGGGCATGTAGGAACTGATCAATCGGTGTGCTAGTAAGGATGGCACTACTGGTTAACCACGCATGGTCAGGGAGCTTGGAAAGGACAAGTCAAGGACTGAGTGGGAAATGAGATTCACCATGTAGATAGGGGAATACTAGATGGACCAAGTTATCCTGGAGCTAGGGTCCAATGTGAATGTTTTGCCAAAACAGACTTGGGAAAGAATGGGGATACCTACACTCTAGTGGTCTTCGATACAGTTAAGAATGGCTAATCAAAAGAAAATTATCCCAATGGGGAGGCTGCAAGGGGTCACAATTGACATCGAAGGCGCAAGCATATTGGTGGATTTTGAGGTAATAGAGATTGTGGATGATAGAAATCCCTACCTTGCACTCCTTCGAATCGATTGGACCACTGACATGAATGGGGTAATCAACCTAAAGAAGCGAAAGATGATATTTGAAAAGAAGTTTCTCCATGTAGTGGTGTCACTAGATCTCGAGGAGGGACCGCATTATAGAGAACCAGTTCGAGGTTATGAAAGTGATGATGATACGGACAATATTTACAAGATAATGGCGTGAGACTAAGATTAGATGAATCTGATAGCAAACAAACGTATTGCACAGGATTGTGAAAGCTCTTGCATGTCAGATTTAGATGAAGAATTGGAGCATTGGTAGAATTGGCTGCATGAAGTATCTATGCTATCTTGTAATATGATGACCAAGTCATTGCGTTGTGTGTCATCCGAGGTCAAGGATCTATCCCATTATGATGGACTAACTGATGTTGATTGGTTTTTGGATGCATTTGAAAGAGAAGTACAAGAGAAGCACCACTTCCAGGCCTTGGAATGGGTACTGCACGTTACACTTGCAAGATGGTGGGGTATGCACAAGGATAGTTTCGGTGATTGGCGCGACTATAGGATGATGATGAGAACACATTTTGGGTAGGCAAAGGTGTGGATGACAGATAAGTAGGGAGGAAGGGATGACCTGAGTGATCACTTGTCCAAATGGACTGAGGCTTATGCAGTGGAACCTCATCCTGAATGGGTGCATCTATTTTTTCATACCCTAGGCATCATACAAATCCATTGGTACTTGGAAACCAAGCTCCGCCATGGCTTTGAAGAATGGGACGTTATGTGCTAGGGATTTTGAATGATGTTCAGCTTTGAGGATGGGTTTGAATGTATTGACGTGGCGATACAGGAGGTTAAATAAACGATCTTTAGGATACCACAAGATACATTGGACCTGATCCAACTTGATTGCACTAGCCAGCTAAGCCATGCACTGGAATGTTATAATGTGACCATTGAAGAAGAAGACGAGGATCCCCGAAAAATTAATATTGTAGAAACTGAAGGTCACTGCGAGGTTGAAAGTCTATAGATAGAGGATCCTGACATAACTGCACCATTGAAAACCAGGTAGGTCAACATGGGCACAAAGGTGGAACCAAAATTTGCAAATATTGGGCACTATTGGGATGATGTGATAGTAGACAGGGTCACTCAGCTCCTTTGCAAATATCAAGATTTGTTCCCCAAAAATATTTCTGATTTAAAAGGGATAATTGGACACTTGTGTGCCATGAAGATCACCCTGAAACAGGATGCGAAGCCCATAAAACAATGACCTCACCACCTTAATCCTAAGTATAAGGAAAGGGTTCACGCTTAGTTAGATAAGATCCTCATGGCAAGAATTATTGAACCACTAGAAGAATCTGATTGGGTAATCCCCATAGTGGTTCAGGAAAACAAACAGAAAGAAGAAATAGAGATATGCATGGATCTCTGGAAGTAGAATGATGCTTGCATGCATGATCCCTTCCTGACCCCGTTCAGTGATGAAGTCCTGGATAGTGTAGGTAGCTAAGAAGAATACTCTTTCATTGATGGGTTCTCTAGGTATCATTAGATCAAAATCACACCCGAGGAGAGAAGCAAGATGACCTTTGTGATGGAATGGGGATGTTTTCAGTACACTGTAATGCCTTTTGGGCTGAAGAAAGTGCCAAAAATCCTTTCACGCATAGTCATTGCGACATTCAAAGGCTTTATTCATAAGTTACTATAGGTGTTCTTTGATGATTGGACAGTGTTTTGATTAGTTAAACGTCATGTGGGAAGTCTACACTTAATGTTAGATACGTGGTGAAGATACCAAATTGTGCTCAATCTGAAGAAGTGTCTATTTTGTGTCCCTTCCAGGATCCTGTTGGGATGTCGTATGCAGATAAGGATTGATGGTAGACCCCACGAAGTGTTATAGGTCTACTTGGGAACATCACTCTCATCATTCAAATCAATTATTTTAGGGCTCATCAAACCCTAATTCAGTTGTTACATGCCCTAGACAAGTCATCACATGGAATGCCATCATTCTTGAGAGTTTCCTGGCTTGAAGACATCCTGAAATGACTCCTTGAGGGAACAACACAACCTTGGTAAGGGGTAAGTGCACTACAGAGCACTTAATCCCATTCAAGCCTACTCTACAGAGCACCTAGTCCCATATTGACCTGTGTTGGGCGAGATTGAGTGATATCTTCATAGGGTTCTGAGAATATTCTTTCGTTCTAGGACATTTTAGAAGATTCACACCTCTTATCCTCTCCTATGAGCTTGAAATTGGATCGAGAATGAATCAAATAACCTCCTATGCTCTCATCCTTTCCACCATGGAAACTAACTCCCAAATTTGGAATCCATTCAGTGCCCAATTTATGACAAAACCACCTCCATTTCCATATAAATTGAGCACTCATCATAGTGATCAGGTGTTGGACTTTGAGAATTTGTAAGGAGATACTGTTGGTCAGAGGTTTGAGATTGTAAGCAAGTATTGTTATGCTGCCAGAGTGTTTTTATTATGATGTGATGAAGGATGGAACTCAAGCTGGATGAATTACATGGGATTTGACTTTGTGGTTGTAACTCTTCCTTCTACTTAATAAAGGCATTTACACCTTTTCCCATATTCTTGTATTTATGTATGATGATTATATATGTAAAATATTTCAATTCCATTTGGTTATAGTAGACACATCTCTTGCTTTGATTGCTTTTTGTCCTCTGCTTATGATTGCAGGCACTTATCAAGTGGATTCAGTTCGAGAAGGAGTGATGGGAGCTATTCAAAGGAGAGAAATGGAAGTGAATATAACGAGTAAGTCCCTTATGTTATTTATCTTCTATAGAAAAAGGTTAAACTCTTTAAATCTGTTGTTCTAGGTGTAGCTACGCACCTAGGGAAGTTGTATTTATCCGTAGATTCAAAATTCCACATAACAAATTGTCGACTCCATCAAGGAACGATCATCATTTCGGCTAGTTTACCTTCATCCTAGTACACCCTAGAAGACTTCAATGGCTTCCATTGATCTTGCTTCAGCCTTTTTGAAGTGTTTTTTGGAAAAAATTATGCTTCAATGTCCCTAGAATGGCCTCTCTGGCACCAACGTAGGCTTGGTTAGGACACAGAGCACTGCAGAACACCCTTGGGTTGAGGACAATGGTCTGAAGTGCATTGTCTCCCATTCAGGGCTGTGTTGATCCTCCTTACGTCAAAAATCCCACGAAGAATATATTTTTCTCAAATTTCCTTCTATTTTTGCTTGCTGAAAGACCAATGATTGTTGTCTCTGAAATCAATTTGTGTTTCCTTTTCTAGCCCTACTTTGGCCTTAATTGTTTAGTGTTTCTTAAGTTATTTCTTTATCATTATCAATTCATTGTCAAAGTTATATTATAGTCGATTAATCTTTTCTCAAAATAAAGTGTTGTAAAAGTCTTCATTTCTTTCAAAAAGGAACTCTTGTGAACTCTTGTAAAGTCTTTGTTCTTGCAAAAAGATTGATTGATTGTATGTGCATTAGTTTCCTTTTGTTCATTTCAAACATTAAGGGAATTGAAAAGAAAATCTTGAATTGTGCATTGAAAAATTTTGTGTGTGCTCATAGGAATAGTTTAGGGAAATTGCATTAAATGTTCTCTTAGTTCTTTTCTTAAAAGAATATGATTTCTTTATCCCTACTAGCTAAGATTTTCATTATTAAAATTCAATGAAAAGAATGCTTATCATATTAGCTGCATTCTAGGAATTTCAAACACATCACGTGGTGAACCTTGAAAGGAAAATTCTTAATCAAGATCAACTTAAAATTAACCTCAACTAATATAATGGAGCATTGTCACCTAACGCAAGAAATTTATACGTTCTAGGCTAGAGACGTGTGCCTACGTCATAAAAGATAGCAGTTGTCGCTAACTTGTCTGCGATACATTTTGAGTGTGATATCTCATTCCATGTATGTGAGTATATCGTAGCTTTTCCACATACCTTCGGGTATATAGCGTGGTGTTACAGTACGTAAAGTATAAAGGAATGCTCTCACTATGCGGTTTCACATTAGACAAAGCTAACATGGATTGGGCCTCCATGTTCTTTCGGGTATATATGGAAGGACTACATTAGGTTTTTTCCCATCCTTAGGTGATTGAGTCAGCCACCTTATAGACTGTGATACACTGAACACAAATTTAGGGAGATGGCACGCATGTATGTTAAGTCACTTGTTTATTGAGGCAGTATATTGCAGTTCACAGTTGCTTGGTAATCTTTTTTCCTATATTATCCCTATTTTGTTTTGTTATGTTATTTTGATTAAAATAAATTAATTCACTATGGGTAACATTCTCCATGTCACTCCTTATTTGATATTAGGTCGAAACATATGGCAACAACTCCATAGTCCACTGCCAAAGGAATTCCTTTTGATGGGAATCCTAGTTCTTTTCCTCCTTTTGGAAAGATTGGTTCTCCTTATATGGCTACTCTATCCCTTTCGGGATTTACCATTGGATTTCCAGTATGGTTGTATTCAATCTCCTTGGTTCAAAATGTCATGATTTCTCGAGAATCGAGTACTCCTCCAAGTGGAAAAAATCAACCTCCAGTTGACCCTTTGCCTTCTTCCTCCCCTTCTTCCTCTTCACCTGGTGAAAGTATGGACACTACTAACCAGGCAGATAAGAAGAAGAAGAAAGGGAAGAAGAAGAAGAAGAAGAAAATTCAGCATGGGGGCAACCAAGAAACCATTGCTTTGAATGAAACTTTTGATGAAAAATCGTCTGATAAACCTCATAAAGTTTGATATCCATGCAAACTTTGTATGGGAGACCATATTCTTCGAAATTGTCTTGATATTCCTAAGATCTTAGAAGAATGGTCTTCTCATTAAAATTGTCCTATGTCATAAACTTCTGGAGATCATGCTAGTGACACACCATCAGTTAAGTTTCCCTGTCTTTTATATGAATGGAATCATCCCATTCAGCTTTGTCCCTATCTGGATGAAGTGAAAAAAGTGTTGGATAAGTGTCCTACTTGTTTGCAGCAACTTCCATCTCGTTACAGGAGACTCTTCCTTAATCCTTCACTAGTTGAGAAAGTGACTGACCCAAATCAACTATCAGTCGAACCCACTCTCTCGAAATGTGAATCCCATGAGTCTATACCTAACCAATCACAAGTCGAGGAAATAGTAGACCCAATTTCACCTTCCAAAGAGAGTGAATATAATACCACTAAGGTTATTTTTTTTCTTCAGATTCTAATGAGCTTGGAGGTAACCCTCTTATTCCATCAAGACAAGAGTAAAATCCTCCCATTCTCATAACTCAAGGGGGTAATCCTCCTGTTCTTATGGTACCCCCTCCAAGCAGTCTTGTTACTTCCTTTGATTCAGATCGACTAGTAAGAAGTCATCTTCTTTCTTATGTGCATTTCTAGATCATAGTACATTTTTGTAATATGATTTTACCTCACACTATTATAGATGAACATCCATCTGTGAGTATCATTTATTCCACTACTTGGAGAGTGCTCGGTTCACCTGTGCTTATGCTTGTTACCCAAAATCTGTTGGCTTTTAGCAGAGGAACCAATCAACCATTAGTGATCCTTCCTCAGTTTCCTATTACTTTGGGAGGAAAGGTTGTTTATCTCAATGTGATGGTATTCCTAGGTCCTTTATATTACAACTTACTTCTTGGGTGCCACTATGTTTATGACATGGGAGCTATTGTTTCAACACTCTTCCAAGTGATGTGTTTCCTGCATGAGGGCAGAGTTGTCACTGTTGACTAGCTTTCATTTCCTAGTCCAAATATGGCTTCCAGTCAACCATATTTTGTAAATGGTTCTTTTGTCCCAATGGTATCTTCCCTACCATGGGTCAATTATGTGGCAACCGGTTCCATTCCTACATCAACTAACGATCAATTCCATCATGTTGTACATTATGTACTGGGGGCATTGGAACTAGATCTTAGGTTCCTTGTTACACATCACTTTGAGAGCATTGATCTCCCATATGATGAGAACCTCTTGGAAGTCATGACCTCTTATGGGTCATGAATAAGGAATACGAGGATAGTTCCTTGTCTTGTGTCAATCTTGTTAAAAGATGAAATAAGGAATATGAGCATAGTTCCTTGTGTTATGTCAAGCTCGTTAAAAAATGAAACAAGGAATATGAGGATAGTTCCTTGTCTTGTGTCAATCTCGTTAAAGAAATGAATCAAGGAATATGAGCATAGTTCCTTGTCTTGTGTCAAGCTTATTAAAATATGAAATAGGGAATATGAGGATAGTTCCTAGTCTTGTGTCAACCTCGTTAAAAAATGAAACAAAGGGTATGAGGATAGTTCCTGGTCTTGTGTCAACCTCATTGAAAATGAAACAAAAGGTATGAGAATAGTTCCATGTCTTGTGTCAAGCTTGTTAAAAAATGAAACAAGGAATATGAGGATAGTTCCTGGTCTTATGTCGACCTCATTAAAAAATGAAACAAACAGTTTGAGCATAGTTCCTTGTCTTGTGTCAAGCTTGTTAAAAAATGAAACAAGGAATTAGAGCATAGTTCCTTTTTCTTGTGTCAAGCTCATCAAAAATGAAACAAGGAATCTGAGGAGAGTTCCTTGTCTTCTGTCAAGCTCATTATAAAATGAAACAAGGTCCCCTGTAGCAAAGTTCCAATTTGAGTCTTTGATTATATATCGTAAAATCCGAGTCGAGTCTTTCACTTGATCTCATGAATGAACCTTCATTCCATCCACCTGATAGCCATGATAAGTCTACTTAGGTGAATATAATGAAGCTTGGGGGGCATGCAACTAAAAGCAATTCATCATGTTATGGGCATGTAAACCAACCTCAAGCACATTTTCTCGTTTCTAGCTTGTGTAAAAAATAAAACAGGCTCAAGGTATGAGAATAGTTCCTTGTCTTGTGTCAAGCTTGTTAAAAAATGAAACAATGAATATGAGGATAGTTCTTTTACTGTGTCAACCTCATTAAAAAATGAAACAGGTCCTAGACCATAGTTCCTTGTCTTGTGTTAAGCTCGTTAAGAAATGAAACAAGGAATATGAGGATAATTCCTGGTCTTGTGTTGACCTCATTAAAAAGAGAAACAAAGGGTATGAGCATAGTTCCTTATCTTGTGTCAAGCTCATTAAAAAATGGAATAAGAAATATGAGGACAGTTCTTGATCTTGTGTCAACCTCGTTAAAAAATCAAACAAAGTGTTGAGCATAGTTCCTTGTCTTGTGTCAAACTTGTTAGAAAATGAAACAAGGAATCAAAACATAGTTCCTTGTCTTTTGTCAAGCTCATTAAAAATGAAACAAGTAATCTGAGCAGAGTTCCTTGTCTTGTGTCAAGCTCATTAAAAAATGAAACAAGGTCCCCTCGAGCAAAGTTCTAATTCGAGTCTTTGATTAGATCTCATAAAATCCCAGTCGAGTCTTTCACTTGATCTCATAAATGAACCTTCATTCCATCCACCTCATAGCCACAGGTAGTCTACTTAGGTGAATATAGTGAAGCTTGGGGGGCATGCACCTATAATCGAGTCATCATGTTGGGGGCTTGTAAACCAATCTCAAGTATAGTTTTTCATTTCCAGCTTGTGTAAAAATGAAACTGAATGCAAGCATAGTTTCAAGCTTATGTAAGCATGAAATCGAATCCAAGCATAGTTCCCTATGTTTGAAGCTTTAGTAAAAATGAACGCATCTCCATCTTAACCCTTGTGATTTCCATTCTATCAACTTCTTCTGCCAGATGAACCTTGGTTTTTCTCCTTCCATCATCACTATCTGCTTTGCCGATCATATGCTTTCACTTGGTTATTTCACCCTTTTTGAGGAACAGTTGCAATGAGTGTTGTTATTAGCTACCCTCTCCACATAAATCAACATGTTTTGAGAAGTTCCAACATCACTGGAACTAGTCACTATCCCAGACACCACTCGTTCCTCTAAATGGAGTCCTCTTTAAGCTCTTTTCAGACTCGAGAAATATGAAAATATTGATGAGCACTTGTCCTTTTCATCTCGTTAATGGATTGGAAATGACGTCTACTCAATATTAGTTTAAACCTTTTCTAGACTGAGATATATTATTTAGAAAAAAGAAATATGTTGATCGAACATGGTTAATAGCTTCTCTCTCTTATTATTTTACGCTTTTTCGAACTTGAGAGACAAATCTATGAAAAAGAAATTGTGGAGTTTTCTTTTTGTTCCTTTTCAAACTCTATAAACATGAAAAGGACCGAGTTATCATTGCCATTAAACTCATCAAAACACCAAATAGTGACAAACTTGTCCATCATGACAAGATTGAGTTCACCTTCACTAGACTAGCTAAAACATCAAATAATGATGGATTCACCTGAAGGGTGGAATTATACAACAAGTATATGTTATCCTCCTCAATATTCATAAAAAATAAAGACGTATTGGTCAGTAATGACTGGGGAAAATGGGAAAAAAGATAAATCACTTTATGGTAGCAAGTCTCTCTTGAACATCACACTTTGACTTCATCACTGTGACTATTTGGGTTGGGTTATCTGCTTGATGGTTATCATACTTATGGTCTATCACACCATCCATCACTTTGTTTTGGGTCAATGCTTCCAATTCATTCAGAATATTTGGGTTGGCTTATCTTCTTGATGGTTATCATACATATGGCCTATCACACCGTCCATTACTTTGGTTTTGGGTCAATGCTACAAATTCATTCAGTGTCGTTGATATGTTCAAGAGAATTCGCTCAGTAAAATTCATCATTTGAAATACTCATAAACCTTCATTTTCATGACTGCCATTCCTGAACCTTGTGTCGTTAGTCACATTATGTCTCCAAAATCATTACACTCGTTTTGTGTCATTAATGTGGGATACATCAAGGCCCTCCTACGATGAGTCTCTTCTTTTAGACGTCAGCACATTATCAAATAAGTTGACATAGAAACACCCTTCAAGTACCTTGAGGCTTGCATACATCAATGGCAAGTTTCTTTCTTCCGGCGACAAGTTGACATCACTAGCCTTTAACTGAAATACTTTATATGGTGTTCAACATCAAAACATCCATTCACACCATGCAAAATGTATTGCAGTACCTTAAGGATCATTATCATTAACGATGATTTCTCTCACGTCTGTTAAGAGCTTACATCATTGGATAGTAATCAGATGGTGTCTTCCCATGTTTGACTCCATATTACATATTCACATGGTTATATTTGTACTCAAGTGAATGATTGAACAAGATAAAATACCTTAAATCTAGTTTCATCCATCGAGGCTACGATTTCAGGAGAGTACTAAATCATTTGTACAATGGCTTTACACTAATGGCCATCCGATCATGGGTCTATATCTATAAATGAATATCTATCTACATGTAATGAAAGTTTGTATGTTGAGCATGGGTATGTCTTCCCTCAGCAATTCATGAAAAGTCCAAAATATCATGATATTATGTACTGTAATTGATGCAGGTTACCATCCACCTCAGAACCTCCTTGTCACATCGTAAAGCATATGACTCGACATTATCATTTTTGACTTCATGCTTTAGGGGGAAACTGTTACAGGTCTATTTGGAAACATCACTCCCATCATTCAAATTAGTGTTTTTAGGGCTCATGAAACCCTAATTCAGTTGATACATGCCCAAGAAAAGTCATCACATTGAATGCCATCATTCCCGAGAGCTTCCTTGCCTGAAGACATCCTGAAATGACTCCTCAAGGGACCAACGTAGCCTTGGTTAGAGGTATGTGCGCTAAAAATAACTTAGGCCCATTCAAGCTTGATCTGCAAAGAATCGAGGCCCACTTTGACTTGCACTGGGTGAGATTGAGTGAAATCTTCATAACGTTCTGGGAATATTCTTTCATTCTAGATCATTCTAGAAGATTCCCACCTCATATCCTATCTTATGAGCTGGAAATTGGATAGGGAATGAATCAAATAATCTCATATCCTCTCATCCCTTCCTCCATGGAAACTAACTCCCAAATTGGAAAGCCATTCAATGCCCAATTTATGACAAAACCACATCCATTTCGCTATAAATTGAGCACTCATCATAGTGGTCAAGGGCTAGAATTTGAGAATTTGTAAGGAGATACTATTCGTGTGAGGTTTGAGATTGTAAGAAAGTATTTTTATGCTACCAGAGTGTTGTTCTTATATTGTGATGACGGATGGAACTCAAGCTGGATGACTATCATGGGACCAGACTTTGTGGTTATAACTCTTCCTTATACTTAATAAAGATGTTTACAACTTTTCCTATATTCTTGTCTTTATGTATGATGATTATATGTGTAACTCCTTTTGTTTCCATTTTCTTATAGTAGATATATCTCTTTCTTTTATTGGTTTTTTCCCTCGTTTATGATTGCAGGTAATTATCGAGCGGATTTAGCTTGAGAAGGAGTGATGGGAGCTATTCAAAGGAGACAAAGGGAAGTGAAATATAACAAGTAGGTCCCTTGTCTTATTTATCTTCTATAGAAAAAGGTTAACCTCTTTAAATATGTTGTTCTAGTTGTAGCTACCCACCTAGGGAAATTGTATTTATCCATAGATGCAAAATTCCACATAACACAAAGATCGCAGTGATAATCAACTTGGAGGTGCCAAGGAATGTGAAATAGTTGTGCACAACCCTGGGGGATATCAGATACTATAGGAAGTTCATCAAGAGCTATGCCCAGATCACCACAGCGATGGAATTTTTTTTGAAAAGGGATGCTACGTTATGTTGGGAATGATTAATGCTAGAAGAGTTTGGACATGCTGAAAGAAAAAATGGTTACCGCGCCAATCCTAGTATTCTCAGACTAGAAGAAGGAATATTAGGTGCATGTGGACGCATCCTATATTGCATTGGGGGTTGTGCTGACACAGGAGAGCGAGGGGGAAGTGGACCATCCTATAGAATTCACGAGTAGGAAGTTGTCCAAAGCTGAGAAGAACTATTCGACTACAGAGTGCGAAGGACTAGCCATGATATATGCGCTAAAAAAGTTCAGGAACTATTTGCTGGGTGAATATTTTAAGATATATACTGATCATTCTGTGTTGAAATACCTAGTTAATAAGCATGTGTTAGGGGGAATATTTGTAGGTGATTGTTATTGTTCAAGGAGTATGATTTTGAAGTTATTGTGATGCCTGGACAATTAAACGCAGGACCAGATCATCTGTCGCACATCGAAATAGGAGAGGAACCCACTAATTTGGAGGAAGGACTACCTGATGTACAACTCCTTTTAGTGCGCATCGCAGACAATCATTTTCAATATATTGTATATTTCCTGACAATGGGGACTACCCCAGAAGTGTATACGATCCAATAGATGAAGGAGTTAGTAGTGCACACAACACACTTCTCCATCATTGCAAGGTAAATGGGGTCAGACAAAATATTGCGATGCTATGTACCTAACTTTGGGTGAAGCAACATCCTCATGGAGGCCCGTGGAGAAGCTACAGGAGGACATTATGCAGGAAAACCAACAACGAAAAGTTTCAACATGTTGGATTGTGGAGGCCAACTTTGCAAAAGGATGTGAAAGAATATTATAGTGCCTGTGACGCATGTCAAAGGAATGGAAGGCCATCGTGGAGGGATGAATTGTCACTGATGCCACAGGTGACATTACAACCATTCGATAAATGGGCAATCGACTTTATGGGCCCAATTCAGCCTCGAGGAAAGAAGAAAGGTGCATGATACATCTTCACCACAGCTGATTACTTAACCAGGTGGGTAGAGGTGCAGCCTATGAAGGCCTATACATGTGCGATAGAAACAAAAATTCTTTTCGAATACCTATTGACAAGATTTGGATGTCCAAAGATCTTGATGAGAGATCACAGTATGCACTTTCTTAATGAAACAATCAGTGCGTTGATCGAAGAGTTTCAGCTGTATCATCATAAGAGCACACATTATCACTTGCAGGCCAATGGGACAGTGGAATCATTCAATAAGATAATGGAGAACACACTAAAAATGTTTTGTAATGCTGAGAGAAGTGACTGGGATGTGTGGGTACCAGCAGTGCTATGGACCTATAGAACAACTTGCAAGAAGCTGACTGTGAAAACACCTTTCAGACTCATGTATGGCGTAGAAACTGTGATGCTAATGAAATACATTGTACCTAGCATGCTCATAGTGGCACTCACAAGAATGGTGAACCGTGGAGCCTTGGAAGAGAGGCTTGTGTAGCTAGCAAAGCTTGAGGAGGACCAATTTCTAGCTGGATTTCATCATCAAGTTCAAAAGGAGTGTGAAAAGGCATGGCATGATCAACACATTAAACTCTGCACCTTCAAGGTTAAGGATCTAGTTTTGTATTATGACAACAAGTTTGATAAATTTCTAGGGAAATTTAGGATGCATTGGCTGGGGCCCTATGTCATCAAAGAGATTACGAATGATGGAGTAGTTCATTTGGTTAAGTTAAATGGGGATCCCTTCCTAGGAAAAGTGAATGGTAGCCAATTGAAGCCATACACTGGTGATCCGACTAGGTGACTATATGAAAGTATCACAGTCTTAATGCTCCAGGAAATTGAGAGGAGGTGTGAGACTATAAACTACACTACCTGGGTTGGGGAACTACGCGATGTGGAAACTGCATGGACAAAGGAGATGTCACAGAGACCACAGAAGCACGCAGAACGCTATGCTACCTAGCAAAAAACCATGCCGGTCAGCTGGAAAGTGACCGTTAAAGTCACTGTTCATGATTTGACGAGGAAAAAACAACCAAATGGATCGACAGGGTAGCATTTAAGATGCAATTTATGTGCCAGATCCTTAAAATTATGCCACCAATCTAGCATTAATGAACCGATTTTGGGGGGGGAGCGGTCCGATTTGAATTCAAAATGGCCTATAAATTACATGTGACTGCCGAATGAAGAACACTTGGAATTTTGAGCATTAAGTTGTTGAGCTCTCAAGCATGTATGAACCATGAATTCTTTGAAGCTCTAATAGCAAGTTTAGTGTTTGAGGAATTGCCAAGTGAGACACAATAACTATTGAATACTGTCATGTCGACACCGACAGAAACTGTAGATATTGGGGAAGCATTGATAGCCAAAGGGGTTGTGCTAGGGGTCGCTATGAAAGCAGAGGGAGTTGCTCCATTGGTTGTAGAGATACCAGCTGAAGTCCTAAAATTTCCACAGTCACCTAGACCAAGGCCTATCCCAACCCAATAGAGTGCGAAAAGCAAGAAAGAAAAGTAGGTTGTGACACCATTGCTGGTATGCATGTCACCTAGGAGAAACTTGCCAAAGGAAAATCCGATCACATAAGGAAAGGGAAAAACAATTGACGTAGAACTATAGGAGGAAGAAATTGACGATATCCCAATGGATGACAAGGTTCTTGGGGTGGAAATGGAAAACATTTAAGTTGAGGGGTCTAACCCCATTACTAAATTTCCTAAGTATGTCCCTCCACGCAGGGGCAAGGTTAAGTTGCCTAATGACATTGATGAAAGCAAGGTCACCTTGTACACAACTCTACTGCTGGACCAGATTTTTTTTTGAAGGACCATTCTTGGGGCGAATTCCAATGTTAAAATTCGAGGACAGGGACTTAGCTGACACTAAGCGATTCCCTCACTTGGCGACATACCAACTAATACACTGTGTTGTCCATAAGACCACCAAGATGACCTCATTGGTACCATGGAAGTGGTTCAAAGGCGTGGATAAGGCAAGCCTGCTCAACTTGCTATGGGTGTCTCATTACAATCCCACACCCATTACCTTACTGGTAATCAAGTAGTTGTTATGCTTGGTACATGATGGGTGTTTGTAGCTAGAGGAGCCAATAATCATCAATGATAGACTGATCCATAGGATCATGAGGCTGCCATACTCAAGGGAGAATCTAACTATGATGTTTGGCAAAAAGGTGGGTGAGAATCCCCTTGCAGAGGCCATGAAGAATAAGTTTGGATTAGTAAAGAAGTCGTGCGGCTATTCTATTACAAGTATTTCTGACCTTGCGGTCAAAATGGCCACACAAATTTTGGCAGGGAAGGTCATGCGGTGTCACTCCGATGAAGTATCAGTGCCCATCGTGGCTCTAGAGGTGTAATGCACAGAAATGGTTTAGTTTAGTTGGGCACACTACCTCTGCAGTGAGTTCCTCACAAACTGTTGCGAGGTGTAGGATCTCAGCAAGACCTTCCACTATGTGTGCCTCTTGTTGTCCATCATAGTGGTAGCCTAGGAGTGACCTGAAGACAGTCAATTTGCCTCGGTCATGCCAGACTTTCCTGAGGCCACGAAGTATGCTTCACTGTAGGTGATGAAGGATCCTCAGTAGACCAAGGACAACAAGATATTTTGGATCTTAATGGAGATGAATGTGCACATGGCCATCATCCACCAGCTGCAGTTTTCACCTACTGTCTTTGATAAATTGCAGTCGTACATGGAATTCAAGGCTGATTTCCACCATGTATCCATAAGGGCATGGAAGGAACCCAAGAAAAACTGGCATGAATTTCCCTACTTGGTGACGGATGATGCAATTCCAACGATCATTGAGAGATGGCTGGCAAAATGACACGCTACCTTAGACTTGACTACAAGATCCAACAAGGCAATCGCGCAGTGGAAGAAGGAAGAAGCCAATCTCAAGATGGAGCAGCTAGATGAGAAAAGGAGAAAGGAGGTTGAGGATAAGGCTAAGGCAGACTGCATTGAAATGCAGGAGACAAGTGGATAGACAAGAGTAGAGGAGCGTTACTCTAACAAATAGAAGTCACCCTCCCTAGAGCTAGAGGAATAAGAGGATCATGAGATAAAGCAGTGAGGAGCGGACTCGCAGATGCCTTTGTTCTGTATCAAGTGTCCAAGGGGACAATAAAAATTACGGCTGCGGAAGAAGTCTAAGGCCAGAAAAATGTCTGTGGACAAGATCACCCTAATAGAGGGGGATCTAAATGACATTAGAGATACAGTATAGGATGGCACTGCAAAACTACTGCAGCAGTTTGAGTAGCAACAGTAGCAGACATTGGGGGCCATTTAGGAAAATCTACGAAAGCTATAGATCTAGGCATCACAGACTCATTGCTACTTCAGAAGTTGTCGAGATGTTGCACGTGAGGGACTCTCGAGCCATAGTGACGCTAGATGGAGCATTGACAACATAAATAGAATTTGAGAGGCCCGTTGTCAGTGCTCTCAAGGGAGTGGGGCTTAAATTGGCAGTGCTTCCTAGCGAGGCACTCCACCCACTGTACGATGGGGTGATCATTGAACGAAAGGCCCGTGAAAAATGTGCTTTATAGGTGATCAATGACCAAAAGATCAACAATACTTAGATGCATGCGTAGTGAGAGTTCACCATCTCCTCCATGACAAAACTCACTGACATGAATCATCGCATGATTAAGGCTATGGAGGAAGCATGTTGAATGGTCCTGGAGTTGGCTATTCTAGAGGATGAGTCGGTAGATGTGCGTGTTCAAAAACTAGGTATGGCGGTGCATGACACCCGTCAGAAGTCAAGTATCAGCGCTCAACTGCTATAACAGAGGCAACAATAGTAGTAGAAAGTGCAGTGGCAGACTTCACAATACTTCTCGAACAATCGTTCGAGGTACTAACCAGCCTACAAGAAGACCTTATTATGTAGAGGCTGGAAATAAAGGCATGAGAGTTTCAACAACACTACAATGAGGTAAAAGGGACAATGCATACTGTTAGCCTCACACAGAGAGTTGTGAAGCTATAGGTCGTCAAGGCATCGAAGGTATAGGTAGATGCAGCTCAACCTAAAGAGGCAGTGTTGAAGGTGTGCTTCAAGCCTTGGTTGGATGAGGCCTACTTGATCATGGCCTCCATTAAAGGCATGTTGGCTAGTTTGCAGGAGACCCAGTAGAAGGTTCAAGCTGACAGTACAAGGCCAGCGACAGAGTAGTTGGTTGAGGAGATAAAGCAGGTAGTTGCACATAGCACCATCGAGGTAGAAATCATATAGGTCAAGCTGGGGGGTCTTCTCACCAAGATGTCCACACCTGCAGAGTGACTCAAGGTTGAGCCACCTTGTTTTTGTTGGGGGCCTGTTGGGAATGGGTTCTCCCAAGAGTCAGTTTTGGGGTAGAAAGCCCATTTTTTTTAATAAAGATGTAAAGTCTCTGCATTTTTTGTTCACGGAGCATGAAGATGTCAAGACTCATAAAAGGTTGTCCGCCCTTGTTTTGTAAAGTCTCATGTCAGATGTAAAGATCTACCTGTGGTCCGTAGACCATGTGATTGTATAAAAAGGGAGTCTTAGAATAGTCTAAGGAAGTGAAGAAGTAATGGTAGAAAGAGTTTGTCGGTAAGGATTTTTAAGTGTTCTCGGGTCTTATCGTAGGTAAAGCCTCTGTATCTGAGTGTGCAGAGGCCTACGGTGGAACTTTGCAGCTGAGTGCATGGACCCCTCCAGCTGTTTGTGTAGGGTGGATAAAGTCTGTACTGAACTTGAGATATCAATAAAGAGAAGTATTCTGCAAATCACTATGTATATTTTCTATATCCAATGTATCTGATTATATTATTTTACGATCTAGGTTTACATTATAATTATTATTTGATGCGTGAATGTATTTGATTATATATGTTGATTGAACACAAGCAAGAGTATAGGTTTATGAAAAGATAACTGTAAATGCAAGGTAGAGTAGGTAACGCTTAAGATAACTTGGGAACTTATATAGTAACATAGCCACAGAGGTGTGTAAGTGCCTAGACTTCTAGTTAAGGTTGTGTGAAGATTAGTAGGGTACCTTCATGGAGGTCCTGAAGGATGGAAGAGAAGGAAAATTGATAAGTCCTAAAGTCTTATC
>Ga0115848_100006_pt2 | contig 21872 bp, 9 predicted proteins | sample InSIn3gowninarea_FD_83862 | JGI IMG/M metagenome (GOLD analysis project Ga0115848, IMG submission 83862) | reverse complement strand
GAAGAGGACCTTTAGGTGCTCGACCATCCGCCCCCCCACCAAATAAGTAAATTGAATGCGTAAGCAGGCTCGACTGTTAAGGCCGCCATCACCTTTAGGTGCTCGACTGATAAGGCCGCCATCGAGAGGACCTTTAGGTGCTCGACCAAAAGGGAGAGGAGAGGAGAGGGGCTCGACTGTTAAGGAGAGGCCCGGTAGGGACTCACTATTCCGATGGTGAGGGTGCGTTAGCACACTCGACTGTCAAGGAGAGGCCCGGTAGGGACTCACTATTCCGATGGTGAGGGTGCGTTAGCACACTCGACTGTCAAGGCCGCCATCGACGGAGTCACTCACTCATTCCGATGGGTGAGGGATTCTCGCCGTACTAAACTTATCTTCCTTCCTGGCTTCATAAGAGGTTGGGCATGACTCTCTCCAAGGCCCTAGGTCTCAGGCATGAAAATCAAGTAAAGGGTAAGTATTCGGTTTTCAGATCCCGTCATCGAAAGGTGAGAAAATGAGAAGTCAAGGTTGAAGAACCTCCGCCACGGTCAAATGGCCAATCTCGTAGGGAGAATGTCCAAAACCTCCGCCCAGATCAAATGGCAAAATGATTCACCACTTCGATTCGATTCGTTTCATTTCTCGAGTCGTTGCAGGAGCGATATTCAGTCATCTCCTTATATAATATGCACCACTTTGTGTAAATGAAATTCGCCGAGTTCCTTGGTTGTACGCATATGTGTGCGATAAAGGATTCTCGCCTATATAATCTAGAAAAGGGAAAGGTCCTTGATCGCCGAAGTGACTTCTTGTATCTGATACGCTTTTTAGGAAGCTGCTTTGCCGAAACTTCCTCTCCTTATCAGTCGAGCCCCCTGTCGGGTCCTTGCTTTCCTAACGTCAAGCAAGCACTACGTTCCTTGCACTAGGAAGCGCAAGCCCCTCCGGGACCTTTTCTCAAAGATTGGAAATTGAATAATTGTATATAATGAGATACAAGAGTTTACTAAAAAGAATTATATCCGATGATAGTTGTTCTTCATATTTGTTCTTCGATCCAATGACTCACTATTCCATTGAACCACCGTTCACGACATCTTTTTCATACACGCTTCGTCCGCCCTTATCTCCCTCCCCTTATAAGAGCAAACTATCGGGGGTTCTCTTTATCCCGTCGTGCTATTACGGCTCTATACTACCCTTTCTCACCTTATTTCTCATTTATAAAAGACTCCTTTTGGGGTAACAGATCCGGAAGACGGACAAACATCTCGTAACGCGATGGTTTAAGGTCAAAAAGATAGATTTCCCCCTGCTTTCTATGCCTTTGTTAGTTATGAATCTGCACCTCGAACTGGACGATCTGCAATTGGATCTGCCACTGGATCATAAACCAGGTATGTAACTTCAACTACTGAGTAAACCGGTGGAACTGGGGTTTCAACGGGTGCTTTCACTGCATCAACTGAGTCAAGGTAAACCACTGAATCAACGGGCTTTGCTGCTTCCCCTTCCTTTACTATGGGTGCTCTTACCTCTGTTCCAACCTTTGCCTCTGCGGGATCAACTCAATCTGCAATGGGATCAGTTGCTGGTGCTGGAAGAGATGCTTCGGGCTTTGCTCGGGCAACAAGGTAAACAACTGGTTCTGCTAATGGATATGCTTATGCCGGTGGGTATACTTAAACCACTGCTGTTGGTGCAGGATATGGATATGGGTATAGAGCTGCTCATGCTTATGCTACTACCGGTGGCTATCCAACTGGCTCTTAAGCTGCTTAGTCGACTGTGTAAACTGCTATGGATTGTCTCTGAAGTCAGACCCAATCCGACGAGAGTATATGTGTATACATTAGGTGGCAACAGTCAATGGTATTGGATGGTGTTATTAGTTTGGTGGCCATTATGGTACATAGGATTCTCTAGGGATTCACTAGCAGAACGTGCTCAGAGGCAAGAAAACCACGTCTTTTTCAGATCCTGCGCGTGATCAAATGACCAATTTCAGTTCGTTTCAGTTTCATCCCAACCTTACCCTCCCTGGGTCGAAAAAGCAGATCCCATTGATCGCTATTCCAGCAGTTTCATCCGTTGATCAACCACTGGATCAAGATCAATTGGTGCCTTTACTTCTGCTCCCGACGCTAATCTCTATAATCACAACAATGATAAGTGATAGCATGAGAGGCTTAAGAAAGTGTAATAACCCAAATACTCTCACAAAGCATTTAGATACGGATAATGATACTACTAAGCCCATTGATCTGAAACAGTGTAATGATGAATACAGATAGACCTATATTATGTATATACTGTACTACCATATTGAATATGTTACCAGTATAGCTCATAATGAAACCCAGCTTACTCAAGCTTTACACATATCCATACCCTATCCAAGTAAGTAGTGCGATACTGTTCTCTCTCTATGACAAGGTATGTTATTAACAACTATCAGTATTCCCTAATCAACACGTACGATAAACATGCTTATAAGACAGAATAACCATGTGGATCTCACCTATCTAAGAGCTAGTGTAACTATTATAGAGTTTTACCATAATTATGAGTAAGCAGCTAGTATTAGTGATGAAACAAGGATCAGGTTATACAAGCTATGTAGTTATTTATTAGAGTGAATGACAGGAGAAAAGCTATACTCTTCACAACACGTATCCATGATTCAGACCTCAGCATTGAGATGACAGTAACAAGCGTACTAGAACATACATATAGGTAGTTTCCAGTAGAGTTTCTAGTCAGAAGAAGCTTTTATTGATTACTAATGGCATACTCATAACCCTATTTGACATAATTCTCAGTATCTGTACATGATCTTTATGCTTATTAGGTCAACAACGTATATCCTGCTTACGTGTGATAAGTATAAGTGATTGATTACATAGATACAGTATTGACTACATGCTGTATGTGATAGCTCGATAAACATGAGTAGATGATGTATCCTGTATTACTCATGAATGGTATTTGCTCATCAATGATACAAGTCAAATGAATGTAAGTGTCAACCAAATCGTAAATTGAAAGGATAACAACATGACCATTTCTGATTCGTCATCTCCCTAAGAGCCGCAGGATAAATTCTCTGCTACACCTTTCCCCATGAGATGCGCTAATTGGTACAGTCAAAAAAGGTCGGTCAAAGAATGTGAGGTGTGATTCTTCGTGCGGACGGAGGGGACAAAAGAGGAGTTCGTTGTCTCGCTGTTGGGGTGAGGGCGACCCGTGGATAGGTCTTATTCGCCTCCCTCCGATCCAAGATGGAATGACTTGGGATGTTGCAGCGGTCCCCTGCTGCAGGTGTAAGGTATAAAGAAAGGTCCGGCTCGTGCTGCAATGGGTGTTGTTTGTCGCTGTGATCCTCTTGATCAAATCCCCACCAATGTATAGTGACTTAATTCTTGTTGGTATCCACCCAAAATGATTGTTATCGAACCAGAAGCTCTACTTTGTTTAAACCTACATTTTCAGGGATAGATCTAATTCCTCTAGCTAGTCATTGATAAGAGGCTGTTAGTTATACCTTGTAGTTCTAAGTAAGAGTGTGAAGTTCTAGGCTCCTATAGTGAGTAAGAGGTTCTACATGCATGGAGTAAGTTCTATATTCCTCTAGCTAGATACAAGGAGTTAGCTCTATATTTAGAAACCAGTATAAGGCAAGAGTCATTTGTTATTCCTGCTGTTTCCTACAATTCCTACTTCTATTGCTTCCTTGCCCTCAGAAGCGCAAGCCCTCCGGACCTTTCCTTTCTGTTATTTCCTTGCCCTCAGAAGCGCAAGCCCTCCGGACCTTAGGGTTTCTTTCTTTGTCAGAGTCTCTAACTTAAGACCTAAGGATCTCTTCTTTCTAAGCTCTTAACTAAAGCATACAGACTATAAACAAGGAGAAAGATATAGACCTAAATACTAGTTCCTTCTATCTATCTATCTTATTCCTATCTATCTGAAAAGGGCTGACCTGCTCCTCCTCTCTTCGAGCCTACCTATACTGAGGGCTATACAAGACATAATCTTCACTTATATAGCCTTATATCAAACCTTAACTTTACCATTCTGATATAAAAGTAATCTTAACTGAAAGGATGGAAACTATATGGAGGACTTCATATTTGATTGATAACTAAGCATAAGATAAAACAACAACTACTCCTACTTTAGATCTGCGTTTGTATTTCCTTGTGCTGCATATGAGGAGGAGTGATGGGATTGAGAATAGTGATTGTTGAGTGAAAGGTGAATTCCCTTCCTCTGTCTGGTCAGGTCTGATATGAGTTGTAAGGGCAGGATATCGTAATAGATCCTCAGCATAGAATAAGAGAGGGGCTGCGCTAAAGGGTTCTGATATAGCCAACAACCTTAATGTATGGATCCTGCTATCTTCTATCTCCATCTGACCTACCGGCAAGCAAGGTCTAAATTCAAGATGAGCTGAAAGGGTTGCTTCTGCTGTTAAGGTAAAAGGGCAGGGTCTCCCAGGTGGATTGATTCTTACTGAACTGGATCACTTATTAAGGAGCTCAGATTAAGAAGGAGCTAATTGTTGATTCAAAGGAGGAGCTACTAATATGGATAAGCTAATTTCAGATCCTACTTGATACGAGTACAAGCTTGATACAGAATAGGTTGGTTGTACTGAAACAAATAAGGTACTTCATCTCCTTCCATAAAGACCGATAGACTAGTTACTATTCCTACTATCAAGACTATTCCTACTAGAGATCCTAATGAACTAATTCATTTCTCTAAACAATCCCTTACTCTCTGCCTTACCATTAGGCTGGCAAGACAGATAAGAGAGACTTTGGAATAAAGACGGTAAGCGGCACAGTGGCAACACTGCCTTCAAGGTTGGTTGTTGGTAGGATATCAGACCTACAGAGGTGGCAATAGAAGCTGGCAAGAGAAGCTGGCAAGAACTGGGTTGTACAGAACTGGGTCAAACTAGTACAGATAGGGGTGAACCAAAAGCATTGAGTGGCAACCAACAGAGTGAAACCGAACAACAGATTAGAGCAGTTAGATAAGCGCTATGGGAGAAACCCCCAGATTAGGGCTAATGAGAGAGGCGGGAAGGAATAACCGTACAGAAGCTATTGAGTTCAACCAAAAGATAGGGTGGTTAGAAAAGCTATTGAGTTCAACTGATGAAGGGAAATAAACTAGCTAGAAAAACCAAAGTAAATGAAGCTTTACGTCAAGTGAACCAAAGGGTGTACATACCGCGGTCTTAGTCCCTTCCTCTCCCGGTGGTCGAGCGAGAAATCGATGGCGTTGGTCGAGTGACTCCGTCCCTCACCTTCCTAAGTAAAGACCTTCCTAAGTAAGGACCTTCCTTTGTAAGGTGAGCCTTTCTTCCTCTCCCTAAGGTTGAGCCATCCTTCCTAACCCTTATGGTCGAACCTCGATGAAGATCGTCAAAGTGGTTCATCCCGGATAGATACCTGAATATCTAATCTGTAGTCTGCCTGCCTATCTCTAAAGGGTCCTGCCTTCCTATCTGAATTATTGGACTTGCCAATCTCTTAGGTAGCTATGGATTTCCTCATGAACAGCTACTTTTGGGCTTGCTTATCTTATGTGTTCCTATCCTAAGGGCTTGCTAAGGAAGGGTATTAGAGAGTGGTATACTGGAGGGCTAATGGGCGGGCTTATGAGCTTGGGTTTTCTTGTCAATGTAAGGTTAAGGCAGAAGGAGCTAATAATTCAATTTCCCATATAATATGAATTGCTCATTGTGGTCATTTTACCCGATATCTAGTCTGTCTGAATTGAGGTAGGAACTATGGTAGAGAACTTCCTAAAAGCACCCGCCTATATATATAGAATTTCACCATAACCTTATTAGGATTACTAATTCCTAATCTTACTATCTCCTGTAGGCATGCACTGTAACTAAGGCAAGTACTGGAACTCTTGGCTTGTACTTAATGGCTTGCACTGGAAGCTTTCCTTGACTTTCAGGGACAGGGAGACATCACTTTCATGGTATAGATAGCTCGGGGAATACTAGATAGCGTTGTGGGCTAACTATAGGTGAAAGCTGTTACCGTACCTCTTCTTGACTGATGAAACTGAATAAGAGAAATGAGAAGGTGGTCATCAATAAGGGTAATGTAAGGTGACCGTGTAACAGATGTATTCCAGTTGTTAGGAGAAGTGGCATGTCTGGTTGGTGTGGCTGGAGTGACTACCCGATGTGCAGTCTTATGACCAGTTCATGTCTGGGGCGTTGGCTGCGGGTGTGGCGAGGCAGTGTGCTCTGGTAGGGTAATGGGGTTAGCCTCTTGCACGACCGGGTTAGTAAAAGATACGTGTTTCCTGTCTTCGCCAGTCAAAGCCAAAATAGGAAGAGAATGTTGCTGGGCGTCATGCTACTACCCGAGTGCCGGAGGGGAAACCGTCTTTCAAGGGGGGCAGTCTTATCTGTAAGCTTAGGAACCTATCAAGCTTGGTCTTACCTTAGCTTATCCCTGACCTTCCTAGCCTATAGGTAATAGGTTCGTCCTTCACATTGCTAGCCAGCTCTATACGAGGGATTTTTCATATCCAGCTCTAGAGCCCTGACCTATCGAACTAAAGCACCTTCGTTGCATTGCATTTCCTTCCTAGCCAGCTCTAGTCTAATGGGAGGATGGCAAGCGAACTACAGCACCTTCCTAAGTCACTATCTGTTATAGGTACGAATGGGAGATGGTAGGTACGAACCTAGCCAGCTCTAGCGAGCACCAGCACCTTACGAATGGGAGGATGGTAGGTACGAAGCTATGGAGCTCTATCGAGCAACTACCAAACCCCCCTGAAAATGAAAGTGATCCCCCCCCCAATTCATTGCTCACCATTGGCAGACACGAACGGAAAGTGGTAAGCGTAGTCTATCCATCGCATTTCGAATACCAGCAGCCAGCCCGCTAAAGCGGCTACTCTGGTTCTAAACTGAATAAGAGGCTCAACCCTAATGGATGGAGTAAATGGCCAACTATTCTTTTCAACTATTCCTTCCCCACCCCCCCATAGCCGGAATCTTATCTTGAAGGACCAGGAAGGAAAATAATACCACCGGAACCAATATTGACGGATTTACCCTATATTCCTTCCCCCGCATGCTTCCCGGGTCCATATTGATTATATCATAAGCTATTTCTTAATGGCTCGGGTGAAAAGCAAGCAAGAGGAAGTTCATTATTCTAGCTAGTAGCATTTGCGCTCTCCCCCCCAAGCATATATATAAGGCTCCCAAAAACTATCGGTTCGGTACCTTCTTGGTCCCGTGGATCTAGATACATGCGATCGGGGAGCCCACGTTATCTCTGCCCCAAAAAAGAAGGAAGGTCAGATTCTGGCGCCCTTTCGTCTCTGTGTTTGCTTGCTCCACTTCTTTCTCCGGAATCAATATTTCGTATAGAATAGCCATTTGATTAGCTTTTCCATCTGATCTGGGACTTTTCGGGCTTATCGAAAAGATTGGGAGAATGAACCGCTTATGGTTCGATCAGTGAGGCGCGAGAGACGGGAACGAAACCCGCTGTTCGGTAAGCCATGCAGATCGCTGGTTGACGGGCGAGCATAGCGTATCTCTTCTTTTTGGTTGGTGCTTGTACGCTATCGGCACTACTCTTTATGCTATCTCTAGTGACCGAAATCAATCTCATTATATATGTCATTATGCATGAATGAGATATGTGTCATACCAGATTGATGACTGAAGGGAGAGGAATTATATATGTCATTATGCATGAATGAGATATGTGTCATACCAGATTGATGACTGATCTGATAGATGTCATTTCTGACATGACCAGAGAGATTGAGAGAATATCGAAATCTCTCCTTCTCTATGTCATTATGCATGAATGAATTAGATATGTCATTCCGTGATGAATTATATATGTCATTACGCTTTCTTATCGTATGGGATCGTAGCTCTTTTCATCGATCGTACCAGAATCTCGTATACAAAGAGATATATCTAATGACTAATCATTCTTTATCTACGTCATTCCCCCTCCCCCTCCTAATCTAATGTCAGGGGAGCCGCAGACCTTTATTTCGGCATCACACCTGCCCACCTTCCTCCTTATCCCTTCCCAGACCTTCCACGAAAGGCAAGCTCGAGGAATGCTCCTAACCAACAACCTGGTTCAATTGATTACTGGCCATTCCCAGCCTTCGCTCCTTATGTTGCACCTCCGTTCACAAAATATGGAAAGGTCAACTCTATAGCTGCCGGACGAAATGGGCCACCAGCTGTCAATCTAAATGAAAGAGGCTCTCTATATGAAAGCTCTATCAAACTCCCAGGTCAATATGTAACAACCAGGCTATCTGAAAAACCAGGCTATATAACTAGGTCTCTACGACTCGCTCCTCTTTTTTGTTCTGTAACCGTTGGTCATTCCTTTCCTGGTGATACAGGTAGTAGCTGGAAGTAGGAGGAGAGGAAGGTCAAGGTAGTAGGATAATAAGTAGGCCCACCACCACGCACCATAACCACGGATCGTTGCTCATTCCCCGTAAGCGGTATCCATCCACGGCAGGCAAGGAATATTGATTGATCAACGCTCCTAAACTAGGGAAACTCCTTCCACCAGCTATGATATTGGGCTTCCACCCACTGTTAGTAGGATCGTGCCCTGCCAGCCAGCCTGCCATATTGGATCGTGGGGTTTAGGGTCCATTGTTTACCACCACCTCGCTATCAAATATGAATTGTTATCCTTGCACGTAGTAGCTTATTTTCCACCACCTAAGGTTCGAAGCGTCTGTCCACCAGTTGAGGGGTGATTGCAAGGGTCACTATTATTCTGTAGGGGGCAGCAGTATATAAGTAAGGGCTTGGGTCGGTCTAAATGACCAGGCTCCTTTCCTTTGTCGGACTCTTCCCCGGAATCTTATGGGAAGCAAGGCTCTTTCTTTCAACCAGAGCTTCTATCTCTTCTCTTTAAGGGACGGAGTCACTCACCCATATGATGAGTGAGCGTTAAAACCCTTTTGGTCGAGCCTGCTGTCGCACCCTTCAAAGCCATCCATTTATTGAACAACTAGCAAAGCGCTCTGTCCCGCTGTTTATGTGTCTCACCTAGCCTCTCCTGCCTCGTAGCTCTCTTATCTGCGGATCAGTGTCCTCACCTTGGGTAGAAGAGGCACCTCCAGACTCTCAACACTTTCCAGCTGTCTGCTGCTCTGAGGGTGTGTCAATCCGGGCCTTCTTAGAACTTGCAGCTTCGACCTCCTCCTCTCGATGGCGGCCTTATCAGTCGAGCACCTAAAGGTCCTTATGGTCGAGCCCCCTAAAGGGTCCTCTTCTCTCTTTCTTGTCATTTCTGCTCCTTGGGTCACAGCTTTCCAAGAGCCTCCCACTTATAGATCCCCTCGACATCCTGAGGGATAAAATAATAAGAAGTCAGAGACAGGCATCGAATACTGGAGCCCTAAGTCAGATGCCTCAAGAAGTGGCCCATAGAATGAGTGCTCCCCCTCATGCTCATCAGCCTCAAGCTGACCCATTCGATTAGCGCTTCAACCAAAGAGAATTCCCGCTTTTCACTATTCAATAATACTGAATTCAAAACTGGGTAGCTTACCTGCTGTGTGAATGGCGTGCCTCAATCGAAGGTGAGGGAAATGAACCGGAAGTATTCCACTGTCGCTAAGCGTAACTCGAGCTGGCAGAATCTATGGAAGGCTAGGGCTGTGAAGCGATCAATCACCTATCATTTGGTTGGATGCTGAGCAAACGATTGAGATTGGAATGAGGACAAAGATGCGATGGCGGCCCTTTTGGTCGAGCCTGCTTTCGCACCCTGGGTAGTCCGTTATATTAAGAGTGCATTCAATGGCCACGAGTTCAATCTGGCTTGAGATTGGATCATAAATATGATACGCCAGAGTGGGAACGCAAGTCATAAGGATGGGAACTAAAGGATGGGAACTAAAGGATGGGAACTAATATAAATACCATGCCAGCAAGCGAGACCATGCTAGCAAGCGAGCCTTGACCATATGCCCCCACTAGCCCATATGCCCCCATTTGCCCAGTAAGAGGGCGATTGGGCGAGAGGGCGATGTCCTGAATATCTTAATTATAAGACATAGGAAGGCAACATTCCATCCATGGTAGGCAACAATATCATACCATCCATGGTAGGCTGGGGAAGGAAGGTAGGCTGGGAAATGCAACAATATCATAATTAGAATACATAGGTAGGCTGGGGAAGTAAAGAACGCGACCTAGTAGCACTAGTAGGGAACAGGCCCTCCATTTACAGGCCCTCCTATTATAGGTAAGCTGGGGAAGGCAACATTAGGGGAAGGCAACTTCTTGAATATAAAGGTTAGGTAAGGTGTGGGAAAGAGTCGGAAAGAGTAGGAACGAATGGAAGGAACGACACCCCGTGCCTGAAGGTCCTGAATCGGAATGTGACCGTGTGTTAGTGTGTGTATGTGTGTATGTGTGATAGTATTTGGGTAAGTAGTCTTTTTGTATGAACGATTGGGAAAGAGTGGGAAAGAGTGGGTAAGAAAGAAGGCAAGGTTAGGTAAGGTTAGGTAAGAGCAACTCGATCTACTTTAGCAAATCGATCTACAGGATGGGAACTAACTGCACCGCACATTACCGCACATGACCTTCTCCCGTATGTATCTACCGGGATGGCCCACCTTTCTCTGTCTCTACTGGCATGTCTCTACCGGCTACTGGCAGGTCTCTACCGGCTTTATGGGCCCACCTCTTCCACCCATCTATCTCTTCCACCCGAAAGTCAGGGAGACAGAAAGACAAATCCTTCCTTCCCACTTCACTGGTTAGCAAGCCAACAAGATAAGATAAGCAATCCACGTATTTCTGCCGAAGGTCCTGAACCGGAATGCGACAGACTTCCGAGGCTTGTACTCGATGGCTTGTACAGCGTGGCTTGTACTCGAACCTTTCCTTAACGAAAACCCTATTTGCTTATTCACTGGACCAATTACTTTCCTAGACTTTCAGGGAGACAGAACCACTTCTTTAATGTAAATGAATCTATTTCCTGCTAGTCATATTAGCCCTGTCCTTCCCCGATAGCCTTTATCCCATTCCTTTAGCCCTTACCTTTAGCCCTGATCAAATCGATGCCATTTTCTACTTGAGAAGTCACCTTCTTGCCTCTTTCCCACTCTTATGCGGGACTTATTAGTTTGGGCTCAAACCGTCCATATCTTGGCCTTCCACCCGAGAATATGGAGACTCACGTTACATGATATGACTAGCTCCCTAGTGAAAGGATGGAGATTGCTCCCGAGCCTAAGAAGGTCTTCGGTAAGCTCGAGTGCTTGCCTACACTTGCATGCCTACACTTGATATATTGCTCTTCCTTAATTGCCTTTATTCCTTACCTCCATTCCCTTCCATCCATGTGGGCCATCGTACCTAAGGGCGAGGGAGAGGCATATTTCTTATCGAGGGATAGGCAGGGGAGATCGATCTATATCGCCGGAGGGGGAGGAAATATCCCAGAATCTTAGAGGCAGATTTGAAAGTCCTAGACACCATGGGAGACTAGTACATAGATGAAAAGGAAACCTACATCAGAATATATGGGGCAACGAAAGCACCTCACACCTTGCGAAGCATGTCCCAGACATACTGTTAATCCAAGAGATCGCATATCAGGCCATCCAGTTCGACTTTAACAAAGTACTGGTCAAGAGGAAAAAGAAAGGTTGTCATGCCTATCCTATCTTTATAGGAACATACGGCTTGTCAAACTCTGTCTATGCACTAATGGAAGCAAGAGCAATAGATGAATATAGGTTCCGTGAAGAGTGCTTCAAGCAGCACGACCGGAAGGAAGTGGTATCAAAACACAGAACCACAGTAGCCATACATTGGCCTTACGTTGATGAGGAATACCACGCTAACTCATCCATTTCAAGTCCTTATATATGTCATTTCCATAAATATAGGAATGATTTATTGATATTCCGTTTGGTGGGCCCATATTCTGTATCCTGTTCCTCGTGCCGTATGAATCGTAAAGAACGGAACGAACTAATCATTATGCTATTCAGGACAAGGACGAGCACTATGGTTGTTCCATAGTAAAGGCATGGAATTGACCAGCTTTCTTCCCGGGATAGGCATTGACCAGCTGCTCCACCCATACCAAACGGTAAGGAACGGTTTGTAAATACGAATGCCACCACGTCGCCCTCCTGTCCATGAGATCCCCTCCGGGCCTTTGGTCTACTTATGGGGCATTCATTACCACCTTTGTCGTACGGTCTCCTCTATTGCCACCACCACGGACGGATGCCACCACTCTCTATAGCTGATCTATGAGATCCCCTCCTTCGTCGGGCCTTTGGGCTACTTATGGGTTGTACAGTATTTATGGTAAATCACTTTGATCCCGGGATGGCACTAGATAGTGAAAGTCTGAACTGTCAAAAGGAACGGTAAGGAACGGTCTGTCAATACGAATCCATTGGGGTACGACAATACGAATGGGGCATTACGAATCTGTGTTCCCACCTTAACGAGTGATTCTGTGTTCCCACCTTCAGAGTCTTTATAAAAGAAATCACTGCCGATATTTGATTACGGTCTGTCAATTAGTTATCACCTTCAATACGAATCCATGAGATCCCCTCCGGGCCTTTGGTCTATCTATGGGGTAAGGTCGGGGAACTTCTTTCTCTCTCAATTCGCTATCAGTGGACGATTCTAACTATTGATTCTAACTAGCTATGTCCTGTATAGTACTCCAAAGGTGTGAATAGCAGTACCAGGGCTGAACGTAAGAGCTTGCGAACCCTATAATCAGTAAGGAGTGGGTGGGTCATTCCGTTCCTCCGTTTCCGGCAGTTCACCATCAATAAGAGGTTTCTTTCCGGGATGCAGTGACCCTTATGAATTGAGCAAGAATTTGGTTGGTGGTATCTTCCCCTATTAATCGAATGGCACATACCCCTTTTCCATCACCGGACTATGGATTCGCCAGGAAGAATCTTGAAAGGGGAGGGTCACATGAATACCATTGAATCGGAAACTCGGAGAGCAGGCGTCTCCCTCCTCGTCCATAGGCCAAGAGAATCGAGCATCAACAAGGTGTATCCCCCGAAAGCACAAGAGCAAAAGAGGCAGTTAGGTACCCTCCTTGCCCCCGGAGGGACAAGCGGCTTTGCACCTTGAAATTTCAATAATTCTTACAAGAGTCTAAGGGCCCTATATTATTTAGGGGTCACTCACTATTCATATGGTGAGGGATTATTGCCGGGAAGTGGAACACAAAATGGAGCTGCTGCTATATTCACTAATCCCATGGGTTGCATAGGAAATATGCTCTTGAATGAGATGAAGTGAATAAACGAATTCCAGAGTTGTTAGACCAGGGTGATAAGACCAAGTGCTTCTCTTGCCGGTTTACCTATAGTTTTTGTTCCTAAGAAGCATGGGACTTAGAGGATGTGTGTGGACTATAGGGCCTTGAATAGAATCACCATGGAGAACAGGTATTCTGTTCCAAGGATTTATGATCTTTCGGATCAGCCCGGGCCGGTGTGCATTTGACTTTCTCCTAATCGCTTTGCAGCCTATCTACAGCCTACTTACAGCCTATTGCCATGATCTTCGGGGCTCTGCCTTGTACTACTAACCTTTTTGACATCATCTAATCACCATCACTTTAAGGCAAGCAACCTACGCCACCTCACTTCCATTATCGCCACTTCATCATTCTGCACTTTGGAGACATGCTACGCCTTAAAATAGAAAACTGCAACCGGATCCAAGTTTGTTTGGGTGGTATCCAGCCCTTTGAAGCCAAGCACAATTGATCCCACTTATGAGCACCTTACAGGACTGCCATCTTTTACCAGACTCTACTTGCCAACCCTTGGCTTACCAATCTCCGTAGAAGCTATGCATACTATGTTCGATGGAGGTCCGGGGGCGCAATGATAGGATGAGGGATCCCTATCTCAATGACCGATGCAACCCCGCCCCATGTCCATAGCGACCGGCGGTCCTGGTCCCTGATCTCGCGGGTCAATGCAATGGCTTGGGTTAATGGGGAAATGTGGTGACGTCCCCGGAAGGCGACGAAAGAGGCAAGACATATATGACAAAATCGGTATCAATAGGAGAATAAAAAGCTCAGAATCCTCAAGAAGCATGATAGTATAAGGGCGGGTCGATCTCCTTATTAAAGGTTTCATACGTATACCCAATACACCACCCCTATAGACTCTAATGGAAAGAAGGATTATCTAGTCACGCTACGCTGGCTCAGATCTTGTTGCCGACACCTCCTCCTCTACCTGCCAACGACCCCCACCAAATCAAATATTTCTGTGCCAGCGATGAATGATCGATCTTTTCCGCCTTATATGTTTTGAATTGATGCATACGGCATAGAACCATTTCTCAGAACCGAGTCGGTTTATATACTACTTAACGACGGAACCATAGTTCGTTACTACCTTTAGGTGATAAGACTGTCATGCTTTATATAGAGGCTTGCACTCGACCCTTAACTCCCCTCCTGTCCGTTGAGCCTTCTCCCTTTCTCTATTTCACTGCGGTATTTTTTCACCTCATAAATTCATATTGCGAGAAGCCACTTCAAAACCTGTAAGACGTCGATTCAGCCCCCTTAAGTTGAGGGAGAGCGCTCTAAGAATCGAGATGCAATAATAAATCGACCTGTTCAAATTGGTTTGTTGGGCTGCTTAACAACGAGCTACTATAAAGAGAACTGGGAAGAAACTTCGCATGCACGTTTCACTAAGACCAAGCACAACCCCCCAATTCTTATTATTATTAAGTTATTATTAAGTGATGATCTCGTTTCTCCGCCCTGACACATCTGGGAGAAGCACCGGGTATGTCATAGAAGCATATAGGTATCACATCACAGGCTACGGTTCGAACCCGCAGTAGTCGGGGCCCCGCGAGTCAACTGATTGCTCCCGCTCATAAGTCGGTTAGTCGAGCGCAGCGATTCAAGGTTCTTAAGAAGTTCGAACCTGTGCTCCCCTATCCGGACCTAGGGCAGGGAGTCGAGGGAGACTTTTTAGTGAATGGGAAAAAGGGGTCTTGAAGACTCTCTTTGTGCGGTGGGCAACAGCGAACTACGGATCCGGTGGTAAGGCAGTTTTGGGGAAAGGCCACCTCGGCCTATCGTAAACTAACTCCCTTTCGGAGCTCGCTTCGTAGTATGCAAGAAATTTCGAACTCCCTGCCTCTAAACGCAGTATTATCGCAAAGGTTTTGAAAAGAAGCGCTGGGATCGGGTTGCTCCGACAAGTACCTCTTCCACCTATATAGAAAAGGGGAGGTGAATGCCCCGGGCCCTAAAGTGTGTTTTTTTTTAGGTGCCGTAAGGCCGCTCGACCATAAGCCCCCCCACCCAATAAGTAAATTGAAAGGATAGTAGAAAGAACTGAGTTCTCTATCTCTCTCTCGCGACGACCTCTCGCGACGACTAGGAACAAAAAGCTCATTCGTGGAGTTGGATCGAGTATCTCTATTAAATACAACTTTGAAGCGATTCCGTTGCCTGAATTGGAAATAGTGCCAAAAGATCTACCAAGCTTACGTATCTTCCCCGGTAGGTATAGGGATGCGATTACAGCTTGAAATATAGAAAGCGCTTTCGACCACTCAGCCATTGTTCCCCTATCCGCTTCGCCACCTTCCATGGATCGAACATGTGACCGGGCCGGGGAAGGACGCGGGATAGAGATAGACTGCCCGCGATGTTTCCTACGATCCTAGATCGGCCCACTTCCCGTGGCAACGGAAAGCACCCTGCCAGATTCCATTTATATATTGAAGGTGGGCGCACAAATGCTCTCTCTCTACAACCAGAAAATGACGCAATTTCCGACCCTCCCAACCTCGCAACATTCAATAGCTTTCAAACTGACTTCGATCGAGTGCCCACCTTTCTAACATATAGAGGGTAAGGCCCGGTTGAGCAACTTTCGATGTGTTAGCTTTCTTAATTCTAAGCAACCCTTTTGAAATTCATTGGGTTGAGTGCTTTCAAATACGATATGGCCCTATCTATCTCTCGATCTCGTTACGGGCACACCTTCCTTCGTGTAGGGGTACAGTTCATTCTCAAGGTTGTTTGCCCGTTTTGCCCGATAAACGGAGAAGAGCATGTCACCTACTGAATCATTTCTCGAATTCTTATATAGAAAAGGGCCCCCTACTAAATCGAGTCTATCCATCGAGCTATAATAACGAGTTTTATGAGTCTCTTACGTATTAACAAGTTCCCTCATCCAGGGACACAAGGTTTAGATCTGCCTCTAAATATACCTGAAAGAGGGTAAGATACCTCCCTTCTGATATGTACCGAGGCACCCTCCGGACCTTGATTTATTCGTTTAGTTCCAGTCCGATCCGGCACCTTCTTAGAACACCTTTTTAATATAGTGTTTTACATATATAAATAATGACTGGAAGAACCAATTTGATCCATAAGAGACCAATATTTGAAGAAGAATTTCCTTGCCCCCCGGAGGGACAAGCGGCTTCGCACCTTAAATTGGGCAATGATGAGGGAGTAGGGAGCAGGATTGATATTAGGTCTTGGCCATTAGGTCTTGAGTAATAGGCAGAAAAGGAGCTTGATCCGAATAAGCCCAATACGAAGAGGTAGGTATTGATCCTATGGAACTCGGTATGAAGGAGTAGGTCCCGAACTAATCTCTAAATGCCAGTCTCTAAATCGTTCCCATTGTGAGGCTTTATCTGTATCTTAAAAAGACTGAAGAAGCAAGCTCCAAGCTCTTCCCGCCACTCAACCATGTATAGAGAACCGGACCAGCACTTCACCTTATTATACGATCGAGTGGTGCATTAAGAAAGGAAATAGGTTGACCGGGCCAGCTTATCTCTTCCCCGACTACCAAAACTGAAGGCCCCTATTACTTTATTCACCTCATAATGGGGGGGTACTTGAATAAGGAAACCACTCAATCGTATGTATGAACGGATTAAGACTCGGGAGGAGCAGTTCTTATTTGGCGGGCTTATCACCTGGTTCAGCATCCGGAGCGTTTCGGCATTATCGTTAGGTCACAGATGCGCTGCGGAATGAACGGCAAGGCTGCTCTGTGGCTGGACTTGGAAGCTTTCTCCAGATATTCTCCTTGTGGTAGTATCTGGCCCTTCATAACGTAAGAACGTTTGAAAGAACCCTGCGGCAATCTCACTCACAGGGGCCGGTGCGTCAACGCCTGTCAAGCTCTACGCTTGCCTATTCAAGTATGCGCTCGATCATATATAATGTGAGCGCTCGGCCCGCTTCCACGTGGATCAGGTCAATCCGGGGTACCTAAGCTGAATAAAGGCTCTTGGTATCCCTCATAGTGAATCGTGTGCAGTAATTGTGAATCAGATATCGCATTCAGCCTACCAGTTAAGTGTGGCGGGTCTAAATTGCTACAATCCAACCTGATGCCTACCGGGTTATCGGATTCCGAACGTAGGTCCCCCGGGGCGGTTCAATTAGTCTCATCCCAGACCGTCGACAAGGTATGGAGCTTTTCTTCTTAGCGATTGCCCTTCCCGACGAACAAAAAGCAGTAGCTTCTAATCCTCCTCGGCTACGCGGAACATCCTAGGCTGCCATGGATGGAACCTCGGCTACCACATGATGGACAGGAACAATCGGATCAGTCCCAGTATCAACGGCTGAAGCTCGGATTCTGCCCCTCCTTCGCGTTTATCTTGTGTTGTGAAACTCCTCTGCGGCTCATGCCCTGTAGCACACCGTCCAATAAATGGGCGTAGCTGGGGGAAGTTAGTTGCGACTTACCTGCTCCGCCCCTGCCCTTCGTCACTGATCTCAATAGGTAGGTGCAAAGGTTTCTTAATGGAGGATGAAGGAATGGAGGGGATTGAGTCTTCTTGGAGGGGCTCAACGAACCAGTCACCAGTCACCATAAGCCTTGAGCCTTGAAACTGAAGCCACACCATAAGCCAGAAGCCTTAAGCCGTTCACCTTACCCCGCGTTCAACATAACCGAGAGAGGAGAAGTCACCTATTGAGTCACCATACCCGAGATATGATTCTCCCCAAGTCGACACGAGACGAGGAGAGGCCCGGTAGGGACTCACTATTCATATGGTGAGGCCCGGTAGGGTGCGTAAGCACGCTCGACTAATAAGGCCGCCATCGACTCGATCGAGGTTACGAGGTCGAGGCCCGGTAGGGACTCACTATTCATATGGTGAGGGAATTCACGTTGTTACCAGGTGTGAGCATAGCGATTGAGCCAGAGCGGGTGGCACCAGACGATAGGAGGGAAGTATACTTACCGCCAGACCACGAGAAAAGGAACACATCACTGGATATCCGAGAGCGGTTAAGTTAACCATCACAGGATACATGATAAAGAATTTCACATCACAGGATACCCGTCCCCGTGGTGGTTCGATGTGTCCCGTCGTATCATGGAATATGGGAAAAAAGAAATTGAATATTGTGTATCGATGGGTGAAATGGGTGCTTGATATGCTAGGTGAACTGTTATTTCCAGACTCACTATGCTATGTTGGGAACTGTGGTTATGTGTGCGCCAGCCTCGCTCGGGTTGTCTCGTCAATCCACACGTCTAGCCGCAATTGTCTCGCCAAACATTCTAGCATCACTTGACAAGCCCTGGCGCCAAGCTTATTATTTCCTTCGTCCAGGGATAGCAAGATCGAGAAAGCAAGAGACTTCCCTTCGGCAAGCAGCAAGTTCAACCGATAAGCAGGCAGTGTGACTCACAGTGTCGATCATTCCGTGCCGTACCGTGCCGTCCCCGTGTTGGTTCGATGTGTCCCTTCCCGTATGGCAATAACTTGGGTAAATTGAAATCACATATGTGAACAACTTGGCCTAATCTCTCCCGTCTGGTGGTAACTTGGGTTTCTTCTCCTCTCGGCCAGTGATGGGGAACTTCTCTCTTCGTCTGTCGGGAACTTGGCGGACTTCTCTTTTCTCGTCTGGTGCCACAACCTGGCTCTCACTCGTCCGTTGGTAAGTCCTTTTCTCTCATCTGGTGGGCGGATGACTCACCTCCCCCTGGCCGCTCCTCCATCCGGCCAGCAGCAGCGTCAGATGCAGTTCTCTATCTGCTGAACTCAATCAATCTCATCTATTGGTAACATGTCTCGATATGCTCGTAAGTCAACAACATGCTCAATGTATTCTGGTGGGAAATAGGGGGCAATGAGAAAGCAAGCAACCAAAGTTCTTCATCTCCAGGAGGGATAGCAAGATCTCTACCTTCGGCAAGCAGCAAGCAAGCGAGACCCGCCATCAAGCTAACCATGCCTCAAGCTATAACCCAGCCAGCTAACCAGCCGGTTATTACCCAGCTCGTTTCATTTCATCTCCTCCCAGCCCCGGGTGATTAGACCAGCCCGGTTTCATTCTCCCAGCAGCCATCCATGTTTGTAAAGCCCGCAAAGCCAGCCAGCGAGCAAGCAGCAAGCCCGCCGTAAAGTTCATCGTCTCCAGTTCGCGATAAGAGAAAGGGTATCAAGATTGAATCTCTAAGGTCGCTAGATCGGGATAAGATAGATCCGGGTATCGTCAATCGATATCCGGCAATCGAGGTCGTATAAATAAGTTATCCGATTCGGTCTCCGGTCGATGAAGGCAGCGAGGTCTTCGGGAGATACAAGGAGGAGATACCGCCTCATCTTTGGCATGGAGATACTTGTCCGCAGAGCGATTGATTTATGGCCAACAGATTTTCTTACCTATCGGGCACGTGGTGGGGGGGGAAATAGAAATCGCCGGACCTTCCTTCGACCTAACTTAGACCTTCCTTACTGCCTTCTCTATCTCTTGATGCCTGCTGATTGATACCCGCCTGACTTACTGCTTCGACCTTCCGATCTGGATAACGACGAACTGGCATAACGAACGCTTCGCTCGACAAGAATCAGCACCTCTACGACCAATAGAATAGCAGCATTACCCGCTTGGACACACCACACCTGAGAACCGCACTAGACACTTACACCCACGAATACCTAGGGACGTTCACCTCAAGTCCACAGTGAACCTGAAGCAGTTCACATTGCAAGAAGTTCGTTTTCCCTTGTAAGCTCTTAAGTTGTCTGATTGATTCTAAAAACATGAGTGGATCTGAAACTTCAATTTACTTATTTTTTTTTTACTTATTTGAGGGGCAAATAAGTAAAAAAAAAATAAGTAAATTGAAGAGAAAGATGTTCAAACCTCCGCCATCTTAGCAGTTTCTGGATAAGTTGCTGTTTCCTTCCGGCCGCTATTTATGTTGCTGTTTTTGTAGCTGTTGCAGTAGTTGTTAGAAAAAGAGAGGGATACTATGAACACTGCCAACCGTGATGTTTGGGCCCAACGTGATCTGCTTCAGAATGAAATATGGACTGTACCAACTAGGCATTGCTTGACCTTACCTTCCCGAACGACTTACTTTCCCCCCCATATGTCAGTAGTATTTCTGGATTGTGGGCCATTGCTAACGAGCGTGCTTTCGCTTCTCGACCTACGTCCTGGCAGCCTGCTGGAACGGAGGACATTTGGCTTTCCCCCAACGAACGTACGTATGTATGCTCTGTCAATAGGTAGATATTCGGGGTGGGCTATGAAAGTATTACTTGGGGTTCGAACCAGCCATAGACTGGCAAACCACTTTGTCTCCTAAATCAATGGATCAATATACGACGTATGACCGAGATCCCTCTACGTATATGACCTTACTTACTTTGTGATGTGATTTCCCGATAATCGAGGAGGGAGCTATAAAAAGGTGTTTTTCCGTGCTCATCTGGGGTCCGCTTACATGTATGAGGAACATATTCTATACGTTCGTTTTTTAGGGGTTGGTTACGAAAATAGCTCCTATTCCGATAACCAATGCAAAGCGAACCATGTCCTCTCATCTATGGAATCAACAAATATGGCTGGCACTCCTGGCCACGATACAGTTAGGAAGAAAAGGTAGGGCTGGTTGGCAAAGAGTATGCGAAAATACATATATAAATATATGCTTACGGCTACCCAAGACGCACGCTGGAAGGCCGGTCTTGCTCGTTCAGGTAATGAAAAGTGATCCGTGAAGCTAGTAAATGGAGTGGCTAGCCGCTGCTTGTGAAGTATGGAAGGAGACCACAAAATAATATGGATAGAATTTGAAATGAAATAGAACCCTTTTCGCCTTTCGAAGCGTCCTTACCTCTCAATGCCCGGGCATCCATCCAAATACTTCTATTGGGCTGATAATCCCTATCTTACAAGCTACTATGGCTGGGCTGGGCTGGTCAACCTACTAAGCTACTACGGGCTGGTCATCCCTACCGCTGCTAACCTGTATGAGTCTAACTCCCAAACAGCTCCCTAAAGAGCAAGAGGTATAAGAAGTGAAGTGACCGAAACCAAACCATTGCGTGCGAAGCTGAACATGGGCTTGAACCGGGGTATTCGTTATAAGTCCCGAAGTGCCATTAGTTCCGTATCCGTGTTCCGTATCCGTGATGTAACCCATATAGCAGCAGCAGCCACACACAGGTTATTGAGCGTAAGATATTTATACCATACCCGCCATTCAATCCGCACCTGCCATATTCAATGTGGTGGGGCGCTCCAACGGAAGGATTGAAACTGACCCAAGAAAGAAGGATGAAAAGTAAGTAAGTTATCAGGTCAGGTGAGATTCTACCAGTAAGCTATCTATCTGAGGGGTGTGGTAAGGACAACTAAGCGGTCCCCCCAGCCCCCCAAGGGGCATGTTCTCAATCGGCGAAGCCTCAATCAATCATCCGTTTATCTGAGTCTGAAGTCAGATTATGCATTTTCCTCTCCTTATCAGTCGAGCCCCCTGTCGGGTCCTTG
>Ga0115848_100147_pt1:12500-21895 | contig 21895 bp, 7 predicted proteins | sample InSIn3gowninarea_FD_83862 | JGI IMG/M metagenome (GOLD analysis project Ga0115848, IMG submission 83862) | reverse complement strand
ATAGTTTGGATCCGTTATTTGGGGGTCAATCTATTAGGAATAGGGTTACACAGCTATGGATGGTTGGAACCATAAATGGACCGAATTACCGGAGGGAAAAGGAAGGATAGATTTGATCCAGTTCCTTAATAAAAATAAAATTGATTCCAGTTCCCGCATAGGAAAGAAAGGTATAATATCTCGAGGAGCAAATGATCCTAATTGGCCACTGGATATTGCGAAATGTGACTATTTAGGAGCAAATGATCCTAATTGGCCACTGCATATTGCTAAAATCAAGAAATGTTACAATAATATTTCTTGTTTTGATTGGATCAATTAGTTATCAAGTTGGAAATGGTAATGGACGGAATGTATAGGTAATGAAAAGGAACCCGCAGATACAGGCAAACCCACAAATATTGTTGATAGAGCCAAGGCGCTCATTATAGAAGATATTTTCCATCTCTCTATAAAAACCCATACTTGATCCAAGATCTCAAGTATGGGTTTTTATCAGTGGATAAAAAAAAAATAAAAAATATGATATCAGTAAGCTAGACCCATACTGCGCGTTGTCTCATGCCATAAATAAACACGGACACTCAAGAAATCTGTTGGACAAGCGGATTCACACCGCTTACAACCTACGCAGTCTTCTGTTCTTGGAGCAGAAGCAATTTGCTTAGCTTTACATCCTTCCCAAGGTATCATTTCCAATACATCTGTAGGACAAGCTCGTACGCATTGGGTACAACCAATACATGTATCATAAATTTTGACCGAATGTGCCATTGGATCTCCATTAGTTACTAAAAAGTTTTCATTTGATAAGATAATATATAGCCATATATTCTAATATATGCCCAATAAAGAAGGCTAATAACGGGATATTATGAATATAAAACGAATCAAGAATTGTAATCTCAATTCTATTTGGAACCGATCTGTATTTTGTCAATGGGACAAAGATATTTGGATCATTTTGATCCACCCAGATCACCCCGAATATGGTCCAATCATGACAGGTAATTTTCATAATAAGTTTTATTTCGTTTTCTAAATGAGAAAACGAAATAAAAGAACGACTGGATCCGGGATCTCTAAAAATTGGATTGGAATTGAAAACTTCGAAATTAGCGGGTTTTTAGTCTACGAATACTCAATTGACCGATTAAATCATCATAACGAAGTTTATCCCTCTTGGATAGATAAACCAGAAGTTGCTTACGTTTGCTCAAAATAAGCCACAAACCCCTTTGGGATGAATAGTCTCTTCCGTGCAATTGCAGATGCTGGGTAAGTCTTAGGACCCGATTAGTTAAAAAAAATACCTGAGATTCAACAGATCCTCTCTGTTTATCGGGAATCAGAGATGAACTAATGGACAAATTCTTTACCATAAAAAAAAAAACAAATTTTCTCAGAGCTTCATTTTTTTTCTCGAGTCAGAAAAAATAATTAGATTCTTTCATTTTAATGGTTCATATAATAATTCTGATTCGTTCCGACCATTTCGATTTAAGAAAAATTGGTCGGATTCTTCTCACATCACATTGATGAAATGGAACGAACGGATTGGTTTAATTTTGAACATATCCTGAACGGAATTGACATTTAGGGGATACATACGTATTCTCAACATCGCGGATCGACTCCCATCATTTGTATTGAACCAATATCTATTCATGCACAAAAGATCCTCTAATCGATAACTAGGCCAAAGAAAACGTTTAATTCTTTGTGTTGTATCTACACTAAGATGTTGGTCTCTTCCCATGAGTTCTTCATCATTTTGTATGGATTTTCCGTTGGAAAATCCTACATGATCGTTCTCCAGATCAAATCGATTCAATATTCGAAATTCTCTACGACGTTTTGGAAGCAGAATATCTTCTAAATTGAAGGAACTCAAAATCTTTTTGTCATCCCCCAGACCGGCTCTTTTTATTTTTTCCGACTTCAACCACATACTAACAATTTTATATATAAGGATATTATCATTAACTATGCTTGATAAGCGATATGGCTCGGGGGACACTATTGGGCTATCCAATAGGATTTCATCTGCATTGCTATTCTTTGCATTGCTATCCTTTGCATTGCTATCCTTTGCATTGCTATCCTTTGCATTGCTATCCTTTGCATTGCTATCCTTTGCATTGCTATCCTTTGCATTGCTATCCTTTGCATTGCTATCCTTTGCATTGATATCATTTGCATTGATATCATTTGCATTGATATCATTTGCATTGATATCATTTGCATTGATATCATTTGCATTGATATCATTTGCATTGATATATTTTTCATAGCCATTTATATCCTTATGAATAAAAAGGAACATTAGATTCAGGTCAATATTTTCCTTTTGGGTCCGCAGAAATTTTGCCGAATTCTCGGATTCGGCAATAATTCTGCCAATCCTCGACAGATTGGATAAATTTTCTTCCCCTATAGCTTCTATTATTTTGTATTGAAAAATAACTTTAATAGTTTTTTTTTTAATAGTTTTTTTATTAATAGTTTTTTTATTTTCAGTTTTTATATTATTAGTTTTTATATTATTAGTTTTTATATTTTCAGTTTTTATATTTTCAGTTTTTATATTTTTTACTTTTAAATTCAAACCCAATGGTTTCTGTTTTATCTTACCAGTTTGTGTCTGTTCTACTTTACCACTTTTTTTACGTTCTACTTTTAATTTCAAACCAAATTGTTCCTGTTTTACCTTACCATTTTGTTTCTGCTCTACCTTACCAGTTTTTTGATCTTCTACTTTACCAGTTTGTTTCTCTTCTACCTTACCAGTTTTTTGATCTTCTACCTTACCAGTTTTTTGATCTTCTACTTTACCAGTTTGTTTCTCTTCTACCTTACCAGTTTTTTGATCTTCTACTTTTTTGTTCTGAACATCTGATCTAATAATACCTATTCTTTCCTCTAGAACTTTGATTCTTTCCTCCCGTTCTTTTTCCTTTATCTCTTTCCGCTCTTGCGCTTTGCTTAAAATCGAATATTCTGGTATGAACTTCGAGTTATCATATATGTTCTCTTTTCCCGAAAGTTCCGGGAATAGCCAGAATTTTAAATCTAATCCGGATCTTCTCTTCTCGATTTTCGGAGAATCCATAATGCCAACGTTGTCTCTTCTCTTCTCGATTTTTAGAATATCCGAATCTTTTGTCAAATTGAGAATATCCGAATCTTTTGTCAAATTGAGAATATCCGAATCTTTTGTCAAATTGAGAATATCAAATTCTTTTGTCAAATTGAGAATATCCGAATCTTTTGTCAAATTGAGAATATCCAATTCTTTTGTAGAATTGAGATAACTATATGATAAGAGATCGTATCTGTAACGTTTGTTCATTTTTCGAAGTAGTCCCAAAGAAGGTTCTATCACAGTCGCAAATATATAATCTTTTTTTTGTTCATAGGGAATGAATCGTTCTTCATAGCACGTACATTGCTTATTGACTCTATTTCTCCATTTCTGTGGGTTTATCCTAGACCATATCTGTGGGGATAATTTGTACCGGTCAAAACATCTCAACCATTGTTTCCAGTCATTCTCTTTCAGATCTTGTGGTTTTTCGTGATCCAATATTCTTTGTATATCTAATAATTCTTTGATCTTCTTCTTGATCAAGGGATATGATGTTTGGGCTCGATATTTAAAAAAATACTTTGAATAGAACCTGTCGATTGCCCCTATCTGCCATATCTTGTGAAATACATATGCTTGGGACATTGAGAACATGTTTTGATCAGGACGAATTTCAAAATCTTGTATTTTTTCGTTGATCGAATAGTAGTTGGTAATTTTACCTCTATTTATTTTTGAAATATAATTATTGATAATAAATATTCGTCCATAAATTGTTGCTATATTCCCCGTGGATCGAATCCAAGCGGATCGAATCCAAAATTTTATATTTGACCCAATGAAATGAATAACACTTAGTAAGAGAGATCGGTCCATTCTTTTGAGAAAAAGTTTCATTAATTTCATTGAATAGAACCTTTTTCGGATTAATTGGACACTTTTATTTCGAAATCGACCAGGTATTCGCCGAATCTGAACCAATCGTTTTTTTAATGTTGATCCCAATATGTTAAAACTTCCCTTCGATCCGGTATGAATCTCTGGATCCATCAGAGACATTCCAGTTATAGGAGAGCTATTTATGATCGCGATAGATTCGATCCGCTCTTTCATTGTGGTCGTCCAATCATCTGGATCTTTCACATTAATTGTTTGGGTTTCATATCCAAATTGATCATTAACTTCTGATGAATCATTTGCACTACCCATAGGGGTAGTCTCAGTCTTACTTAGTAATTTATTTTGTATCCGGTCATTAAGTTCACTTTTGTCTATATATCTAACTCGTGGAACGCGTCTTATTCCTGTAGATCCCATCAATCGTCTCTTCACTTTTTTGAAGAGAATCAATTCTCTCTTCAATCCTTTCTTCACTTTTTTGAAGATAGGTTGAAAAAATTCGGAAAAAATTCCTAGCTTTGGGTTTGGCTCACCGAAAGGTATGTCAGTTTCGAATCCAAGGGTCGTTAAATAACTCCCACGCATTCTTTTTTTAGATTGGAGTTTGGATCTATGCCAAGGCTTCAAACGAAAAGGAAATAGAATCTTTATCTGCATGCCATATTTGTACCATTTGTCTGGGAATTTTTTTTGAGAAAATTCGGTACCATCAGAACCGCATTTGATATGTATTTCTTCCCTCATTTCTTCCCAATCTTTGGAAAATTCGGAGGCTTGAAATAATAATATACGACCAATATTTTTGGCTATTATAAGTGATGGTAATATTATATTTTTTCTAATATTTGATTGAGCCACTAATATGACACCTCTGAAATAGTGCATTTCTGGCCACACTAAACATACGTTCTCAGCAGGTGTCATATTGTGGAGTGGACCCAAGTCTTTGCCTCTATGGATTTTATCCCTAACTTCTTTCTGGATTTGTTCCTGATTCACTCTACCAGAATCGAACGTATCATAATAATCTTTAGGATAAGTGGGTATTTCCATTCTTCTCAAAAAGAAAAGGGAATGTACATTTGGTTGTACCCTCTTCCATATCATAATTTTCCGTCTTTTAGCGCGTATGGATCCTCTAATTAAGCTCCGACGATAATCTGACTCGGCATGATAACGTTTTAAAACTATTGTATCTTGCCCCATATGAAAGGTCAGTGTACTTTTGACCTTTCTTGTACGAATCCTATTCGTTGAGATTTGAATTGAGGCTGTATCGATATCGTCATTAACACGTTCACCCATCATAAAACCAGATGACCATCGAGGCAAATGTTTTTGAATTTCTCTAAATTGGAGAGGTTCATTTAATAGTATTTCCCCGTAAAGGTCAATAAAATCTTTCGTTTGCGTTGAATCATCCGTAGATACATTCCCGCGACAATTTCGTAGTATTGTCCACTCATGTTGCGCCAAAGACTCGAAAAGGAAAATACGTTCCGTAGTAAAAAGAGAAAGAATCAATTCCCATTTTATGGTACCTGTGGGCGCAACGTTTCTACCATCAATTTGGTTGTAAATATTCACTAAATAGTTTGTGTAGATCCGTTCATTACATGAAGCTATTTCCGGTGCGAGATCCATATAGGCCACTCGAAAGTCTATTTCCAACAAATCTTTTGGATAGATCAGTTTACCAAAAGAAGAGTCTATATTTGACAAATACTCTTCAAAGATATTCTTTGCTTTATTTGGAATTATTCGTTCTGCTAATGGATAAAGCCGTTTCGAAATAGGTTCAACTTTTTCTCTTTTCGATGATTTAGTGCTCGGAACAAGCGAACGAAAAGTATGTGTAGGTAAGGGTTCCCAGGGTAGTCGAAAGCTTTTGTGTTCCAATTTCTGCCAATGCTCAGAGATATGGTACCCATACCCAAATTGATCATTCGGAAATCCCTCTTTACGGTCTTTTATAGGTATCTCTATAAAATCCGAAAGATTCGAAATGATCGAAATGATTGAATCGTTCAACATTTTGGGGGACTCAAATTGGTCTATTGTTCCACGCAATGCCCCATTAAGCAATGGATCATACATTTCAGTAAAAGAATTCCCCTGAGAATTGGAGAATTTAACTCTCCTTTCTATAACATTTTCAGCGGGAGATCCATGGCTTAGAGCTTTCACTCGATCCGAAAATTCATTCCCTAAAGAATCTCTTCTTCTTTTCATGGTATGGTTCCATCTATGATAAGGATCCTCAGATAAGCAAGAAGTATCTAAAAGATCTCTATATTTCCCGAGCTTTTCCCCAAGGGCCAATACACTAGGTAAAAGTGTAAAAGAGATTCTTTTTTTTCCATCACTCGAGTATGCACCAAAAAAATATTGAGAGACTTCGGTCCTCACAGGATTTAGGCGATTAAATGGGCTATTCCCGATATATCGTATCGGCTGATAAACTCTATCAGGATCAAAGAACATAATGGGACATGGTTGCTTGAACCATGATAATTGTTCTTCTTTCGGAAGTCCTTGAAGTTTTTTCTCTCTAGCCGCAGAGCGGTCCTCGTCCTCTGCCACAGAATGGTCCTCGTCCTCTGGGTCCTCGTCTTCTGCCACAGAGCGGTCCTCTTTAGCCATAGCCACAGAGCGGTCCTCGTCCTCTGGGTCCTCGTCCTCTGCCACAGAGCGGTCCTCGTCCTCTGCCACAGAGCGGTCCTCTTTAGCCATAGCCACAGAGCGGTCCTCTTTAGCCATAGCCACAGAGCGGTCCTCTTTAGCCATAGCCACAGAGCGGTCCTCGTCCTCTGCCACAGAGCGGTCCTCGTCCTCTGCCACAGAGCGGTCCTCTTTAGCCATAGCCACAGAGCGGTCCTCTTTTTTGTCATTTTTTTTCTTTCTATTAATATAAAAAGGTAATGGGGCTCTACCTAAATAGCATAAAAAAGAAGAAATAATAAGTAAACTAAAGGTTTGATGAATATAACGTCTTAATGAAGTATAATCAATAGGTGAATTACGTTCTATACGGAAAGATCCCAATTTTGTCAAAATGATGATGAATAGAATATGACCGCCCAACCAACCGCAAAAACTACTTATCATAAAGGATATATTATCGCTGTAACGAAAAAGAAATAGGTTCACCAGTCTTCTTAATACGGAATTTAGTGTGGGATTCAACAATTGAAGAATTAGACCACCCATAAATAGACTTAGAATTTTTGGATTTTTGATCGAATTCATGGGGTGCGTAGATTCAGGACTTGAAGGTTTTTCAATACTTCGAAAAACACGACAGAACATATACGGTATGGCTAATAGAGTTATTGCATGAGGTTTCCACAGCGCTGCATAGATGGGCGAATAATACATGGACAAAAAGACTATTAATTGTCCCGTAATAGAACCACTTATGGCTATTATACCATAGAGAGTTTCTCCCAAAAATAAGGATTTAATGGAATAGATTTTAGAGGGACCAAAAGGCAATGTAGCAATAAATCCATAATATAGCCCAAATAAAATGATCGGACCTGAGACTTCTACCCATGCTGATAATGGATCCCATAGTAGACCAAGTACTCTTATCATATCGAAACTCCTTTTTGATCAAAATAAAAGAATGAGAAACAGGAATAGAATAAATATATATGGTATCCCCCATATGGGAGATACGGATAGAAATAGTTATTATTTCTTTATATTCGATTTAACATAATAGATTCCAATATCTAACATATAGAAAATTGATTTAGAATCAATTTTCTAACATCTGGATATATGCATACGCTATTAATACATATATTCCCTGTTATCTTATCTAGGAGTAGGAGTACTGGTATAGAACTCGTTGTTATTTCGGACTAGGGTGGTCCGATCCAAGTTATCTAAATTTTCGTTACGTCGTAGAGGGCGGGTAACCAATTCGAGTACATCTCTCGCATTGGCAAATCCATGAATCTGGGCAAAAGTAAATTCAACTGACCATTTAGTACCAATTCCTCTCGCCCCTAACGGGTTAGCATGAGCCATTCCGGTGATGGCTAAGTCGGGTTGTAGCTCGCGCATACGTCGTATCTGATTCGAATTGTCTGGTTTCTCTACAATTCGTGGTATAGGCATACACATTCTTATACATGTATTTTGTAAAAGCGCTAATTCAGCAGCTTGATACCGTTTATCCATATATGGAATACCAATTTCATAAACGATCATACCACATCTGATTAAGAATCTGGCTATAGATATTTCTATTAGATTATCTCCCATGAAAAAGACAGATTTTCCGCGTACCAAATCAAGATAATCTTTTAAACTCTCCCATATCCGTTCCTCTCTTTCCTCCAAACTCTGGGCCTCAATACCAAATACAGGACAAATCCTTTCGATCCAAGCACGCGTTCCGTCCGGACCAATAGGAAAAGGAGCTACGATTAATTCGCATTTTTTTCGTCTTATCAAAGTTGTTGCTGTACGACTAAGAAAAGGGTTAACCCCACAAACATAAACTCCATCACCCAGTGATGGAAGATCGGCATATCTCTGAGCGGGCAACCAACCTGATACCTTGATGAATTGGCGTCTTAATTCTGTATCAAGTTGAGAAACCAAATTCGAGGGTAAAGACCCAAAAATAACTAAGGGAGGATGATTTGCATATTCCACCAAATTCTTTTCCTTCAGAAGAGGATTTGGGAATAATTTGGTTTTAGTTTCTTTTGATTCACTAATGGGGAATTCTTGGTCTGGACAACGATGTGCCATTACAGCTAAGACAGTATCTTCCCCCTGAGTAAAAGCATAATCCAGTCCATTTGCTCTTGCCACTAGAATTGGTACTCCAATTTCATATTCCAATTTGGGTGCCATACCTTCCAAATCCATTTTTATTATTTCTGTAGTACAGGTGCCTATCCATATGATGACGCTGGGGTCTCTATCTTTTCTTATCCGAATACAAAGCGTTTTCAATTCCTCATAATCGTTCAAATGGGCCGATATATCTCCTTCTTCTAATTCTGCCATTGCATAGCGGGGTTCTGCAAAAATCATAACTCCAAGTGCATTTTGGAGAAAATAACCACATGTTTTTGTGCCCACTACCAAAAAGAAACTGTCTTCAATCTTTTGATACAACCAGGATACACAGCTAATAGGACAAAAGCTATGATAATTGCCCGTTTCACATTCAAGCGTTATAGTTTCAACAATTTTTGTCGACATAATAGGGAGGGAATAAAAGGCTAAGGATAAATAAGGAAAAGAAATAATGAATAAAAATACTAGTAACACAAAAGAATGATAACAAGAAATAATAAAATTGTCAACAAATTGACAACAAATTGTGGAGAAGTGGATAAATTGTTGATTCTAAATCCTCGTAAACCCAAGTAAATTTTCC
>Ga0115848_100144_pt1 | contig 22037 bp, 18 predicted proteins | sample InSIn3gowninarea_FD_83862 | JGI IMG/M metagenome (GOLD analysis project Ga0115848, IMG submission 83862) | reverse complement strand
AGGTGCTCGACTGATAAGGAGAGGATGCGTTAGCATGCTCGACTGTTTTGGTTACTTATTTGAGAGGGGCAATAAGTAAACCCTAACCTTTAGGTGCTCGACTGATAAGGACCTTTAGGTGCTCGACCATTTTTTGACTTATTTGAGGGGCAAATAAGTCAATTGAATGCGTTAGCATGCTCGACTGTTTTGGTTACTTATTTGAGAGGGGCAATAAGTAAACCCTAACCTTTAGGTGCTCGACTGATAAGGCCGCCATCGAGAGGAGAGGAGAGGATGCGGAGCACGCCCTTTTTTTTACTTATTTGAGAGCCCAATAAGTAAATTGAAATTTATTGCTTGCTTGACGTTAGGAAAGCAAGGACCGGCAACGGGGCTCGACCACCGGGAGAGGAACTTAGGTGAATGTCGAAAACCATATAAATCGCCCTTGTAGCGCATTCTATTACCACTTCCAGTCCACCCTTGACGAGGGGCCCTGTCCTTTGACTCATCCATCATACAATCTCATACTGACTCATCCATCATACAATCTCATACTGACTCATCCATCATACAATCTCATACACTCTGTGACTCACGCTCTTACTCTTCCTCAATAAAGAAAAGAGTGATAGAAACCCTCCTCCCATACTACCATAGATTTTCCCATTAACCTGTTCTATTCTTGCGCCTTCCCACTGCAATAGTAAACGGGTAGGTGGGACCAAGTTCAAGATCAAAGTGATAGAGAGGTCAAGTGCTTGCTATCAGGACTAACCTTCTTCTATTTAGTTAGTTAATCTCTGGTCAAATTACCTCGACTTTCCCTATATAGGGGGGCAGTTATCCTCTATTCAAGTCATTCATCCAGTTCTTTATAAGGAAGAGTTGGATTTAAGAAGAACGTAACAAATAAAGTCATAAGAATTAGGTTGAAGAAGCAAATATAACCAATCTTTCAAAACGTGCTCAATGGCTCTTATAAAGCATTCTATCGCCATTTCTAATCCACCCTCGACGTTAGTGGAAGCGTTGGCCCTGTGCCTGTGACTCACACTTTGACTTTTCAATAAGAAAAGAAAAGAGTTACGATAACCATTCTCCCTTGCTACCATTAAGTACCACATTAAGTACCAATTGAGCCTGACCCAATAAAGGTTGGTTGCTGAGCCTGCTGATCCAATGAAAGTTGTTGGTTAATTTATCACCGTAAAAGTCAGCGGGAAAGCCGTCAAGCCCTCTCCTGTTAGTCGAGCATGCTTACGCATCCTCAAAGCAATCCATGTCCTGATGGTAATTTGCGTGCATTTTATAGCCACCTTAACCCTTCAAGGTGTTGAAGCTGTGTAGGTAGCGCGCGATACTATAAATACTAATATATATTGAATGAAATCTCAAGCTGAAGAGGAATAGTCTAGTACTCATTCAGAGCTAGTAGAGGGAGGTAATAAAGGTAGGTTAGGCAGGTAGGTAGATAGAGAGATAGATAGAGCTGGGGTATAGCTGTGTATAGCTAGATAGAAGGATAGAGCTAGATGGGGATAGAGTGAATATTAGCGGTATGAGTCTGATGGATGGTATGGGTGGTAGGGCTGGGCTAGAGGGTCTGTATGTTTAGATGGGATGGCTGGACACCAGAGGAATGGATGGACACACCAGAGAGCAGGAGCTGAACACGAGGTTAGATATTGAACACGGCTTAAAGATATACACTTACTGAGATCACTACACACAATCAACACACGTTGAGCTAGAGCTACACAGACACAGCAAGAGATATTATATATACGTGATTTCGATAATGAGCTTTGATTCTTTCAGCCTTTCTTATTCTAGCATATTTCTTCTATTTTCTTTGGTCTATAGTACAGGCGCCTCGGTTCTTCCACTATGCATAATATAAGATATAATAGGCATAAGGCATGAGATGAAATTTAGGGAGGAATATATCCAAATATGAAAGGTACTGACCGGCCTGGTATTAGAAGGCTTGGTCTCTAGCAAGGTAGGTTGGATGCATGCCTATATGACTGAGCCTGGCATGTTATTCTAAGTCAGGTTTACGCTTAGGTATGGCCTGGCTGCGCATAGTAATAGAGTTTCTATGCTTGGTTGGAAGTACGAGTGACCATTGAAAAGTCAAGGGTAAGGTGGTTTAATAGCACATGCCATCCAATTCCAATCCCATCTGCTGCTTCTAAGATAAGTTCTACCTACATGGGTGACTCACTAAAAGATTCCAGGTCTAGGGCTGGCTCCAGGTCTAGTTGGTGCAGGTAAAGAGAAACAAGGGGAGTGTTTCATGTCCCTGCCAACTTGAGTCTTTCTGGCATCTAATTCCATCATGCTCCTAGGTGAAGGCGGTATTAAGAGAGGGGTAAGGTTGAGCATCCCCATTCACTGCATCCATTCATGGCATGCCACCCCATCCCATAAGGAGCTTCAAAGCTCTAGCAACATGGGTGACTAACAAAATGCCTGCCATGCATTCAAGGTCTAGGGCTAAAGATCTACTAGTTGTGGTAGGTGAAAGAGTAAAGGCAAGGGTATGTTCCGTACAGCAATGGCTTCCTGGCTGAAAGAATCCAAATGCTGGGTCTCGAGGCCTGCAAAGCCTAAGTAAAGATACAGGGCTACCGTACCAGGTCTAGTTGTTGGTGCAGGTAAAGAGAAAGGGAGTGTGTAATAGCAGTCCCAATTGAGTAATATTTCTAAAGGCAAGTATGATAAACAAAGGTGCGAAGCCGCTTGTCCCTCCGGGGGCAAGGATATCCTGGCTGGCTTTGTCAGGGCATCCCTCAATATCCCTCCTCCTAGCATTGATAAGTCTGGTCCCATAATCCCATCCCAACGAGGCTCTAAGATGTCCCGAATGCCATCCATCTACCCAAGCCATACCCGGCAGGCAGTTTCAAGGATCAAAGCTCAAGGTCAAAACCCTATGGACTGGACTACTAAACTATCCCTCTATTGCACCATCCATACATCCATCCATCTATTCATCCAGCCACCCTGCTGCCATGTCCATGCATACTAATCGGGGGGAGCAAAGGAAGCAGGCAACTAAGAGTATTTGGCGGCAATCCATAAAAAGGTAACTAAGTTGAAGTTCGTGGATGAATACTTCTTTCTTATCCTGGGTCGGTTGGGTCGTGTGCAAAGAAGGTAAATCAGGTTTCATATTCTATATGTAATAACGCAAATGACAAAATCCCATCCATTAACTAATTGCATTGGTTATTCCGGGCTCCGAAGGCACCTAGTTGGGGGCTACAAGGTCGGTTCCGGTAAATACTAAAAAGTGTATGAGATGCAATGTTCTCTCTATTAAGCGCGTCATTGGCATGGGTCGAGTCATATGTGGTATCGAAATGGCATTTCTCTTAAGGCAAGTGGCTGACTGAGAGCATGTTGGGTGATTTAATCCATTCAATTCATAATCCTGCTGAAAAGAGAAAGTCCTGGGTTAGGGATCGATCCTCCATAACTCTATCGTCCTAGGGTTCTGGTCTAAAGCTAAATTAAGGTTGGCCAGTTTCATTCCGACCCGATAGAGGCAGTAGCCATGAAGCTCTTCCATAGAATGTGACTAGGGGTAGCAGTTTCAGGGGTAAGGGGAAATATATCCTATTGTGGTACCTCCGATTCCGATTCCTAATTAAGTAAGTGGTTGTTGGGCAGCACTCCGTCGACTAGAGTGAAGGAAGTAAGTAAGGTAAGGGTCTCTAGGTGGGGTTGGTAGCAGGGATGAAAATGAATAAGTTCTTCCTAGCCCGTGGGTTCAAATGGATGAATCGGTATTGTATTGGCTCCTCGGTGGGAACTACCAAGAAGGTAATAGTGGTACCCCCATAATTAAGCAAGTGTTATCGAAGGCCTGTCCCAACAAGGCTCTCCTAATTGATAATAATCCATCAATTTTTCATAAGTTCTGGACCTTATAAATCAGAAAGAGGGAAGAGAACCAGTACTATGGGGAATAAGGCTTTTGTATTGGGGAAAAGAAAACGTATACCCTTGACTGACTTACATTGCCTAGATGCAGCCACTCCTTTTTTAGACTATACCCACTCATAACCAGTAGGCACCCTAGCCTGCCTCCTCCATAGCCAGCCAAAAAAAGCCAGCCAGTAAACTGTTGTTAGTCGCGCTGATCCTTTCACTGGGGATCCAGCCATCCTAGCCAGTCAGACCAGTCAGCTAGACCAGTCAGATCAGCCAGTCCGTTTCCCGGTGCTAGTTACAGTTCCCTGGTAGGTAGCACCCACTAGACCTATACTGATATCTCCAGATGCCGGGGCAAAGCGAAAGCTTGTTGGGGTTATAGATAGGGAAGACGAGCGCTGTATACCCTCTACCAGTTGGTTGAGTGAAACCACCAGCAGAGCCTATTTCAATAGTATCTGCATAACCAGTTCCAGGTACAGCTCAAGCAGATCCAGTCCCAGTTCTAGTTCGAGTGCGAATGCCAGCATTCCTCCCATTGCTAGTTTCATATCCAAAGTCCTCGAGTAAGCATCCTCGCCATTTTCAGAACCTGAAGTAGCATAGGTAGAGCCAACGAGAGCGGATCCAGTTTCAAGTGCAGATCAAGCAAATGTTAGAGACTATTGAGTTCTATAGTAATAGCCTGCTAACCGAGTTTACCCCATGTCCTCACCAGTCCTTGCTTCCCTGAACCCTATTCCAGTCCCAGAAGTCCCAGATCGAGTTCGAGTTGATTCATTTGACCAAGCAACATCTAAGCAAGCAGCAAAGTCAAAGGTAGGGCATAATCATAAAAGCTAGAAACGAAGACAGGGGATGCTAGGGTGGTAGAAGCTACGGTGGGTTACCTCACAGAGGAAAAGGTCGCAGAAGCAAGGGTTACAGTACCTATTGGTGGAAACCCCATTCCATAGCCTGTGAAATAGGCAGTTTACGCCCCAGATCCCTTTCCAGGTGCACCAATTTCAGTAGCATCGCCGATTTCTTCAGTAGCAAACGTGACTGTTCCACCCATTGAAGTTTATATGGAACCACCAGCACCCGAGTCAGAGTAAGCGGATCCCAATCCAGTTCCCTCCGTTCGATACCTAGTAGCAGCCCTATCATTTCCAGTTTCATAGTCCCTCGTAGTGGATCTATATGTAGTGGACCCACCAGCGAAGGAAGGAAAAGCAGCAGCTTTCACACCCATAACATCCAAAGCAGAGTCAAAATCAGTAGTTTCCACAGTCTCAAAGCCAGCATCCTTACTGGCAAGGACGGCTCCCCCTCGCGCGGTTCCAATTCCAGTTTTTATTGAATTGGTTGATCCGCCAGTTTAAGCATCAATAGTGACCGTTGGAAGCAGGTTGATTGGGTTGGCCGAGCAGCAGAGAGAACAGAGGCTCAGTAGGCATAGGCATCGTAGACAGGGGCGGGAGAACAAGCATAGCTAGGAGCTACCCGTAGTGAAGAAGCAGTTCGAAAGCCATTGCCCGTTTAAGCTTTTCTTTGTCTGGTTACAGATCCTCTAGTTGCAGGGGCAGAGGTGAAGGCAGTTTCAGTGGATTTACCAGCATAAACGTGAACATAAGTAGAGGTGGGTTTATTCGGAACCTGTTGATCGAGTAGTTTACCCAGTTCCATTTGATCCATCAGTGTAAGATCTTCTAGGGGAAGACCTAAAGGCATAGGCGGAGGCTGCGGACACAGAGACACAGGCAGCATCCTCACTAACACCATAAGCATCAAAGCCAGCAAAAGTGGTAGTAGCATAGCTTGTTCCAGCACAGGTAGGTTAGGTAAAGAGCGCCCTCAGGCAATTACCGTAGGTAACCACTATTAGTATTAGGCACCCGAAAAGGCCAAAGTCAAGGTAGCAGAGCCTATTTCACTCGCAGATGGCGGTGGCATAGAGATTACCTATGAACTGACTCAAGACACTATAGCTTAATGATGGCGCAGGAAGGGAAAGACTCCATTCACTGGTGAGTATACGTCCGAGGAAGGTGCTGCTATACCGATCGCTGAAGGATATAGATACACAGAGAGAGATCACAATGACCATGATCTTTATACTTATTATCAACGAACTAAGTTCAGTAGGAGAAAAGAGAGAAATAAGTAGTCTTCGGAAAGCCAATCTCTTACTTCGTCTATCTTAGCCCACTAAGTCTAAGTCTAATACCTTAGCTAAAGGAAGAAGTATTTAGAAAGCCTGAAAAAACCATCTATTGGACAGATTTCCCTGTGGGTAGGATAAAGCACAACCTGATCTTTCTTAATGCTATTTATCCCGCCAGCCTTGGAGTGAGTTCTATCATGCATGCCCGCCAGTGAGTCTGTTGGTTCTGAAGCCAATAGCCAGTATGTTTTTTCCCCCTACGCGTCAACCCCGTATTCAGGTTCGACCTCCTACGCGTAGCTCTGGCTCCCGCAAGCTTAATGCAAGCCTGAGTTAGCGGTGAGTTAGCGGAGAAAGCTTAACAATATTCTCTTTCTTTTTCTCTTACTTCGTCTACCCACAAGTTGTCCAAGAAAAAGAAGTTGTCCCGTCAAAGTGGTCTAAGCCGAACCAAGCTTTCCTCGTGAAACAGTGTCTCGTGCAACAAGTGTCAGAGCTAGCGAACCAAACCTGCCAAGCAACCTTGACTGATTAACTTAGACTGATTAACCGTGAATGACCTACCACAAGCAATGAAAAAAGCAATATATCTTCCATCGCTCAACACCTCATAGCGCTAACTATCTCACCGTCTACTGTGCTTCCATCGCTCGGTACTCGCTAGCTATGCCGTCTACTGCTTTGCTTCTATCGCTTGCCCACTTCACGGGCCATAACCTTAAACCTTCTATTGCTTAACCCCTCACCCTCAATAGTCGGGCGATAAGCTCTTACCCGAACCAGTGGCACACGAACAAACAAATGGTCTAAACGAACCTTACCTATCGCTCGCTAACCCTACATCCAAGCAACCTTACCTGCCGAACTATATTGACTGATTCACTGTGACTTATTACCCTTACTTCTGCCACTACTACTGAACGGGCCTTCTATCGCTAGCGGCTACTGAGTAATTGTCTACCACTATTCGTCTCGCTCACCTATAGTTATTTGAAGATCGGCTTCTATCCCACACAGTAAGGATTCTGTCCCCTCCTTGTCCCATATCTAAAAGTGACACTCATTTCTATGTTGGTGTACCTATTGCTTCATGCAATATTGTGCAGCTTGAAGCTTATCTTCGAGGATATAGATATTTTCTTTAGTACTCTAGAGATGAGAGTTTACAGCCTGTATCTTAGCATTACCCGGTAGGTAAGTAGTACTACTTGGTGGCTGTTGACCATAGAGTGCCCCAAAAGGTGTCATTTTTAGGTCTATGTGATAGGCCATGTTGTACCACCATTTTGCTAAGAGGATCCATTTGTGCCCATCAAACTCTTTTTGAGAAGTGAAGTAGTGGAAGTATCCTTGCCCCCGGAGGGACAAGCGGCTTCGCACCTTATAATAACTAAAAATAGCGGATTAAGATCTACACCCTTTAGTCGCGGATTAAGCGCCTAAAGCTAGTCTCCTCGCCGCTTTCGGAGCCTATCTCTGTTCCAATTCCAATTCCAGATCGGGGGGGGGATGCATATCCAGTACATGTTTTTCCAAGAACAGAGCTAGTCGTTGATTTACGACCCGGGTGACCTCGCACCTACTAACCCGAAAAGAAATGCGCGGATGCAGCCTTATGGATGGAGAAGCATAAAGGGGATACAAAAGGAAGAAGCGAGAAGTAGTGGAATATCCCATATTTTTTAGTCCATAGCGGTAGATCCAGCCCTAGAGGGCGTTAACTATGCCCTTGGAAAACCCATGCAAGTACGAGGCACAGAAGAAAGGGCCAGAGGGCCCTAACCAAGGAGACAGTAGGCCTGTGTCAGGAAGCATAAAGGCAGGAGTTTCATTTAGAGATTCAAATACAACAAGTACAGAAGCCGAGAGAGTAGCCACATAGGCGGAAGCTGTTCATTACCCAGTTTTAGCTCGAGCAGATCTAGATCCTGTGCCAGTAGAGGAAAAGGCAGAGGCTAAAGCACATGCAGCAGTGAAAACGTCTTCATGGGTTGCCCGCCCGTCTCGCTGAATAGTGCTGGTCCCATAAAGATTCCTGCTTGCCTGAAGCACCAGGTTGGGTTGGTCGGTTCGTGATCCGAAAAACGTCCTCTCCTATTAGTCGAGTCACTTAACGTACCTCAAACACGAATTTTCGAAATCAAAACCTCGTGTGGAGGGGTTCGGAGGCATTTCCATCCATCGGGTTCGAAAACTCTATGTTTGTTAATAGGTAACTCGATGAATTTAAGAATTCGCATAGCCTTTGTCCTGGGCGCCTTCATCCGAAAGTAAAGGGTTGGACAAAACGCTCGATGGCGGCCTTTTAGTCAAGCCATCTTGATCTCTCCAAACCTAACGTGATGGTTAGTTTACCATCATGAGGCTCTCTATCTATAAACCCGGCCAGCCAGCAGATACGATTGGATTTATTTAGACAGCCAGCATTGCTAGGAGATGCCCTGTGCCCACTTGCCTTTCATGTTAGTGCCTGCTACCAACCACCTGGAATGTGTGTACCAACCAGACCGGCTCACTTACCTGAACTTCTAGCATTCACGGGCGTTCGACTACACTTGCTGAAATATTATTACTTTGTATAGCACTATCTTCTCTTGTCGGGCCGGGCTGAAACCCCAGATACTGGTGATGAATTTAGACAGCCAGCATTCATTGCTAGGATATGCTTTTATCACACTTGCTGAAAGGACAGATTCTTTGGTGGTTAGCTCGCAAAATCCAATCACTATTTTACCTACCCTTCCCTTTCAACCCTTACTTTCCCGTGATCCCTATCGGTTATACCTTCCCCCCCCCTCACCGAGTGGAGTGAGTGTTGCCCCCTCATTGGTGGTTACTCCCGATCTGAAGCACCCTTCTTCCATCCCATTATATACGTAATTAGAATATATATTATATACGTAATTACGTATATAATAACGGAGATCTCGCCGACCAGTCGAGGGGTGTCAAGTGCCTTAGCGAACACGCCGCCCAAAGTCTTCCTACGGCGAGTCGGATTGGCCCTGTTGGTCAATCATTGAACCGGTCTCAGATGCCATTTTCCGCCAATGAAAACACGATTTATCACCGGTTGTGCCGACACACCCCACCATAAGCCTTCTAGGGGCCCCATTAGCCCACCATAAGCCTGTAACCGGGAAGGACCGGGAGGGGCTTGCTTGACGCTAGGAAAGCAAGGAAGGAGCCTTTACCCTTTAACCTTTAGCCAGAAGCCTTTCAACAGAAGGAAAGGAAGCCCGCTCCAGCCATTGATTTCTTCCAGCAGCCATAGCCATTTGGATTGGCCAAAAAAATAGGGTGAGCCAGCCCTTTTTTAGTTACTTATTTGAGAGCCCAATAAGTAAATTGAAACTTGAGTTGCTCGACCATAAGGTGCCGTCAGGCCGCTCGACCATAAGCCCCCCCACCCAATAAGTAAAATGAAACTGAAATAGGTGAAAGTTCAACTTCAAATCATTGGTGTAGGTTATATCGATATAGCCCCCTTAGGAATTCCTTTCATAGGATAGTGGGCCTCCAAACGACCAATCAAAAACTATCTCGGCGGAGGGGTAATAGTATAACTTATGAAGGGAAAGACTAAGTAAGAGCATCTATTGGAGACATAGTAACACATGTTGTTGAACCTCCGTTGATCGTGTACGAACAGGATACGGGTCCAAAGGTAGGGTCAGATAGGATGTAGCTGATGGAAAGATCAACACATATATGAAGGGAACCAATGACGCGTAAATACCCCATGTCGAACTAGGACCAATCAATATCTGAACGGAACGAATTCTAGCTTCTCCCTCCATCGTTCCCTCTCAATTTGTATGATATGGATGAAAAATGACTATGATATTGATCTCGTCGCTCGCCCAGCGGTAAAGCAAACTCTGGAACTTGGTAGCCATTGTATATGCTTCACCAAGACATTATCAACTGCATCAAGCACTTGGCCCGCCTACTCAATGACTCCATTCAATAGGCACCGACCCTCCAGAGTGACTCCATAACTGCCTCAACCCAATAGCAAGAATTCAGGATCTACGTCTATGCATGAGGTCCCCACTTGCCTATGAAAAAGACAGAGACATTTTCTGCATTTCCTGAGATTGAAAGCATATCTCCTTAATAGCCCTCTCCCTCTCCGGTCGAGTGACGGATACAATTCTCTCTCCCCAAGCCAAGCAAGCAAGGCGTACGGAAAAGCTGGAGATCGCCCCCATTGAAGTCAGCTACACTCACTCCCTAGTAGCCGGTTGTACCTATGCAACTCGGTGAAAGCACTCTCACTAACCTACTGAGCAATCTTCCTCCATCTCCTAAACCATCGCCTATACCGGCAGGCGGGGATTGGGTTCGCCTAGCTACGAAGGGAAACATTACCAGCAACTGGAGAACAAACAGAGAGAACAAGAGCAGATGGGCATATTCTTAAGGTTGGTGGGATCAGTCAGTACCGTAGGGAGCTTGGGAACATTATGTCCTTATCGCTAGCGGCATCCGTCTCATTATCTCGGTCAAACTACTATATTCCTCCTATTGCCGAGGTAGGACTCCTCTAACCCTTAGAGAATCTATGTTTCTAAACCATTCCAAGCATATCTCATCTCTCCCATCAATCGTACTTGGTCAATGGCAATAGTACTTTGAAACAGCAGGGGCTTCTTCCTTCCTATCGGTCGGAACGGAGAACCCAACAACTATCGGATCAGGTGCACCAACGGGGACTATTTCTCCATCGTATCCATTTCCATCTCCCTCGAATCCAGTCAAACTACTATCGCACCCAAGCTTTCTCAATCGTCACACCTATCTCTTTCTCGTATCTTTCTCATGGTCGGTAGGTAGAGCTTATTCGGTAGGCTTAGTGGGCGGTATCATAGTAATCATTTACTAGTGCAGCAGGGGATAAGTCCTTCTCTGAATCGTTACTTGCCAATCATTTCTTTGAATCCTTACTGAGAGCATAGGGGTATGGGTAGTACGGAGTGTCAATAGAATATCTCATTATCGGAGCAGCTATCTCTAGTACGGGTTGGGAGAAAGATCTTCACTATCGAATGCATGGGAGGAATCGGCTTATTCTCCTAATGCGGTTGGTTCCATCATCCCGTCACCCGCACAGCGGATACGGGCAATAAAGACAATCTAATAAGGGTTGGTCCAGTGATATATTCAGAGGTTCCTAGGGAATACGATGGGAGGGATGGCATACGGTCTGAGGAGGATCGGCATAACGAAATGACTCGAATGACCGTACCAACGACTGAGCTTGAAGAACCAAGATCCCTAAGCTCCGAAGCCTCTATCAATTGCTATCCTTTTTCTGTCTCACCTCGCTCATAAGAGGTAGTCCACCCAGCTACGATTGATAGTTATAATGCCACTAATGAATGAATGAAACCGGCCGAATGAAGATAGGACGAAACCGCTTGACTAGATGAGACACTAATCTTTCGCTTCCGCTCGAATGGGCATCGATCGCAAAAACCCCGTTTAGATTACAGCTACAACAGAGATAGGACGTGTGTTTGAAGGTGCGAAGCCGCTTGTCCCTCCGGGGGCAAGGAAAAGGGGAAAGGGCCAGTAGCGAGCCCGCTCGATAGTGGGAGGGGCATAAGCGTAGGGGGGGATACCTGCGTATTAATAGGGGTAAATCATAAAGGACCCGTACCATAGGGAACATAGGACCGTGGGAAGGAACCGTCTGACGGAGAAGGGATACCAGTCCAAATCGGAGGGCGGTGCGTGGTGAATGAATTGATTCCTATTGCTGCCTGAGGAAGTACGTACCAGTGCGTAGTGAACCCGGGATTGGTTGGTAGAGGGATCACAAACCCACAGATCCTGTGTAAGTCAGGGTGAGCAGAGAGAGGATCCGCATCGAGGGCCAGTTCTGGGGTATCAAAGGTGCCTAGGTGGGAGTCAATAATTGGTGGAGGGGGAACCGGTTCGATCGAAGCCTGGCGTGAGTCGAAGAAGAAGTATAGGGGATTGCGCCTAGGAGGCTAGAGCAATAATAAGAATTCCAAAAGGAGACTCGATTCAGGCTGGATTCAAGCTCGAACGTTCCAGGTGCGCAAGTAAGCCCGATAGCAGGGAGGGAGAGCTACATCAATAGTGAGTGAATCTCCAAACTAAGGGTATAGGAAGCGTGAGATATGGGAGAACCGAACCACCGAAGGCATTGGATTCTCTGCCCCGCCCGTATCGAGTGCGGAAATAAGAAGCATAACTAAAGATACCACGGTAGGTAGCAAGAGCGGGGCCGGAGACAATAGAATGCGGAGATCCATTCAAGGGAAGGGGTGGATCCTTGAGTGGAAGGGCCACTATAGAATGAATCCGGTAGGAGTGCCGCACCTGCGTTATTCCGTTTGGGTGGAGTGGAATCAAGAGAGAGCACCCTTCGTGGTGACGCACCGGAGCACCTTAAATAAAGAAATAGGGCGTCCCTTTCGTCCTGGTTCAACCTTTCCCTGGCAGGAATGAGGGGAAGGTGGCGCACTGACTGACCTATTATCGGGAAGGAAGTGATATCCGATACGCTTCGGGGTGAAACCTGATATGAATGGAATGAATATAAGTGACCTGATATGAGTGGAACGAATATGTTAGCGTGGACCGTCCAATCAGGCCTTGATCAGACGTCCTGCGCAACCCACTTCGCTCTGATAGCAAACTCGACCATAGAGTGCGCAATGATGCCATGTGTCCGCTCAGGTCCCACTCTCAACATCACACAGGCTCTTTTCCTCCCTTTCATGGGCCCCAAAGTCCCTTGATACGCGTCAATTGCTCATCGTTGTAGGGTTTTGAGGGCTTATCCCCTCTTCCGTACTCCTCAAAGGTCCGCCGTAATGCTGGACGTCAGATCTTAGGATGATCCGATGACATGCGCACTCCAGTCTGACAACCATAAGATTGTCATTTGGGAGTGCACATTGGTGCCGTGTGTCCTTCTTTCATCATCGTGACATCATGCGGGGCCCTTCCCTTCTCGGTCATGCGTAAATGTTCCTTGTAACATGCTCTCTCTTCACTGGATGAAGGGTCCTCTTGTGGGTGCATGGTCTATGTCCATATCATTATATCAGAGCCAATCCTCTCCTTATCAGTCGAGCCTGCTTACGCATCCTCGGTTGCGACGTAGTCTCTATCCTTCATCTTTCTCTGCAACCCATGGTTCCATGCCCTCCATGTCACTCGTCGAGAGATCTTCATAGGCTCGAGTCCCTGAAAGGAGGAGTTCCGGGTTCTGCAAATGATCATCCCCTTCCCCGCATATTGACTGAATAATGAAAGAAAAGGGTCCTTTGAGGAGCAAACGAATCAAGTGGGTTTGAACATGATTGTGATCTGTCGGTTTCGCATCAAGGTGACAGGATTCGAACCTATGACCCTCTGTACCCAAAACAGATGCGCTGACCAGACTGCGCTACACCTTTTTTATACAATAAATTCTTTCCGATACAGCAGGCATTGAACCGGATTCCGATACAATACGCTACGCTCGGCCCGAGGATGCCCCCGGCAGCCCCCCCACCCAATAAGTAAATTGAAAGCGAACTCTCGACTAAAAGGCCGCCATCGCTCGACTGTTAAGGAGAGGTCCGGCAGGGCCCTTTTTTTTACTTATTTGAGAGGGGCACCCAATAAGCATCAAGGAAGTACGCCTATAAGAAAGCGTAATTACATATATAATATATGCATTGTCGAAGATCAGGTTCTCACTTACCGGAGTGAGCGTAGCGAAGGGTGATCACTTCACTTACCTTCGTAAGGATTGAGGGGAAGAAATATGGGTTCTCCTTGCACTCGGAAGCGCAAGACCCTCCGGACCTTACCTTTCGTCCTGTGCCGGTGAAAGGGAACTACTTACCTGAGCTCAGGCAGATAAGCACTTTCAGGATGCGCAAGCAGGCTCGACCAACGCCTTTTAGTTACTTATTTGAGAGCCCAATAAGTAAATTGAACCTTACCTCATAAATACCGGCTCATAATACCTCATAATACAGGCTCTTACTACGGGCTCCTAATACAGGATACAGGCTCAGGATACTCGCTCATAAGACCGGTTCATACTACTGGCTCATAATACCTCTGACTACGGGCTCATAACTGACTATATCTTCCTCCTGATCTTCTCGGATCTTCTCGGATCTTCTTCCTTTCATGCCCAACAACTACTATCACACCTTCGAGAACGCACGCTAGCTTTCCCGACACCCACCATCCGCCTTCTACCCATAGTTGCAGAGCGTAGCGAGTCTGTCCTATAGAATGGGTCACTTTATGAATGGAGGTATCGGCTTCGCCTTCCTTCCATTCACAGAGAATATCCTTCTATCCCCAACAGCCTTTCCCAACAGCCTTTCCCAACAGCCTTTCCCCGCACCCACCATCCCCCACAACCACTTTCTTTCTTCCCCCGAAGAGAAACATTCCCCCGAAAAAGAATACTATCCACCATTCCTATTTCTTTCATCAGCCCTCTACTATCCCCAACCTTTTCTTATAGCCTTTCAATCACCCCAACATAATTCTTGACTTTCCTGCCCTACCCAACCTTCTATCCCCAACAGACTATCCCCAACAGATTGGTTCTCGTGGGCGGGCTATCCTATCTATCCTTATCTCTATCCTTTCTCCTTGAATGCATGAGCATCCTCGGGGGCACCTCATGCAGGCTCCCCACTCACCCTGACCAGCTTAGGCCTTTTGTAGTTCTTGTTCCCTGAAAAAGAAGCAGCGCCCATGCTTCCCTTCTTGCTCCCTCTTTACCTACTCTGATTCGCTCAGGGAAGCCTTCCTTGAAAGCTACGGGATCGGTAGAGCCAGTTCACCTTTCATAAGTAAATGATCCAGTTGATCAAGTTGATGAGCCATAGCTATCAGTTCCAGATCGAAAGGAAGAGCCTAAGTTTAGTGATCGGAAGAAATAGTCGGATGCTTGCTTGAGCCGAAGAGCCTGATGTTTGCGAGTCTGATGCTCGTAAGCGAGATTATGGTGTTTGTGGCCGAGATCCTGATGCTTCTGTTGCAGATCGAGACTATGATCTTTGTGTTCGAGATTGAAAGTAAGTGACTGATGATCGTGAGCTAGATCCAGACCTTCGTTATCCTTATCCAGCACCAGCAACAGAGGTAGTAGAGGTGGGAGCATGCATCCTCACCAGGAGCAGGAGCACAGTAAGCATCTTAGCTAGTCGTTTATGAGTAGTCAGTCGATTCTGATCTTTCTCCTTGCCCTCAGAAGCGCAAGCCCCTCACGGGACCTTCAGTGGTTTAAGCAGTCGATCCAGAACCAGTAGCAGGACCGGCACATCATATACTTTCTTATTTTGATCCAGGTTGAGAACCAGTCCTAGTAGCTTCCCTTCGCCCGGTTGGAGATTGAGGAGCAAGCCCCTACCCGAAATGATATATCATAGGTTTATGCTAAGTTACGGGGCCAGAACAAGGTAGGAAGCATAAAATACAGGTGCCGAGACATCACTTACAGTTACAGATCGATATTTAGTTCCATATCCTGGAGCAGATACTCAAGGGACTGTAGATTATGTTGATCCTGATCCAGATTATGATGTTACAAATCGAGACCCAGAAGCAGGAGTTGATTGTGCAGTTGGTTCTTATCGATGAAGCAGCCAAGGGAGCATATTCTACAGAGCGAGAACGGGCGTACCTTCCATCTCGAGAGACATATTCTGACTTTTGAGATACAGACCCGAAATAGATCTATTTTTCTTGCTCATTACTAAAGTGTACCCTAAGCGTTAACCACATGTGGAAAACAGCCCGTCAAACCCAAATTTCACCCCAACCTTTTCAGGAGGTGGGAGCGTATGAATGATATTTGTGCGCTAAGCCCACCCAGTCTATTTAAGAAATCTATCCACTAGTCATTATTTTCCTTTCGCGGCTTAAACGGACATGGTTCCAGAGGGAGGAGAAGGGGAAATAGCCTCCAAAGGGCGGGAAGCTATTTCCGTAAGGTAAGGTCACTTACCCGAGATAGCGAAGGGAAGGTCCTGGTCTTGGTCATTTCCCCTGCCGGTACCGGAAGTGATGATAAGAGTAGGAATGCTGTCACTGGAACGGACCGCACATGTTGGGGACAGTAGTTATGGAATTGAGATAACCGGATGAAACACCAGATACCTAGTCCCACCATTGGCCTGAGGACCGACCTCAGAAATCATCACTCCTTGCCCCCCCGGAGGGACAAGCGGCTTCGCACCTTTTCAAAATGGGAAGGTCGAGGAAGGAACTACTTGTCCGATGCGGAACAGATTAGACACCAAAGGATCTACCAAGTCTGAATCCAAGTCAGCACGCAACTTCATCTTTTATATAATAGGAGTGGCCAAGGGCTTACAATCCATCATCTAAAAAAGAATAAGCATCTATTCTGTGTACTTTCCCTACCCAAGGAAACCCTCACTTGTACCTTGCCACACCACTAGACCTAAGAAATAGTGCATCAGTCCAATGTCCTTCATCTCGAACTCACGTGCCCACTCTGCCTTGCACCATGCAATGGGCTTCTCTGAACTCTCTATAAGTATAAGGTCATATACATACAGGACCAAAAAAAACACATCTGATCTATCAAGTAAATAATCAAGATTGGAATCTACCAAAGTTTTGGCGAATCCCAAACCTAAGGTACTCATCCATCCTGGAGTACCAAGGATGCGGTGCTTGCTTCAACTCGTTAAGGGCTTTCTTCAACTTGTTGTCTTTGCATCCATCTGAAATAACTGCTAACCAAAAACTGATGCTAAAGACATAATAGTCCTGATAGAAGTATACCTGGCAACTGGAGCAAAGGTATCCTCATAGTAAACTCCCTCTCTCTTGTAGAATCCCCTCACTATGAACCAAGCCTTGTACTTATCTATGCTGCCAATAGCTGCATGCTTCACCTTGTAAAGCCACCTGGAATAAACAACGGATTTCCCCTCTAATCTAGAATATCCCACACATCATTCTTCATGATGGAATTGTACTCCTTGGGGGGGTTTATATCTTCAAAAGGCTGCGGCATCCTACCATACCTGCTAACCTATTGCCTCCTCATAACGGGAAGGCTCTGCATCAATGATGGAAGACATCAGTGCAACAATTTATTAGAAGGATGGCTTACCCAAAAAGAATTCTTTGGGGCACCAACTTGCTCCTTTGCCTCCTGCAATGTCTGGGTAAGCCACCTGGGCCTCCTGGCTGTATTGGGTGGTAAAGTTGTCTCTGTACCTGTACTGGAACATGTCTGACCTAAACCTAAACTCCCTGAAACCTCTGAATCAACACTTGGGGCAGCAAGTGTTGTCTCCTCCTCCATCACTGTTGGAAGCTCCTAGTACCTGCAAGACCATGCAACCTCATCAACCTTCACATCCCGGCTCACTACTATCTTCCTCTGAGATGGAACATAGATCTTGCCCCAGATGCCACCTTTATTTCCTCTCCTTATCAGTCGAGCCCCCTGTCGGGTCCTTGCACTAGGAAGCGCAAGCCCCTCCGGGACCTTAATTTCCCAGTTGGACAGATAGAAAGGCCATCTTTTCGATTTATGAATTGACAATACCTTTATGACTTTTCACTAGCATCCACCCGACCAAGACTAGGTCAGATAGGGTTTCCTTTCATAGGCCACCTTTATGTATTGAATTTCCCATCTGGATAGGCTATGTGATCACTCTATATCATAATCTGGATATGATGCCACCTTTCAAGCAAATTTTCCATCTGGATAGACAAGGCTCTCATGCTCATACCACCACCAATGGAGAGGCCATCTTTCTTTCCTGAAATGACCAGTTCTCAGAAGGCCATCAGTAATAAGTGGATCATCATTGAACAATAGCCCCGTGAAAGCCTAAAGATACAAGCTTCTTATTAGTCCTGGTTAGTCCCGCCTAGAGCCCTATGGACACTTGCCTTAGTATTAAGCTTAGAGTTCAAGCCGTTAGTCTTAGCGCCTATTTAGACTGGACCTAGTCCCCCCCTTATGGATGGAATATGCTGCCTTAAGCCCTAGAGTTCAGGCCTATATATTAGTAGTCTATTTAAGCTTCGGAGAGGAAGACGAAGGATGGCTCGACCACTATTTACCCACCCACCCCAATCCCCCAGGCCCGGTAGGGTGAGCCTGCCGAACTCTCGACTATAAGGCCGCCATCGACTCACTCATTCCGATGCCCCCCCACCCAAGAAGTAAATTGAAAGAGCTCGCCTATATAGTGGTGGGTGAGTAGGATTCAAATTCAAGCGCTTATTGGAGAGACTCTGTTGGAGCTTCGGGGAGGAAGAGCTCATGGAGAGTAAGATTCATTAGTCCCAACAAGAAAAACACCCCTATTCACGCTGTAGAGTACCCCTTCTTCTTTCGCCTTAGCCTTCCGGAGTGAAAGTCAGAGAGTGCCTTAAGCGCAAGCCTTCTTAGTCCGTGTCAACTAGAGATGCGAGTATAACATATATATGCCAGTATCACGTATCTATGCCTATCATATGTAGATATCTTTGATTCCGAGATTCTCGATTAGTCCCGTCAGAGACTCTATCTTAGTCCATGCACTTAGGTCTTCTGTGGAGTGAAGATTGTCTTAAGCTGTACATTAGACAAGTTAGTTCTTCGGAGAGTAATATCTAATCGGAGAGGAAGAGCTCTTCGGAAACAAGCCTAAAGAGAGACTACTAGCTTATTATCAGTTTCCAGTTAGTCCCGCCTGGAGCCCATGGACACTAGCTCTAGTCTTCTTGGTCCAAATCAACTCTTTAGAGACAAGCCCTATTAGTCTTTACAGTTCGAGCCCTCTGAACTGGACTAGCTGATGAAGTCTAGCCCTCTGGACTGCTGCTCTATGGACACCTACTAGCTTTAGTCTTCTCGGTCCAGCAGAGACAAAACAAGCCCTAAGAGAGTCTTCTCCAGCGTATTTCTAGATCACAACTATTGAATGCATTCTCTTCCACTCATATAACCTATAGTTTCCCGCCCCCCCAATACTGCCCCCAATATCTCTCTCAAGAAAACCCCCAATATACTCAAATTTGATCCCCGTTTGAACCATTCTTTTCAACTCAACAATGAGCTTTCTTTCTACTTGCCTATAGCGCCCGCACACGCACACACACGTACACGCATCGGAGAGTAAGATGAAAACTCGTAATCTGTATAGACGTGCCACCTTTCATGTATTGAATTGACCATATTCTAAATAGGTGGTCCTTAAGGTCTTGCCTTCTTGCTTGGTCCATAACTAGCCGGCCTTAATAGACTCTCTTTGTCTAAGCACTAAGTTCCATAGAAGAGTGAAAGCCTTAGAGTGAAAGCCTTTAGAGACAAGCCTTAGTGTCTGTACAGTAAGAGCCCTTCATACCCTACATAACACCTTTTGTTGCTTAATTTACCATCCCCACAGGCCACCTTTTGTTCTTTCATTTCCCCATCTTGATAGGATCGCGTGAGCACTCTCTATTATATATGAAGCAACCTTTCTTTTCTTAATTTACCATCTGGATAGGCTACGTTCTCTCTCTCTATGCATACCCTATGCCACCTTTTCTTCCTGAATTTGCCATATTGTGATAGGCCAGTTAATACTCTCTATCATCTTGACTATGCCACCTTTCCTTCCTTAAATTACCACTTATTGGAAGGCCGGGTTCAGACTCTATCTCATCTACCCATGCCACCTTATCTTTTTCAATTTACCATAAAAAACTAGCTTAAGAGAGAGTCTCTTAGTGTCCAAGCAGTTAGTCTTTTAGCCCTCTGAACTTACTGCCTAAAAGTCTTAGCTTAGTCTGTACAGTAAGCGCCCTATGTACAACACTTGCTTTAGTCTTAGCGCCTTGGTCCAGCAGAGAAACCAAGCAGCCTTCTTAAGAGAGAGTCTCTTAGTCCAAGAAGCAGCAGAGAAACAAGCCTTAAAAGAAGAGTCTAGCGTATTTCTAGATTTCACTTCAGAATGCATTCTTCCACTCAAACCGGCTAGTTCCCCCTATGCCTCCCATCAAACCCCATAACCCCAATGTTTCAATCAAATCAAAACCCATAATACTCGTCTATTTTCTCCCAATTGTTTGAACCATTCTTTTTCAACTCTCAATAAGCTGTCTTTCTTGCCTAAGCGCACGTACACACACATACGCATACGCCCGCACACATACGCATGCACACATACCTGCACACCACAAAAACTTTCTTTCTCTCTTATCTGATGGAGCTTCGCTCTGTTGGGTTGGTTCGCGCACTCACTCCTACGCTCACAGACAGTCAAGGGGTGGGTCGCTCCCCCACTAGCCCAATCACTCTACTATCACTACCTTATCTCAAGCTTCGCCCGTTGTAGGCAATATTCAGTTTTGAAGAAGGAACCTTGTCACTAAGGCGGCTTAGTTAGGTCCTGAACCAGTAAGGCAAGGGTCTGTCCCCAGCCATACAAGGCGATCCCTCAAGCTATCTTTATGCCCTCCCAACGTGTCTTTCCACTGTCATTCCATCAGTCAGTCAGAGGTTATGCATCAGGGTTTTCTACGAAATCGATTTCATTCAGCAGTAGGCAGAGCGTGCATACTTTGTTTGGCCCGAGATCCGCCGGATATATTCGCTAGCTAGAAGGGCAGGGCCCCGGTTCTGAGGTCGAGAGGGAGGTAGGTAGGGGGAGGGGAGCTTCGGAAACACCGCTACAAGGATGCTTAAGCAGGCTCGACTGATAAGGCCGCCATCACCGGCAGGGGCTCGACTGATAAGGAGAGGGTTTATCGGCGGAAACAGGCATAGACCGGTGGGGACTTATGTACTTTCGGTGGCTACTATTCGAAGCATCAACATCAATGGGGGTGTATGGTGGAAGATGGATCAATAATGGGTGCTTGCTCAGATGCTGTCTCCTACTGGATATATGGCTACTGGTTCTAGGACTAGTGCTTGCTTGGATGCAGGTGAATGATCTGCATCATATGGAGATGTCCCTGCCTTTCCCTTTGCCTTTGCAATTGCTTTCCCCTCTGCTTTTGGTTATTCAACTGTATCTTCCATGAAAGTGGGAAGTCAATAAATAAGTGATGTGGAACGACTTAACTCCACGAATCGGCTCATAGGAAACGGCATGAACATGTGTGCCATATAATGGGACGGCCCCATCCAACGACTAAGTCGCCCTCATATCGATCCATGTAAAATGGTCAACACGAGTGGAAAAAGGGACGGCCCCATCCATGATATAAAAGAATAACAACGCCTCAACATATGTGCCAATGAAGGGGGTAAGCGTTCCATGGTAGAACAAAGCTCCACACCATAATAAACCACTCCAAGTGTGAAACCAAGCTAAATAAGCCAAAGCGCTCAAGCAATAGGCTCAAACCATGTCAACTCATGCCAAAAGATAGCCATGAAAAAGGCTAAGTCAACATGAACCACCATCACTAGAAGAATGCCATGTAACTGTCAATCCATAAAGAATCACTAGGGAGCTGATCCATAAAAGCCATGTATCATATCACATCGTCATCGTCCAACCCCTTGGGGGGCTAGAACCATCATACATCAGCGAAGGTGTAGCATTCTCTAGACATGATGAGCAATATACCAAGAACAACACCATGATGCCAATATAAGTCACATGAAGTAGCAAGCATCACCACCAACTATCCACTAGCATGCTGATCCATTGGCTTTCTCCCTGCTGCCCCAGCTTTTCCATAGAAACCGAGAAGAATTCAATTTACTTATTGGGCTCTCAAATAAGTAACTAAAAGGCGTTGGTCGAGCCCCTCCGGTCCTCTCGATGGCGGCGATGGCGGCGATGGCGGCCCTCCTCTGTCGGTCGAGCTTCCAAATCGATGGCGGCCCCCCTCTCAAATAAGTAACTAAGGGCAGTCGAGTGTGCTTACGCACCCTCACCATATGAATAGTGAGTGACCGATGGCGGCCCCCCCTCTCAAATAAGTAACTAAA
>Ga0115848_100143_pt1 | contig 22061 bp, 5 predicted proteins | sample InSIn3gowninarea_FD_83862 | JGI IMG/M metagenome (GOLD analysis project Ga0115848, IMG submission 83862) | reverse complement strand
CGTCATCACCTTCATCATCTTCATCGTCTTCATCATCTTCATCGTCTTCATCATCTTCATCGTCTTCATCATCTTCATCATCTTCATTGTTTTTACCACTCCCATCACTCCCATCACTCCCATCACTCCCATCACTCTCAGTAGTCTCGGGACCCCCCGTCTGTTCTCGTTGGGGAAGTCGAATCAACTCGGGGAGCTGAGCCTTCGTATAATCCTTCAAATGATGTTCCCATCCGGTCCGCTCTAACCATGCATTGGCCGTGTAGTGATGCTCGCTATCCCCAATGGTCTTCTGCTGTCGATATTCCTCCAACGCCCGTCGATGTTGGGTTAGCATAGCTTGACCACGCTGCAATATTTCATCCACATGTGACACGCTATGACTGCCACTTTCGGGTCGAGATTGGTCCACCCGAAACAATCGGGACCATGGTTTAAAATGAAAGAAGGTTTGGCAACGTTGTCCTTCTTCCCACATCCGATTCGAAGCATGTGTTTGCTTGGTACGAACATCACCCCCTCGCTTCTGCTCGTTGATCCAGCCGTGGTGATGCGCACAATGCTTCTGCATCGACCAAGTAGTCCGCAGAAGCTGTCCACAGCGTTGACCATGCTCCTGAATGCCAAGACATTGCAATCCATCATCGAATACCTCGAGGTACGGAATGTATGGCGTGGTAGGCGCGGGATAACGCACGTTCTTCAGCTCTCGAGCAAGATCAGGTAAAGTGTCGACCACGCTGACGATTTCCTTACGAACTACGAGTGAAAGATGACGGTGGTACTTTTTTAAGTGGCCGAACACTTGATCGGGAACGGGACAAAATCGACATTGCCGGCAATAGATCACCCGGTACTGGGACCAATACTCAAAGACATTCTCGAAATGCTCCATCTCTACAGTATCAAGACAAGAGCTGAGGTACGGAGACAACTGCTAATGCATTCAATGTAACTGCTGTTCCCATAAACATCTATTGGCTACGCATGATGGCTACTGCACGCGAAGTTCGTGATTCTGCGCGTGTGGTTCGTGTAACGATCGGCTATTATGTCAGCTGCCGCAACTTTAAAACTTCCTTTCCAAGCCTCCTCCGACGCCCCTTTTGTCTTTCTGACCCTTACCCCAAGACATCTGCAGCATCACTACTACGCATCGTGCGATGATACAATTACCCTCAGCGCACTCCGCATCCTTGATTGACCCTTCTTACCAATTACCAGTATGAGAATCAACCGGAAAGTACAAACCTTTGACGATTGAAAAGCAAACCTTTGACCCTCCTGGACCCTTAACCCTAAGCACTCTGATTGGTCAATACAAACCTTGGACCCTACGATGTTTGTCTAATAGTAGCCAGAGCGTAGCGATACGAGGGACGGGCCCCTACTACGGCTAGTATTAGCCTAGGGGCTATTACCTCGCCCTACCTATAATAGGGGTGGAGGTGGAGGTAGTAATAGTAGTAGTGGTTAACTCGAGGATACGTAGGGGATAGGGTCGGTAAATATTAACGTACTATTCGGCACTAATTCGCGTTAGATATTAGCTTTATTTATATCTTATACTAGTACTATCCCTCTAACACGAAGACCGAGAGAGACAGGCGTAAGCGTAGTATCTACGAGACCTATCTACTCGATAATAGTCTCCTACAATCTAAGTATAGCTTACCTCGCCCTAAGATTTCGTTATCGTTCGCGAGTAAGTTTACGTTACCGCTATTAGTCCGAGTTAGACAACGGCTTTACCTATAGTCGGCCGCGTTTCATCGTATATAAGTATCGTAGAAAGAGAAGGGCGATACGAGAACTCTGTATAAAATGGATTATAATATTATATAGGGGGGAAAAACGCGTTATACGGAAAGTTCGTAGGTTATAATAACGCGTTTATTATTACACGGATATAGAGCAGTATAATAAATATAAGTGAATTGCATATATTTAGCAATGGTAGGTTAGCGTAGTAAGGTGGTTTTTAGTATAAGAGTAATAGGTAAGTAGGTTAAGTATACCCCTAGCGGCGCTCCGTTTTCCATAGAAGTATACGGTGGTGAAGATTCTATAGAAAATAGAGCGCCGCCGTTAAGCGTCTATATAGACGTGCGTAGAGTATAGTATATATTATAGTAGAGTAAATATTATAAGAGATATATAAACGTAGTAGTATATTAAGAATAGTAGTAGGCGGTAGGTTATAGTAGTATTACGATATCGTAATTTTATTTGAGCAATTTTATTCACTTTTACGAATTTATTCTTTAAGTCTTATATTAATAGTTACTACAGCGGTATATAGTATATAACTAGAGAGCAGTAGTAAATAAGGCTATTAGTGTAAGGCAGTATAAGTAGTAGGTATAAAGACGGTTTTTAATCGTAGTTATAAGATAATTTCTAGTTTCGTATTGCTCTTTAATCGGTGTCTTAAGGTTATCGAAAACCTTAATACCGAGTCTACTAATAGTTATACTACTGTGCGTATATAGGTATCTAAGTACCTAATTTTTAAAAAAAATATCTAACGGGATTCTAATAGATGTATAATAGGGGTTAGCGAGGGAACTAAGACTATGACGAACTAAATCTAAACGATTATATATATAAATTATATGGGACTTTGTTTTAGTATAGTATAGTTTAGGTTTAGACGAGCCTCTGTTTCTAGTCTAAATATAGTAAATTATCTCTCACTTCGTTTACTAGGTAGGTATTAGTATAGTTATACCTAGGGGGTAGAGGATAGCTAGGGGGTAGGGAAAGATAAGGGCCGGCCCTCGGGGGTACTACTATAAGACGAGTATATCGTGGTCCTCGTTACTATTAAAGACCGGTACCTAAGATAGTACTTTACAAAGGCCGCCTCTTATAATAGCACTTTATACGCCTTACCTTCGTTATAAGGCCAATCCATCTCGGCTCTAATAGTTATAGTGATCAATATATAGAGAGTATAAATATATAGTAATAAAATAAGCAAGAGGGATAGGAGGTACTATATTATAGAACTATATCAGCTAGAGATAATCGTACTATATAAACGAGGCTAAGTAAACGCCTAGCCTAGTACTGAGATAAGTAGCTACGGACGTTATTATCGGTAATACGCGGGAGGGTATAAAGATACTATCTTTATATATAGGATTAACTTCTACTCTTATCAACGTTTCGTAATGGACGTAAGCGACTTTAGGACGAGGAATCGTCGTAAACGAAGCACCTAGTATTATATACTACGACGGCGAGGTGATCTATACGTTAGGAGGTAGAGAGGGTGCTTATAACGGGGACCGATAGATAGGATCGAGAGACGTGAGGTTATATAGTAATATTAGTTAGAATAAAATCTAATAGTAGTATACTGGTCCGCTTATACGGATATATTAGTAAACTAAGAGTAGTAATAACTATAAGGAAATAAAACACTATATAAATTAAGTAGGGACTAGTTCCGGCGTAGTACTAGTTTTTATTAGTATACTCTCTATTATACCTAATAGTAGAGTCTAATTTAATTAAATCTTAGCGCTAATAGTTCTCAGCGCGGAATATTAGTATAGCAGGCTCGCTATAACTACCTATAGTGTACTTATATATCGACTTAGTTATCTAACCTACAGTATATATATCTTCTACTGCTAGGAGAGATGCGATAATACAAAAGAAACGAAACTTGTATTCTTATTAGGCCTAAGTAGTAAATCGATAATCCTTTAGGAGGGTATAGTTAAGAACTAGAAAACTATAGCTATATTAACAATAAGTAACGAGTATATATATTATCTAAGTAAGCGAGGCACGCGAAAGCTTTATTTATTCTACTAACTAACCCACTACGATAGAAGGGCGAGGTAAAAACTAAGAAAGGATAAGCTCTATTTAAGGAATATACCTCGTTCTAATTCGTTTACTACTCACTAAGTATATTTAAGAAACCTAGTTTCGAATATAGACCTAAGATAGTATACTCTACCTATTAGTACGAGGAGAGGATAACGACTCGGTTTACTAAGGCTACGATATTAAGAAAGAAGACGTCGGTACGCCCTCTATCGCTTAAGGGAAGTAGCTACTACTCCGATACCGACTATAATTAGTAGGATCGCTAGGTCGATAATATAATATTAACGGTTATATTAGAGCACTAAGCGACCGAATATAAACCTATTCTATTCTTACTAACCGTTAAAGTTATTAAAAGGCGAGTAATAATTAAATATTTATTAGTTATTTAGTAAACGATTAGATCGTATAAAATAACGGTATAGCTCTCCTCCTCGCGTAAATTTATAACGTAATTTCGAGACTATAGACTTAGGAGATCTTAATAATACTTTCTTAAATAATAAAAATAAAGAGTTAAGTTCTAATAATACTTTACTATTTACTACCGAAGATATTAAAGATAATAATAAAGAGTCCTATTTCTTAAGCGGTATATAACTAGAAAATATCCTACTTAAGGTATTTAAAGGCTAAAAATTAATAGAGAATAGCTATACTATAGTCCGCTATTAACCTAAGGAATTACCTATAGAACTTCCTTATAATAAACCCTTTCGAATAATAAATAGATAACTACCTAAAGACTTACTATATTAGTTAGTATCTAAATTTAATTAAGTCCGTTAGTACTACAGTATAGCTACGAGAAGAGAAGAGGAGTTAATTAAGGATTTAATAAAGGATAATATTATATAATAAGATAGAGGTAAGAGACGAGTTACGAAGATATACTAGTTTATAAAAGAGTATATATAGAGGAACTAAATATTAAAAGAACTAAGGTAAAATAAAATACCTATATAAATTAAGTAGGAGCTAGTTCTATACTAGTATATATAGCTTTTATATTAGCCTTATATATTCTTAACTATATTATCTAAAAGTAATAAAAGAGAGGGCTAAATATTCTCTACTAGGAATAGACTTAGTATATATATTATAGCTTCTTACGGTATAGTCTTCCTATAAGGTTCCTTACGTACTCGTTATAAAAGCGGTTACTAGGATAATCGGCTACTATAATAAAGTATAAATCGTTATTTAATAGTTCTTAATAGTAGTAGAATAACTAAGTAAGGGTAATAATATTTAGATAACTATATATAAAGTAGAAGATATATAAGGTAATAAATAAAATAAGTAAATACGGTTTATAGCGACTCTAGTTATCCTATTATAGGAGGGAATTATAACGCTAGGCTGAGGGAATTATAACGCTAGGCTGAGGGAATTATAACGCAAGGCTAGTATATACTATACGTAACTAGAATCGGGTTAGCGGCTTTTAGCGTCGGCGACTTTAATATAAAATAACTCGACGACCAGGATAAATATAAAAAAACGGAGAGAAGATCTATACTTAGGTCCTATAGGACTTTATAGATAAATAGTAAAAAGAATAAAAATCCTTAAAAGTATAGTAAAACCTAAGCCGATTTTCTAGTATAGAATGTCTTTACTGCCTTTCTTATATACGGAATAGCTTGGGCTAGCGATAAGTACTATATTGTCACGACCAAAACATGGCCGGCAGGAAACAAACCAAGCAAACAAAGAGATCTGTATCTGGCATGTGACTTTAATGGAAACCAGCCAATCAAGGTGAACCTGGCCAAGGTTCACAAGGTCACCAAGGCCAACCTTGGACACCTTGGATACTATGAAATGGTAACACCACGAAGTGTATATCTATACACACCTTCTATACTCATAGTCTAGATAGTTGATACTCCGTAATCAATCTCCCTCACCAATTCCACCTATACCTTTGAGACCTCATCATCGGTACATCCCTGTGTCACTGTTCACACTTCTTGTTACTAATCAGCTACCACCCACTCCTGTGATTAACCCTACTTACCCTAGGGTTAGGAACTTGCGTGATACATTGATTACCGCCTCTGGTAACAAGGCTTCAGGACATGACAACTAAATCCTCTCGAGAAAATACCAAGTCACCCACACCAAGTGACATCGCTAGCAATCTTCAGCGCCTTCACTTGGGTAACACTAGCTCAACCAGTCTCAACTCTCGATCAACACCATCATCCTCAAGATCCTCCATGGCTCAACACGACGGAAGCTCTACCAGCTTTGGTAAGCCTCCTAACACCTTTGACGGAAGCAAGAAGGACTTGGCACCTTTCATCCAAAGGCTCGATGTCTACATCAAGCTCAACCCGACCAAGTTTCCCAATGCTGCTACCAAAATCTTGTTTACTACAACTTACCTTACCGGACCCGCTGAAACCTGGGTTCGACCCTACCTTAAGGACTACTTGGAACAAGAGACGGCCAGTCAGGAGGAAGATACTAGAGCTCTCTTCGATACCTATACGGGGTTCAAGGATAAGCTCAAGACCATCTTCGGAGCACAGGATGAAGAACGAGAAGCAGAACGACGTATTATGACACTAACCCAGACGGGCACGGTGCAGGAATACGCGACTCAGTTTAGAGCACTCATGGCAGTGTTGAACTGGGGAGACGGTGTAAGTGTACCCTTCTTCAGGAACGGACTTAAGACAGAGATCCGGCGGGAATTTATCCACAAAACAATACCGGACAAAGTAGCAACCTTCATTGAGGAAGCTATCTCCGTCGACAATAAGCTCCGGGAATTCCGCGAGGAGAACAAGGGACCAAGGGTTGTTACATGGGCAAAACATCAACACAAGCCCAATACCGGGAAGCCACGTTTCTACGGGGGACCCATGCCCATGGACTTGGACAATGCCAACAAAAAACGCAATACCTTCAAGAAAGGACCCCTTTCCCAAGCAGAACGAGAACGACGAATCAAAAACAACCTCTGCTTATACTGCGGAAAGGAAGGTCATATTGCAAACGACTGCTTCGCCAAGAAAGGCAAGAAACCTTTTATCAAAGGGAAACCGAGACAGTTCGGAATGGCAGAAACCTCTCGAGAACCAACCGTGACCTGGGCAGACTCCGTTTCTGACCCAGACAACTCTAACCATGGCAAACTCCACTGGAGCGGATGCTATGATGACCAGTGCCTCACGCACCAGGCCGACAAAGACCTGGGGTACTATCCCAGGAAGGAAGCCAACAAGGTCAAACAGAGATCACGGACACCAATGCCAATCAACCGAGCACTTTGCTGTGCTGACGGACCTAAGGCAGAAGTAGTAACGATGGACGAAGGAAGGCTTGAAATCACGAGCTATACCGAACACTTCGCCCACGCAAAGACTTACTACTATCACACTGAGTGGTGCAAGTCGGAATATTGCCAGGAAGATGCTCAACATCAACACACCTGGTATAACCCACGACAAGCTAGAAAAAACATACCTGCATTTGTCAAACTAGGATACTGTATCCACCCCCGATGCACACACCAGAACAAAGGATGGAATCATATCCACCTCAACAATGACTACGAACAAAGAACCCTGACCGTCGATGACGACACAAAGACGGGAGTCATTGAACCTGCAATCCAAATGAGCGGCATCAACTTTCCAACATGCGACCTCGAGGACGAAGGAGGACCAGACTACGACGACGGCTCATTGGAAATACCTGAAACACCCGAACCATATCCCTATCCCGTGATGATAGACGATATTTGGGACAGCGACTTCGCTGCATACAAATTTCTGTGCGTATGGCCAGAGACGTGTGACCACTATGGAGATGAGCACACGCATCTCATGCATTTTGACCCTCGAGATCTGACGAGACCTATTTCTTCCGACAATGCGGGACGCATTCTTGAAGAAAGGGGGGAATGTAAACTCAAGGAGTGCCCTTATCACGACACAATTGGAAGGCACTTACATTGGTCAAAAAACGAGTAGGCCGGAAGATCGCTGGACGACGCTTCCGTAGGCCCTACAAGAGTCCAACTCGACCCCTGATGGCTATTGCATCTTATAGCCAGTGCTTGGTGATCAATGCTGAAATCGCAGGCATACCAGCACGCACCCTGATCGACTCCGGAGCACAAGGGAACTACGTCAACCCTCGTGTTGCTCACCAGCTGAATAGCTACCAGCGCAAAAAGAGCGAGCCATATACCCTGTCCGGGTTTAATGGTAGCGATCAAGGACAAGTTAATCAAGAACTTCGCGATATCAATCTCAATATCGACGGGCATGTCGAACCAATCACCCTGGACGTTACACCTATGAAATATGATTTGGTTCTAGGTATGGCATGGCTCAAGAAGCACAATCCACTTATTAATTGGAGCACGAGACTCCTCACGTTTCCTAATTGCAGGCATTTCGGGTTGCCATCCAGCAAAGGAACGACGAACATCACCAAGGCCATTTGGGTTAGGCCTCAGGGCAGGACTCTAGCGTCAGTAGAGCCTGTCGAATGTCCTAAAGAATATGAAGACTTTAAGGACGTGTTCGAAGAAAAGCTCGGTAAAGATGCACTACCGGAGCATAAACCATGGGATCATGAGATACCCCTGATACCAGGAAAAGAACCAACCTACGGACCACTCTATACCCTCACCAGGGAAGAAGAGATCGAACTCAAGACATATATCGAAAAGAATCTCGCCAAAGGATTTATACGCGAATCAAGCGGACCAGCCGCTTCACCCATCCTTTTTGTACCAAAGAAGGACAAAACCAAACGCCTTTGCGTCGACTTTCGAAAACTCAACGAGATCACTGTCAAGAACCGATATCCCTTGCCACGAATTGACGAGTTGCAGGACCGCCTTCAAGGCATGAAATGGTTCACTGCAATCGACATTCGCGAGGCATACTACCGGATCCGTATTAAGCAAGGAGAAGAGTGGAAGACAGCATTCAGGACTCGATACGGCCAATACGAGTACTGTGTGATGCCCTTTGGGCTCACAAACGCACCTGCGTCTTTCCAATCCTTGATCAACAACGCTCTCCGGGAATACCTGGATGACTTCGTCGTCGCTTACCTTGACGATGTTCTGATCTTTTCCAAAACCTATGAGGAACATGTACAACATGTTCGAAAGGTGCTTACCAAACTCAGAGAAAAAGGACTCCCAGTTAAACTGGAGAAATGCGAGTTCCACAAACACGAAGTACCCTTCTTGGGGTACATTGTCTCTGACCAGGGACTCAAAATGAGCCCTGACAAAATCAAAGATGTCTTGGAGTGGCCAGAACCGAGATCGGTGAAAGACGTACAATCCTTCTTGGGATTTGCGAACTTCTATCGCCGATTCATCGAGGGATATTCCCGCGTTACTGCAGCACTCTCAAATCTAACCAAGAAAGGCGTGCAAAAGATGTTTGCACTGAGCGCTGACGCGCGAGAGGCCTTCCTTGAACTGAAAAGACGCTTTACCTCTGCACCCCTGCTCCTTATGTTTGATCCAGAAAAACCCATACACCTTGAAACTGACGCATCTGACTATGCAATCGGAGCATGCATACTTCAGCCTGACGACAACGGAAAGTGGTTACCCGTTGCCTACCACTCGAGAAAACTTACCGGACCGGAACTCAACTACGAGATCTACGATAAGGAACTCCTAGCCATCGTCGAAGCCCTTCGACATTGGCGTGTCTACTGCGAAGGACCCAAGTATACGGTCGACATCTATTCCGACCACAAAAACCTTCTATACTGGACGACGACTAAAAAACTCCACGGGAGACTTATTCGTTGGTCCGAAACCATGTCAGCTTACAACTTCAGAATCCACTATGTTAAGGGAAAGGAGAACGGCCGAGCCGACGCTCTAAGCCGAAGACCCGACTATGAAGAAGGATCGAAAGTCAAGCCTAGCGATGCCTTGCTCAAAGTCGAAGGAGACTCTTTAGTCTTCAATCGAACCATAATGATGGCCGAACGATCAATCTCCACCCCTATATCTGCTCAAGATAAACTTGAGGCACTGAAGTTATGCCATGACGATACACTTGCAGGACACCCCGGAGTCAACAAGACGCTAGAACTACTCACTCGAGACTACTCCTGGAAAGGAATGCGCGCCGACGTCGAAGAATACGTTGGGAAATGCATGGTCTGTCAGAAAGCCAGGCCCTCACGGCACAAACCATACGGCCTTCTACAACCTACACCTGTTCCAGAATACCCCTGGCAAACGATCACTTGGGATTTCATCGTTGAACTTCCCAAATCCGAGGATCCCCTCACGGGTACAGCTTACGATAGCATCCTCGTGATCTGCGACCGAATGACGAAGTACTCGTACTTCTTACCTTGCAATACAACTACAAACGCTAAACAGTTAGCTTACCTCTTCATGAGAACGGTATTTGCCGAACATGGCATGCCGAAAACCATTATCTCAGATCGAGGATCCACGTTCACGTCTCAATTCCTACAAACGTTAATGAATCAACTTGGTACAAAGGCCAAGTTCTCTACCGCGTTTCACCCCGAAACCGATGGACAGACAGAAAGGACAAATCAGACGCTAGAGCAATACTTACGCTGCTATATCAACCACAGACAGGACAATTGGGTTTCACTCTTACCTTTGGCCCAATTCTGTTTCAACAATAACACAGCAGTTACCGGTGTTTCGCCTTTCTACGCTAACTACGGGTTCCATCCCAACTTTACCAGGAATGCGATTAAAACAGACAGAACGAACGAGCTTGCAAGACTTACCGTGGAACAAATGAAGGAACTCCACGAACACCTGAAAACAGAGCTTGAATTCATAGCTCAACGCATGGCCCGCTTTGCCAATCGACATAGGATCGAGGGACCGACCCTTTCGAGGGGGGACCCCGTCTACCTAATCAGAAAAAACATCAAGACAAAGCGACCCAACAGCAAACTGGACTTCAAAAAACTGGGACCATTCAAGATCAAAGATAAGCTTGGACCAGTCACTTACCGGCTCCAACTCCCCAAGAACATGAAGATCCATCCGGTATTCCACATCGCACTCCTTGAACCAGCAAACCCGGAGACACCTCTTGAGACATCACAACCCCTCGAACAAACGGACAAAGAATACGACGTCGAGGAAGTCTTAGGATTCAAATGGGAAAACAATCGAAGGATGTTCTTGATCAAATGGCTAGATTATGACCCATCTGAGAATTCATGGGAACCAGAAACCAACCTGAACAAAGAGGTACTCCGACAAATCAAAACCAAGAACCCAGATTGGTTCATACTACGCCATGACTGAGGAGACGGATATCCTTCACACAACCTAACCAGGGGACACCGCCCCATCAAAACCCGGTATCACCCCCAGAGAAAACATGGGCATCTCTAGGCCCTCAGGATCGTCCTGCAGAAACAACGGATCATTGAAGTCGAACTGATCCACCTCCGACGCCTCGGCACCCATCTCATCCATCAAACCCAGCGCCCGAGCTTCATGCTCTAACATGGCATCCCGACGAGCCACAATCGTGTCGATCTTTTCCTGCACATGTTCCAACTGCTTCCGCTGAGCATCGAGCTGCCTGGCGAACACCTTCATCAACTTCCGACACACTCGCGCCTGATTTTCTAGTTCTTCACGTTTCTTCTCCCATTTGTCGAAATTGGCTTGAGAGAAGTTGCCACCACACGACATACCCTTTTTCATGCAAGGGCCACACTTCTTGTACCCCTTCTTCACCATACACGTCGATCGCGACGCGCGACATTCCGGACAGGGATCCATAGCTTCTATGCCTACACCAGGACGACAGATGTTCTCTCCGACGCGGCGGTAACGGTCCGATTCTTTTTCGTTACGCTGACGGGGCTGCCGCATGATTAGCCATGAGGGAAGAAGGGACGACGAGCATGTGGGGGGAACTCACCTTACTTATAGTTGCGAGGACGCGAACTCCTAGAGAGGGGAAAGTGTCACGACCAAAACATGGCCGGCAGGAAACAAACCAAGCAAACAAAGAGATCTGTATCTGGCATGTGACTTTAATGGAAACCAGCCAATCAAGGTGAACCTGGCCAAGGTTCACAAGGTCACCAAGGCCAACCTTGGACACCTTGGATACTATGAAATGGTAACACCACGAAGTGTATATCTATACACACCTTCTATACTCATAGTCTAGATAGTTGATACTCCGTAATCAATCTCCCTCACCAATTCCACCTATACCTTTGAGACCTCATCATCGGTACATCCCTGTGTCACTGTTCACACTTCTTGTTACTAATCAGCTACCACCCACTCCTGTGATTAACCCTACTTACCCTAGGGTTAGGAACTTGCGTGATAATCTATTAGTAAATATAAATTAAATAATAAAAGTTTATAATGAGTTTATTTATATTATATAGTATTAATTTAAACTTTAAACTAGTTAAATTTAAGTTATTAAGAGCTTATAAAGTAGTAATTTAAATTCTTAGCTAAGTATAGATTTTTAATATAGTATATTTCTACTTAAGCTAAAGAGAGTTTCTTAAAACTTTAATATAAATTATTTAGTAGTATAAAGTACTAGTTATTAAAATTTTAAAATATATAGTTTAAAATCTACTAACTTACTACGCTTTAAGTAGTTTTAAAGTCTAGGTTTTTAACGTATTATATTAAGCTCTTATAGTATACTTCAGTAATTATATTTATATATAATAAGTTATTTTACTATTAATAATATATGTTTATAGTTGTTTTAAGAATTTGTAAAGGTAATAAATAGTAGTAATATATCTAAGTTATAGTCTCTAAAACTACGTATTATAACTCTTATAACTCTATATAGATAAAGGTTTAAGGGCTAATACTCTTACTAGAGGTATATTATAGTATAAGGACTATATATTTTAAATTTCATATCAACAGGTCTAATATTAGTAGAGTTATTCGTATTTAAAATAACCATAATTTTGGTGTAGGGAAGTGTTCGCGAAGTGGTAATGTTCGCCAAGTGGTTGGAGATAGTAAGGTACTTAGGTACTGTATCATTCCCGACACCATCGTTATCATAAGACTGTCAATGTTATCCACACGACTTTCCGAATCGATCACTGCATCATACATCGCTCTCCCACTTCATTGGTCTTAAGGTTTCGGCAGTCCGGGTACCGCACAGTGCTACCTTGCCTCTGCACACTTGCCTGTCAAACGTCAACTACAGCAGCATCAGACAGCGCGTGTCAAGACGAGATTATCATGACTCCACAGTGTACCTTTCGCACGTTCAAACGAAAGCCAGAATTTCGAAGCCAATTGTACAGGATCTGCAACAATAACTGCCTCCAGGATGATGCAGAACAGCCGCCGTGTCTGTATCCATGGTCTTGGTCCAGCTCCCTCTTGAACCTCAATCTCGATGCAACAAGCAATCGCCGATGACATTTATTGTGGCGTGACTCACGCTTCAAGGTCTCATCTACCTGGCCAGCACCAATCATGACGGGGGGTTGATCGCGTCCTTCTTGACTACTTGATCAGATGCCGTTGGATGAAACACAATGGCAATCAATTCGGTTGACTACCTTCCTTCGAGGTTCGGTTTCCTCCACCATCGACTTGTGAACAAGAAGCAACCTTCAAATTCGAAGGTGCATCTGGCCGAACGCTTAGCACCTGCATCGAAGCCGAAAGGACAGACAACGCTTGTATTTTGACTTCCTCACTACATTCCGCTTCAACTGCAGGTTCCATTTCTGTAATCGATACCAGTGTTCCTCAACCTCACAATCCGATCCGTCCGTCGTTCTCCCCAAAGTTCAACCTGCGAAATGATGCAGCTTACTCACTTCGCGCGACGAGTAGACCTATCGCCGATTTCCACAGTACCAAGGACGTAACGACTGCCCACTGATCGGAATCATTCACTTTCCCGACGGTATCGACAACGATCCTAAATGAAGCGATCTAAGAAACCGATCGAACACCTACGAACCCGCCAACATCGATCGATCTGCTACAGAGAAACTCAGAATCGGCGTCCGCACAGACACACCTACTCTTCCCACACAGCCCGTCAAGCACTCCACACGCCTGTCAGGATCTGGAATAGCGCACCCGTGTGGCTATCTCCGAGGGGGCGACTTCATGGCGCTTGGCTCGAAGTAGCCGAGGCGGATGCCGGCGCTGCAGAAGAGCAATGTGTCTGCGTGGACACCAAATTTGGGTTTCTCTTGTACGATGGCACCGAGTCATTACACAAGAGTTCCCGATTCAGCTTGGGGATCTGCAGCCAATCCACCACTGCTCGAAGGCGATGCGCGACACTGGATAAATAAGTGACACAGTACCAATTCCACTAATCCCATCCGCAGCAGAGTTATTGACCACCGTGGAAGCACCGATACCGGCTGATCTGGTGGTGTTTTTTCCTTGGACGAGCGTCACAAATGCCAACCTGGACGACCATGCATGCATCTTTCCAATCTACGATGTACTATTCGACGCCACGTCAGCATACTCCGCAAATAAGAGAGTGCCGTCGGAGGGTTGGTCTTCCGCTTCGACCATTTGACAGTGCAGATACACAAGCCGCAGCGCTGTTTCGAGAACCAGCCCACAACTCGTCTCGATTTTCCCGCATCATCGTGATGCCGTCCCACCTCATGTGACCAGATTCATGGTTGGTGTCACCTCGCCTGCTCCGTCACACGGAAAGTGACTGATTGATTGACAGATATCGAATCCTGAGAACTCTCTCTTTGATGCGTAGCGCATTGACGCCTTTACCACAATGAAAGGATAGGACGATATACTTTGAAGGAGTATTTATTTTCGATCTGTTTCAAAAATGCCGTGACGTGAAGAGCTGAAGAAAGGTACTACTGACAGGTACAAACATAGAGGTTAGATTTGTCAGCTGGCGGTTAGAAGTCAGGCGAATGACACAGAGAACCATCGGACCAGAAGCCAAGAGGTGTCAACTAGAGTGCTGCCATCTACCGAGACTTGGGCAACGATACATTTAGATAACAGCTAACGGATCTATTGACATGTATACTTGCTAGTCACTTGCTAATGACTGGGTGAGAGGGCTCCTGATCTTCAGGTGCCAGTATAGAATAGCCATAACCACTGTAGCAGAAATTCCTACCACTCCAATGAACAAACTCGCACGAAACATGCAGTCTCGTGCTCGAGATCGATGACCTTGTCCGGGATTGACGACGTTGTTGAACATGCTGTCGCTGGGCAGACGGTCTCTAGGGAAGATGTTAGCAACGAGAAGGGGTATTGTTTGCCTTGCAGACTAGCTGTTTTAGCGAGTAGAATAGTGTCTGGATATCGAAGAGAGTGGTAAGCGTCACTCGAGATAGCACCACCTTGTGGCGGTCTGGTCTTATAAGGCTTTTGTCGGGATCGTCTGCGAAGTCAACGACCGCCCCCTGCCAGTGGGCTACTTTATACCCTCGTTACTTACAAGCACCAGCAGGTAGAACTATAGCGATAAACGGTGACTTGTTCCAGCATTGAAGCTGTTGGAGACCCCAAAAGAAAAGTTTTGTATCAGCTTATTCTCACCCCGTGGGGTCGAATGGTGTCGATGAACACGTCTTGGTCGTCTAAGATATTTTAGTACGTGTCATTTCCTAAGCTTGTAAACTTGTCATCACCCATTGAGCGAACAGAAATTCAAAACATTTCGTTGAAGCAAGCAAGGGACACACTCCACAGTGTAACAAAGACCAAATTCGAGTGACCGAGCGAGCCAGTGGGCAACAGTCAATGTGCATGGAGTCCGCGGCAGCCAGTTCCCTAACTTCTACGAGTACAGCCTAGAATTGGTGAGAGCCAGACACTTACATCGGCTGCTGTGATGACAGCCCACTCCTTTAAAGTGGCTACTTTATGAGGCCGCGACCTTGCGGTAAGAAGCAGACAGGTGACAGAGCAACGAGAATAAGACATATGAGAATACTGCTCGAGTGTCTGCCTAGCCGGTGAATAGGGAAGTGTCTCAGGACCGCCCGCCTGCGCTTGCCCACCTTTTCAGCCACATATTAGCCAAGCTCATCAGACTGGGGGACCAAGGAGCCAGCTAGGCTCCAACTTACAACTGTGGATCCGAGCTCCAATGATATAAAGTACGCAACTGCCTCTACCAAGCGAACATCTGATACAAGCTTGAATCATAGGCCATAGCTGAGTTGTACAAAAAGACTGCATATTACCTAGAAGCTAATGACAGAACTTGTCGACGTTTGCAGAATTCAAGTCTATAACAGCGGAAGAAGCCCAATTGTGCTCTAAGGCAAGATAATTCGCCACAATTTCCATCTAGCAACACGCTTGTGAATATGCCTGCGCTGACTGACCTCTTGCATGTGGGGTACAATCAATATGGTTGTGGCATCAGATTTGAAGCGCCTAGCAGTGATGGGGAGACACGACACCTTGGAACCAACCAGAGGCAAAGGGTTCAGTGGTCGATCTCCTGTTCGATGTCTTTGTGGCCTCGGGATCGTGCGAACTGTTGTCTTCATAGTCAGCAACCACAGGAAACAAATAAAACCAGAAAGAAGGAAGTTTAGAGGGAATTTGGGACATACCACGGATGCCCCACTCTGCAGGATGAGACTATTCTCCCCTTCTATTCAGACAGCGAAATGAGGACGCAGCTAGCGTCGTGGAATTCGAACCGACACATGCATAGGTGCCTTCACATCTCAAAGATCATTCGAATTGCCAGCGTATCACAGCGTCGTGGCACCGCACCAGTAGCTGCAACAACCGTTGCTGTAAGTACATTCTATCGTGTCAGGCACGCACGACTCAATGGCCTGCTCGCATGATTCAAAACAACCTTGCGCGTTTCATCATGCTAGGTTCAGCTCTCCGTGACAGCAGAGTACGACTGCTGATCAACTACGTCCTTCGTACTTGTCGCAAACTTTGGACATTGACCTGAATGATCTGGAGCACCTGTCTGTTGGTGAGTACGAACATGGCCATGCACGCGCCGTCGATGCACCTTGGAGAAGAATGAAGAGCGGGACTTTAGAATGGACCAACACGGTTACTAAGGTAAGCAAGGTAAGAGTTCGTTTGAGTTCTTTTCATTCCCAGCGAACTAGGAAAAGTCATCGCAGTTGAACCGAATCGTTCAACGGAATCACCTCTATAAAGCATATATTTGTACGACATATATCCGATGACGCCCGCGCAATGTAAGTCAGAAAGAACTACGAAAAAGGTACCTCTGAGAAACTGCAACACCTTTGAACGTTCATGGCCTAAACTTCTTACATAGAGTAAATGGTCATCTTTCAAGTGGTCAACCCACAAGATACAGATAATTCACTTCACGCAGTGCGTCTCATCTACACGAAGAGATCGACAACAGCATTCGGGTACTACCTCACACCCACAAGCGTACCCGGACATGACACTCCGACTGGTGGTCAGAGCACAACCTCATAGTAGACTCTCTTTGCGATAGCGAGTCAAGTGGGAAGTTATCAGTGAGTCGAGTAGAAACGGGCGTGGTCCATGTGTTTGAGAACGTTTACGATTGATCTCTAATATCGGTACGTTCAGTGTCTCCGTAATAGGCACCCACAAAACACTGCAGGCATTGAGATGCCCAATTTGGATGGTGCTCCTCAGACTGTAGAATAGACCTATCTAAAGCGCGAGTCTATATTCCTCGAATACAGCAGCATAGTCGGCTTGTCGTTTGACTGTGCCATCAATGAAGGTAGCGCCGTAAGTGGAACATTTTCGGCAGCAATTGCCGAAGTCGCAAGAGCGAGCAGGGGGATATGAATCGCATGGCTGTACTGCAATAAATATCGGGGAACGGCCGACAAAAAGAAAAGAGCAACGATGACACAGGTTGGTGCTAGAAAGTAGGATGGTCAAAGATGTAAGTAGATGCGATAATCGCAGGTGATCAGGTCAAGTACTTGTGTACCAAACACAGCACGATCTCAGTGGAAGTGGCCTATTCAAAACGCTCCACAACGAAGACACGAAAAAAGGTCCTTTAACGACGAATAAAATCATGGTCCCAGATTTGGGCTTTCTTAGGTAACTATTTATGATGGAGGATTATTTCGTCGTTGATGTACTGTAGGTCCTTACAAGCTAGCCGGCGTACAGATCTGAACGGAAACGATTTTGCTAGTGTGATGGTACCTCCGATCATTTTCAGCTATCTATACATTCGCTCATGTGCTATTTATCCACTGTCCCTTTGCCGTATAGCCCTGTCTCTGTGTTAAAAACAGAATTGTAGCCAAAGGCTATGCTGCTCTGACTTCAGAACTAGTGGCGTCTGTCTCAAGCAATCCTCGAACTTCGTCCGCACTGTGGAAGTGGGGGCTGTGCTAGAGACATGAATCCTGTATAGTGTAAGGCTAGCTACTACAAGGATGCTGTGCAGCCTGTATAAACCTGGGTACTGAGGCCTCGGATACCGTTCGCTGAAGCGTGACATTCTGCCATCTGCATATCCAATGTGGGCAAGCTATCTATAACAAGATAAGTATACGCCTGATCTTCGCCTCCCAAAGGTCCGGTGGACGCTTGAAAGCCTGATATGATCATCTGACACTCAGATATACCCGTTGAAAGAGGCGCAGTTGTATACATAGCCTCATGTGTCTCGTATATGACCTGCCCTTTGGGTTCATTATCTATGGTTGAACTCTTCCTTCAAGCGATCTCATACAACAGCCAAATTGACCGCAAGCCAGCATAAATTCGGTCTGGGCTTTGCGCACTACTATCGACGGCATGCGTCAGAGGAACTGCTTGGTAGATATCTTCCTCAACCGACGTACGAATAGAAAGCACAGACGACATTGTCGGCTACCACCCTCCAGGTACGAAAGTGAACGTAGGGAAGTAGTAAGTCAGTTATCTTCTGCGATAGGTGGCACTGACACTTCATAGCTCGAACATGGTGGTTGGCCACCGATAGAAAATCTGGGAACCTTTTCCCACTCGTTATTGGTTCTTAAGCCTACTCGAGATCACGACGACCCGTGGGCATCGGACTCAGACGAGGACGAGATCAGGCCGACAGCTCATAGAGATGGCCAGAGCGCTGCTCGCCTCGTCGAACTCTTCACGACTGGGACTTTGAGGCCGGATACTGTCATGAATTTTCCTCCATTTGTAGTAACACGCGACGGCGTCCGAATGTCCTCCCCAATCTCAGGCGGTGCTGGTCGATTCGAACGCCGATTGGCCCCCACTGGAGACCCGTACAGGTATGAAATTTCCACAGATAGTGGTATAGAGCTTTTTGCTGACGGTCTGTGTAGCCAAGTCAGTGGCACATTACTTATGGTCTCCCAGAACCAGGGCTCTGCTGGTATGACAGGCCTCTCCGAGATGTTGCCGAGCCCAGTCAACGCTATAAGCAGGGCCGCTGACTCAAACGTAAGACAGTCAGACCAGCGCGGTGGTGCATCTCTCGCTCTTCGAGATGTAGTCAATCAACTACCAACGAAAGTTATGGACAAATCGATGATGGGCACGGACGGCAAAACAGAGTGCTCAATATGTATCGATTCTGTGGACACCGGCACTGAAGTCACTGTCTTGCCCTGCAATCACCCGTTCCATTCCAAATGCATACGACGCTGGTTGGAGGAACACATTACGTGTCCCTGTTGTCGAAGATCTATCACATACAGAGATTAGCGACAGAGAGGAGGTAAAGCGAAAAACCACTTCTGTATTGTTTCTAGCATAAAGACAAACTTTGATTCGTTTCTGCTGTTGTTGTTCCTAGTCCTGATTCCAAGGCCATTTCATGATCTATACCACTTATTTTGACGCACTGAGAAATGAAGGAGCAGGTTTATAGGCTCGCCTTCACTGTGCCAGCGTCTCTAAGGCGTCGCTCGATCAAGTGTATAACCACCTGTCATTGCTGAGCTTGACGGTTAGTCACTTTGCGAGGAGTAGAATCGGGGAGTGAAGTGAGAATTGGTGTGCGGCGCTTTTAAAGCGACGGGTTGGGTATTCTCTGATTGTGACTTTCGATTCATCCCCATGACGTTGTCGATAGCGAACTAGCGGAGTGGAACAGCTATGAGTATAGTTGTGTTGGCTTTTTATGGGTATCCGACTTTGTTGTGCTTTTCTATAGACCGAGACGGTGTTGGGGTGTCGTGGTTCAGGACTGGAACACATGAAATGACAACGCGATGATATGTAACGGTTAGTGTGGTCGCAGAGCACGAAGTACTAGAAGCAGAAGAGGACGATTCATGAGAATTTGGACTACACTGCCAAGGAGAATTGGATCTGTCCACCGGTCAATTGTCAACTAGCGAGAAGGCCCACAGCTCGAAGTCTGTAAAGTGAATAAGAAGTGGGGTAAGAGACTCAACCGAGAAAGAACCGGACTGGACTCCCGAAGAAGTGAAGTACTGTAAGGCCAGACCTGCAGAAGCGAGACAGAATGCAAAGCATATCTACCTAGTACACTAACGGGTCACCATTGTGGAGAAGTGGCGAGAAGAAGGCGGAGAAGCAGGACTCGGGTGGAATGAGCAGCAGTAGAATTCAGGATCCATTTACGGTGTATACATACACCTTCAGGCTCTTAATGTTAAATCGAGTGGCGGTGGGGACTGGATTGGGAAACAGTTGCTTACTTTCTGAACCAATGAAGGAGCGTTCAGCATTGAGAGGTAATCTGAATCAGTATAGTACTCCGTCAGGAGATACGTCCATTGGTTAGAAAAGCGAGCAACTGCTACCGAATCCAGTGCCCACCGCCACTCGACTTAACATTAAGAGCCTGAGGGCACTGTACCTACCTATGTAGGTAATGGAGAACCTAGTAAAAAGTCGGATCTGTTTTCTGATACGAGATCACTAGGTACGAGCGATAAGTACAAGAAACATCGATTCATAGCCAAGAAGTGCAAGGCAAAGTTGGCTGGAACTGTTTCTTCTCGAAATTTCGACTGGGCTAATGATGATTCTGACTCAGATGTGGTCGTTTCCAAGCGAACCCCTTCAAAGCCTGAGAAGAAGGTTCCAACCACTGTTGATTTGACCAGTTCTGCCGATGTTCCTGGAAATAGTGGAGATGGTGTAAATGGTAACGGAAATGGTGGCAACGACGTTTTACAATAGGTAGAGCAGTGCAGACTTCCGCAAAAGTTAGCGAATCCGTGGGGAAGATGATAATGTAGCAAGGTGATGTTGACCAGCGCTTGGTCCTGTTTCCAAGCTCTTGAAGAGAGTTGGATAAATGTGATCCCTCGCAGTTTTCCGCAAATTTCTGCGAACTAAAATATCCTCTTCTTTGATTTGTCTTATCCTTTATCCTTGCTGTGCGGACATATTCCCTCCTCCTTCTAGAATTTTGAATAACAGTTAGTTCGAAAATAGCCTCCTGTTTTTTCTCTCAAATGCACAAGAATTACTTCGATATCAATAAATAGTTATGTAATAGACTCAAAGCGTTGAGCCTGCCGTAACAGCATCCGATTCATCTTTCTATTCAATAGTGTTCGAGGCTTTCCAGAAGCCAGTCCTGGAATTTGACGGATGGATCTATGACTGTGACCTCTGCTCAAACTTGCCTTGCATGCGAATGACATACGAGCAATTTCTTGATCACAGAGCGAGAAACCTGTGAGAAGCGTCACGGACGACTTCCCAGACTGATGATGGATTCGGCATGCGAGTCAAGCATGAGTGGACGCACAGTAAGGCAGTTCCAATACATATGCCACATATGTCCTTCGCCACCCTTGCCGAAATCCCCTTCTCCGTATATAAGTCGACCTGTGCCTTGATGGAGCAGTACGCTAACGGTCAAGATTCCCCACGCCCGTCGACATGTCAAGGGTGGGGAACCAAGCTCACCAGATCGGCGCATTCTCCGTCATATGCTTCAAAACCTGTTGCCCTGAGACGTTTGATCTTTTGAAATGGCAGGGATTCTATCCAGCCAGGGATGCGTTAATCGATAACCCGATCCTGTCGGTTCGAAATATGCAGCTACTAAGAGCTAAGAACAAAGAAAACGTATAAACCAGCAAAACAAAACACCGATCTCTCGCTGACGAAATTCATGAGTTGTTGCGTGTTTATACCTAAACTTGATATGCAAAGTGATGTCTTTGTCGCTAGAAATTTAACTCAACAAAGAGAGAGATATCGAAGATAATGCTTCGGCGCT
>Ga0115848_100139_pt1 | contig 22300 bp, 18 predicted proteins | sample InSIn3gowninarea_FD_83862 | JGI IMG/M metagenome (GOLD analysis project Ga0115848, IMG submission 83862) | reverse complement strand
ACCTCCCTACCTGAACTGATTTCAACGAACCATACAAGCCATACATCCAAGCTAGTTAACCCCATACCCCCCTATCCATCTCACTAGACCTACTACCAATAGATATTCTCCCTACCTACCTCACCCAATCAACCAAACATACACTTAGTTACTGGTACAAGGAGAGCTATAGGTACTAGTACTGGTACAGCTATAGGTGTTACAGCCATACTCCAGCTCACTAATATACAATTTTTTTTGCTATATCCGGTCACTTGCCCACCACCCAATAAGCATCAAGGATAGTACACTCGACTGTCAAGGCCGCCATCGCCGCCATCGATTTCTCGCTCATCCATCATATGGGTGAGGGACATTGGGCTACACTTACTTATTTCTTTCCTTGGCCGGCAGGCGGCCCTCCTACGTCTCTTTATGCACTTCACTTTACTTATTTCCTTGCCCTCAGAAGCGCAAGCCCTCCGGACCTTGGCTTGGCCTGGCTAGTTACCGAAAGCATACGAGTAAGCACCCTGCTTATCAGTATCTAAGCTAGCAGTATTTAAGCCGGCATAAAAGGCATAGATGGTTTACCGAACGTGGGGGTTCTTCAATAGCCCTTGCTGAGGGGACAGGGGTTTCTTTCCCTCTCAAAGCCCGGCTTATGATCATCTTGGCTAAGTGGAAACCCACCTTTTTGCTTGTGGCATAACGCCGAGTACTAATAAACTGGGAAATTAGAACTAATAACCTAACACTGTACTTGGTCATTTCGATAGTGTGAACATGGCCATATAGTTGTGAAGACGACTTTCATAACCTAGCGTCATATTGGTAATTGATCCAGCAAGAGCCTGGCGCTGTACCTGGGAATTTTTGACCTTGGTTATCCTGGCCTAGCGCGTAGAAGATTTCACTTATAGAACCTGGCCATGAATAGACTATGTATCTTATTCTTATCCTCTTATCTCATTATTAGTCAACTACTAACAACAAGTAATCTATCCCAATGGAATCTACTTCACTAAAACTAGAACTAGCTTAGGAACTCTAACTAAACTTCTCTAACTCTAACTAAACTCTAATCTTCTAACTAAACATAGCTCTTCTAACTAGCTCATAGCTCCTAACTAAACCTACTCATTATTCTTAACTAACCCTAACACACTCATCGATTCACTAACACATTCATTGATTCACATAAACAACACATTACGCCCTAGCATCTCTAATTAGGTAGGGAACAATCCATACCCTTTCAATTTAGGGCACCAGCACTTCCTTCATTAGGTAAGGGGGCACCTCACCCTCCTTAGTCTCGCCCTACTTACTGACCTCGTCCTACTTGGGTAGGTGTTTGAAGCGTTCTCACGTTGAAGTGCTCACCGGAAGAACATGTTTCTTCGGGGCCAACCAAAAAAGACGATGAGTCCTTACACCGGAGTATGCCCTAAGGTCTTGCCTCACCTGAGTCTGCATCACCTGAGCCCACCTGATTATGCCTTACAAGAGCCTGCCCGACCTGGTCTCGCCCGGCCTAACCTCGTCCTGCTCGGCCTTCAAGCTTCCTCACGCGTTCTAACGCCTATCCTGGCTGGGTATACGCTCTTCGGTCAATAAGAAAATATGTCTGCGGTAATGGTTATCAACCTACCACAAATTACCTTACCCAAAGCTGTCTTATCACGAAGCTGTATCACGAAGCTGCCTTATCACAATCACGAACAACATATACTTGACTGATCACGAACAACTATAAATCAAACTATCAATAAGAAGATATGCGTGTGGTAACAATACTCATCTGACGATGTCTTATAATGACTGACCGATTAGCCAGCCATTGAGGATTTGTCCTGACCCTACGCTTACAAAGGAAAATACAGTTTCTCCCTTGCCCGGTGCGGACAAGCAATAAATTACCTTATCTTTCGCTTCTTACTAAAGAGAATAGGCGCTACAATGAGGATCCTTATTACCTCAAGTGAATGCAATGACGACGATGATGGATTAGAATTACTTCACAATATAGCCCTTCATAGGCGGGTCAAATTGGTCCTTACCTTAGCTTACGAAGGAGGCCTTAGCTTACGAAAGAAAGTAGGTGTGATTGTTCTCGTTACCTTACGCCTATACTTTGAAGGAAGATAGGTGCGAATGGGTTAACTGCCTATTATCCAGTTGCTATGGCTCACTGCCTATTTGCTAAGCATTCCATTTGCTTCCCTCAAGGAAAGGAACGAAAGGATTGGCCCTTGAAGCCTAGGTTCTGCCCTTCTCCATGGGTTAAGCGGAGTAGCATTCCCTCCTAAGTGGGATTAAGTGGCATTCCCTCCTAATGGGTTTCCCAAAGCGGAGTTGCTTATAACCCTTCTAATCTATCTTACTCACCCTCCTAAATGGTAAGGTAAGTCTTAGACTCCTAATAAGTAAGTCTTCCCCCCCACCCCACCGGAGATACTTGACCTGCTATTATTCATTCAAACCAATGACTCAAACTGAAACGAAATCTTGAAAGACCCAGCAGACCAATGAGCCTTACGTAACTAACATAAGCAGTTACCTATTCTAAGGTTGTACCTCAAGGCTAGTCCCACCCAAGGCTGTAGGTCTGAGGCATAGGGTCCCAAGTAAGAGAGTAAGGATGTTCCCAATGAGGTATGAGTAAGGATAGGTCAGAAGGCAAGGTTCGTTCAGAGGTTAAGGAAGGAGAGTTTATGGATGAGTCTGAGAATGTCTAGGTGAAGCTGTTCCCGGTAATCAGTGGTACCGTGATCCGTTCATGGGTAACACGTCATGCCAGGTAGTATCAGTGGTTCGTTGAATCGGTGACCTAAGACGACTTCACTTCCGTCCCCTTTGGCCGCTCCGATACGGCCAAAAGCATCAGTGTAAGAATCAAATCAGTAAGAGATTCATGACTGATCTTATATATGTCATTTCTTACATGTATATATAGCCCAAATCCCACCATAAAACCTACTATATATGTCATTGTGCATGAAGAAATTGCTCACATTCCAGTAGCGAAATTCCCATTTCTAGTAGCGGAATTCCTGACATATATTCTATATGAAACAGTACCCCGAATTCGGTGAGCCTTTCATGAATTTCTAGTAGCGGAATTCCTCTCCTCTCCTCTCCTCTCCTCTCCTCTCCTCTCCTCTCGATGGCGGCCTTAACAGTCGAGCATGCTTACGCATCCTTTTGGTCGAGTCTGCTTACGCATCCTTATTAGTCGAGCGTGCTTACGCACCCTACCGGGCCTCTCCTTAACAGTCGAGCATGCTTACGCATCCTGAAATAGATTTCATACGATGCGGTATCAGGCCTTCTTCCAGTTAGAGAAACCTGACAAAAGCCAGACCAGTTTTCCGAGACCTGACAAAAGATAGGGAGGGCGGGGCTCAGGTTCGGGGTATGGCGGCCCAGTGATAGATACCTCCCTTTGGAAAGAAGTAAGGCTCGGCGCGCTTTGATCAATCCCTCCCCAGGTGAGATCAGTCCAAGAGCTGGGGAGCTGGTTCCGCTGGGCTCAGGGAGTAGGGAGGCCATTTCCAGGAGTGGGAAAAGGGCCCGGGAGGGAAGGAAGCAAAGGCATCCCCATACTACTATGGGCATGATTCGATTAGGAATGAAAGATTGTCCTCTCTTTGTCAGATCGGAGTGCTACTATTATATATGTCATTTCATACATGTCAATAGAGCCAAAATCCCACCATCAAAGGGCGGGCATGATGAGATGGGAGGTATAATGAGGTTCCGGTATGATGGGCTGGAAGATGGGAAGATGGGGGAATGGATCCTTTGCTCTTCGAGCAAGAAAGAGTTGCTCTTCGAGCCGGAGGCCCTGACTCTGTCTCTTCGAGCCAGAGAAAAGAACATATATAGTATAGGCTCTTCGAGCCAGAGAAATGGCGGAGGTTTTCACAGATTTCCCTAATAATTTGGCCCCACGAGGATGCGCAAGCAGGCTCGACCGCTATTTACCCACCCACCCCAATCCCCGGAGGCGGAGGTTTGTCAAGGTTTCCCTCCTATTCTTGCATCTTAAGGAGGCGGAGGTTCAGGCTAAAGAACCTCGCCCGACGATCGAGCAAGAAGAAAATGACCAGCCATAAAATCCAGTCCATCCAAGCATGCCATCCAATCCAATCCCATTCCATTCCAACAGAAACCAGCAACGGAGAGGGAACACGGCGAAGAAGGGAGCAGAGAAAACGGTGACGGTGAAGGTAACAACCTACCATCTCAGATGCATGTTTTAATAAAGCAAACGGCCTATTGTTTATCTGGGTTCATATACATAATTTCCACTGGAAAAAAGAAATCTAAAGAAACCTGTCTGTGTTGTCAACTTTGTTCTTTGTGGGCAGCAACGTATAGTCTGGCTTGTTGGTTGTTGTATTGAAGTGAGCCCGTATGTCTAACCCTTGGTCTAGAACTAATAGTGTTGGATGCGACGTATGTATTGAAATCGAAGTAAGCAATGGTCTAGTCTGGGTCTGGATGTCATAAACCTTCCGGATGGGGATGCACCAACCCTTGTCCTCCTGTGTGTGGGTATGCCCTGAACGTTCCTTGATTCTGGAAGCACTGAACGTAGCTGGGGTTTGTGCGAATAGGGTGCTGTGTGAATGAATCAATCGTCGTATCTGGCTGACCGGGTGAAGCTCGTCCCCCCGACAAGAGCTCGATAGTGCTACTCTACTCTACTTTACTACCCCACTAAGATTCCTGAGGTTGGGTCATAAAGGCGGTCCGACCAAAAGGTTCTATGGGAAGCCCCGCCCCGTCGTCCAACGAGTAAGTGTGGGGACTAAGTGGGGGGGTAAGGAGTCACTAGAGGTTGGTAGTAAAAGTAAAGAGAAGCAGGCAGCAGGGGCGTAGCGGGTTAATAGTTAAGGTTCTAAGTGCTAACCCAAGCAAGCGCGTCTAATAAGAAAGTAGGGTGAGGCACGGAGTGGTAAAGGAAACATGACAGGTTAGGTCGTTAATTTAAGTAATCAAGTGGGCGGGCTTAAAAAGGTAATAAGAATGTTCAAAGTGCCAACCAACGTCCCTCCAATCTAAGAAGTTCTGGTAGTAGTTCCGCAGTAGGTATAAACGCTATCCGGTTCATATTGATCGAGGTGGAAATCCGGGTACCTGGCTGGGGTTATATAGTTCCCCGGCCGGTGAAAGTACGAGTTCTTTATTGCCAACCAGCCAGTCAGCCAGAAAGAAAGCTAGACATACAGTCAGACAAAGCTAGCCAAACAGCCTTTCTTTCCGGAACCATCTGTCCCCTGCCTGCCCGATGAAATGGAGCTCTGTCTGTCCTAGCACTCAAGGCGCATAAGACCGACTGCACCTCGTCCGGTCCGGATAAGGCGTCTGGAGACGGAGAATCCGTGGGTTATTGGGTATCCCATAGGGTAGGGCCGGGTCCGGGTTTAGTGGTATTGTTGAGTGAACCTTAGCGATCGATCCAAAGGAACATCTCTATCTCTTACTACTTCACTTAGCTAACGAACTAAGAAAATTAGAATCCTACCGGTTGTCACCATTAGGGGTTTCCATCCCACCAATGGGCCGGGTGGGTTAGGGGTTTGGTCCTTTGGATCGGCGCCATTGGACCTGAAATAAGTAAGTCCAACTCTTAAGCAGCCCCGGAATGAATGGAACTGGTGTTTGCCCCTACAGACGGCCAGTCCAGACGGCCTGCACAGTAGGTTCCGGAAACAGACAGTAAGCGGAACCCAACAGCTAACGTATGACAGTTATGCTATTTAGATTCTCGAAATAATACTAGACAATGAAACGCATACCCGACCGAAGGGAGGAAAACTATAGCTACTAAGGAGGCAGGCGGAGAGTGAGCTCACTTACTCAAGCAGTCCAGCCCAGCCCGACCGTAAGGAATCTCGACTGTTTCTGGTTCCCGGCCCGACCGAACCCCGACCGACAGACAGTGAGTCATCAATGAGGCGGACAGATAAATGAGATTCTTATTCCTTCTGCAAGCATTTAAAGGCACCAGCGTAGGGAGGTGCCGGCGCTCGTGTAGAGATGCTAGATTTCTGCACTTTCTTTCTCGGAGTTGTGGTTCATCTAGATATAGATGATCTACTCGGTTATGACAGAGAGAGTCTTATTATCTAATAACGAACTATCCATCCTCTCCCTATCGGCTCCGCCCCTGCAGGCAGGCAGAAAAGATGGTCATTCCTACTCACTCGGTAAGGAATTCCGAACCGGCCGGGGGAAACATACGACCAGGGAGAGCATAGGGAGGAAGCGTGATCTACGGATCTCAATAAATAAGGGCCAGAATGAAACAAAAGGGATAGCCACATCCGGCTCTGTGAGAATGAATGCCAAATGAGATTATTCCTTCCTCTCCTTATTCTTGCATGGGGGGATGGGGAGGGAGTATGCCAATATGATCTCCCATCCAGTTGGTACTTGTGCGCTCACTTCACTCACTATACTCTAGATTATATCTACCCACCCTCACTCAGTCCTATTTCGTATCTAAGAAGTTAATGAAGCTCTTCCCAGGTATCTAATGGTGAGAGTTATCATCTGACAACGTAAGTGGGGAAGGGATAATGAATGACTCCCTCCCTCATGGTAGTTAGTAAAGTAGCCAAGCGGCCTAGTGCCTTGAAGACCTTGACCCTTCAGGCGGCTGGCGCAGGCATATCGTTGTGAAACTCTACTCCTTCGAAGCCTAACGCTAACATCTAAGTGTGTAAAAGCCCTGGTTTCACCCTTCACAACATGGTGTCGAGTGACTTGACTTGAAGCCGATGGTAATTGGTGGGCGGCCCCTACGCCCACCTTACGGCTATCCTAGAAACCCCTCCCTAGCGGGCGAGTGACTCAAGGGTGGGGTGCACGCTAGTGTCTTAGTTCGTTCCGAACCTCGACTTTCGAGACCCTTTCGATACTTACTCTACTATATGGTAAAGGAGATATTCTATATGTATATCCCGCTTGATGGGGGACGACAAAGTTTAGATCTAGCAGACCACAAACACCATAGGGGTGGCTCACCCTGTTGCCCTATTGGTTGCATAGGTAGGCCCATAGCCTGGCATAGGTCCTAGTGGGTCCTCTACCTTACGGTAGGTAGCGGAAGTAGCGCTTGTTGGAGGGTTTTGGTATGTTTTGGCCGAAAGGAAAAAGAAATCTATTAAGGGATGACCTTTCGAACGATTTCATATATATCATACTATAGAAGAAGGCATAACGAATCACTGTGTTTAATAAATTGAATCGCTGGGGTCACCCCAATATCTCTAGATATATATATTAGACCGTTCTACCTTTGAGGGCCATCGGGGAAGGGGCCCCACAAACAAGGGATATCAAATCAAGTCAGGGAGCACACCAATAAGTATTCCGTGGGGGCATATTCTACAAACAACATCACAAGGGGATTCATTTCACATAGGGGGGGTCACCCCTTATTTCTATTCCTACCAGATAAGCCGGTCTTACACACCACGTACGCCGCCTACAGTTAGAGCCGCCATCCAATAGAGGGAGGTTGGTAGGTAATAGCAGCCGCCACAGAAAAGATAGGGAGGTCCAACCACGTCAACATATAATGATAGTGAACCACTTATGACAACGTTCATCCACTCGAAATGGATTCGCCCGGGGAAGACACAAGAACAACCCTTCTTATACCCATCCTATTACAAACATCGCAGCGAATCAAATCTTCCATTAGGTAAGCCAACCACGCCTAAGAGGATCTTCAGACGCTAACAATTCCCTTGCACTCGGAAGCGCAAGACCCTCCGGACCTTCATATCCTCACAATTCACAATTTCCTACCTTAAATAAGAGGTAGGGCTTTGATTATCCCTTCTTTCTACCATCGACTCTAAGGGGAAGTCATACTATCACAAGTACCCTCATCCAATGCTCGAGATGACAATCCCAGAGACACACAATATTGGGCGAGCGGGGAGATTGGCCATCGTCCTACATCCGTAAAGACACAGGATAGATTTATGGTTACGCCTTCAAAAATGGCATTTAGTAGAATAACGCAACCCGTTCTCATAACCTGCCACGCACAAGCGGTATTACTACAATTTGGTCAGATTTGAACGTTCACTATATAGAATTATGCCGTGGGAACGGTGACCCTCCCATCACTCTTTATTCCCAATCGGGTAAGATACCCCAATGACAAAGATCCACCACCCACTACAGCTGGTTAATCATATACGATTCTTTCAAACTGAAATTGAAGGCTAACCGGAGGCATAAGAGCCCTACACAAATATAGCTGGCTCACATACGAAAGGACGCCCACCAACATTTTGGATCCCGATAATCCCTCGTGGAGAAAGGAAAGTTTTTGACCTTCTGGCTGGGATAACTCCAGAACCTATGTGTCAAAATTCTCCTAATTGCAAGCCATAAAGGATGTTCCATTTATAGCAAGGCTGTAATGTCACTCTGTCTGAATAAGCCAGGAATGAAAACAAAAGACCCACAAACTCTCCATGTCATAGGTCAGCTTGCTAATCTCATGCTAGGGAAAGTACTTATTCAAAAATATTCTGCTCTGGGCAGCCCTGTAGTGAGCATCCATAAGGCAGATCAACTTATAAAAACACCTTTATTTACTTAGGGGCAGTTATCAATGTAATGACAAAATACACCTTGGAAAAACTGTGACTCCAAAGACTCTTTAGGTCGACCCCCACTGTCCTCCAGATGGCTAATAGATCTATTGTCAAGCCAGAAGGGATTCTGATTCTAGAGGACATTCTAGTCTCAATAGACTCCTGGGAGTACAAAGTCTACTTTATGGTCCTGCAAACCAAATCTGGATTAGGAGGAAACCCTCTCCTGGACAGTCGAGCGTGCTTACGCACCCTCACCATATGAATAGTGAGTGACCCCTAAATAATATAGGGCCCTTTGATTCTTGGAAGACCCTGGCTGGCAACAGATGATGCTTACATCAGCTGTAGAACATGTGACATGACCATTGGAAATGGTCAATCCTACAAAAAGCTTACTCTATTCCCTCCAACCAAGCCATTCCTAGAGGCTGCAGAACCATTGTGGGTTGAAGGTAAATGAAACATATTGAAGGGGAGTTGATGGAAGTTAGGAAATAAATCATCATGGAGATTCTTTAAGTGACAAAAATTAGGTCATGATTAAGTATTCTCCTCTTGATCTTGTCTGGCTATGCCATTATATCCTGCAAGAGTTTCATTACTGGCAGCTCTAGTTGAACTGGTAAGACCACTTCCATACAATAATATACCTCTCTCTCTATTGTTACACCTTAGCATAAAACACTTTCTTTTGGGGACATATACCGCGGGAAGGAGAAGAACCCGGCGGTAAGGAGCATCATATTTCTTTCTCTATTGGTGCACCTCACACTACTACGTTGGCAGTAGTCCGTCCGTTGTTGCCGTATTCGTAGTAGCTGCCGTTGCCGTATCCATTGTTGCCGTCGTTGTTGCCCTTGCCAACGCCGATCAACATGAACATCAACATTGAACCCATATCCTCCTGGGTGTGTGGTGCTATGTCTGGCTTTCGGGGGGGCTTTGTGTTCTGCTATAACTGGTGCTCAATGCGCAGGTGATGAATAACCCCCCTGTTTGTTCCGTATCGTTAAGTCAAAGGGGAAAGTTGAAAGGGGAAATGGGGCTTGGGCAGGGTAACTGAAAGGGGAAAGTGTATCTGCCCTTGCCAACGCCAATCACAATCAAAATCACAATCAACATGCCTTGAAAGGGTGGGGTCAATCACAATCAAAATCACAATCAACATGCATTGAAAGGGTGGGGCCAATCAACATCAACAATTGAAAACTGGACTTGCATTGTGGAAACATTGTACGTCAAGCATATACCTCATTGTGGAACCTCATGCATGGATCTCTACGTGTAACCTAATAGAACCCTCATCGAGTCACCTTATTCATTGTGTAACGTAACCACCTAATGACCGAGTCACTTCATCGAACTTAATGTGTCAACTCTTCTACGTGTAGCTTAGGAGTATCCGGATTATTCCCCTTCGCCGTGGCAACCGACTGGTCTTCTGACCGGTGGGTCTGGACTCCCCATTGGCAACAGGGTGTATTGACTAGTTAGTGGTAATCGAGACCTCCTGTGACTGATGGAGTATCGGCCATGTATAGACCAGTGAGGACGGGCTAGGGTATTTGCAACCATAAATCGGCACTCACTGACTGACCGGGGATCTCCTATCGGCGGACATGCATAGATCGGTGGGAAATGATGGTCTTTCTTTCGGGTATTGTAAACCATGGCACCTCCTCCTCCTGGGGATCTACACTTGGCATAAAGTACCGGCATCGAATGAATAAACACCTGTAATCGAGTGACTAAACACCTTGGACTACCGGCATCGGAATATCCACGTGGGCTCAACTCTTGTGATCAAGTACCAGCATCGACTACCAACTATTGTATTGATAGCATTGAAGCCTGAATCGAGTAGCGGCATTGAGTAGCGGCAGCAATTGGAACCCTATGACTGAGACTAACTCACTCGGCCCGTACCGTCTGTACCATCCGTTGGACTACTCCACCTCTGTATCTGTTGGCAATCAATCGAATCAATCAATGGCCATCCTGTGGTGCGCCCCTCTATAGAGAATATTGATCAATCAAGAACTATAAAGCATCATCCCACCTCCTTATCGTCGACCACCGGTTATTGGGTGACTTTCTGGCAATGCCCGAGCTCCTGTCAATATCTGTTGTTTATGGGCGTATGCTGTAGTAACTAAGGTTCCTTAGGGGTAAGTGAGGTCTAGTTCGAGGTCAAGGGTATAGGGTATAAGTCTGGCTGCTTATATGGAACTGATTGGCACTGAGGGGCTATTGAAAAGTACTACCTCCTTATGGGCGACCACCCCCTGTGAACGAGACTGTTTATCTGCGACCACCTCCTGTCAAGTACCACCTCCTTATGGGTGACCACAAGAAATGCCCTCCCCTGTGGCAACCAACCAACCTACTGGGAATGACCAGTGGGGAATGAGGTTCTTTTCTCGGCAAGGCCTCCTTCCTGTCTCTCGGGACCTCCTTCCTGTGTCTATCGGCACCTCCTGTGACTTAGGTTCTCTCGGCTGACAGGCACCTTGTGGGACTGATGGGCTCTCGGCTGCTTGGCAGTGACCGGTGTATGGGCTCTTCTCAGCTCTCGTCAATGATATACGGCAATGAGGTTCAATGGGTATCAACTGTCAGTGACCGGTGGGGAATGAGGGGCTATTGGCTGTTTTTCAATATGAGGTGTGCTATGTGGGGATGTCCGGCTTGTATGTTGGGCTGTGTTTATGCTCATTCAGTGGGGCTATGTTGGCTATGTGGGGTGGCCCCTTCCCTGTGTACCGTCCCGTAGTTCTTCCCGTGTTGGGTGGATGTGTATTCGGGAGGAGTTAGATTAGACCTCCTCGATGGGGACGATAGATTGTATCTCGATGGGGAGATCTCTATATTAGCCCTCGACGGGTACGTGAGATTGGATTGTATTGGGAGTTATATAAATGAAAGTAGAAAGAAATCTAAGCATTGAGTGCCTCAACACCTGGATCGAGTGTATAAACACCAGTATCGAATCTTGGATCGATTCCCGGCATCAAGTGAATTACAACCAGTCATCGAGTGCATAACCACCTGGCTCGACTGCATGGAGTGACTGAACACCATACTATTAAGAAGAGGACCAGGGACTCTGTAACTCATGCATAATATGGAACCGGGTTGCTACCTTGACTTTTTATGGATGAACGGGAGAAACTGAAATAGATTTTTGGTCAACTGCTTTTCCCCCTGCTGTTGGTTCGGGTCCGTAAACCGCGGAGAGACTTCTGGTTCTCAGTCTGGATATGCGACTTCAGGGTCTACTGGTCTTGACTATCGACCATCCGTATTTGGATTTGGGTCTGATGGATATGAAACGACTGGGCAGGTTCTTGGGTGAATCAACGGGGCTGCTTATGCCTCTCCTGCTGTTTACTCAGAGGCTACTTTTGCAGGGTAATAAACTCTTCGATATGGATATAAAAAGGATGCCAGGTGAGGCCATTACTTACTCTGCTTCTTCTGCCTTTCTTACTGCTACCTTAGCTGCTGGAACAACTGGAACTGGACTGGCTGGGTCAAAACCTATTATAGATTGCTTAAGGCTGCCTGGCACTGGGGCATCGACTTGGTCAATTACTGGTTTAAGGTTCTCCGCTGTAGATTGATTGGTTCGTAGCTATTGATTTCCCTCTTACGCTATTGCTATACAACCCTTACTTTTATATAAGTGACAGCGCACCTCTGGACTACGGGATAAGGGAACTACGCCTTCCGGCCTAATACGGGCTTCGCTTTCGCCTTCCTTCAAGTTTTCCCCCTACTTGTTTATTACCCAAGAGAGAGGGCTTTCGATAGGGATTTGATAAGATTGCCTGAGACTTTCTTTTCCATTGATTTCCGCTCCGGGAAAGAAAACAGAAAGAAAAAGTGCCTATTCCTTAAAGCAGCCCTCGGGACCTCGGCTGCCCAGAGCCAAATCAATCCCTAAGTGACTCTTCTTTATCCCGAGCTTGCGAGGGCACTTTCATTTAGGGTGGGGACTCTCGGAGGAGAAAGAACCTCCGGAAGAGATTCTTTCAGACACAGAAAGACTTTAGGCTTCATAACCACAGAATTCATAGATGAATAAACGACGCATATCTTCTTTGCTTTCCGGTTTTTAGAAGCAAGAGGAAAGAAAGATAGAATGAAGAACTAAGATTGAATGAACTACAGCTACAAACAGTTAGTTTCACTAAAGCTTGTACGGCTAGTCATTATAACACTACAGAGAAGAAGAACTACAGACAGTTTCAGTTCAGAAATAAGCTCCCCTCACTAATCCCCACAGTGCGGGAAGGAAAAACAAGGTCCCGGAGGGGCTTGCGCTTCCTAGTGCAAGGATAAGAGTCAGCCCGCTAGTATGATAGATCAATTTGATAGATATTGATTGGCAGCCTACTTCAGTTTCCAAGTGGCTGGTTCCCCCATATTATTGAAGGTGTATCGCTAGTTCATGAGGCGTTCAAAGCTTTGGAATGGGAAGCGAAGCTTGAAATAGAGAAAAAGTAGTACTAGCTGCTCAAAGGTTGAGTCTAGCCCCACGCCCAATATCAATAGTAGGGCTACTATACGAATTGATTATTTGGCTCTATGTAAAGGTTTCATAGATGCTGTACCCTCCTAATCCTTACTGGCTGAAGGTAAGGCACTCAATAACCAGTTGGTTGAAGGCAGTAGTAAAGGAAAGGATATAACCAGGCGGATGCTCGTAAATAAAGGTTTCATAGATGCTGTACTTCCTAATCCTAGCTGGCTGCTTCATCAAAGAGTTGTTGGGCAGCACTCCATGCTGCTAGGTTGAAGGGTAGTTAATAGAAGCTTCCCCTACTGATATTCTTCCTGGCGGAATGGGTTGGTTGGTAAAGAATTCCTCTCCTAGGTTTAAGGCAGTAAATCAAGTCAAGGGTAAGGTTGTTTCATGCCCTATCATCCATGCCATGCCGGGTGGTTCTATAGTTATACCTCCCTAAGATTCATTCATCCAAGTAGTATAGTCTAGGTATCCAGATGGGCAGCAGGTAATAAGTAAACACAGAAGGTAAGGGTAAAGGGTTCATAGCACATGCCGTCCTCATCCTGGTTGAGTGAATTGGTCAGGGATTCTATCATCCTAGGGTGAAGTCAATAATAGATGGGGAAAGTTGGGCTGGTATAATCCCGACCCGCTAAGATAAGGGATAGCGCAGTAGCCTTACTAAGATTCATTCACCAAAAAAGTGGTATAGGGCAACCAGGTCTTAAGGGCAAGTAGTTAGTAAACACTGAAGCTAAGAGGTAAGGGTAAGTTTGTTTCATGCCGTCCGTGCTTCTAATCGAATTCTAATCGAAGGTAAGTAGCCGTCCCGCCCGACTAACTAACTAAGAGCGCTTGCTTCTTCATTAATCTAAGCAACATAGGTATAAAGGTTCTAGGGTAAATAGTAAGTGTGAAACCAAAGGCATGGAATGGTAAAAGGGTGAATAGCTCTAGTGTCTCCCCCCTGGCTCTTCCTGGCTTAAGCGATTAGTAAGGGCCATACTCCTCCATAGGTTGTTGGTGTAAGGGGTAAGGGGTAAGCCGTCCCCTACATAGATTCTCCTTACTGAAAAAGAGGTTGTTCATTATAACTCCATCCCATGTCCCAGGGTGTAAGGCAATAAGAGAATGGGTAAGGTCTAATCCCGACCCGCTAAGGGTATATAGTGCATTAGCCCTACCTAAAGCATTCCTGGCTAAAGGAATAGGTTGGGATGACTCTATCTCCTAGGCTGAAGGCAGCGGAAAGGTAAAAGGAAAGGTGATCCGGTTCTGAAAGGGAAAGTAGCCCTCCGCGCTCACCTCCAATAAAGAAACCACCTCCAGGACCTCCGAGTCCACCTAGGAACATGGCGGGAGCTAATCCACCCACTCACCCATGGTTGGCCCAAGATGCAGTTGCCATCGCAGGACCTCAACATGATTTGCCTAAACATCCTGAGAGGCCTACTCAATTTGATCCTGACAAAGGAGAGGGAAATATGTTCAAACCTCCGCCAGTGTCACTTAGTCGTAACCATAGACTGAAGTAGGATTCATGCATGCCTAATGACATATGCCCATATCGGAACATTCATGACAAGGTTATACCTTTCCTGCTCCTGCCAATAGGTCGATCAGTCACCACCTTCCTTCCCCGATAGGGATCTTTTTCTTTCCTCCCCTGCTAGGGTGAACAAATACTGGGACTATGCTTCTGGGAGGACCTATTCTCTCACTGCTTGCTTCTGGGACGTCCAATTTCGCTTGCCCCTGGGAGGACCTATTTCCTATGCTTGCTCCTGGGAGGACCTATTTCCTATGCTCCTGGGAAGGTCCTAAGCCCCGAACCTTAGCCCTACTTATTACGTCACTAAGAAGCTTGCCTTTTGACTTGCCCGAGGATGCGTAAGCAGGCTCGACCATAAGCCCCCCCCACCCAATAAGTAAATTGAACCTTGAAGAGAAATCCTACAGGCCGACCTAGCCTCGGGTTATTGGACAGCCCCATGTCGGATTACCAGATAGCCCCTGGCCTATTCTTTGTGCCCTAGACATTCAGCCGTTATAGTCGTACGCAAGAGTATACAAAGGGAACTCAAAGTGCGGGTTCAAGGGAGCTATGTCTTATTACATCTCTGTAAGTGCTGCTCCTTAGCCAAAAAGCCTTTCGAGAGTTTACGCAAAGTTCCCAGTGTGCGCTAGGAGGTTTAGTTCATATTAGGCAAATTGTAGGCCTCAGGGGAGCCGTGCCCAAGGAGAAAAACACCGGTACAGGAAGGAACCCTCACCTGACATAGGAAGCTTAGGAGGGAAAAAACAGCCTGCCTCCAGAGAAAACGTCAGCCTAGGTCCAGTAGACGTGTGTAAGGCCAGGCACAACCCACCTATTCTCAGTCGACATATAACCCAATAGCCTCCTATTACCAAACTTGATCAGACATACATATCACCCAAGAAACCACTATTTGAAGTGCCTTACCGACAAGACCTTCCTTAGGCTAGTCATCCTCCTAGCCTAGGCCTTCAATCGGGTTATCCCCTCCCAGGATGACTTATAGCGGGCCCTACCTATTAGAACCTCTTAGTCACCCTACTTTCCTAGTCCTTCTATTAGCCCCTTCAATCGCACCCTATCAGCCTAGTAACCCTCTAACCCTTCTAGCCTAGTTCGAGCTTTAGAAACTCCTAGTGAACTTCTAGAGTCTGCCTAGACTGTTCCTTTAGTGGACTTTTATGGCTATGGCTGCTTTACCTCATCGGGGGGCCAAAACTCTCGTTTTTCGTTAGGCAACTTGATGAATTCTCGCATTTCTGGAAATGGATGGCAGTTCTAGAGTTCGGCAAGGCAGAGAGCGTAGAGGGAGTGAGGATAGAGAAGAGATAGTGAGGCAGGACAGTGATAGGGTGCTGGGTGGAAGAAACCAATTCTATAGCGGCCATTTCGTTCTAGGGCCAATGAAACGCGCTGCAACGCCACTTTCACCCTTTTCAAGCCATAGACCTTCGGCACCCCCAAGTGGCATTTGATCTTTCTCAAGTCGATGTTTCACGATAATGCATAATGACATATATAATGACTGGAATAACTTAGCGGTTGGACAATTCCACACCAATCGGAAAGGTTGGGGTTATTGACTCGAAAGCGTTTCAAGACGTCTTCTTCCTGCCTCTGAAATACCAATCCAACCAACGCATCTTCCCCTCAGACCAGAAGAAACCCACATGCACATAATCACTATACTTCTTTATCACTTCCTACTTCGTTAAGCCTTTACACCAATACTCTTTGCAAATATGGCGGTGGTGGCTCTCTTTCTTTATCTTCCTTCTCCCCCCCCCCTTTGGTGGTGGGCGGCATGACTCATATTCTTATTCTCCTAATTGGCAGGTTTTTTTATGCATTGGTTGGTTGCTCTCAGCACAACATGTTGGTAGAATTAGAGGTCTCCTTGGGCTTTGTGATATCATCTTAGAATTCCAACCCGACCTTCCTTCTCCGCCAATAGGGAGAATCTTTTGATTCCCGGCCTGCCTTCCGGATCAAACTAGATTGATACCACTCCGTGCCTTCCTCTTAACACGTCCGTTCTGCAATAATCCTAGAGCCTTGCCTCCTATTGACCCCCCACATGAATAGATATAAGGTCCCCAGGACCAGTTTCATTCGAAGCGATTGATCCTCGTCCAATCAAGAAGGAAGACGAAAAGCTATTCCATACCTCGGAAGATGACCAGCCATTCCATGCCATCCAGCAATCGATCATGGAGAGCTCGGGGCTATGACAGATCAAAACCAATTCTAAGACCATTTGAGCGCGCTTACGAAACACTTTCAACTTGGGTTCCAACCTCTCTATCTTGAAATGCCCGCCCATATTTGCACGTTGTAGCGTTGACTGATTTCATGCGGGTTATGCCTCACCCTCCCTCTCTTGACCGCAGGGCCGTATTGCAGGTATCCATTTTCAGAATCGCTCATATAATCAATATGAAATGTGAATAGGCCTACCCTTTCAATAATGTGAAAACGCCTGGCTGGCTCTGGCAGCAAGCATAATATTGTATACAACATATTTCGATCAATATCCCATGCTTTCCGTTGGTAAACGACTAACCAACGACCTCCAACCCTGTATGTCTTTTTCCCGATACCTTGCTTGCTTGGTACGAGAGTCTTTTTCTCATATTGGACGATTGAATAAATAGAACAAGAGAAATGATGCCCCAACCTGTGCTTGTTTCATCTGGTATCTGTCCATTCATCAATCAATCCATGCAGTGCTAGTACCTGTGTCAGTTTGTTTTGTTCTTTCAGCTTGGACCTGCCCGCCGTTGTTCCAGTTTCATATTCCAGTCCTTTCGCGCCTAGTTCCATATCCATAGGAAAAGGTGGTGCTTGTGGCATCGAGTCAAAGCAACAGCCAGCAGCACCTGTAGAGGCAGGACCAGGTCCAGATCAGTTATAACGAGGGCATCCATCGCTCCATATCTTTTTTCTTCTGGCAGAATCCAACGAGTGGTTGTTCCTGTGCCACCCACTTCCTCCATTCATCGTGTAGGCTGACCCATTCCCTCCCTAAAGGAAGGGCTGTATACTGGTACCTTAAGTTCAGTGTCTAGGCCTGAGCCTTAAAAGGGGTCGGAACTCAAAGTCTATCTGTAAAAGCACCCACCTCTGGCATATCCGTAGTTGCGCATCCGTATATGGAGCCGGGAAGTTACGGGCTTTTAGCCAAAGGTACAAGTGCTCTATACCTCTGAGCTCTTCACTGGGCGGGTAAGAGAGCTTAGAGGGAAGGGCCTTTAAGCTGCTATTGCCTTGGCACCTGGCATTTTCACTACTGAAAGGGTGGAAGTGAGGATACGAACTTGCTCTATTTTACAAGAGAAATGAAGTAAGAAAAGGTGGCGTCTATCGAGTTATCCTACGTGAACCCGTTCCATCGAGATGGTAATTTCAGTACTGAAAGGTGGCGTCTGGCAAGACTTATCGGACCTATCGAGATGGTAAATTCAGGAAGCAAAGGTGGGGCCTATAGTGGCTACCCCGCCCATTCCTCAGTTGACCACCACCCTAAGGAGCAAAGCTAACACCAATACCTTTTCTAGCTCTCTATTTCTTCTCAAAGAGATATAACCCTACCCTCTAGCTAGCAATTTGAGGGGAAGAGAAATCAAGTCAATTCGATCAAGTCACAATGAATACCGTAATGACATATATAATTCATTACCAGCGATCTCATACGAAGAGAAGTGAGAATCGATCTCAGAGTTGGTCGAAATGAATCGATCTCTCTCTCATTTGCATCATGTCAGATCTAATCATGCTAAGTGCTCAAGCGTAATTACGTATATAACGAATGAATGCATAATGACATATATAATGATATAGATATATCTTTGTATACGATATTACGCTTTAAGGCTCAACCATCATCCATTTGAGTTTCCCATGTATTTGGGATTTCATCCTCATCATTGTCATGTACCTCGTCATACAATATAGAGAACTCTTAGTCCTAGGGTATCTCACCATAAGGCACTTTTTCTGCTCCCATGAACTACCTTATTCTCCGCCAAGCCCTCATTTTCTAATATAGAAAGCTATCATCCAACACTTCCTTTCTCCTTTCCTCAGTCGGGGCTTTCAATTTCATGTTTGTCTAGTGTATTAGACTTTCTAGAGGCCATAAAGTAAAGAAAGACAACTCTCCTTCCTATACAGTACTTGTAGAAGACCTGTGCTCGAAGGAAGGAAGCTAGAATCGCGGAAAAACAGGCCCATTCGAGTCGATCTTACCAAAAGCGAGGGTCAGAAGTGGCTTGTTCAAAAAAAGTGCCTATTCAATCGACTTGATGAACTAACTACCCGGAAAAGAGGAGACCTCATGTTCAGTCCATTTGATTTAAGGCACATTTGCTATACCGTCAGCGTGCACGTGCAAGCCATCCTATGAAAAGCAACCATTACAGCCAGAAACTCCCCGCAAAGGTTGGGCTGAGCCATATCTCTCTTATTCCGCTTTCCTGACCTGCGCCTCCGGCCGTGAACTGAACTATTGAAACAAACTTCCATTCCATAGACCGTCACCATCGACCACTCCAGGGGAGAACTGCTACTTTCTTTTTCTCCTGCTCTCTGATCCGCCTCCTTCTGTCGAGCCAACTCGAGCCTATCTTATTGAAAGCGAGGACCTTGCCCGATGCGGACAAGCGACTACGTTCCTTCTTTCCTACTACTTCGAAAAGGGTCTCCTAATACAGCCAATGACAGGAGCCAGTAACGAAAGCGTCTGATCGACTACTACAAAACTGTCATTTAAGGCACATCAAATAGTTTCAGTATGAATCACCTATCAAAGACCTGAAATGGGCATTCTAACTAGCCTCTCGTGCCGCTAATTCAGCCATTGAACAGGGTCACTGTGGCCCGGACAACTACTACTCTCTTTAGGCAAGTGCACCAAGTTGCTAAAGGCGCCGAGACGATAACTGCTCTAAAGGCGCCGATCACTCCTAATACGAGACGATAACTGCTTTCCTTAGGCGCAGAGAAAAGCTCTCGAAAGGCATGGAAGACCTTCCTCAAAGGCACCAGGACTAAGCGACCTATAAGGCGTTCAGCACCGAGGGTATCCTATTACGTTGACCACCGTGACCCATAAGGCGTTGACTACCGTGACCTATAGTCCCACCTCTAAGGAAGGCAGGCGTATATGCTCAAAGGGTAGACTAAAAGGCTAACTAAACAGAATGATGTTGGGAGCAGCCTTATTGAGTAGGGCCAAACTCCTCGGGGAACTTACCGGACTGCACTTACTTTTCCAAATGGACATAGAAAACATCGACCCTCACTCCTCAGCGCATGGATTGACTCCATAGACTAAATAGTGAAACAATCCATACCCGGCAGCCTTATTCAGTAGGGTTACCTTGCCTACATCACCCAATAGACTCTGACAATGAAAATCCCAACTACACTTGCTTTAGGAAGTCACGAGACCTATGGGAGCTATCATGCAGCAAAGCAACTGCCTTAAGAAGCCCAAGATCGCCAAGGATTTGCAATACCTTTACGCACTCAGACTGAATTCGCGGAACCCAACAACCGGCAGACCTAAAGAAAGAACAGACTCATTGAGGACCTTTAGGTACTCGACCAAAAGCCCCCCCACCAAATAAGTAAATTGAAAATGTCCATAGCCCTATCAGACGGGATTATCGGATTGACGGACTTGACGAACCTCAACTACCGGCTTGACTCAATGGAGAGACAGACCGCATTGACAGATTAGACTAGCTTCCTGACCTCCTGACCTAGAAATGCACTGGTCTTTGCTGCGAGCAGATAAACTGAAACCGGTTCATCGACTGGCACTGAAAGGAATGCTGCTAGGTAAGTGCATGGTATAATAGATGTTCCTGTGCTTTCTGGTAGTTGATTCAAGTGGATCATGGTGATAAGTGGAGATGCGTAGTTCTATAGACGATATTGTTTCTTTGAGATATGGATCCGATCCCTTAATTGGATAAGTAAATGGATGGGTGATAGTAAAGGAAGGGTTCCTTGAATTGTGTTATGAAATGCTTGAGAATGTTCTGTGTCTGTCTCTGTGTATTTATTGGTTTCCCTGTTGTGTTGATCATATAGAATTGAGTGGGGGTAGGCTTCTGATGTTGGTACTGTAGCTGTAAGAGGAGCTGCTTGAGGTTCCTTTGCTGTTATTGATGGAACTAGTTGATCCAGATATATTGTTGAATGATCCAAAGTCTAAGTCTAATAGCATTTGATGAACCAATAGAGTGATAGTGAAGTATAAGATCCTTCTTCTTTCCTTTCCAAATTGTGTATATCGATGGCTATAGTATTCAGGGCTAGTTTGTTTATAAAAGTACCAGTCAAAGTGGTTGTGAAAGTGAGGCCTGGGGTTACTTATTGAAATGAGCCAGAGTACGACAAACGTGGGGTTTCTACTCGGGATCTATCTCTTCATGGTCTCTTCTTTGCTGTGCTATAGGCGCGTGTGGGCGGATCCAAAACTGGGAAGGGATCTGGAATTCGAACTAGCACTAGTAAAGGCTAAGTTTAAGCATTCGCTACGATTTGTCCGGGAGTTGGACAATCACCTGATAGCTTGGACCCAGCACAGTTTTGGGGGTGTAGGTGGGAAATTGCTATAATTCATCCTATAAGTTCGAGCTTGGGGAATAGGCAGTCAAACATTTGATCGAGCAAAAGTAGCAGGGTCATAGTCAGTAGTTGACCAAATTGATCCGGTTTCAGCATATCGTTACCCCATTTTCGATCGAGATTGAAACCTATCAGTAGAAGCCATAACATAGATATGGAAGGTGGGAAAGCAAGCACTTGAAGTGGACCGAGTGGACCTTTATGAAAGGGTGGGCCCTTGAGTGGTTCTGGCTACTAGGGTTCGGCCTGCAAGGACGGCTGTTCGCGCTACTAGGGTTTGACCTGCTAAGGCTGTTATAGCAGCTAGAATTGTTGGACCTGCGGCTTATCTGGTGGCTAGGGCTTGACCTGAGTTTATAGCAAACGGGGTAGATGTGGATTGGTTTTCATTCGATAGCGTGCGACCTTGATAACTTACAAATCCGGTGCGTGGGGCCAGTCCACCCCTCCTTGTAGTCAGTCCATGTCAGTCCATTCCTTCCTTACCAGTCTTATGGATCTTAATCTAGATATTGATCTGGATCAGAGCGGGGTAATATGACTCGTTGGTTGGTCCCATACCCATGTTGCTACTGGTCTCACGCACGCAGGGTCAATAATGCACGAGCAATAGATTCTGTATATGAGAGTGCTACGATAGAACCAAATGACAAAGGTGAAGCTCTACGAACACGACCCGTAGGCCCCGATCATATGCAATTGAAATCTAGCGAGATAGCCATGTATTTCAAAGTCAATATAAGCTTTGCTGGCCATCCAAACGCGCGAATTTGACTTACTTTTTGATCAGCTCCCTTGGCGGAGGTTTTGGACATTCTCCCTACTAATTTGGCCATTTTAGCTTGGCGGAGGTTTGAACATCTTTCTCTCCTCTCGATGGCGGCCCTCTCCCTCTCCTTATCAGTCGAGCACCTAAAGGTTAGGGTTTACTTATTGCCCCTCTCAAATAAGTAACCAAAACAGTCGAGCCTGCTTACGCATCCTCTGATGGCGGCG
>Ga0115848_100137_pt1 | contig 22328 bp, 14 predicted proteins | sample InSIn3gowninarea_FD_83862 | JGI IMG/M metagenome (GOLD analysis project Ga0115848, IMG submission 83862) | reverse complement strand
AGTCGAGCCTGCTTGCGCATTCAATTTACTTCTTTTTTTTTTGACTTATTTGAGGGGCAAATAAGTAACTAAAAGGCGGTGGTCGAGCACCTAAAGGTGATGGCGGCCTTATCAGTCGAGCCTGCTTGCGCATCCTTATCAGTCGAGCCCCCTAAAGGGTCCTTATCAGTCGAGCCGATGGCGGCCTTATTAGTCGAGCGTGCTTACGCACCCTGCCGGTCCTTGCCCCGAAACTAACCCGCCCGTTATCTGGCGGCTGGGCACGCACAGCGCCCATTGCCCGCATAGCGTTCAAAAGACTAACGCGCAGCGGAGTGGAGCAGCCGCCGCGGCGACACGAAGGTTCGCCGCTTGGCTGGATCTCGCTGGTGCCACCTATAGGTAGGCGTGTGTGACGTTTGGAGTTGTCGTTCGTGCACCTGTCCCCAATGAAATAATGAGTAATCCGTTACCCTGCAGATTATGGCCTTACCACTCGGTCCCGATGGCCGGCGGGGATTATAGCAGCAGCTTACGTTCGCGCGTCTCCCCACGTGTGACACGTGTTAGCTGTGGGAAGTATGGTTCCGAAAGCAAGCGACTTCGGCCAGTTCAGGCTCAACCCCTCGCTTCACGTTAGTTAGCGGACTTACATGATACTATCGGGCGGGCAATCTCTTTCTTTCTGTGTGGGATGATGCCGAGGAGAGAGGAGAATGCGTCGAGGCGGCGAGCAACTACATCGTTCATTTCCCCCTCATGAGCCAGACAGCCCACCCGGATCGGATAACGTGCATGCATTTGGACCGATCGATGGAGAGAGCCAAAAAAGCCAAAAAGCGCTTGAGCGCTGTACTATGTATAAGATATTCATCCTATACAGATAGATGGATATATAAGGATAGACATCTATATCGATTCGGATATTTGTAGATATCTGTATATCGATATACATATATAGATATCCAGCCAGATGTCTCGAGATCTATATATGTCCATCTATGAAGATCTTTCTATGGATACATAAGGTTCAATTTACTTATTGGGTGCCCCTCTCAAATAAGTAACTAAAAGGCGGTGGTCGAGCCTGCTTGCGCATCCTGAAAGGTCTTACCTGAGCTAGCTAGCTAGAAGGTAAGGTCAGTCATCACTTACCGGGTGAAAATGATAGGTAAGGTATAACCCCCCCTTACCTGAGCATGAAGGTAAGTGATAACCTTTGGTCGGCCTGTAGGCTCTTCGATAGACCCTTTCTTTCTGGCTGGCTCAGTCATTTGTGAATTACGGCAAATTCTGTCACTACGATGGATAGAGAAATCGGTTGCCTACACAAATTCTGGCCCCGCATCACCCAGCAGCGCAAGTGTGTCCTGCTGACGCCTCGAATCAAGCTTTTGTTGCGACATGCTATGTTTTCTCCCCCATTGCTAGTAGGTTGATGGGTCGCACGCCCGGCACACATGTTTTTTTTGCTGGCCTTGTGTGTTAGTAACTATAGGTGACCTAACGGCCGCCGCCCGACTGGACATACCAATAGTCACAGGATTCGTATGGGCTACTGGGGAGTGGGCAATAATCTTCTTAGGATCGATTTGTCTCAGAGTGGTCGGGGAAGTATATATAATAGCAATCGCGCTTAGAGTATAAATGAAGGGAGTGGAACAAAGTGTCGCTTCGGGAAACATGGGTATGGGAAATCTCGAAAACCCATAGGTTCCCAATTTTGAAGGAATTCCTGCCGAAATGACGGATCCAGCCGTAGGTGCCTCTACATGAGCTTCGGGTAACCAGATATGAACTGGTACCATAGGCACTTTGACGGGGAAAGGAGCGGGAGAAGCAATCCATGGAAAGATTTGGCGCCGCTCACTGGATTCTGTGGTTGATAAGATTTGTAAATCGGTGGTTCCTGTTTGGGAGAGAATCAACGGAATAGCTAATAGCATAAGAACAGATCCGAGTGAGGTGTATGGGGGAAACTGATATGCTGCCCTGATCTTTCTTTGTCTCGAACCCCATACCCCTATAGTGATAGGAGAGTAAGGGGTAGCCCCAGAGCTTCGGGTGTAGGTCAAGAAAAAGCTCCAGTGGGTAGCCACTCCCTTCTCAGAGAACCGTACGTGATACTTCCGCATCATACGGCTCCGCCCCGGGATAGCTAGTCGTTCGTGGCCCTTGTCATTATCCCACTATCCATGCATGTACTTCCCGTCTTCACTTTCTCATTTTTTGCTTGCTTCTCGCTCTACTGAAATAGATTTCGCGGAAAACCGGCTATATCCGATCTTGGTTGGCCTTTCACCCCTAGCAGCCACGGAGTCATCCCCGTATTTTATACGCGATCAATCCAACAATCTATCAGGAATGACGTATATGAGAAAGCGTCATTCAATATCTCACATCGAATCTGGTATGACACATATCGATGCATTCATTCGTTATATACGTAATTACGCTTTAGCAGATCATGCATCTATGGGCATATGTCATTATGCAATCGAGATCTCGAACTAAATGACATATCTCAAACTAATTGGTTCATTTCGACCAGTGATTCCAGTCATTCATTATATACGTAATTACGTCATTCGAGATATGTCATTCTGCCTTCGCCGAGCAGCAATATCTGTTTGAGGTCATTGGGTCTTACCTTATAGTCAAGGAGACACAAACTAGTCTTTCTTCTCCCCGTACGGATGGTTGAGCCTTAAAGCGTAATGACATATATAATTCATTTGACTTATTGGGTGGGGGGGCTTATGGTCGAGCCTGCTTGCGCATCATCACGGAATGACATATATAATTCATGCATAATGACATATATAATGAATGAAATGACATGAATGAAATGACGTAGATAATAGTTTCAATTTACTTATTGGGTGGGGGGGCTCTCCTTAACAGTCGAGCGATGGCATAGGTCGAGAGTTCGACAGGCTCACGATGGCGGCCTTAGCAGTCGAGCCCCTGTCGGTCCTCACCCTGCCGGTCCTCTTTTGAGTTTGATTGATCTAGCCGGGAGCAGAGCTCCTTAAGGCCTTACCGAACCCGCAAGTCAAATACGGGGAGGAGCCCGTTTGATTGGCTGCTAGGGGTGAAAGGCCAACCAAGATCGATCGGCTATGTCCGTCCAGTTTGAAATAGATTTCAGTTGAGCGTGCTCAAGCGTGCGTCTAAGGGGGTATGTGAACCTTCATAAAGGTATCGAGGGGAGATAACTTTGTTGAGCAGACATTTTAGAAACCTTTTTTCCACTCCTCCCTTCTGGCCCTATACCAACAACCCCAGTTGATCCAAGACGTGAAATCTTGTCTGGACTGGAGCAGGCAGTGCTATAGTCTGCGTTCCAATGTGCCTGTTGCCGGTGGGTGGAGGCACACTAATGGTTTAGGTTCTCAAGGAAGGAAGGTGCTGGGGGGAGCTTTCATTAATAGTAGGGCTACCCTAATAATAAGAAATAGGGGCCGCCTGCCATTCTGCCTTAAATAAGAATAGGGGATATTTGGGGGTTCCTGCTCTCTAGATCTGGCATTCGGTAGTAATAGGCTGGTTTGGTTTCGATCTAATCCGCGGGGGAAGGTAGTTTGTTCTTCTTCCTCCAAGAATCTATATATTTATACGGAGCATTGATGAATATGACAGATGTAATAACGATGCTTGTTGGCTCACCCATTTAGAAATTCCTGCGGTTCGACTTAGGGAATGCGTTATGGGCTCGACCTGCTTGAAGGATGCCATTTCGATTTCTATTCTTATTTAGGGGTCATACCAACCACAAGTCATTGCTCAATTCATTCATAAGCACACGGTTCATATAGGGTAGGGCTTTTTTTAAGCTTTGGTTAGTTCTCCCCTATTGACATGCATTTAGTTACCAGCAGCTCCAGTTAGTCAGTTGGTTAGTTTTCCAGTAGCCTATTGACATGCGGCAAGAAAGTTCAGAGTAGTTGGCTGATCCATAGCTCTAGGTGAAAAGTTGTCCTCGAACCAATAGATCCCCTTCCGACCGAACCCTTAATGAACGAATGATCTCCGGCCTGCTTCATCCTTCCATGAACTAGTTAGTTATGCGCTCGATCTCCATCCATGATGAGAACAACTGGCTTGGGTTCGTGAGCTATTGGTTCAGGTAGCAGTCCCAGTTTGATGAGCTACCGGTGTTAGGCTAACCCCCAGTTGGATTGGACAACAGTGTTAGACCCAGTTTGAAAGGTGAGGGACAACCTGCTAGGCAAGGAGAGTCAAGGTCAGGGAAAACCCGCTAGGCAAGGTCCGTCAATCCTTCTAAAGCTTGGGTTGGGTGCCCCTTTCCTCCCCAAACTGCAAGGAGGCCCTTAGTCAGCTTGCAACAGTGTGTGTCCTTCTGCCACAGAACCGAGAGTAAAGGGTTATCTGAAAGGTATTAAGAATGCGCGATAAGTTCCAGGCATAACCCTACCTTAGCTGCCTAACGAAGGTAAAAAAGCCTAGGCGCAGCCTTCGTTCCGGCATCAAAAGGTAAAGGTTACAACGCAGCTAGCGCAAACAACAACGAGAGGAGATTGCGTGGGGAGCTGGCAATAGATTGATTCACCTATATAATGACTTACGAGAATTCCTCTCCTCTTCAATTTACTTATTGGGTGGGGGGGCTTATGGTCGAGCCCCCTAAAGGGTCCTTATCAGTCGAGCCCCCTAAAGGGTCCTTATCAGTCGAGCCCCTACCGGGCCTTGCCCCCGGAGGGACAAGCGGCTTCGCACCTTAAAAACTGGTATCAATAAGTATCAATTTCCTTCTCTTAAGGTTGGAAGGATAGATACTCCCCTTGCCCCTATCGGCTTATTGGAGTTCCCATCCTTCCCCTTTCTTAAGGCAAGAGGACTAGACTTACCCGGGATAGGCAGCTCTTTCCCCATAGGTATACATGGCTGTCTGTGCCGGCCCAGCCCAGAAAGAAAGAGAGAAAGAGAGGTCCCCCCACCTCTATTCCTCTAGCTACGACGATGTTCCAGCTATTCCTACGATCAGTTCGCTCCTTAAATTCACTCATAAGAAAGAGAGAGATATAGAGAAAGTGTCCCCGATCTTCGTTCCTTCGAACGGCACTCCGAGAGCAGTGACCGACCAACCACCCCACCAACCCGGTCCTTCGCCCTTATCCCGCCGGCAGCAAAGCAAAACGAGAAATGTGGCTTGCGGATCACTAAGAATTCGAGACGAGGCTCTCTATCAGATTCTATCTCCCTATCTTACCCTTCCTTGAGGTCTAGAAAGGACCCTCGACGGTTTCATTCCTCCCCCCACAAGTGATTCTTAGATTTACGATCATCACTTACTTCATCCTAGCGCATCTTATCCCGAGTCCTAACCGAGCCAAGCACAAGCCCTCATGTATGTATGTACCACGGATGTTGAGATTGGCGGAATGAATCTATCTTCACATCTCGTTACTTAATAACCGAAAGAATTGGGATGTTTCTTTGAAAGGCCCTTTAGCTTCTACGACAACACGCTGTCGGTAGGAGTTCATACCCCAGGTAAATGGAGGTTGAGAGGGTGAAAAGGAAGGAATGCTGAAAGCAAGCCCTCGAAAGGAAGATAGGGGAATGATGAACTCATCAGGAATGCCCTGTGTTTGCGTGAAAGGAGTTGTGTGCTTATCTCTCTGGCTTTACGCTATCTCTGTAAGTAAGTAAGGTAAGGCGTAATAGGTCCGCCTTTCCAATACGTTACGCCTTACTAACGGTAAGTGAACTAGATTTCTTAACCTCAAAGAGCATAGCTCAGGTAAGGTCCATCCAACCCTTTTCCAGCAAGCAGGCAGGATGCACTCCCACGTCTGTCTTTCCTGCTTTACATACTGACAGCCGGGATGCATGCTTACTATTCAAAGTTCAGGTCAGGGCATCCTGTTAGCCGATATTTCAGTGCTATCCATTTCATAGTGACTGACACGCACGCATTTTCGTGTCCAGACAGGCAGCTGTCTGAGAGCGAGTTGAGTTCCTCTTCGAAGTATCAGCTCCAGATCCGCCGCCGCTAGATGCAGCTAGCCTACTTTGGTTTTGTTGTTTGAGCTCCTGAATTCTAACCACTACACTATTAGTGCCTTAGCCCACCTGCTAGCAATCAGTACGACACCTAACAGCAGGCTACCTACGGCAAGCCACAACTACTACTCAACGTGTTCACAGATGAACAACTGGTTTTTAGGGAGGTAGGAAGGCGGGCAGGAACAAGAAAGAAACCCAAAACATTGCCTGTGACAATAACGCGCATGCATTATTGGTGGTAGAGCTACTTATACCGAGCCTGAGGGCGCTACTCCGCCTAGCAACAATACAACTGCCTAGCCGGCCGGCCTGCCAGCCGAAAGCATGCTTGATACTATGGCGAGGCGACGGACCGACCGTTCGTCCAATTTCCCCTTTTGGAGCCCATATCCAGATAAGCAAGCGCTTTTCTGATAGGCGTTCTCACCCTCAAATAATTCATAATCGTTCAAGACTGCTGATTTCTTAACCGGAAGGCATAAGCTTGATCGATTCATCCCCCAGTTCCCGCCTAACCTTATTTGTCTCCGGCTAACGTTATTCCTTATCCCGGCGCTATTCCTTCCGATCGGGCGTGTGACTCATTCTTCCTCCCCATCCGGGGCCGGGTTGGGCAGAACAGGAAGCATTTTTCGCTCCGTGCACTGAGCGAGCATTCCTCTTGCTGTGATTAAGGTGCGGCCGGAAGCAGGAAGCATTCCCTCGTCATTCCACGCAGGCAGAGCGGTGTCCATAAACTTCAAATTGATCACTGGGAATTGATTAATTCAGACTTTCACTATTGAATGATTCGGGGAGTAGGGGAATGAAGAGCAATGTCCACTATAGTTTGGAGGAGGAGTTGTAGCTATAGATAGATGCTAAAGAAACTCTTCCCACCTCCCTCATAAAAGAACTAGTTCTAGTGGGGCCTTCCTAGTGCGAAGGATAAGTGGGGTGGGCGGTCACTATAAACCCTTTTCAACAGAATTCTGTTTTTGATTATAATACGATGAAACTAACTAGTTATATCACTATGAGTAACTACGGGTGCCGATGCGGGTGTTCCGACGTCCCCGTGGGGGTATAGTCAGTCCACGGAACGGACCAATCAAACCTTGTCCAATCCCCCGGTTTCACGCATGCATGATAGTGGTACCCACCACGGGTGGAAAGGAAATGAATGAAGTGAAGGTCCCGGAGGGGCTTGCGCTTCCTAGTGCAAGGACCCGACAGGGGGCTCGACTGATAAGGACCCTTTAGGGGGCTCGACTGATAAGGATGCGCAAGCAGGCTCGACTGATAAGGCCGCCATCACCCTTTAGGGGGCTCGACCATAAGCCCCCCCCACCCAATAAGTAAATTGAAGAGGAGTAATATCTCAAATCTAAGTGTGTAGTGTAGGGTAGGGCTACGTGTTTTCATTGGCCTAACGAAGCTACTAGTAATACAAGGTGGTGAGGAGCAACCCAGTAATAGACAAGGTGGTGAGAGAAAAACAAGCAGTAATAGACAGAGCAATAAGGTAAAGACACAGGAGTGGTTTCAATGCGTAATAGCCAAAAAGAGAGCTTCAGTAGCATCAGTGGCAACATACTTAGAAGTTAGATTCCCATCCTATTGTAGCTAAGTTTTGGTAGCCGACACCCGATAGTAATTTATGAAGATTCATTAATGTAGTTGGAAGTAACCTAGTTATTGCCAAGTAGATAGATCCGATCCTACGTTTGGATAGAGGCAAATGGCGTAGCGTCTTAGTGTCGGATCTCGATCGACCGATAGGTCGCCCTGGACCCTATATATTGCTTATTTATGAAAGCGGAGGGGGCCAGCCTTAGGGTGAACCGTCACTGTGGTCATTCGACGCTAATGGTTGTCAGGCGAAGGGATTCGGACCCGTGTTTTCTAATTCACGATTCAGAGTAAAGCGGATCTATATTTTACGGTCGATTGCGGGATGGAGCCCGTGTTTGTTGGTTAGTTGGTGGAACCAACCGAAGAACTGTCTAACGCCCACTACGTTCGTCGGTGAAACCAACGATGATGTATGAGCAACCTCACAAACTTAATATCAATGAAAGAACCATCCCTTACTATCAAACTTATATGTCGCTCAGGGCTGCTTGGAAGAGAGAAGGAAAAGAAAGGCCCTACAGCGCTTCTAGGGGGTGGGGGTTAGGGGGGGTTTACATACAATCGCAACCGAGGAGCAAAGTGGTTTATGATTTCGTCTCAGAGGCATTCAACTCATTTGGTAGATCAAAGTCCATGGCCTCGGGTTCACTCGGATCTTTGGCAACCACCGTTGGAGGTGTAATGTACATGCACTCATTTACGGGGGTGCAACACGGATGAGTTTGGGCTTAATCTTTATACTATATGCCATGTTCGTACGGCGGCGCGATGTTATACGTGAATCCAAGTTGGAAGGACATCATACCGAAGTAGTACAATTAAGACTTCGATATGGTTTTATTCCATACTTTTATTGATTATAATTATCGGTTTATGTGGGCCCATCTTTCTTTAAGCCGAAGACATCCTCAAATGAACCTATAATTGGAGAGGGCTAGCTTAACCTCTAGAAAGTATCGTTGAAAGGCTTTAGAGAGAGCCCTGGAGGGAAGATTAAAGAAGAGAGCTACAATCGAATCTATTCTAACCTGTCCTCCTTATCTTCTATAGCTCTCACTTGAGAGATCCTATTTGATATAATTCATCCTAGCGTGCTATAACCCTAAAGTTAACAACAAGGTTTTTATCCCAGGTTTGAAGAATTCGATGACAGGCCTTCGCTGCAAAAGATCCCGGAATTGGTAGATTCGGAATCGGCGTACAATAACTCATACTGGCTTTCCCTTAGCTTCACTCGTAGTTATGATGACTAGTAAACTACTCTTCACTTGAAACTGTTCCGCAATCTCATTATTGTTTGGGTCCACCCCTTGACGCGTACCCCGTCTGTCAACCGTAACCCTCATATTTTCCTAAAAGACGAACTAGCACATTGGGATCTAGTGTTTGAGAGAGCAGGAAATAGAGAGTCAACCCGGGTAACAGGGGCAAGTCAAGGTATTAGGCTTAGCCTTTCTTCGGATCAATCAATCCACCTAAAAAGGATATTCCTATTGGTTAGGAAGTCGAATAACTAAATAGCTCACCTCTCCTTTCCCCGCGTGGGTCACCCTTTTGGATGCTTTTTTGGAGAGAGAAAAGGAGACGAAGAAGTGGAATAAATAGAGTCAACCGTGGAAGGGTGTAGAGAGGAAGAGAAATCCATAGGATCCACAGGCAAGCCTGTTCTCCGTAACCCGAGACTCTTTCCTTTATTATGATATTACGGTGATATGAGTTTTCCAACTAACTGGACGATGAGTGGTCATCTGTTCCCAGCCCTCATAAAGACCTAGGCTGCTGTTCATCGGAGGTATGGTTGAGAAGGTCTACTGAAAGAACACACACCCGTAAAAATGGACTAGATGGAGAGCTGCTCATAGGGTCGTTCTGTTGAATCTACTAAGGCTTTTCCGGTACGGGTTGATCCTTGTACGGCAGGCTTCGGACTTCACGTTCTGTAAGGCCGGGTTAGATAGGCCCTCCCGTCTCATTCCATTTCCTAAGATCCGTCGATGATTTATGAATCGTGGTTCGGAGTCTCTTAGCGATCTTTCTTCCTTCCACGAGGGCCTGTGACTACCGACCTGTTGTACCCGGAAAAACAGTATTTGACTAGCCTGTGTTAAGCATCGAAAATTCCGTATTCTTACTGAGCTTTTAAAGAGCTGCTTTTTACTCTCTTAAAGAAAGGTGGCTGACAAGTGATCAATAGGCTCTTACAGCAGACGTTGACCGAACCCACGTAGGGCCCCTTTGGGCGCTGCTTTTTCGATTCCAATCTTTCACAAAGACATCCACTTTCTTCTCTATACGCAATTCTTGATATATGAAGCAGGGAAGGCTAAAAGGAAGGCTCAATCCTCGCTGTCCGAACCGGGAGTCAATACTACCTTGCTCCGGTCAGATTTCACAAGCCATTTGTTAAAACAAAGGTGCGAAGCCGCCAGAGAAGAAATAGGAAGGCAAGGTCAACTTTTATTTGCCAGCTGGATGTTAGTTTACTATATGAATTCTTCTTAGGGAAGATGAAAGGAGAGGTTCACTTGGCATCATTCACGGGTCATAATTTTCATGCACGATTAGAAGCAAGCAGTCCAAATCTTCAGCTCATTCATTCTCCAACATATCATTTTGTGCGGCTCATACAAACTCCGTTTACCTACCCGGTCTAGCTTCCATCCCTATCGGTCTCGAGGTCGGAACCTCAACAATCGATTTCTCTCTCCTTCGATTTATGCCAGCGAAGGTTCCAAAAAAGGGATAAGATTCTTAGAGCTGAGGGACCATGATCATAAAGTGAAAAGCACAACCAAATCGAATGAAAAGTACAGCCTATCTCGATTAGCTGATCGAAAGCTAGCGCATCATGTTCTCGAGTCGCCAGGTGTTTATTCTCCCAACTCTGCCCACCAAATTCGATATATCTATCTTGTTACTAGTTGGATCGGAGCCGACACAAGGAATTGGTCGACGAAGCCAACAAGCAAGGGACTAAGCGCTAGTTGAGCTAGGAGTTTCCAGCGCTAAGTCCTTTCCTTCGGGAAGTCATTCCAGGCAATAAAGCCAATCAGGGAGGAAAGCAAGTCAGTCAATCCGGTGAATCGCTTTCAGTCTCTCTTTTGCTTGACTAGGAGCTCTCCTGATAGTTGCTCTTCCGCTTTTCTGGAATCTTTCTTCCGGAAACTCTCCCAGTCGATAGTAGGGTCTGAGGTCGATAGGCATCACTTTCTCGATTTCAGTATTACGAATATCTTAACTTGTTGTCTTCTGGTCTACGACCAGCCTCTACCCCACCTTGGACGCATCACTGGACCAGAAAGAAAGGTGCGGAAAGTACACACAAGCAACTCAATTCCATTCCTTTTCTACTCCGCCCCCACCGAACTACAGCCCTAGACCCTATACAGCAGCCCGGGCTAGAGCCTCAAAGGACTGATCTTCCTTCTTGGCCTTGACTCCACTTGGGCAGATGGGAACTCCATCTTCACCCCAATGCAGCCATCGAACCAGCCCAGCCGCCCGAATGATGAAAAAAGTAGAATTGACGGACGGGCTCTTTCGAAGCTATCGGTACCATGATGTGTACTGGACTGAGCCAAGTTCAAGCCCCCAGAACTGAGAGCAAGAGGAAGACGGAATGCCCTTGCCAATGTCACGGAGAATAGAGCTCTTACGTACCAAATGGTTCAATCTTCTAATACACAGCTCCCGTCAGATGGAACGTCTACCAATTGTGAATGAGCGGATCGGGCTTGCTTGGAATGGTGAACAGGCCCTGACTGGAAGTGCCGAAAGAACCACTACAAGAGGGGAGCCGGCTTTCACACCCATGCTATGACCCTTGCTATGAACTTCTCATGCCAATTCCCCAAGACCTCTTGTACCCTTTTAGAGCTAAAAAGGAGTTGACCAGCCCTTTCGCCCAATCGATTTCCTGCATCATTCTTTTGGGCATTCCTTCTTCTGGCCAAAGAGACTTCTGGAGAAAGGTCCGGCTTAAGACACCTTGATTTGGAAAGCGATCGATGATCAATCCATCTGTCCGCACTTCCTCCTGGTCCTGCTGTATCTCTGCCTAGGACTTTTTTTTCTTTCTTGACCCTGGAGACCTCCCGTAAGTGGCCTCTTACCTCTCTTGCTTCTAAGTGAGCACCCAGGTGAACCGTAGTGCCCGGGGCGTTCCCCTTTCATTTCTAAGTCAATTATGCTTCGGTCTTGCTTTCCTTTCTTCACTTCATTAATCTCTCTTCACGCCCCCGCCTTTGTACAATTAGAATCCTAGCACACGTCTTTTTGAACTATGAGAGCTGTTTGTATACTTGCGTAAGAGGCTTTTTCCGTGATTCCAGTTAGGGACTCGCCTTATTTCATATCTTTTTTTGTACTGCCCCATAAGAAGAATCAGTAGGCTCAAGTAGCCTTTTTGATGCATAAGATATGGAGGGCTTATGCGCCCCAATCATTCTATTTTCGTTTGTGGGGGGAACCCCCTTTGAAAGCTTCTTTCATTGAATTCAAAGATCGATGGCTTCAGCTGCGGCTAAGCGAACTACCTATTCTATATATTCTATAGAAGTGAATATATATATATAAAGCTATTCTTTCACATAGTGGGAGGCTGGCCTTCTCTCTTCCCAATTCTCCCAATGAGACCTCTTTCACTCACTTAGTGGACGACCCAGAGGACTTTAATAAAGCCCCCTTTTGCCTCATCCTGATCTCCCTGAAAAGAGGGTGAAGTAGCGGCTCCCTCCTAAACCTATTACTGGGGTAGAGTCGAAGCTATGGCACCAGAAAGTAAAAGAGATTCCTTCCCGAACCACTCGTGTAGTCTTCTTCCTGCCTCCCAGTTAGGCCCTATCTCGCTTTCCAAGTCTCATTTGGATGAGGCGCCGGCGCTACTAAATGCAACTCTCATTTCAACATTCTTTCTTCTCTCACAAAGGAGTGTCCTATGATTGTGATTGGACAAGGTAGAAATTTGACTGATTTTGATCTCTTCTATGAGGGGAAGTAAAGGACCAGTATGATGCCATGCTAGTAGGAGTAGTGATGTCAGAAAGAAGGGCGATGAGCTTCTTGCGTCTATAGGAAGGTTGATTAAGGAAGGCATTTGAAGAAGGGAAGGGGTATCGAAGAAAAGGTCTCGGAGAACCAAAGCAGGCTGTTAAGGGTAAAGGCGAGATGTCTGGTTTGCAATGGGAAGGCGCAGCTAGCCGAGCAGAAAAAGTTCTGGTTAAGGATTCCATTTAAAGAGTTGCAAGGAAAAAGAGCTTTCTCGGGCAAGCAAGTCTGCTCTGTCAGCGATTAGTTCAGCACGGTTAGGTCAGCTAGTCAGTCTGCTGTCTTATAGGTGTTAGCGAACATAGTGGTAGGTTCTTGTTGTTGAAAGCCCGTCCTTCAGCCCAAGCCCCCCTTTCGTCAAATAGGGAAGCTTCGGGAATTAGGAACGGAACTCCTTATAGGATTAAGTAAGGTCCTAGCTCAACTATTCCTCTTGAATAGGAATTTGCCATTATGGAGGCTGCAGTGGATTGGCCTTAGTTAGTCTTCAATGGCTTATTAGGTCCTTGCATAGCCACCTCTTTCTTTCCCTCTTTTTCTCTAGAGATCTAACTAAAAGGTTCAGCAACAGTCGGAGAAGCATAACTTGTCCTTCCGGGTCATAGGGTATTTGGTCGATCGCCTCACTGCATTTCCACAGAATGGATTTGAAGGATAGATATGATGAAGATCTGTTTAGTGGCCTTTTTTCCCCAGCATCATAAGTTGGTAGATAAGAGAGGTCCCTAGAAGGATAGCTTTCACCAGAACTCCAGGGGGGTGCTTCAAAAACAGTAGCTGCACTTGGATAGAGAGAATTCTCAGCCTTTGACCCCCCAGCATCCCCTACAATCAAGCTCCTATCCATCCGATTCGCGGTCTCTATACGTATCCCTCTTTTCGTGCTATGTTCTAGTTACGTCATGCGCTCTAGTAAGGATCTAATGGTTGCTAGTTTCAAGTCTCGGACTAGAGTCTCTTTAGTATCTAAAACCTGCTTTTCTTTTCTTAGGTTGACTGCCTTTCTTGCTTCCTCCGTCGAGTTGCTTTCTTATTTTCCTTAAAAAATCTATAAAAAAGAAGGGAATGGGAAGGAAGTTCACTTCTTATGCTTTCCTGGCTCTCACTTTCTGGACTCGGCTTTATACTGACCAGCTACTGGCCCCTTTCTTACTCTATTACTGGGCGAGAGGCTAGGCAAGTCCTTTCTTACGGCCGCTTCGATCCTTATTGATTGATTGGATGAATCACCAGTCTTGTCTTATGTTACGAGCACCTGCTTTACTTTATTTTCTATTTCAGCAATGGAACAAGCGGTCATACATACCTATTAAAGAGAAGAGGTGGAACTCTTTGGGCTTCCCTGCCCGCCTATTGAATGAATAATAGGGGCCGGTCTACCTAGCGAACCGGAAATCCGCTTATGAGAACTTCGCGATTGGGCTGAAGCCTTACGATTGATTGGTGGACGGCTAAGCGCCAACTGCTACGATGAAATTTCATTAAGGTAATCAGAGGATGAGGATGCGACTGACTACTACGGAACCAGGCCTTTAGCCGAAGCTTGCTCAAGAGTTGGAGTTTACGGCTATGCCAAAGCAAGTGTGGGAGGAAGTGACTTCGGTGGAGGTCCCTCATAAGAGATTGATTACTACACCCCAAGGGGCGTCGCTGCAGGTAAATAAAAGGTATCGTATCGAAGAACCCTCTCCTACCTATGGTACTGTCCTTTGATTCCGATGCCGCGAAATGAAAGTATAGAGACAAGCCAATAGCCACTAAAAGGTCTCATAAGCCATTTGAATTCCAGAAAAAGGATGCGAAGTGAGTGGACTGAAATATACGTGATGTGGTTACGGGCCTAGCTCAAGCAGTTTTATTACAGCGGCTCCTAAGGCCTTTGCATGATTGGGCGATGGATGTTCTCCGTCGCTTACCGTGTGATGGGACCTTTGACCAGCCAAAACCTTTGATTCGGCTAACGGGTCGGTCCATAGTTTCTAGTTGTGACCTGACTGCAGCTACTGATAGATGGCCTTATCAGCTAATCTCTCAGTTAGTCGAGTCTTGGTTCGGTAGGGGAATCGCGACCGCAGCGATAGATACTTGCCTAGTAAGCAACTCTATCCACATACTGCCTCCTTGGTCTGATAAACCAACTGTAGGTATGCAGTCTGATGTCTCTGTGAATTTGTCCCCCACTAGAGGAGTTTTGGGGGGAGCAAGAAAACGGTTGCGAAGAAGCTATTAGTCACAGATTCCACTCAATCTTTTACACCGATGTATCGTACTCTCTCGACCAGGTCATCATAAGAAAATACTGCGAAATCTTTCCGAAGTGAGAGAAGGAGGGAAGGCGCGCTACAACTAACATAACAGCCAGCTGAAAAACGCTAGCTCTAGCTAGGCTAGCGCGCAATGGCTTTCTCTGATAGGGGCTCGTTTCTTCAAGCTCCGCCCAACCTATACAAGGTGCTGTTCGCTTTCTCTCAGCCACTAGTGGCTTATGTAGTGGTCGGCATTCCTACGTGCTCCTCCTTGCCCCCCTACTTAAGAATCCAAGGGTGCCCTTTGGATGTTGTCGTGACGCTTTGGTTACGAAGGTTGCCGGGGTCTAGGTTTATGGATGGATTCAGTCAGCGAAAGTCCCTCAAACTCAATCAATATCAACAACATGTCGTGACCGGTTAGGCTTGGTTGATTTTGTCAGAAAAGAAAGTAGGTTTCGGGGGTTCATTGATTAGTACACCTCCGGTGCTGGTAAGGTCGGGACCATGGTCGTCCGTCTCCGGGTTGCCGGCCGATAAGATCTCTGAGATTGACCAGCCAGCTGGGTTGGTTTGGCTATTCCTTTCTATTGAAAAGGAGTCAGCTGTCTGCGCGAGTCACCTTCTTCTAGGCTCCGCTGGACGACACGGCATTCTCGTTCAAATATAGGCCGGCCGTACTTGTGATGGTTCCCAAGGATCCAATAGGACCACTTAGGTCTACGTTGCCACGATATTGTTCTATGGAAGCGGGCGGGCTGTTAGAAGTTCGGCCCGGTTTTTTTGGTGTCGTAGGGGAGGGATTGACCTTTTTAACGCATATTCAGTCATACCGGCATGGCCCCACTGATTTGTTTTCGATCAGAGCATCAAGCAGCGCAACCCGGTTCTACTTGACTAAGCCCCGTGCTCGTCCAAGGAGGGAGTTTGCTTTACCCAACTCCCTTTTTGATAACAAGGCAGAAAGCCCCGACCCGACATTCATTAGTTTCGAATGAAGAATGAAGAGTGCCCTGCCCCAGCAAGCACCTACTCCTATCAAAATGAAAAGCGTGACTTTACTAAACAAGCAAGAAAAGCCCTTTACTAAGAAAATAGATAGGGCTTTTCTCGCTTGTTGCTTTCTTCGCATACTTTCGCGCATTAATAGAATAATTAATAGAATACATATATAAAAAGGCTTTCCTTGAGTTTTCAATAAGGCTCGCGCTAGGCGCTCACGTTTTTTGGTTTCCCTAAAATCGAATATTTTTAAGTTGGTAAAGACCCACCCCTTGTTTCAGTCAGAATGAGTCCCCGGGACCCCGGGACATTGGCTTCCGCCAACAGTGGACTATTAAGGATCGCATCCCGCGCATATTCTACATTATAGCCTGCAACTAATTCAGCTTCCGCTTCTGGGAGATCAAACGGAGCTCGATTAGTTTCTGCTAGACAAGAAATGAAGAACATAACCAATACAGGGAACAAGGGAATACCGGACCATATCTGCTTTTGCGCCATGACAATCTCACTCGAATTACGGGGACCTACACATATTAGTACAGTATACCGGGGTCCCCGGCCAGAACCACACGTGCAAGTTTCCCTGCATGTGGCTCGTCCGTGCTTTCCGAGGCGCTGCCTGTGACTCAGTATGGGAGAAGGGGGCGAAACTGCACACTTTCGCGTTCAGAGCATTGTCCGAGTGAATAGGCAGCGCCTACCAAGCAAAGCTTTCTTGAAGAGGCTGGGCTGGTTCCTTTTCGGCGCCTGCCTTTTATTTAGATGTTGGGGCACGGCAAGTCCCAGGAAAGTATAGGTTGGCTTCCAGCTCCATCTTGGCCGGCATCCTGCTCTCGAGGGGGTGGAGTCCTGGGGCGAACTACTCATTGCTGTGTTGCCCCAATCCAAGGAAGGGCATTTGGTGAGGAGTATAGTTTTGAGGGAGGGAAAGCGTGGTTGACAAGCCACTTCGAGGAGGCTCATTGACTTCAAGAAACGGGATACCGAGCCGAGGGAAGACTTTGTTGGGGCCTACGGGCACGGATTTCGTCAATCCTTTAAAAGAGGCCCTTGGGTTATCTACCCATCTATTAAATGGGAGATTCTGGACGCCAAAGCAAAAGAACTTGTGGAGTTGAAATCAAACTAAAGGGATCCCGCTTAGTGACGTGGACAAACTGACCCCTTTGGGGAGGAAGGTTAACCCAATCTTGAACCCCGGGGGGAATTCCTTCCATACAGGATTGGGGAAAGACCAGACTTCTAGCCCATTACTTGGCAATGGATCCAAGGGGAAGCCAACTCACTTATCGATCCCAGAGTGCGGTTAATCTGCTTATTCCAGTGAACAAAGAAAGCAACTCCATGGGGTTAAACCCCTAAATCAAAGGAGGGCGGACTTGGTTCGCTACAGGACAAGGGCTAAACTGGGATCATTACATCCCAAAGGCGGGAATAGAGGACTATTATCCGACAATCCCTACTAAGGGGAGGTAAGCCCTACTCAGGTCGGAGACAAGCTTGATTCAGCGGGAAAAGAAAAAAAAAATACAACAAGAGAGTATATGCTAATTCCCCTAACACACGCGGAGAAGAGAGCGGAAATGCAAAAGCCAAAAATAAGAGATAATAGACTAGCGGTCTTTGATTGCAGATCCATTTGGATAGTAAAAGAAGCGCATGAGGAAGAAGGGAATCAAGCCTGATAGCGCCAGCCGTTAACTCCTGTTTACGTTTACCTTCCTTTTAGCCTGCCTGGAACTCCTGAATTCACTCTTTAACTAGAGGAAGCGCCTAAAAGAAAGCCTTTTTTCGAAACTTAGGCCGTCTACACCTATATCAGACAGCTTTAACAGGCCTTTTGACAAAAGAGAAATTGCCTTCTAGCCTCTTCTCTCTCTCATAACAGAAGAGAGCTACTACAGGGGAGGGGGAACTCTTTCTAGAGGAAGGGATTCGTGTACTGATTTGCCTGAGCTTCCTTCTAATGCTCGAACTGCACTCTGCTAGCTCCTATGCTTCCACTTTCAGACAGTTCCTAGAAAAGAAGTACTAGACTGATAACAGGGAAGAGATTCACATAGATACTATTGCTATCCGGGAATAGATTTCTATGTTAGCTAGCGGGGGCGGGCTTTCCTATGGTAGTCCCGCTGTGGCCTCTGACCGTCCGTCCCGTCTCATCTTGATTTGGCTATACTTGTATGTAGCCAGCCTTGTTAGCTTCACATGAGAGCCTTTTTCTAAAGGCTAAAAAGGCACTCATCAGTCAGCTCGGCCCCTTTACTATTCAGCTTTGCCGCCTATTAAGAGAATAGGTCCCGTTCAAGCGGCCCGCCCTTATTCATCTATACTAGCTGCCACGCACGACCCAATAGGAACGATTTCCGCGCCCCTCTCTAGATAAGAAGCAGAACGCGCCATCACCTACAGCCCTTTCCTCTGCCGGGGACTTCCACGATATGAAAACGGGCGGCATCGTCGTATGCTCGACATTTGTTGCCCTGGTTTATATCCCGGAGTAGTCCTATAGCCGATCTGTCACCCAACCTACTTAAACAACCTAAAGGCTTGGCCCCGTCCCGTTTGGAGAATGAGTCTTATGGCATGGCTTAGTCAGTTATTCTCGCAGTTCAGATAAGATTCGGACCGCCACTTTTCTGAAAGCATGGTTCTTGCCTTCCTCTCTCCTCCCTCCTTGGAGCTCGTCCATTCGTTGGGTGATCCCTTGCTCTCACGTTCGAGTGTTTGCTCGTCGTTTAGGCCGGTGAGTGAGATTTCCGCTCATTGCAGTCACCTCCGGGGTTCTTCGCACCTGGATAGTACCAGGACCCTTGTGCCCCGGCCCTTGATCAGATAAAGCTGCCCGCCCGAAGCCAGCCCTATGACCCACAACTCAAAATGAGCCTTGCGACGAGACGCGGACATTCCCCATGCTGCGGTTCCCTCCGGTCCGTTCCCGGGTTGGGTTAGGGGAACATCCGAGCGATTGCCTTCGCGGATCCAAACGCGCTCACAAGGCGCACAATAATAATAAGACCAATAGAGACTTCATAAGAGACCATTTGAGCTGCAGATCGTAATGCTCCTAGAAAGGCATATTTCGAATATAGAGGAGTGAAAGTTCCCAAAATCAACGAGTTGATCATACCCTTCTTTGAACCGTACGAGCACGTCCTCTGTCACCCCCCCACCGCGCTTACGGCTCTATACCCCAACCCAACTTGCTCTGGCCCCCGGTCTTCCCTTTCTATTTCTCGGCAACATACTCCCACATTAGGGAGTACAATCGATCCCTCTCCCCTTTACTTGTGAATGAAAAGGGAAGATGCTCGCCATTATTGTAGTGCTCCAGTTGAAGTGACTCCACTCTCCCGAGCAGAGCTTTACAAAATCCAACCGAAGCCCTATCCAGCGCTAACGGTTCGATGTACTTGTAAAAGGTGCTGTCGGGAAGGGTGCGCTTCTTCCCAATATTAAACAGAACCCGCAATTCCCCTTCTACATGGGTACGAAGGGGTTCAGGCGCCGCCTGATTGGCTGGGGAGATCGAGAGCCACTTCCCACTCGAGTTTGGGAAATGCGGTAGACGGGCCCGATTCCGCCCCAGCAGGGAGCATCATATTACCGAGAGAGGGCGCGGCTCCGGTACTGAGGAGGACCCTAACAGCAAAAAGAATCGCCAAGGTCAGACCCCCGGAGCAGCCCATTTTTATAAATAAATAAGAGAGGGCGCGCCCCCCAAGGATGAACCCCCCTTTCGAAAGGACCAAACTGAAATAGGCAAGAAAGCCTATTTTCAGACAAAGAAGATAAAAAAACAAAACTATAGTGGCTAGGAATAGAAAAGGAAGGTCCCTTCCTTTCCAAATTTCTCCTCGATGAGGATATAACGGTCGAAGGATATTCATGATATTAGGTTGGATTTATGTTCATTCGCTCTGCTCGCGGAGCAGCATACCTAAAAAAAGAAAAGATCGGATTGGAATCGATGAATGTGTCCGGACCAAGCAACAAATAAGCGCTAGCAGATAAGATTGGACCTATAGACTAGGCACCAAAGGAAGAAGCAGGCAAGACACTCTTGTTGGACAATATAGGGTCTCAAAAGCCCATTTAGAGCATTTGAATTGGAACCTTCTCGTACAAAGACCCTTAACTCGCAAGACCAGAGGAAGAAAAAGACTTAGACTTAACCCGGGGAAGAAAGACTGGCGACAAAGACCCGAGACTCGCTACCTTCGATTAACCCGTCGCTACTTCCGACTGCCCCCCTTCTCGACGCCGACTCCCGATTCTAGCCTCAGGAGAAGTGGGGGAAGGAGAGGATCTCACGACATCTATTACGGCATTTACCAAACCAATTGCATTAAGTCATTCGAACCTACTTTCGGAAAATCATCAGCAATGGATGAGCCGGCAGCATGCAAGCTCAAGCTCAAGGGGAAAAAGCGGGGTTTCAAACCTCATACCAAGAGAAAGATTCCAAACAAGTACAAAGAAGACAGCGAAAGAAGTGGATTTCGAACCAGCATACGCAAAGCAAAGAGCGGAAAGGTGCTTTGTACCTCACTTCGCTAAGCAGCGAGAATTGTACTGAAGCTCTCTTTCCAACGCCCGCCGATCGTACTACTTCATTCTTAGTGTGCTGACCAGATACCCCACCAATAATGAGCTAAGAGCCATAGCAAGAGATATAGCGTTGGCTTCCGGCTTAGTGAGCTCATAAACTGGCGAATCAATTCATTTGAAAGAGAAAGTCGGGTCTAGCTGATTCCCGAGTTGACCAATGATAGATGATAGATAGGTAGGAATGGCAGGACCTAAACGAGCTAGGCTTCGTTAGCCAGTTCTCCTTTTATAAGCTATTCTTAATGTCGCTCGGGCTCCCCTCGATCCGGTGATAGAGGGGGATCCCATCGCTCTTGGAACAGATGATATAAGATCTTACTAAAAGAAGTATTCAAATGAAATATACAGGTATACTCTATACCAGTATACAGCAATAACAATGTAAGCCAATTAGCAAAGATCAAGCGAACTCACTCAACCATACTACACCAAAGACTTAACATACCTATAAAAGACCAAGCAAGAAGAATGTTCGCCTACCCGGACTTGCCGTCATGTTCACTGCTACTGACATATGATACATCGCTAGCCATCCGTTTTCTCTCATTCAAGCCTGGCAAACAACTCTTTTGTCTTAAAAAAAGTGGGCTACGAAACGATATCTACAGTAAGACACGAGCGGCGATCCCTATCCTTCGCTTTATCGGGCGCGTGAGAGAACGAACGAGAGCATTAAGCCAATAAGCCGGTCCATCCCAAGGGCCAGCAGTCTCCGTGACGGAAAAAGCGGCATCGTTGACTCCAGAGAAGTAAGCGAAGGACCGTCGGTAAGCAGCTCCGGTATCGGCAGCATTCGCGGTCTCGGTAGTATTCGCAGTATTAGTCTCAGTAGCATTTCTTATGGCAGCGGCAGAAGCACTGACTCTATAAGTGAGCATCTCGGGTGTGAAGGCACGGCATCGGCAGCGGTAGTATGATTCTATCCGTTCGAGTCTAGGTCTACCGGTGGGTCGTCCTCTGAGTAACTCTCGCAAACAAAGAAAAAAAGAGATGGAATTCATTCAAGCCAGCAAAGGACTAAGGTAGGAGACGAGAAAGGGAAAGAGAAGGGGCCGTCGTTGGTGCGTAACAGAGCTTTCCTATCGACGATCTTTCTCGGTGCATAAGCGAGGCTTAGCGGTCGAAGTACCGCATAAGCAAGAAAGCCAATAGACCTTGAATAGCCAGCCTGTACGAAAGGACTTTTGAAGAGGATTTCACTATTGTTTAAAATCCATATATAAATCTTGTACGCAAGTTGGCACAGCGCTTTCGCTTTAAATCAATCTCGCTCATCTGGTCTGCCCGGTCAAATCAGCTCTCCTGCCTGTGTATCCCATGCCCGGTGCCGTTGATCCGTCTGATGGGAGAGATCCACCAATTCCTTTATTTCAATATGTTGTATCCTCTCCAGAGGTGGAGTTCCCTTTATTCAATAGATCATTTCCTGCCCGGAGTGAAGGTCATCTGTCTGGTCTATATGGGATTTCGTTTATATGGTTACATTGAATTAGCCAAAACAGGAGTGTATAGCCTTTATTTGATTGATGGGTCGGGGTACTACGCTTCTTGACACATGTCATGCTGGATTTGAAGGAATAGAAATTCAAGTTGAATTCCACTATTCTAGAGAAGAAGAATATCACATATGAAATAACAAATATACGAAGATAGTAAATATGCCAGAAAGTCAACCATGAGCAGGTGCAGGAGGGAAGGCGCGCTACAACTAACATAACAGCCAGCTGAAAAACGCTAGCTCTAGCTAGGCTAGCGCGCAATGGCTTTCTCTGATAGGGGCTCGTTTCTTCAAGC
>Ga0115848_100136_pt1 | contig 22359 bp, 29 predicted proteins | sample InSIn3gowninarea_FD_83862 | JGI IMG/M metagenome (GOLD analysis project Ga0115848, IMG submission 83862) | reverse complement strand
CTCTCGTCAAGCTCGACAACCAACTCTTTCGATCTTCCACGACAACCACCTCTTGCATCACAACACCACCAACGTTCACTTGAACACCTTCTCCGCCACCACTTTTGGATCTTGTAGCGCGGGTATCAACGTGAAATGACATGGTAACAATGTCGCCGTGATGGCAACCAGTGCGAAGGGCAATTTCACTGAGTGATGGTCTGGCTGGAGGGACTTCAGCACCGCGGGAACGCTTGCGGCCGAGTAATCATATATAATCCTGCTGGAAGAACTCGGAGTCCCTAAAATCATGCGCCAACTTAAGTCCTGCAACAACTCTAGTTCATTCCCACCTTCCATCTCGCGTCTGATGCTACAAAACGTGACTATCGATCGGGAGGGTTTCTTGGCCTGAGAAGCCGACCAACGGACAGCCAGGCAAGGAGTTGAGACGGACTGGCTGCATAGTTCAAGTAGAAGGATGAATGGAGCTGGGCATGCGCATTTGCTCTACACATAAGCTTGCACCTGGTCGGCAACAACAGCACGTCTGATGCCTACGCTTGAGCAGAACAGGCAGCTCTCGCTGCTCGATCGCCGTGAAGCTCGTCATACTCCGCACTATCCTCTTCAATCTTGCACCAAACGAAAAACCTATTTGCGGATACATTAGCAAAGAGCTCGACAAGTCCCGAGTTTGCCCGCCACCAAACTAACACGCCCACGAGACCATCACTCTTAATTGTTCAAGCACGTCAGAAAACCAAGTTCTAAGCACCGACGGGTACATCTCACATGCGCCGCATATGGCGATACTGGCGCGCATGCTTTCCGTTCGGAGGAGACGATCCATGCCTTATACGGCTCTTCCTATAGATTTTTGTGTAGGTTTTTTGGATATCATCATTGTGCTGAGCGTGAAGGCTGGTGGGACTTGCGCCGCGTGGTCGTCCTTGGTTTGGGGGCTGTGATGGGGTGAAAGAAGGGATCTGACATACTGAGCTTGACGGGCAGGAGGCCTGCACTGTAATGTAATTGGGATGTGTTAGTAAGAGGTACTTGTCAACCTTGTGGTGTTTCCGGATTGAAAGCATGACTGCAATAGTCGTAACCATCACTTCAGCCTTTCCCATGGAAGAGCTTGATAGCTCGCTCGACAACCTCCCTATCAGTCTGAAAAGTGAGCATCTCAAGCGCTTGCTTAAACTCGAAGAACTGAACACGAAACTGTGCTTCAGGCATTCCAAACGTTTTTATTATATCCACCTCCGCAACATACCACCAGATAAGCTTCATCTGCCCGTCTCCAATCTCTCTGAGCGTGATCATGAATGGCTCAGTACTATTTCCCTCTATTCGGACTATATCCGGGCTTCCACCTTCCGGCTCAATTTGAGGAGGCGCGCGAGTCTTCAAACAGATGGGTAAGAGACGACATGGCACTCCGGTCTCCTCAGTAGCTTCGCGGACAGCGGCTTCAGCACGAGACTCCCCATGGTTACGGCGGCCTTTTGGTAAGTACCATTCGTTGTGTTTCTTCGAATAGATTAAGCAGATACGGGTATGCTCGTTCGCTAGGTCGAAGATGACCGCGCCGGCACTCTCGACGAAGTGCTCGCTGTCGTATTGCTTCGTGGGAAAGTTCGAAGTCGCCATGATAGCTTGCACCTGAGTTCTGTAGAGAACAAGAACCTACATAGACATAGACATGGAGGTAGAGAGAAAAGCTACTGGGATGAATCCTCTGTTGTCACGCAGGCAAAAATTATTGGAGGTTCCGCCAAAGACCCTGATCTGCAATTTTGCCAGGGCTTAGCGCGACAAAAAGTTTGAGTCAATATATACCGTGCCAACTGGTGCTTCCCCATCGAATCAGCCCGGTTAGCTCAATGTACGCACCTTTCCATCTGAGTTTCATCAATATCCTCTAACACCTCACAGCGGTAGAGCGTGAGACTCTTACTTGGCTCCTGCCTCGTCTGAATATCTCAAGGTTGCGGGTTCGACCCCCGCATTGGGCTTTCCTTGTATACAATACAGCGAAACATGCCTACCTTCAATGGTAGAACAACCCAACTTCGCAACCTTTCTTTTGCATTTTTCTTGACCTGGTGTGGAAGGCACAACTGAACGGTCGCGCCTTCTTCCTTGTCCGGTCGCACCCTCCTTTTCCTGTGGTTGTGCCTTCCTACGATTTCAAGAGCACTCTCTTTTTGGCGGCTCTCGTTCCATCATTTTGAACTCGTAGAGTGTAATACTAGGCTGCCCCCGCTTGTTGTTCCACTTACGTAGTGATGTACACGAGTATCATTGCGCTGAATCTCAAGAGCCAGTGGCGAACATGATCCTCATTCCCATGCCCCTATCGGTAAGGAGACGTGATGTTCTCCTATCTTCACACTGTCTTACCCTCGTTTCTGCGAGGCTACTTGGATTACCACTGCAGCAGTTCTCTTATCCATGCCGCTGAAGTGGCGACTTGGAATAAGATGAACCTCCTAGAGAGGTTGCAGCTTCGAAACATGCCTACCTCCAATATCAGGTTTCCCTGTCCGCGACCTTTCCCTTTTGCTTTTTCGGCTTAGGATCAAGCACGACTGCGCGAATAGTGTGGTTGTCTCTTTCCGATTGGTATTATTTGTACTGCTCATTGTTTATGCCGCTCATTGTTTGTGCTGAGTGTGTGAGAAATAGAAAAGGCAGAACAGGTCAAGGGGGTTGGAGAGAGGGGATAGGGATGTTTGTGGTAGAAAAAGGACAGGGAGATATTCGTCACACTCGAAGTCGGCAGACTCACTACACTCGTCATGGTAGCGATGGGTTAGATGGGTCAGTGTCAGGATGGGAGGGGCGTGGCATGGCTCATATACTGTTGAAAGAATGAAGCTGTCTTTGAGTCACATCAGTACTTTGAGGGCAGGCCAAGAGAAGGCACCTGCATAGATACATTCGCTACGGCTCTGATTGGTTGAGTCTCGATGCCGCCTTGGTGTGTGTCTATCTCTTGCTCCCCTTCTCTCTATATCTTTGTACCGAGTTATGGTTGCTCATCCTGCTTATACAGTCCTCCTATCCGTCATCACGCGCACGATGCTACCGGGACCTGCTAGTTCGACGACCTGTAACAACCAACTTATTAGCACTGTTTTGTCCAATATTGGAAATCGTGGGAAGTATCGTGTTGCCCAAAAGCAGAATGGTCAATTCCATACCTTCTCATGCCAGCTCAGCAGCACACTCATCTGCTGACCACCGCCCTCACCACCGCCTCGTGACTGTATGTGCGAAAAGCCACCCGTAGCCTGTGGTGTCATGTTCTTGCTCGAAGCGGCTGTGGCGCTGCCGGAGGGGTTCATGCCTTTGTACCTGTTTGCAGACGTATTAGCACACTCGAAAAACAAGCAATCACAGTCCAACCACAGCGCGCCTCGGTCCCAGCCAACACCACCAGCAAAGGATACAAGCACCACACTTACAAATACTTCATCAACACATCCAACAACTCCACGCCCCCCTCACTTTCATAAATCCTCGTCAACAACGGCGTCATCTCAGCCTGCCGTATACTCTGCAGAATCTCCACCACAGCGCCCGCATACTCCCCCTTCGCCCTCGCGTCACCTCCATACACCAAGCTTGCACCCTCCAGCGCCGTCCGGAGTGCGCCTTCGCTGTCCCCGCCGCGTAGTAGCTGTCTGACCGCTGCGGTTCGTTGCTGTACCTCTGCTGCACTGACGGGCTGGACGCTGGGGGTGAGAGAGGCGAGGTCGAAGTTGGCGGAGGACTCGGGGTCGAGGGCGTCGATGTTGATGGTGCGGAAGTTTATGGAGGTGAAGGCGGCGGTGGAGGAGGTCATTGTTGTTGTGTATTGGGCTTGTGCTTGGGGGAGGGTTGGGTTGGTGGTAAGTGGGGTGTCGTGGTTGTGACTGTGAAGGGCGTGGGTTGGCGCGGATTTGTGGTCTCAGCGTGAGTCTTGGGCTTGAGCTTGGGGTGTAAGGCGGATCTGAGAGATGTGGTTACAGCTAGCACTTGAAGACGATGTAGGAGTTGCAATCGTGGAGGGAAGACAACAGTCGTGACGAGGCCCGCGGTCGCATTGGAGGTTGAAGTGGGGAAGTCAAGTCATCGGGCCGAGCACATCAAGAGCATTTCGAATAGGCATCACCAAGAACACCATAGGAGCACACTGCACGTTAAGGATTCATAGATGAAGAAGCGTCTGATTCGAATAGTAACCTGCACAAAGAAGGTGTGAGGCCGCCAAAAGTACGAACAGGAGTGTGATGATACAAAACAAATCCGCCTCCAACTGCGGCCTTCCAAGAAGTCATCCATCCTTCAAAATACTTCGGCTTCACTTTCCTCCTTTTTTCCGAAGCGTGAAACACCAAGACATCTCGACCATTTCCCACAGCAGGCAGCGCATGCGTATCTGCACATCTTCTGGTCGTCTCTTCCTCATCTAGGTCTTTTGGTTCCAAAACTCCTGAACATGTATGCTGCCAAATCATCATCGTCGTCTCTTTCTTGCATGTCTGACAACGCCGGTGCAGTACAGCTTTGGGTATCTCAATCGTCAATGTCCAATGTCATAACGCCGGTGTTGTATGCAGAGCGAGCGTGCGGGTGTGTGTTGTGTGAATGAGTGTGGTGGTGGTGTTGAATGTGAAATGTGAAAGAAGGTTTTTGTCGTCAATTTTATCGTGGTTGGTGGTGGTTGATAATACAAGATCCAAAAGTGGTGGCGGAGAAGGTGTTCAAGTGAACGTTGGTGGTGTTGTGATGCAAGAGGTGGTTGTCGTGGAAGATCGAAAGAGTTGGTTGTCGAGCTTGACGAGAGGACCTGCTGAAAGCTGTTTGGGTAGTGTCAGCTTGAGCGCGCCACAACACGAGCAACACTGCAGACTCACCTGGAGGTCATCTTGAGATCGTTCCTGACACTCCTCCGAGCAGATTACTTCTTCTTTGGAGGAGCCTTGGGCTTGGTGGGCTTAGGAGGAGGACCCATGCTGCCAGGCGCAGGCTTGGGAGGGCGAGGAGGGCCAAAGACGGGCTTTGGGCGAGGCGCGAGGCCGGTGACGTCGTAACCGCTGCGACCCATGTTGCTGATGTGAGTGTTGGAGTTTTCGAGATCTGGTTCCTGAAGAAAGTGTCTGATTAGTTTTGGTGGTCTTGCCAGAGCAAAGTAGCTAGAGCGAAAGGACGTCTTTATAGCAGCAAGACGGCGCGTGAAGTGTGAAGGTGGAGGATGAGTGTGGGTAAGTCGTACCAAAAAGGTTGGCGTGAAAGATGAGTGCGACGCAAAAAGTCGACGCGAAGGCGGAAGAGAGCCGGAGGCAGCAATGCTAGCCTACAGGGTAAGGTCGAGCAGAGGACGTTTCAGCGCAGGCAGAGATCCTGAAACAGGTATGCGGCAGTTGCAGGCAGGCTGCAAGTGGGGCGTTGGAGGCGTTGGGGGATCTCTGTGGTCAGCACAACAAGCTTTAGCGACGACTGTTGATAGTGAGAGCAGATGGATGAAAAAGACAGGAATGCAGATGCAGGAGCGCAACTGGAGCGGGAGAGCAGGGAGAGTTATATCATGGCGCGGTGCCAGCGCACGCAGGGAATGTGTCAAGGGCGCCCTCGGAGCAAGTGACAAGATCGAGCCATCTAGCCGTGATAGTTGGCGATCAGTTTCAAGTGGTGCAAACGCCCGAGACGAGACAAGACGGTTCGGAGCTAAGTGGTGTGTTTGACGGGAGCATTTAAAATTCCAAGAATCACCTCCAAACCATCGACGCCTCACCGCCATTCGAGCGAAAGGCTGTTTGTGATGCGTCGATTTGCTTACACGCTAAGGAGAGATACAGGGGGGGTGGGGGGTTCAGGCCGGCGACGAAGATCAAACGTCTGAGGTGAAGTATCAGTATCAGTAACCAGGTATCGACTAGCCGCCGGCTCACGATGCCCTTGCAAGCCATCTTTGTGATGAAGCAAGGAAGAACAGGACATCGTAGCGGGACAAACGGTAGATGAAGGAACAAGATCGAAAATCAAGATGATGCATTTCTGTTGGTTCGCGGTTGGCAAGGAGAAAAAGTCGACCGTTGCCGATGCGGGGATTGCCCCTGAAGGAGAAGGAGCTGTGTCCTGCAACAAACGGAGGATAGGAGGATACCTGACTGACACTATCTCACTTTCTTGCCTCTCACCGATGCTGTCACTCAGCGTGACTTGTGCCTCTCTTTGCCATCCGCGTATGTCATCTTCGACTACACCAACGCGATAGCTTTGCTCTTCTAATCTCAATCTAGCAATTGACTTTTCTAGCACGCTCGCCTGAAACGGGCCAAGCGACGCTAGAAGCAAACGAAGACACGCTTCGCTACGCCGTTCTACTTTCAGGTACCAACAGTATAGGCCCCACCGGCACTGTACCTGTACCTGTATGATGACATCCGTTTGCGAGATATTATTGTTTCGCATCTCCGCGCCTTCTTTTCTCTTCCACTCACTGGACACTAGAGACTAGAGACTAGACACAGTACACTAGACACTAGACCAGCTTCCTATTGCGGCCTGTTCCGCTTGCTGACCCCTCCTGATGGGCCTGATGGGTGCTGTGAGACGTCACACAAATCCTCAAGCGCCGGCAAGCTGCTTGCATAACAGAGACAAAATCAATATCGGTCACCGAGCTGAGATGCGCGCTACTGTCCGCAATATTGGCACTTGTCTGAGCACAGCCAATGCAGCGGCCTCGTCTCCTCAAAGCGACCCGATTCACTCTAGCTATTCAAACGACAATCCATCAATGATTTACATTTACACTACCGTTACTATCAACCGTCCTCTAGCCTACCGTCGATCTGCCATCGCCTGCATCGCTTGGCGTGACACGCTGCGGGTGATGCACGCGAGGCTGAACCCAGGTCTACCACACTACCTTTCGATGAGCTAAGCGCCTGGAAGACACTGGAAGACGGCTCATGCCTGACGGCTGATGCCTGGCTGACGGCTCATGGCAAGCATATCAAGCGAGATATGCTTAATCCGGCGGTGAGCACGAGGTGGATGAGGCTGATGACAAGGATGTGTCCGGTAAGCACTTCGAAACGTATATGGTGCCATGAATGTGACGCACGCATTATTGACGCAAACGCTGCTAAGCGAGCTGAATTGACTTTTTTTGTGATGGGCTTGGTCTTGCGCAGTGGCCTTCAATTTCGTCTTGTCTCGGATACCATCAGCTTGGTTGGTAGTCTCCAGCACGACACCCGTGCGTTTGTGTCTCAGCTGGTCACGCTTACTACTGCCTGGTTCGGCAACAACCTAAGCCGCAGATTATCTCTCGTCAGTCGTCACGCTCAACCTTCATTCCATCATATCTTAGTTTCACCAACAAGCTTCACCTCTGGTGCCGCTCCTCTCCTCCTCGCACTCGTCGCGCTCCTGCTCCATTCTTCCAACCCTCCTTTTACTCGACACGCCCGTGCACCAGTCTCCAAACCCTCTCATCACTCTCCCCTCCTCCTCCTCCTCCTCCTCCTCCTCCTCTTCCTCCTCCTTTTTCTCCTCCTCCTCCTCCTCCTCCTTCTCCTCCTTCCCATTCGACACTCGGCATGTCTTCTTCCTCAACTTCCTCTCACACATCGGGCATCACGACCCCACATGTCGCCGGTGTACCAGCCACCCCTTCGGGTCGCGACTCGCGGTCTCCAACTCTCTACTTGTACGGAAGCAAGTCATCGACGTCAGGCGGTTGTACATGTGGCATGTGCGAAGCGCTCACCAAGCACAAGAAGGTACGCATCTAGAAGAAGAGTGGCAAGCGAAGCCAAAGCTCGATACTGATGGTTTTCAGGCACAGGAATGGGCATCAAGTAAAGGAGCTTCGAGTGGGAAGGTGATGCCACGGGGGTAGGACGTCGTCGGCTGAAGGTTGTGGCTGTGTTGAAGAGTCAAGGGAGGAGAGCGTGAAGGAGTGCCCCGCTAGCCCACCCACGGCCGTGGTTGTGCATTCGTCGTCAACGTGTACAATGTGTACATCTGGAATCGAGCAATTGCCTGTGTTCGCAGCGTTGTCTTTGGTCGAGTGCTTGCGCACTTCTGCTGCGCTCACACTGTGTTTCCTCTGCTCTCTCCCCCACCTCCTCTTACCTACCTCCTACCAAACAATCTGGCCCCGACCTTCACCACCTTCAGGACATCTCTGAACGTAAGACTGATCCTCGTACTCCTCACATTCACACGTCCGGCCTCCTCAAACCGATCTCTATGCCCCAGCATCTCCCAATTCACCACCTCCTGCACATTCTCGTCGCGCTCCACGCCGTCAATCCCGTGTAGTAGCTCTTTATAAGCAGCTCCCCGAGTGACCAGGAGACTGCGGGGTTCTTGTAGGATACGCCATTTGCGAGGCGTCGTCGTCGTCGCCGTGGCTTTATCCGTGGTCCTTGACAAGCGCTCTCGTGTGCCTGCATCCTCATCGCCATCTGCTCCACCTCCTCCAGCGTCATCCACAGCGCCCGCCTCCCCAGTATCATTCGCTTTCTCACACACATCCAGACAGACCGCCCCACCCAAACTCACCGTAGCCACAACATCCGCATACGCGCCTCCATCTTCATGCGGCATAATGCCCCGTCCAGGTTCATACTCATTAACGAGGCAATGATTCGGCTTTCCATGCTTTGTGTCCCCAAACACGCCCAGCTTCTCCATCCTCGGCACCACCGACTCTGTTAGCCACGACGGCATGTCTTTGTCGGCGAGGAGGACATTGTTATTGCTTAACGGCGCGGGGTAGACCTGGAGGCGGCGGTGCGAAGTCGGGAGGGTTATGTAGCGGGAGGAGGTTATCTGGTGAGGGGAAGGGTGGTGTTAGTGCTGGATTCTCTGCTGAATTCTCCATGATGTTCAAAGATGCTCAAAGGGAGCCGCTCTCGTGGTGCGGTGGTTTGGGATGGGAGCAGGAGACCTCACTGTCCTCATCCTCAGACTTGCCTCACTTTTGCAATGAGTGCCTCCTCCTCGGCACGCGTGACGAAGTTGGGGATGTAGTAGAAGCTAGGCGGGAGGCCTGGGATGCGGTGGTCTTCGAGGTTCATCGTCACGGTATCGAGACTCATTGGGGACTGTTGTGCTGGTGTTGGTGTTGTATTGTCGTGCTGGTGCGATGGTCTGGTGTCGTACTGAGATGGTATTGTGGTGTCTGCCATGTTGTTCTGGCTTCACCTTTCTGTCTTCGATGGTGGATGGCAAGCTTGGATTCGCATGTGAGGTGCTGAGAGGAGAGCGTGCTGTAAACACTCGCGACGATCATCGTAATGCACGATGATGTCAGGTCTTGAGTGAAGTCGTCGCGGAGGGATGTGCGTGCTAGGACATTTACATTTACCAACCAGCTTACTTCTGCGCATAACTAAGTATATACACTACCAATGAGACCCTCCCACTCCCAATCCCTCTGCTTCCCGCCCAATCCCCAACCGTCTTTTCAACCGACGGCACCCTCCTCACAAAAACCTAGGCGAACTACCATGCCCGGCACTCTCCTCAACCTCCCTCCACCCCCTACTTCCCCTCTTCCCCAAGAACTCATCCACCATAATCTGTCCCTTCGTCGGACTCAATCTCGCATTCTCGTCTCCCCCTCCACCCAACATCCCGCCCTTGACCAGTCCACCAACACCCGTGCCTTTCCTTCTCGAAAGCAGATCGGCAGAGTCAACACTGCTTGCTTTGCTCGGCAACGAGGAATTTTCCTGAGCATACGGGCCTCGCTGGAATCTCGAGAGGAATTTGTCGTCGAGTGGATTGATGAGTTCTGCGGCTTGTTGTGGCGCTACTTCTCGAGATCGTTCTTCTGCTAAAAGGTGGGCGAGGGACGGCTGTTCTTTCATTGTAGGGGCTTTGGAAGGCAGCCTTGCAGCTCTTCGTTGCTCTCGTGTGCTTTGCTCTCGTGTGCGCATTTGTGGTCGAGGAGGTATGGCTGGTGCATCCATCTCTGAACTCGACATGACATGCAGAGCTAGGTTAGATGGCTTCCTAGTAATGGGAGCATTGTCTGCCTTGAGATTGCCTGTACTTGACTGCGAGACCACTGAAGATTCACCATCAATGACCTTCGCTGTCGAGGCCTTTGATGAGGAGGTCTTGCGGGATGAGCTTGGACTTGACTTTTTGTTCTTCTTCGCAATGGGCAGCATTGGGAAGCGATCGTTCATAGAGTCTGACTTGGTATCGAGTAGCTTGGGACGTGCCAGAGGCAGGTTCTGCTCGAGGTTGAGGTCCAGTTGCTTCAACGCTGAGTCCATCACTTTGGCGGCGTCCATAGAAGCACGTCTTTCCGCTCTCTTCGAAAATGGGTTGGCTCTGTGCTTGATCACCAGATCTGTCTCTGTCGCTCCAGGCTCCAGATCGGCAAACTCCTCTGCTGCCCATGACCTCCACTCGCCACTCGTACTGATGGCAGGCTTGGTGGGAGAAGCGTTACCAGCCAATGACCATTTGCTAACTTGATGGCTTTCTGTGACATATGCCACACCCTCTGGACTCAGAGCACGGTCAGGCAGAGATATGGAACTATCCTGAGGGTGCTTTTCAGCAACACCTGGTCTGAAGGAGTATATACTAGGGGACATCATGTTCTCCCGAGCACGCGGAGACGGTATGTTGTCGTCTTCTAGTTCTGAATCTTCTGCAGATGCTGCAACAAAAGGGAAATCTGGTGTAGCAAAGTCGCGAATGCTGGCTTCCATGACGACAGGTTCCTGTTCTGCTTCACCATGATGCTCCATAGGCGTAGCTGATCGACCAGATGACTGCCATGACTGCTGAGTCGACTTCGATACAGTTCTCGTTTCAGTGCTGCGCTGTTGGCGTCTTTGGTTTGTTGTCATATGTGTCCGTAGCGCGGAAAGCAGCCGTCGGCTGTCAAGCTTGCGCTGATCATCTGGTGTGGAAGCCTGTGCTTCTTGGTCGTCCCCTCCGTCCTCAAACATCTCCATGTCGTGCTGCAAGTGCTGCCCATGAGCGTCATGGAGTGAAGCAGCTTGTGAAAAATTGCGCTGTGGATTCTCCAGTATGCTCGGCAAATGCGACTCGAGCTCGCGAAGCTTTGTCGTATGGTCTTTGCTCGAGTCGGTCATCCAGCTTGTCACTCTTGATCGTGTGTAGTAGTAGTCAGCAGGGGCGAGAGTCCCGACCTGGTCTCCATACGCATCCCGCCTGCCTAGAGACGGAACTGGTGGTGGACTATGTGAAGAGTGATGGTCGCTGTGCTCATTTGACACGCTGCGAGATGTTGTGAATGAGATACGCCTCGAGGCAGACGTTGATTCGCTTCCGTAGTGTGGTCTACCAGCTTGGACTTGCTGAGGTGGTATCTCGACCACAAGGGACGTGGGACGTCGGCCAAAGACACGTCGAATGGTAGTGGTGATACCAACAGATATCCTCCTGGACTTCCTCAAGGTGTCACTTTCCGCAGCTTTGTTCTCTTCCATGGCAGGTGAGATATCGTCCGAGCGTTGGTCATTGTGGTGTTTTGGTCGTCGTTTCAAGAATGACAGGGATGCAAGTGATGGAGTTTGTCTCAGCTCTTTCTGGCCTCTTCCTGCATCATGCTGTAGACCAGGAGTTTCAGGCCTGATGTTTGGCTCGACCTGGTGGCACAAAGTAGTTGTTTGACTTGTGGCAGGTCTTGGTGGTACAATGGGTGAGGTCTTGTTCGCAACTGGCGTAGCTGACATCGCAGGACGATCAGGTCCAGGCGAGCTCGCAGCTGGCTGCTTGACGAATGATGCCTTCTTCTTCAGCCTGTTCCTCGGGGGTGGTGCAGCTTCTGACATGCTTTCGTCTGTCTTCCGATCGCTCCGGTGTTTCCTCCTGCTCGCCTGGATGTGTGCACCAGGTCCAGCGAATTGGTATTGTGCTGACACTACAGTAGTAGCCGCTGTCGGTGGTCTTGAGGGTGTCGTTTCGATGCGGGCGTTGGCCGTTGTCGTGCGAGCAGGTCTGGGTCGTGCAGGTTTTCCTTTGCTGCTGGCGTTTGATAGGTGTCGAGATATATGGGAGCCTTGACGTTCGATTGATGGGCGATTCGCTCTGGACGGACCGTCTTTTTCCATTGAGGACCTGGGTAGTCCGTAAGCTACTTCGTGAGCGCGTACTGCACCCACAACAGCTTGTTCGTGTAATACTGCTGGATCAGTGATTGTTATCCGTCGTTCACGTTTTGGCGAAGGTCCTGCTTTGGCTCGGCGAACGCGTTTTGCGGCATCACTATTGCCTCGCTGGAGCATCGCAGTGACGGGTGCCGTGAAGGTGAGATGAGTTAATTGTAGCCTCAGGCACAATCGCAGTTGAGATAAGGTAAGAAACTGTGCTGTAAGTCAATGGGATGATGTCTGCACACGTCGAAGCTGGAAGCTTGTTGCTCTCGACAGTGATAACGAGTGTTGAACGAAAGTCCTTGGCCAACTTGACGTGGCTTCCTAACCTGCGAGGCGAGTGCCGTTAGCGATCTGCGAGCGGTAGAGTAGAGAAACAGGCAATCACGCTAGTAGCACCGAATCGGACACATCACCGACAGAAGTTGCACAGCGCGTTTCAACAGATGGAAGAAAGACATGTTCGTGCATTTCATTTTTCGGCCGTCTCTCATCTGCTGTTGTTTGAAAAGCTCGATCCCGAGCCGGCTTGTGAACTACCATCTGGAGGCTTACTCCAGAAGTCCAGACTCGCTATCACATCATCTCCCATTTCATCTTCATAAGCATAAAGGATCTGTAGACCTGGTCAGCGTTCGTTCACTTAGATTGACTATCGTAGCTTACCTCTCGTGTCGAAGAATGTAACATCCGCACATTCTTAGCAGTCAATATGTACACTAATGCAGCAGTATCCATATGCCTCATCTCTATGAAGCTGGGCTCAAACGCCAATATGTAAGGTTGAAATACTGCAAAGCTTTGAGGAGTTCCCTCCCAATTGATCTTCCACTCTGGGAAACGACGCCAGCCATGACGATCAATGAAGAAGGAGAAGTCGCTGTAACAAAGGAGGAAGTCGCCGCTGATGCGCTCGACATGTATAGGCTTGAGGTTCTCCCCTTTCTGTGCTACAAAATCAAATGACGTGTCCGCTTGGTCGAGTAGAGGTTGTGTTTGTAGTGTGTCGAGGGTGACAATTTCGAAGCCACGCGCACAACCGACACAGAGTGATGAGCGCAGGAAGTGTACTGAAAAGGTCTCGCTTGGCACGTAGAACTCCTAGGAAACTTGTTAGCTCAAACTCTATTTTAACATGACCTCAACATACCTTGTGCGGCTTCAAAACCTCTTGGCCGCCAGCAAGCATCTTCGCGAGGCCGGTCTTCTTCTTGCTATTTGGCATAGAGTCTGGCTTGTAGAGCTTGATGTCACTAGAGTTGTTGAGTGAAGTTGGCTTCACACAGCAGACAAGATGTTGGCCTTCGAAGACTCCGATTTTGAAGAGACTGGCATGCGAGATCTTCCTGCCGCGTTTCGAGGGCGCACTATGGCCTTCCTCAGGGTCTAGCGCATCGATAGAATAAGAGTACAATGTCTTGTCACACAAAACAAGAAGGATAGAGTGCTGTTCAAGCACATCGAGTTGAGTGACGTTTTTGATGTCCAAAACACGCTTTGGCTTGATAGACGCATCCTTTACCTTACGCTCAGTCACGTAGACTCCGAAGTCAGTACCGACGACCAGTTTACGGCCACCATCTGGAACGTGTCAGCTAGGAAGAAGTCATGCGTAGCACAAGTAGACTCACCAATCGGGACACAACAGTTGATTCGTGTACCAGCACTGTTGAAGAAGCCCTCACTCAGGATGGTCTTGGTGAAAATGTTGCTGCGTTCGCGCAAGATGTTTTGCTGAGAATCGACATGCTCGTACCACTTTTGACGCTGTATTTGTGATGTACAATACAACGTCTGCTCAAACCCACCTCTACCCAAGTGCTTGAAGGTTATGGGATAGCCACCTGCTTTGGCCGTCTCGGTCCGCGAGACCATACTTGTTGCCGATCTCGTGCTAGTCATGCTCGGTGCTGATCTACTGTTCATCAGACTGGATGATGGTCGTTTCGATAGTCCTAATCGCTGAGTGTAGTCATCCGAGGACGACATCACAAGTAGACCAAGAGGAATTGGACGCTTGTATACCTTGAGCGTCTCGCGCTTGTTGTACATCTTCTTGCGCACGAACAACAATGCGTGATCAAACAAATATGCGTCGACCTCGCCAGTCGCGTCCGTAGGACTCTTGCGCATTGGGCCTTTGAAGACTAATTGACGCTCATGATCTGTGAGCTTGAGGTTGACCTCTTCGCCTTGAGGCCACAAGAGATGAGCGTCGAGCTGCATAAGGTTGAAACGGTTCTCCGACTTGCCAGACTCAATGTTGACCTCAGACAGGATGCTCCTCACCCTAGCTATTGCCTTTGGTATCGCAATATAATCTGGGTTGTCCTCCGCTGTATACTTCAAAATATTCTCCAGTAGAAGCGGGTATCTTGCCAATCGGGTGGTTGGTTTTGTAAGATAGCCATTGAGTTCTAGCTTGCGAGACTCTTTCGCTCGTTCGATCTCGTCTGCAAACCTGTGAAATGCCGGATTGCCCTGTTTTTCCTGTTCGTAGACATGCTTGCCCATCATCTGACCAGCGCCGTACTTGACGAATGGACCAAGATCAAGTGCAGAGTCCAAGAAAAGATCTCCGACGTTGTGCACAACAGCATGCTGTTTTTGGCGAGCGTTCAGCGCAACACAAAACTCCTTGTTGACTCTGTAAATCTCCATACAATTTGAGAAGACTTGTCTGACAAACTTATCTCTGCGCTTGTCAGGTATAGGCGACGGTCGTGAGGGGGAGGGCGAGAGTAGAGGCGTGATCCAGAAATCGCGCAGGTATTCCAAGTCCTTGCAGAAATCTCTTTCAGTATAGCAGAGTTCCGAGATGACCTCTTGACGTTTCTTCTCCCTATCAGAGACACTATCTGCAACTTCCTTCGAGACTGTTTGAATCCATAGCTGCTGCTCGTCCGGACGGTCTTCGTGAAGACTAGTGCGCGACGCTTCTCGCTTAAGACCTGGTTGTGGCTTCATATTGAGTCGCTTCATCTGCTCGGAGCGGTGGGGGCATGCTATAGAATAGCATAACCTGTCTTTTGTGCACGTAGGCGAGTAGCATTCTGTCATTATCGTAAGCACTCCATTGACGTCCGCTCGCTCATAGAATTGATAGAGTTCGTCATCAGAATCTCGCAGGCGATGAGCATAAGTGACTTCGTGAAAGAGCTTTTGGGTACTAGAGTCGAGTGCTCTTCCTAGCAATAAAGCAAGATTTCTGTCGCGACTATGCATGATATAGCATAGTAGATCCACTGCCTCTGTACCAGTAAATGCGTTCGGATATACTAAACCGTTCTTGTTCTTTTCAGTCGTCGCCATTTGCTCTCGAAAAGCGTCCGAAACCTTCGACAAGAGAGATGCATTCACAGGCGGTGCTCTTCTTCGTGTTTGTGACTGCGACGAGGACCCGTTGGCTTGTCCAGGTAAAGATGGTCGTTGGGTCATGGAATAGCTTCGATCAGATGGCGTGACCGATGGTGCTATTGAAGGTGCTATCGTGGATGCCATGGACATTGTTCTTATGGACTGTGTAGCAGTGCTAGCGCTTCTGGTTTTGCTCCCAGGCAGCGATTGCTCGTAAGAACCGATATAAGTATGTGAGGTGGCATAACTTTCCGCTGATGGTCGTCCCTCCTCTTGCTCTTGAACTGTAGACTCCCTGCGGCGGTGCGGGATGACTCTTCCATTCATGGTCTGCAGATGTTCCTGATCTCGGTTGAGAGAGGACATCGACATCGATCGCTCGTCAATACGTTCCGGCACGACACGTCCTTGTGCTGTTGTGTGGGCGGAACGATTGGCATATGGCTGTTGTCGGAAAGCCGAGGCAGAAGAAACGTTGTAGCTATTCGCAGGATTGTATATCGGCCGCGCAGAGCCTGCCGTCGAGTGTGTACGGTAAGCATTCGAGTTGAGTGCTGTTGTCGGAGGGGCTGGGATTGGTGGGTAGCCGCGGGGTACATTGGGATTGTAAGACACTGGAGGGAGTGCGCCTCTTGTTTCGATCCTTTGAGGAGGGTACTGGCGCCGTTCGGGATGTACAGGTTGTGGCAAGATTTGCGGCTGGGGTTGCTGTTGATATGACGAAGTCTGCTGCGGGTATGTGGTGCCGTTTGGCTGTGGGTAGCCATTTGGGAGCTGACTGAAGTAGCCTTGTGATTGCTGTTGCGGTTGACGAAGCGGTGTTGGTCGTGAGCTCATTTCTGAAGCTTGCGACGACATGGATGACATGGTCTGAGTTCTGCCGGTAGGGGAGGGCGATTGAGATGTCATGGTCTGACTTCGACCAGGCGGCGGCGCGGCGCCAAAGATGGAGGAGAAAGCTGCATCTCGTTGATGCGATGGGACTGCTTGGCCATAGCCTTGAGGCCGTCCAGCATTGCGTCCTTGTTGCGATCCGTAATCTGCCATCGATCTTTACTGGACATGGATTATTGTCGGAGAGATACCAGGCATGGGTACTGGTAGCTAAAGAAAGACTGCTGCAATGAGCAATGAGGGGTTAACATAGGTCCAGCTTGCGAAGACACGAGCGATCCTGTCGGGGCTGCCCTTTGGCTAGGTTTTATGGCGAGAAGAGACTGCGGCCAGCGCAAAGTACTGTACAGATTGAGTATGAATGCCTATCGTGAGCAATATGAGGTGAAAGACGCAATCGTCTTACTCTATCCCCACAGATTACCCTGTCGGTCTTGGCCATCGCCACTCCTAAGCTACCTTACCTCATCGTCTTGACTTAATCTGAAACATTCACGTCTCGACTTGGAGCCAGTAGACTTGCCTTCATTCCCACCATTAGCATACAAGAACACACTGAAAGAGACAAAGATGTCAGAAGCTGAGTTAGCGCCCAAGTTTGCGCCCTTCCTGGGCATGGTATGCTCTGAATCTGGAACCAAGATAAGAAGACCATCTTGCTAATGAGATTACAGGCAGGTATCGCGTCAGCTGTATGTCACTCTCAATCTCCTTGCGTACACCAGGTCACTGCTAATCAGATTTGCACATCAGATGATCTTCGGATGTGAGTACACCAGACTTCAAGTCCCAGGAGCAAGAGCCAGGCTAAAACTACCCAGGCATGGGCGCAGCATACGGAACAGCAAAATCAGGCATTGGTATATCAGGTGTTGGAACCTTCCGACCAGACCTCATCATGAAAGTGCGTTGTCCCTTTACCTTCGGTGGTTCGCGGATCAGGGACATGCCTAACAGGAAATCACAGTCCCTCATACCAGTGGTCATGTCTGGTATCATTGCTGTCTACGCTCTGGTTATCGCGGTTCTCATTGCGGGTGACCTGGCCCCACCGCCAGCAACCTATGCTCTGTTCAATGGATTCATGCACTTGGCAGCTGGTCTGTCGGTCGGGCTTGCTGGAGTAGCTGCAGGTTATGCCATCGGTGTAGTGGGAGATATGGTATGGCGCAGGCTGTTCTGAGTACACCACAAGCACTAACACCGTCTAGGGTGTACGATCTTACATGCAGCAGTCACGAATCTTTGTTGGCATGGTTCTTATTCTTATTTTCGGCGAAGTGCTTGGTCTCTACGGGTTTGTATACTCTGATTCCGCCGTCTGTTCATTACTGACTGCTTCATAGCCTTATCGTGGCACTGATCCTGAACACGAGAGCCTCCAGCTGAGTGACTGAAACGCCTTACTGTATATATCTACTTCTAGCGACGAATACTTGCATAATTGGGAAAACCACGGCGTTACTGCCTTGGCTCAGAAGATATAGACGTACCCTTGGCCTCGGGGTCGCATACCAAGGAGGGGCTTTCCCTGCTCGTCTGATGTCTATGAGCTGCTTCTAACAAGTGGGGCGCCCACTTCCATTCGTGACTGGAGAGTTGAGAGGGTCGGCCTGCGGTCTGGCAGTTGACCTTATGTAAAGGTTATGGATTCAAGCTCGGCTGCTGAAGCCGTGTCGAGTCGACCGCTCCTCGGAGGGCGCCGTACTTTACTAGGTGCGGCATGGTCGATATCGTGTTGTAACAGTAGTAGATGGAGCAAGGACAGAGAGTTGCGCATCCATTCCATACTGCAGCTGTAAGCTTCTAGAATTCCACCCAATCACCTCAGCCGGCTGGGTAAATGCAATGCAAGTTGAATGGTTCGCGGATCAGCAATACCAAGCCTTTCTCCAAATTCGAAACTCAACGCACGCCCAGCTGATCGTCCAGATTCCGACTTGCGCTCCCTCCGCTCTGCCTTCTATACAACACAATACAATACACTACCCACTACCCACTACTGCCTGGCCTCGTCGCTCTCACCTCTATTCCCTCTTCTCAGCGCCCTGTCCTTTCCTACATAACCTACAATTGCTCTGCCTCGTCCTCGTCCCTCCAATTCGCGCCAACCGCCGTCTCGCTGTTCGGCACCTTTCACCCCACGTTACGTCACGGCTTCTGAACAAGGTCGCTCGAGGTCCGAGCACCACACCTCGTCCACTCAGCGCTATACCACCTCGCAGACACTGTGAAAGTTTGATGACAATTCCGCGATCAACAATGCGCGCATAGACACACGGCCGGCACCACCACACCACCATAACGCGCAATGACGACCAGCTCGAAGCACTCCTTCGGCTTGCACAACCCCTTCCACCATCACAGCAGCCGGAACTCGTCCAGCTCCTCCCGAAAAGTACCAGAGAAGCGCGAGAGCGCTGACGACTACAAGCGATGCAAGGAGGAGGAAAAACACTTGATCGCATCATTCGAAACTGCTAGCCAAAGAACACCCTTGAGTCCCCAAGAAGTTGCAAAAGACCCAGCGCAGAAGGGTGTCGGCCAGCCAGCAAAGCACTTGGCAGTGAACGATTTCAAGTTTCTGAAGACACTCGGGACTGGTGCGCACAAGTAGATGAGCTTCTAATTAGGATAATGCTTATACATAGTAGGCACATTCGCTCGAGTATCATTAGTCAAGCTTGATAAGCCTCAGGAAGGGGATGAGAAGACCGTCTTCGCACTGAAGGTGCTACGCAAAACAGAAGGTGAGCTTCAAAAGCTCGCACCTGTAGGCGACCGAGCATTATCTGACACATTTCTTCAGTTATCAAGCTCAAGCAGGTTGAACATGTACGCGAAAGGTCCCATGACAACTTCTCTACCTGGTCTAACACAACATTCAGGTCAGAAGCGAGCGGAACATCTTGGCTCAGGTCGCTGGTCACCCATTCATTACAACGATGGTCGCAAGTTTCCAGGACGATGACCACCTATACATGATCGTAAGACGTTTTGACCACTTACATCCTAGCGGACAGTAGCTGACTGAGTCCGCACAGCTCGACTACTGCCCTGGCGGAGAAGTCTTCTCATACCTGCGAAGATCTCATCGCTTTGATGAGTCTACCTCTCAATTCTACGCTGCAGAGATATGTCTTATCTTTGAATTCCTACATGAACAACAAGGAGTTGCATATCGGGACTTGAAGCCAGAGAACATTCTCCTTGATGCCGAAGGCCACATCAAGCTTGTGGATTTTGGCTTCGCCAAGAAGCTGAATAATGGTATGCACTACAACCGAGCGCTCCAGCTTCTGACGGTTCTGATTCGACACAGATCAAACCTTTACTCTATGCGGAACTCCCGAATACCTCGCACCAGAAACGATCAAGAATACTGGCCACAGCTGCGCAGTCGATTGGTGGGCATTTGGCATCCTGATCTACGAGTTCCTCGTCGGCCAACCTCCATTTTGGGATCAGAATCCCATGAAGATTTACGAGCAGTATGAGCATTCCAAGAACACTCTACGCATTCTCATCCAGTGACTGACCTCCAAACAGGATCGTCGAAGGCCGCATCAAATACCCCTCCGGCATGTCCCCCGAAGCCAAAGACATCGTCTCCAAACTCTGCACCGTCGCCCCGTCCAGACGCCTCGGCAATCTACGCGGCGGCGCCTCCGACGTCAAAGCACATCCCTGGTTCAAGGGCATCGACTGGCACAAAATGTACAACCGCCAGCTCGAAGCGCCCATACGGCCACACGTCTCGAGCCCGACCGACACCCGCAACTTTGAGGAGTATGACGATGAGCCGCCACGGCGGATGGTGTATACAGCGGAGCAGAAGAAGAAGTACGAGGCCAGCTTTGCTACGTTTTGACAGCAAGCCGCGCGCCGTATATCGAGATCTTCGTCGCAAGATTGTTTTTGCGAGTTTTAAGAATTATTTGACGAGATTGTGGGATACGGCGGGCATTTGTTATTACCTTTTGAGGGTGGTCATTGAGCAACACAGACCATGTTAAACACACGAGACAGTACTATACGGTACTACACCACACTACACACAGTACACACGCTACACACACTACAACACTGCAGCCTTTTGAGCTTGCAAACAACAACGACACCCACAACACTGCAATTGTATATTCGACTTTTGTCTTCCCGGTGGCTACACAGGCCACTGTGAAAGCGAGCACGACGGACTCTTCTATTCTTCTGGGTGGATTAAACATAAGGCGAACAAGGTGTTTGCGCGGCGGAGGACTCGGTTGACTGTACTGTAGCGCACACCTGGGACAGCAAGGGGCCTAGTTAGCTATGCTCCTGTAGTAATAGATATGGATATGGTATACTTCCTTGCTTCTGCATCTGCTGCGTAAATACCAGGCTGCTACCTACCTCAGTCAAGAAGTGAGTGGGTGTCACATGCAATCCTTGGAGAGTGCCGTTGAGGATTTAGGAGCGCTATATAGGTACGGGAGGAAATCGGGCTTACACGAGAGTACTCAGGGATAGGTCAAGAAGTGTACCGGAGGGAGAGGCGAAAAGGTCTTATAGAAAGTGCCGTTAAGGAAGTCAACTCAATTATCTCTCTAGTGTGAGGAACACCCCTTGACTTACTAAATGGGGTAGGTACGAAACAAGCCTTGGCATACCTGACTCGGTCCGAAGTCTCAATCGTGTTTCAGATTTCCTGGAAAGTTGTACCTTTCACAAGCTCCTACTAGACTACTACATCTTAAACTTGCGCCTTATATCGTAAGAATGCCACCTACACATCTCTGCTCACGCACTGTGCCATTGAGCAAACACTGCCTTCGCCTTCGCCCTTCCAGACGCACATTCCACATCCCATCCCATCTCCAGAACCAGCAACAACCTCCACAACCTCAGCAACCTCCACAACCTTCACAACCTTTACAATCCTCCCAACCGCAAACCGCTCTACCTCACACCCCACCACATCGACCTCACACCTCTCACCACTCAGCCCACACTCCACCACCACCACCACCACCAGGAAGCAGGGACCGCCGCCAAATCGGCCGCTTCTCCCTCCCCGTCTTCCTCTTCTTCGCTTTTACCTTCGCCGCAATAACTACCTCTATGGACACCGCGCCGCGCCCCGTGCGCTCACCGTCTCGCGCTTCTCCGCGCGTCATAGTGGCTGGCGGCACGGATGATCTGGACGCCTCGCCCACGGCGCAGTCGGACTTTGTAGACGACGAAGGACGGCCGCTGCTCCCCGAGTCCGATGAAGACGTGTACGCGGACGAGGATGGGGTATATGCGGAACCGAATCGAGGCAACGCAAGGGATGTGGACAAGGAGAGACAAGAGGATACATTTGGGCGACATGAGCGGTTAAGGCGGATACCGTGGACGCTGAGGGAGAAGGCGGAGGCGGAAAGGTGGGTTAGGGAGAGTAGGGGGGAGGCGTTGAGGGTTGAGCAGCATCGGAAGAATAGGATGGAGGTGGAGCAAGAGCGAGGGGAGAGGCGGTAGATGGAGAAGGCAGGTGGGGAAGATGTGAGGTGGACTGGGCTAGACCGGTAAATGGGGCACGAAGTGCTGCTCGGAGTGGACAAGAGCGCGAGAGCGGAAGCCAAGGGTAGGGTTAGCTTCTGATATACGCACTGGCTCGCACGTCTAAGCACTTCTCGCACGTCTGACCACTTCTCTCCCACCAACCCACCCCCGCCGCCGCCGGCCACCACCTTCCCCACCCTCCCAAGGGTGGTGGCGCCCTCGCTCATAGCTGCCCAGTCTAGCTGTCCATCGCTCGCAGCCTGCCCATCACCTATACACTCACGCCTCGTTCGTAGCGTACCGCGACCTGGTCACGCCACTGTACTCTTCACAAATCTCCCATTTGGCCCTTGGCCTGCGAATGCTGACAACGACGTGCAGCCTGCTGTATCGCCCTTTGTTCCTCTTGAGGCGTCTTGTCCTCCTGCCCCTGCCCCTCCTCCTC
>Ga0115848_100133_pt1 | contig 22564 bp, 17 predicted proteins | sample InSIn3gowninarea_FD_83862 | JGI IMG/M metagenome (GOLD analysis project Ga0115848, IMG submission 83862) | reverse complement strand
ATGCCTGGGAAGTAATTGTAAAATCTCAGGATGTAGCAAAGCGTTTTCAGCAACAGCATTTAGAAGTCGAACATTTAGCTATTGCTTTACTCGAACAAAAGGGAAAAGCCGATCTTTTGCTCATCTAACAGTTTTTGCACTCGCACCAGTTGAATACCGACGATTTGGCGTAGTTCGCTGCGGTTGAGGGTGTGGAAGAGGATGATGTCATCGACGCGGTTGAGAAATTCTGGACGGAAGTGCGATCGCAATGCGTCCATAACTAGTTTCTGCATCTGTTCATACTTGGTATCATCCCCGGAAACATCCAGAATGTGTTCGCTACCAATGTTACTAGTCATGACGATTACGGTATTGCGAAAATCAACTGCTCTACCTTGAGAATCAGTAATTCGCCCATCATCTAGCACTTGCAGCAAAATGTTAAATACATCTGGGTGTGCCTTTTCCACCTCGTCTAATAGTACGACAGAGTAAGGACGACGGCGGATAGCTTCAGAAAGTTGACCGCCTTCGTCGTAACCTACGTATCCGGGAGGCGCTCCCACTAGGCGCGCAACCGAGTGTTTTTCCATGTACTCGGACATATCCAAGCGAACTATGGCATCCTCGGAGTCAAACATAAATTGTGCTAAAGCTTTTGCTAACTCCGTTTTACCCACCCCTGTAGGCCCCATAAACAGGAAAGAACCGATTGGGCGACCGGGGTCCTTCATTCCCGCCCTAGCGCGGCGAATTGCAGCAGCAACGGCGGCTACGGCTTCAGATTGACCGATGACTCGTTGATGCAAGTGGCTTTCCAGTTGCAGTAGTTTCTGACGTTCGGATGCTAGCAGGCGATTTACAGGAATACCCGTCCACTTGGCGACAATTTCAGCAATATCGGCTTCTGTCACTTGTTCGCGCAGCAGCGTAGAACCACGACTTTGGATTTCAAGCAGCAGAGTTTCTTTGGCTTCGCGATCGCGCTGCACTCCCTCCAGCTGTCCATATTTCAACCTAGCAGCCGTGTTGAGATCGTAAGCGCGTTCTGCTTGCTCGATTTGCCGCCGCAAAGTTTCTTCTTCTTGTTTCAAGCTACCGATCGCATCTAACAGCTGCTTTTCACCTTGCCATTGAGAATTCAATTGCTGCTGTTTTTCCGTTAAAGTCGAGATTTCTTGCTCGATCCGCTCCAAACGCTCTCTAGTTATGGGGGTGCGTTGGTCTTCTCCAGCAATAGAAAGCTTTTCCATTTCCAACTGCATCAACCGCCGATCGATTGCTTCCAACTCAGATGGCTTGGAGGTTATTTCCATTTTCAACTGCGCCGCTGCCTCATCGACTAAATCGATCGCTTTATCTGGGAGGAAGCGATCTGTGATGTAGCGCTGGGAAAGAGTAGCAGCTGCTACCAGTGCCGAATCGGTGATTTTGACGCTGTGATGTACTTCATAGCGTTCTTTCAAACCGCGCAGAATTGAAATTGTTGTTTCTACTGTCGGTTGATCGACATACACTTGCTGAAAGCGACGTTCCAAAGCAGCATCTTTTTCAATGTATTTGCGGTACTCATCCAAGGTTGTTGCACCGATACAGCGCAGTTCGCCCCGCGCCAACATGGGTTTGAGCAAGTTTCCCGCATCCATCGCCCCTTGGGAGCTGGTACCTGCACCGACGACGGTGTGTAATTCATCAATGAATAGGACAATTTGACCGTTGGATTCGGTAACTTCTTTCAGAACAGATCGGAGGCGATCTTCAAATTCTCCCCGATATTTTGCCCCAGCAATTAAACTGCCCATATCCAGGGAGATCAACTGACGATTTTTCAGGGATTCAGGTACGTCGCCATTGATGATGCGTTGGGCTAAACCTTCGGCGATCGCTGTTTTTCCTACCCCAGGTTCGCCGATCAAAACTGGGTTATTTTTGCTGCGACGAGATAACACTTGAATCACTCGTCGGATTTCTTCATCCCGACCGATTACAGGATCTAATTTTCCAGATCGTGCCTGTTCGGTCAATTCTTGCCCATACTTATTCAGAGCTTCGTAACGCGATTCTGGGGAGCGCGATTCTGGGGATTGATCTATGACTTTTTTGCTACCTCGCTCCGCCTTGATGGTAGATTCCAGCTTAACTGGATCGAGGTTAAAACCTTTGAGTAACCGCCGTCCAATGCGTTCATCTTCTATCAAAGCCAAGAGGAAATGTTCCTCACTAATCAACTTATCTTGCCAACTGTCTTTAGCAGCATCTGCTCGGTCTAGCATTAAGTCTAAATGACGACCTAAGTAGAGTTGGTCGCTCTTGGCTACTTTGGCTTGGCGTTGGATAAAAGCTTGTAGTTGCTGTTCGAGTCTGGTTACATCAACTTCAGCGCGACTGAGAATGCGATCGGCTTTTCCCTTTTGTTCGAGTAAAGCAATAGCTAAATGTTCGACTTCTAAATGCTGTTGCTGAAAACGCTTTGCTACATCCTGAGATTTTACAATTACTTCCCAGGCATCATCGGTAAACTTGGTAGGGTCAGTGGGCTGCATCTTTACAATTTTTGCTTTAGGATTTCGGATTTTAGATTCGATTTAAAAACAAGATTGATGAAGGTAGAAGTATGAAGGCTGAAGGCTGAAGGTTGAAGGTAATTCATAATTCGTAATTTATAATTATCTAATCATTACGAGCGTCCTTCGTCGCCACTTCACACTTTCTCCGAGAGACGCGATATATCGCGTCTCTACATACTTCGCGCCTTCACACTTCATCCTTCTCTAATCCACTAACTTCTTGCGCCTTGTAGCTGTTGCGGCTCCTCTTGAGCAGCATTTCTGCTACTTTCTTGAATCAGCTCTACTTTATAACCGTCTGGATCTTCTACAAAAGCAATCACTGTCGAACCGTGTTTCATCGGCCCTGGTTCCCGTACTACTTTACCGCCACGCGCCTTGATTTCCTCACAAGTTTTGTAGATATGATCAACTCCAAGCGCAATGTGACCATAAGCATCACCCAAATTGTACTTTTCTACTTCCCAGTTATGAGTAAGTTCTAAAACAGTGTGGTCAGACTCTTCGCCATAACCGACAAAAGCTAAGGTAAACTTACCTCCCGGATAATCTTTCTGCCGCAGCAACTTCATCCCTAAGATTTCACAGTAGAACTTGAGAGACGCTTCCAGGTTGCCAACACGGAGCATGGTGTGTAGTAATCGCATTAGGTCATTCCCAATTTCTGATCTAATCTTTATTGTAGAGAAGCGATATATAGCGTTGCGATTACCATCCTGAGCAAAAATGAGTGATTTTAGCAGCTAGGTAATCGTGCATATGTCTTTATCATCACACCCAATAGCCTGTAGAATTCCTATCCTAACGATTAAGCTGGCTGTGACTAGTGACTAGTGGCTAGTAACTAGTGGCTAGATAATTACGAATTACCAATGAGGTACTACCGAGAATGATTGACACGCTAGAAAGTGCAATTGACAACATTGTTGCTAGAGAAATTCTTGACTCTCGCGGTCGTCCCACCATTGAAGCTGAAGTGCATTTAGTCAGTGGAGTTGTGGGAATAGCCCAAGTTCCCAGTGGTGCTTCTACCGGAACTTTTGAGGCTCACGAACTCCGAGATAATGACAAAAGTCGCTATAGCGGCAAAGGAGTACTTAAGGCGGTGAAAAACGTCAACGAGACAATTGCGCCGCAGCTTGCCGATCTGGACGTGTTAAATCAGGAACTTTTGGATCGGACAATGATTTCCCTCGATGGCTCTCCCAACAAAGCCCAGCTTGGGGCAAATGCAATTTTAGCAGTCTCGTTGGCAGCAGCTAAGGCAGGGGCAGAAATGCTGGGAATGCCGCTTTATCGCTATTTAGGTAGTCCTCTTGCCAATTTGCTACCAGTACCGTTGATGAATGTGATCAATGGTGGCGCTCATGCAACTAATAACGTGGATTTTCAGGAGTTCATGATTGTTCCGGTTGGAGCGTCTTCATTCCGGGAAGCGCTGCGTTGGGGAGCAGAAGTATTTGCATCGCTCTCGAAAGTATTAGATGAAAAGGGTTTGCTAAGTGGTGTTGGAGATGAAGGTGGATTTGCGCCGAATTTAGAGTCCAACAGCGCAGCTTTGGAGTTACTTATGAGCGCGATCTCATCAGCTGGTTACAAGCCAGGAGAAGAAATAGCTTTGGCTTTGGATGTGGCTGCGAGTGAGTTTTACAAAGAAGGCCAGTATGTATACGATGGTAAGCCTCACGCCCCAACTGAGTTTATTGATTATCTAGCCCAGCTAGTCGATGGCTACCCAATTGTGTCAATTGAGGATGGATTGCACGAGGAAGATTGGCAACACTGGCAGTTATTAACACAGAAGATTGGCGATCGCGTCCAACTTGTGGGTGATGACTTATTTGTCACTAATGCCACTCGCCTGCAAAAGGGAATTGAGCAAAAAGCTGGTAACTCGATTTTGATTAAGCTCAATCAAATTGGTTCTCTAACCGAAACTTTGGAGACAATCGACTTAGCAAACCGCAACGGTTTTCGCTCAATTATCAGTCATCGCTCTGGAGAAACAGAAGATACCACAATTGCCGATTTAGCTGTAGCCACCCGTGCGGGACAAATCAAAACTGGTTCGCTTTGCCGCAGCGAACGGGTAGCTAAATATAACCGCCTGCTGCGAATCGAAGATCAACTAGGCGATCGCGCCGTTTATGCTGGAACGGTGGGAATGGGGCCGAAATAAAAAATGCAGCAATGCTGAATGCTGAATGCTGAAAAATTCATAATTCATCATTCATAATTCAGCATTTGTCTCCACCCTTCTTCAAGGATAAAAACCAACTTTGGGTAATCCCAAAGTTTCCTCCCAACCCATCATCAAATTCAAACATTGAATGGCTTGTCCTGCTTGTCCCTTGATCAAGTTATCAATTGCTGACATGACAATTATTCGACCAGTCCGCCCGTCTACTTCGATCCCGATGTAACACCGATTACTGCCGCAAGCCCATTTTGTTTGAGGATAAGTGCCACTGTTGCAAATAGATACCCAAGGTGAGTTACGATAAAAAGCTGTGTAGATGGTAATCATATCGTCTCTGACTAAACCAGGATCGCGTAGGGTAGCATAGACGGTTGCTAAAATTCCGCGCACCATTGGGATCAAGTGAGGAGTGAATTGCACTGTTACTTGATGACCTGCTAAGTCACTACAAACTTGCTCAATTTCCGGCGTATGGCGATGGCTAGCAACGCCATACGCGCCGAGAGAATTATCAGCTTCAGCTAACAATAGTCCAACTTTAGCCTGTCTACCACCGCCTGATGTACCGGATTTAGCGTCGATAATGGCAGTTTCCGGGACGATTAAACCTTGCTTCAATAGTGGTGATAGCGCTAACAAACTAGCGGTAGGATAGCAGCCAGGGCAGCCAATTAGCTGACTTTCGGCAATGCGATCGCGGTACAGTTCCGGTAAGCCATATACAGCTTTTGCTGCTATATTCTCATCAGTTCGCTGTTTGCCATACCAAGCTTGGTAAACTTCCAGATCGCTAAATCTATAATCAGCAGAAAGATCTAGAACTTTACATCCTCTCTTTACCAGATCGGGAGCTAAATTGCAAGCCATCCCATTTGGCAGCGAAAGAAATACTACCTGACAGCGACTGGCAATTATTTCTAGATCTACTGGCTCTATTGGCAAGTTAACTTGATGAGCTAGATGCGGGTAAATATCTGCAAAAGACTTGCCTGCACTGCTTTCACCGCCTAAATAAACCAGTTCTAATTCAGGATGATCCATTAATAGTCTTACTAGTTGCACCCCGCCATATCCTGACGCGCCAACAATTCCAACCGATACGCGCCCTTCATTACCCATAACGATCGTCCTTAAATGCACTTTTGGTTAATAAACAGCGATTAACTGTCATTGGTCATAATCGAACGTTATTCACATCAACGCGATTGCGGTAAGCCGCCTGCGATCGACAAATGACTAATGACAAAAAACTAACAGTAAAGACTAAACGATTTAACTTTCGCTGCATTGTAGTACTAAAAGTTAAATTATAGTTGCAACAATTTTTTCCATTTTTCCTGCTTTTGTCAAAAATTCAGGAAGAGCGATCGCCACAGCCAGGGTTTTACTCCAAATCTCAGCTAAAAATTGACTAAAACCTGACAAATGCGATCAACGGCTAGAGTCTCCATAGCCCAAAAGCCTCACCTATCTAGCAATACAGCTAGTTTAAGGTCTCACTCAACTGAAAAAACTGCTGGCTAATAGTTGGTAGTTGCTTTTAATTCCAACTTCTTTAATATCGCCCTGTTCATTTAAAGCAGCTAAAATCAGAGATAAGCAAATATTAATAAAATTTACAGTTCCTTTAACCCAAAATTCTCTGTGCCGCAGCATCAATACGCCTTAAATCAATCTTTTCAGTTTGACTCGATAGACACCGCCTTAGCCGATCTTAAAGCCGGACGTTCGATTGTCGTGGTAGATGACGAAAGCCGGGAAAATGAAGGCGACTTAATTTGTGCCGCTCAGTTTGCCACACCGGATATGATTAACTTCATGGCGGTGTATGCACGCGGGCTGATTTGTTTAGCAATGACAGGCGATCGCTTGGATGAACTCGACTTACCCTTGATGGTAAGCACGATTCCAGAAAGTCATAACACCCCGTTCAGCAACCAAACTGCTTTTACTATCAGCATCGATGCTGCACCTCATCTGGGTGTAACAACGGGAATTTCAGCCGAAGATCGCGCCCGCACTATTCAATTTGCGATCAATCCAGCGACAAAACCCTCAGATTTACGTCGCCCCGGACATATCTTTCCCATCCGGGCTAGAGAGGGGGGAGTGCTGAAACGGGCAGGGCATACAGAAGCGGCTGTGGATTTAGCTAGGCTAGCAGGGCTGTACCCGGCTGGGGTAATTTGTGAAATTCAAAATCCTGATGGCTCAATGGCACGATTGCCACAGTTGTTTGAATATGCTAAACTTCACGATCTTAAAATTATCAGCATTGCGGATTTGATCGGCTATCGCCTCCAGCACGATCGCTTTGTTCGGCGCGAAACCGTTACTAATTTACCCACCGAATTTGGGAATTTCCAAATTTACGCTTATCGCCACACATTGGATAATACAGAACACGTAGCAATTGTCAAGGGAGATCCAGCAGAGTTTCAAGACTCTTCTGTGATGGTGAGAATGCACTCGGAATGTCTCACAGGTGATGCCTTGGGTTCTTTACGCTGCGACTGCCGAATGCAACTGCAAGCAGCTTTGAAAATGATTGAAAGCGCCGGAAAAGGTGTGGTTGTCTACCTGCGACAAGAAGGGCGTGGAATTGGGTTAATTAATAAATTAAAGGCTTACTCGTTACAAGATATGGGATTGGATACGGTGGAAGCGAACGAGCGTTTGGGCTTCCCAGCAGATTTGCGTGATTATGGTATGGGGGCGCAAATGCTCAACGATTTGGGCGTGAAGCAAATTCGCTTGATCACGAATAATCCTCGTAAAATTGCTGGATTGAAGGGTTACGGTTTGGAAGTGGTGGATCGAGTGCCACTGTTGATTGAAGCGACTGACTATAATTCCACCTATCTGGCGACAAAAGCCCAAAAGCTGGGTCATATGTTGTTGCAAACTTATCTTGTCACCCTAGCGCTGCACTGGCAAGATGAACCTCTATCAGTGACTGGACGCTACGATCGCCTAGAAAAATTACGTTATTTAGCTAAATCTCAACATCTATTGTTACAGGAAGAAGCAAGACCAGTAGCGATCGCCTTATTTGGGAAACCTTCCCTCACCGTCCACTTAGGTTTCGATCAAGCTAAAGTGGCGGCGGCTGATTGGTATCAGCAGGAAAATCACCCATATTTACAAGCGATCGCTCAAATTCTAGATAGTGTGGTAACTTTGCCTTACGTCCAGCAACTAGAATTTCTGGTTTCTCCTGGTGTCGATCCTTTGAGTGGTCTACAAGTTAAGTTAGATCGACATACCTTTAGCAAGGAAACTCTGCCTTCTTCGATTGTGAATCAGTTGGAAACGCAGAAAATTTATAGTTTTGGCGACTAAATTATGAATTATGAATTGATTTTCAGCATTCATAATTCATAATTCATAATTATTAAGTTTCGCGATCAATCCGTTGCACTTCCTCTGCTGAGAGCTTAAATTCAAGCGATCGCACTGAACCTTCAATACTGCTAACTTTGCTAGCACCAGGGATAGGCACGATGCAGGGTGACTTCGCCCGTAGCCATGCGAGTACGATCGCGTATACTGATGCGCCTTTTTCCTTAGCTAGTTCAGCGATAACTGTAATATCTTCCAGTTTACTAACGCGACTGCTACCACCCAAAGGACTCCAAGGCAAGAAAGTTAAATTATTATTCTCGCAGTACTCTAGAACACCATCAGATTCTGGCTGACGATGCCAAGGATTGTATTGGTTTTGGACAGAGACAATATCTACCACATCACGGGCGCGTTTAATTTGTTCCACCGAGAAGTTGGAAACACCCACAAACCGAATCAAACCTTGTTCCACAGCCTCTTTGGCAGGTGTGAGGGATGCCTCAATCGTGTAGTTCGGATCGGGTGCGTGATACTGCCAGATATCAATTGGTTTTTCACCACCTAGGGACTCAAAGCTAACTCGAATTGTCTCACGCAAGCGATTGGGGTTGCCATCACGAGTCCAACCACCACTGGGGCGCATCAAGCCCCCTTTAGTAGCAACGATGACTTGGCTAACGTCCCCCTGATACTGCTGGAGTGCCTTGTGGATGAGTCGCTCGTTGTGGTGTTTATCTGATTCATCTTGGCAGTATGAATCAGCCGTGTCAATCAGCGTCACACCTAGGTCAAGGGCGCGATGGATCACTTTGATTGATTCGTCTTCGGGGGGTCTACTTCTTATAGACATGGGCATTCCCCCCAGACCGATCGCACTGATAGTAACATCAGTGTTTCCCAGCCGTTTGGTTTCGATTGATTTGGTTTGCATTACTTGTCCCACTCGATTTTCTTGCCCTTCCATTGAGTTCAACAAGTCTGTCTGGAATCCTCTATCTGAAGGTAAATTTAGCTAGAAGCACTGGTGTAAAAGCGTAGGGCAAAACTCCAGAAAAAACGAGTTACAATTAAAAGCCCAAAAGCCAGCAGCCCTGCACCAACGATCCAACCGACCTGAACGCGGCCTAGCATTGCTTCAGCTGGAACTGTAGTGAAAAATGCTACAGGTACTACGAAGGTGAAGAAGAAACGGTAAGTGATGGGATAGGCAACCATAGGATAACGCCCAGCTTCCAGTAGTCCTCTTAACACCTCAGTGACGTTGTAAATTTTGACAAACCAGATGCTAGTCGCCCCCAGCATGAACCAAAGGCTGTAAAGGCTACCCAGACCAAATACGAGCGGAATTGTACTAATTAAGTAGTTAGTTAATGTTATACCCAGCCGACCGCCAGCGTAGCCAATTAATATGACACCAAAGATGATATCGGGCAAACCCCAAGGTGAAAGGGTGTGAATGGAAAGCCAAAACTGGCTGCTGATAGGTTTTAAAAGCACAAAGTCGAGTGTTCCTTTTTGCACATGATCGACGATTCTGTTCAAGTTAGGAGCTAAAAAGGTACTAGAAAAGCCTTGCAGTAGAGTAAAAATGCCCAGCACGATTAGAGCTTCTTCCCATCGCCACCCTTGGAAAGTGTAGCCAGTGCGGTAGAACAAAAAGAGTCCGAAGATACTGCCTGAGAGATTGCCCAGGCTGGTAAGCGCAGCGAGGATAAAGTTGATGCGATACTCTAATTCAGCTGCGATCGCTGCACCCCACAACAGCTTTAACACACCAAAATATCTGTTCACACTGCCAAAGCTCCCAGAAAGCGTATCTATATCGATATTCTAGTAACCAGGCTGAGCCTCACCAGCTTTATAGAGAAATATTACTTTGAGCTTAACTTGCCCAGCCAAAATCCCTAAGCGCCCATTCCAGAATACTGCTTTAATCCCTGTCGCCACAGCCAGCGATTTAAAATAAAAAATAGCACACACCAACCCACCGTTACCAAAAACCCTTGGACTAAATTAACTGGTAGTCCAATTAACAGACTTGCCGGAAAATGAATTAAATAAGGAAAGGGAGTCCAAAGTAATATTTCTTGCAATGTAGGCGGAAACATTTCTAGCGGTGCAATCATCCCGGAAAAAAATAGAAAAAATAGAAACCAAAAGTTTTCAATTGCATTAGCTCTTTCAGTCCAAAAAGCAAATAAAGCAAAGGTATATTGAATAATAAACCGCAGGACAAAAGCAAGATTAAGAGCAACGACAAATAGGAAAAAATTACCCAGTCTAGGTATCCAGAAAGCTTGAGGATAAAGTAGAAAAAATAGCCCTATTAAAAAGATCGCAAACGGCAGACGCGCTAATCTTTCCGACAGATGAGAGGCGACATGATGCCATACGGGATCGAGTGGTTGCAAAAGTTTGGGAGAAAGCCTTCCTTCAACTACTTCTTTCTCAAACTCCCAAATCACCCAAACTACAGTAAATTGCCTAATTAAGAAAACAGCGAGAAAATAACGGGCGAAATCTACTGGTGCTAGTCCAAATTGTCCGCTTTGGGCTGCTTGTGTCCATACTCCCATCAAAATTAGCGGTAAGCTACCAGACAAAGCCCACAAAAATAACTCTGCTCGATATTCGAGCATATGGGCATAATACGATGTTAGTAGAACTCTAGCTTTTCTAAATGTTGAATTCATGCAACAGCCCCCGCCATAAATACCCTCCCAATTACTTCCTCAACGGGTGGATCGGTTACACTTAAATCGAGGACTTCTAACTCAGCTAGTATCTTCGCCACTGTCCGAGTCAGTGCTTCTCGCTTGATACAAAAACGTACTGATTGCCCTTCAACTGATTTAATTTCCCCGTATGCTAATAGCTCATTTTCAGCTAGAGGGTTGGCAAGTTCTACCCGAACTTCACGGTAGGGCGCAAAGTTATCAACTAGCCGAGCTAAACTGCCATCATAGACTAATTGTCCTTGGTGAATTACCATCACTCGCTCACACAGGGCGGTAATATCTGCCATATAGTGGCTGGTTAAAAGTATTGTTGCGCCATATCTTTGGTTGTATTCGCGCAGGAAATTCCGTACCCCCAGTTGAGCGTTAACATCAAGCCCTAGGGTTGGTTCGTCTAAAAACAATACTTTGGGTTGGTGCAAAAGTGCTGCTAGCAGTTCGGCTTTCATTCGTTCGCCCAAGGAGAGTTTACGCACAGGCTGATTTAGCTTATCTTGCAAGGAAAGCATCTCTGTGAGTTCCCCAACCCGGCGGCGGTAGTCTTGGTTAGAAAGTCCATAGATAGCAGCGTTGATTTTCAAAGAGTCCAATGCTGGTAAATCCCAGAGTAGTTGCTGCTTTTGCCCCATAACTAGGGTAATTTGTTGTAAGAATGCTGGTTTGCGTTGGAAAGGGATGTCTCCAGCTACTCTCACTCTTCCAGCAGAGGGATGAATTAAACCCGTGAGCATCTTTAAAGTGGTAGTCTTTCCCGCCCCATTTGCCCCCAAAAAGCCCACCACTTCCCCCGATTGAATTTCAAAGGAAACTTGCTTCACCGCTTCAATGTTACGGTAGGTACGGCTGAAAAAGTGGCTAATTGTGCCTTTGAGTCCAGGTTCTTTGACAGCTACAGGATATACTTTGCTTAGGTTTTCAGCTAAGACAATAGACATAATAGTTAGTTAAATGAAATAAAGCGATCGCTACTGCCGAAGCTAGCACAAAAGTACTATTTAGGGCATAAGGCGGAAGATATATCAATGACCGATAAGCCGATGTTAACGGTATGAACGCTTATTTTAACGATTCTGTTTATGAATAAACTTTAGAGATAAATTAATAGCTTGTACTAATATCAGTAAAATAATTGCAGTTGAACCTGTTGGAATAGTAAATTAGGAAATGTCATGTAAATCAACACGACAGCGAGAAGAAATAAAAGGAGTTTTCAGCGCATAAAGCGAGATCTGAATATATGCTTTTATATGTGTATAAACGCGATATATCAATCTCTACATTTTAAATTGTAATCAGCAATAATTAAAGTTTTTTCCTACATTATAAATAAATAGATTAATTCACAATGTCAAGCGATGCTTACAATTGGATAGAACAATCTTTAGCAACAATACACAAAGCCGATTGGTATCGCTCTGTAAAGACAATTCAAGGCAGCCCTGGTGCTATCATCCAAATGGAAGGGCGATCGCTAATCAATTTTGCTAGCAATGATTACCTTGGACTAGCTGGGGATGAAAGACTAATTCAAGCTGCTGTTGCTGCTTGTCAAAAATTTGGTACTGGTAGCACTGGTTCTCGTTTACTCAGCGGACACCGAGAACTACACCGAGAATTGGAAGTGGCGATCGCTGCTCTCAAACAAACAGAAGATGCTTTGGTATTCAGTTCTGGATATCTAGCAAATATGGGTGCAATCGCGGCTTTAGTCGGTAAGCGCGATTTAATTCTGTCGGATTTATACAATCACTCTAGTTTGAAAAACGGCGCAATTCTCAGTGGTGCAACCATCATCGAATATCCCCACTGCGATGTCGAGACTTTGAAAAATCAGTTAATCCAACAGCGCGATCGCTATCGTCGCTGCCTCATTATTACTGATAGTGTATTTAGTATGGACGGCGATTTATGTCCATTACCAGATCTGTTGCAGTTAGCTACACAGTTCAACTGTATGCTGCTAATTGATGAAGCTCACGCCACTGGTGTTTTTGGTACTACAGGTGCTGGATGTGTTGAACATTTCGGCTGTACTGGAAGCAAGATAGTGCAAGTTGGCACTCTTAGCAAAGCCTTGGGAAGTTTAGGTGGATATGTAGCTGGTGCTGCTGCTTTAATTGACTTTTTGCGTAATCGTGCTGCTAGTTGGATTTACACCACTGCACTTTCACCAGCTGATAGCGCCGCGGCTCTAGCAGCAGTTAATATTGTCCAACAAGAACCAGAACGCCGCGATCGACTGTGGCAAAATGTACATGGTTTGAAACAGTTATTGCAGCAACTACCGCTTAAATTACTACCTTCTGAATCTCCAATTCTCTGTATTCAATTGGAAAGTGCCGCAGATGCTTTAAAAGTTGGTTTGCAACTCACAACTTCTGGTATTTTTGCCCCAGCTATTCGCCCTCCCACAGTACCAACAAGCCGGATTCGACTTTCAGTCATGGTGACTCATCAAACCGTACACATAGAAAAATTGTTGGCAGTTTTAAATAAAATAAAGTAGTTCAAAACTTAATCTATAGCAATCTTATTTGATTTGTGAACTTCGAGCATAGGGTGGGCAATGCCCACCCTACTGGTAATGAAGGAGTGTAAATGCTTTGCGCCCTAAAATTTAATCCTTTTATGATTTATTTCGCCTGAGCAACTGTTGCTTTATTAGTCACACTTTGAACACCTTTAATTTCCTTTGCCAAAGTGTCAATTTTAGTGAGTTGCTCTGGTGTAGGCACTGTTCCTGTTACAGTTACAGCACCTTCCTCAGCTTCAACAGCTAACTGACTCGCTGGTAAGTTTGCCTCTAATTTACTGCGGACTTCGCTTTCGAGATCGGCACTAGCTCTTTGTGTATCGCCACCTGTAGCATTATTGCGCTGTTCGCGGGCGCGAATGTCAGAATTTAGCTGTTTTCTACGAGTTTCGCTTTGGGCATCATTTTGAGTTTGCTGTGCTGTACCCGCGTCTGGTGCTTGAGCGCTTTCGTTAGCTGCATTGGGAGCATCAGTACTAGTCTTTTCAACACCATTTTCACAACCGAATGCACCAAGAACCAGCACTCCACTTACAAGTAATGGAATCAATTTGTTCATTTTTAAGTCTCCCACTTGAGTATTTCTAAGAATGATTTAAGGTGTGTGTATGAGGAGTAATTCTATTAAATGTCAGATATTCCAACTTTAAGGCTGGGGCGGGCTGGAAAGCCCGTCCCACAGGTAAGATACCTGTCTGCTTGGGCCTAAACACTCTTGCTGCATCTTCCTAAGTGCAAGCTAAAACAGGTAAAATTTCTACACAGTCGGATCGCGACGGTCAATGATGGTTACTGTAGCATCGGTATCAGTGACCCCAGTATTATAATTAGTGTCACGGGTATCGGTAACGATGCGATCGCTGCGTTGAGTTTGGGTATCGTGATTGTCATAAACACCCCACTCCTGGATACCACGATGGCTGAGAATTGCTTCAGCACGTTGGATTTCTGTTTCTGTACCATCTACGAAGACTAGATAATCGCCACTCGATAATCTGTCGTTGTAAACATTGGCGCGTTCTTCCGGAATTCCAAGACCAGCCAGTGCGCCAACTAAACCACCCGCAGCAGCACCAATTGCACCACCAGAAAGAGCAGTAGCAACAGCGGTAGCCGCAGCACCAGCCAACATCACAGGCCCGATCCCAGGAATTGCTAAAGCGCCAAGACCAACTAATAAACCGCCAAGACCACCTAAAGCACCGCCTGTAACTGCACCTGCGGTTGCACCTTCGTCAGCTTTATTACCAGTGCGATCGTTCACATCAACACCAGCAATTTCACCTTCCCGTTCGGCGTTTTTGGAGACTACATTCACCTTATCCATTGAAAAGCCAGAAGCTCTTAATTCGTGCAGTGCAGTTTCTGCTTCTCTACGACTAGAGAAGACTCCAACAGCACGCTTTTGCCGTTCTACACCCATACCAGTAGTGCCAGCCATCGGGGTAGTAGCATAAGTGCCTGGGGTGGGGGTCATTTCTGCTGCATAGCCAGTAGACATACCTGTGACTGACGTATAGTCAACTGGTCTGTTTGTAAACCCGCTACCCATAGGTGTATTGACCATAGGGTCAACAGCCGCACCCATAGGTGTGGTGGAGAAAGCAGAAGAAGCTAGAGGTGGATATATACCGAACTCCTCAATGCCCTGATGGTTTAGAATTGCCTCGGCTCTTGCTATTTGCTCATCCGAGCCACTGACAATAAGTAAATAATCGCCTCTGGATACGCGATCGTTATATACTCTGGCTCTTTCTTCTGGAATTCCTAATCCAATCAGTGCGCCAAGTAGACCACCAGCAGCAGCACCAATTGCACCACCTGCTAGGGTTGTAGCTATTGCAGTGGCTACCTCACCAGCCAGTATAACTGGCCCAACACCAGGAATTGCTAAGCTACCAAGTCCAACGAGTAAGCCAGTAAGTCCCCCCAATGTACCACCTGTAAGCGCTCCCGCTGTGGCACCTTCGTCAGCTTTATTACCTCTTTGTGTCACATCAACACCAGCAATGTCACCTTGACGATCTGCATCTCTGGCAATAACTGACACGTTATTCGTGGGGAACCCAGAACGCTTTAATTCATTGATGGCAGATTCTGCATCTTGGCGACTGGAAAACACACCGACTGCGCGCCTGTGTTGACCTAAAGCCATTTTTATTTCTCCCATTTAAGGTGTCAACAATGCTTGCACAAATACAGACTTTAGCTTTTTAATTTGTGCTGCGTCTACTATTTTTTGCTTTTTTCCGATCCAAATTTCATCAGTCTGTAGGTGTAATAACTCCTCTATCAATAGAGAGGTTTTTCTGCTGCTTATGTGAATGTTTTTTAGTTTACTATTTTTATACTATCAGTTTTATTAATGCTATTATAAATTATTATATAAATGCCATAATAGTAATTTTTAATTAAAATAAATAGTAATTTGTCTCAATTTCTGACTAACGATAGGTGAATATATCAAAACTATCTTAAAATTAAATTAGCGTGGTCATAACTAGACTCATAACATTCAATATATAACAATCCTAAATCCCTAATAAACAATAAATAATTTTGTACTGCCACCCATGCTGGGCTAGGCTCTAAGTTCAGAAATAAAATATAATTCCTATAAAAAAACTATGTAGTAAATTTAGCTTGTATATCTAGTATTAAATGTCGCTATTTGCCGAGCTATATAAACTGGTGAAAATAAGCCATTTCTATCAGAGCCGAGCATAAATAAAGTTTTTGCCAGTTAATTCATATAGAGATTGTTGGTTAAATGCGTTACAGTCGCATTTAGGTAGGGTATATGATGTAGTGAATGCCAGCAAAAATAGCTATAGATAAAAGTAAAGCTTGAGCTTAATTTATATTTCTACGCCTAATCAGTAGTAACAAAATTTTGATTGAGGCGATCGCAAAAAACCAGATATTGAGTTAGAAGTCGAAAGCTCGGATCGAGCAGAAAGGCTGCGAACAAAAAGGCTCTTTGGTTAAACGCACTCGTATAATAATCAGCAGCAAGTGAGATCGGGGGAATTGGATCTTAGGAATATGGCTATGCCATGTCTGTGCTGTAGGGGCGGCTTTTTCCAAACGATCTTGTGTAATTGCAGCTATGTCTGTTAAACGCGCTCGTACAAGAGTGGTTAGTGGCGCTGAGGAAAATTACGAATCACGAATTAGGAATTATTCTGTCTCCTGCCACAAGCCAGACATGAGTTTTGGATATGGTAATGGTTAAACAACGGCGATCGCTAATTAAGGGTTCGGTTTTACGGCTGTCACCAGTGCGACAATATCGATAACCTCGTAATTGAGAGAAGTTTGTCGAACCACATTATAAGTGGCTAGCTGTTGAAGGGGTGATTAGTGGTGCAGAAATGGATTTTACCTACAATCAGTGAAGTTCTAATTCAGACTGAATTGAACTTGCTTCACCACAGTCAAAGTGAAGTAAAATCGCATAGTCAGCCCGTAAATGCAAATACGCTCAAACGTGCCAAGGTGGAACGGGAGTGGAGAGGAGCGATCGCGGCTGTGGAACAGTTGTTGCAAGAAAGTATCAGTTCATCCCCCCAATCACTAGCAGACGGTTCGCATCCTTCAAAAGGATTAGTTTTGGCAGGCCCTGCACCAGTTTTGAGTCACAAAGATCTGCTTTCCAGCTTGCAGACAGGAATTTTTACCACAGAGTGGTTGAAGTTAAGTACAAAACCGTTTCAACTACCTCCTGCAACGGCAAAATCAGTCACAGAAAATGCGACGGTAACAGTTGAACTTGAACCAATATCGGGATCTGTAGTGCCATTGCTACCCAGCGATCCATTAGCCGCCGAACAATTTTGTCTAGTTTTAACTGCCTGTTTCAGCTTGGTGATGGTTGCAGGAGTAGACAATGATGGTGTGCCAGCATTCATGTTTTCCTTTGAGCCAGAAGTTGTGGAACAGGTATGGCTGACACTGCGATCGCGAGTAGAACTAACCAGTACTAAATCTCTGGTTTCCCAACTCGATACCCTAGTCGAAAAATATTATCCAGTTGCACCCGATTACCGCACGGTGGCTCAGTTTAGCCGCTTGCTACTCAAACATTTACCAGAACCAGAAGAGGCCAGAGGCGAAAGGGCCGAGGCCAGAGGCAAAGGAAACAATTACGAATTACAGCGAGATCTAAGCGAGGTTTCGAGCAGCTTGGATCGGCTACGAATGACGAATTACGAATTACAAAGCTCCTCTCATCGTCTAGATGTCGAGTTGTTACAAGCGTTTGCGCACGAAGTCCGCACACCCTTGACGACAATTCGCACACTAATTCGCTTGCTAATGAAGCGGCGGGATTTAGGACATGATGTGCTTAAGCGCTTGGAAATAATCGAACACGAGTGTAGAGAGCAAATCGACCGGATGGAGTTGATGTTTAAAGCAGCGGAACTGGAAACATCAACAGCTAAAAATACAAATGCTTATTTAATTGCAACGTCTTTAGAACAGCTTTTGCAGCAGAGCATTCCCCGTTGGCAACAAAGCGCCAAACGGCGAAACTTGACTTTGGATGTTGTGATGCCACAACATATGCCAACAGTAATTAGTCATCCAAGTATGCTCGATCAAGTGCTGACAGGCGTGATTGAGAATTTCACCCGCAGCTTACCCCCAGGTAGTCATATCCAGGTACAAGTGATGCCAGCAGGAGATCAATTAAAATTACAACTATTTTCCCAGTCTCAGTGTGGAGACGACACAGAAAGTTTTTCAGTTTCACCAATTCGCAAATCCCTCGGCCAGTTGCTGATGTTCCAACCAGAAACAGGTAACATTAGTCTCAATCTCACAGCCACAAAGCATCTGTTTCAAGCGATTGGCTGTAAACTGATCGTGCGACAGCGACCTCACCAAGGCGAAGTATTAACGATTTTCTTACCTTTAGAGGTAAGACGAGGGGCGACGAACCAGTGGCGAGAGTCTTCGCTACTGACTTAATTCGGGCGGGAGTTTTGAGGAGTGGAAGGCGCTATCGGTAATAGTACATTAAAGGTAGAACCTTCCCCTGACTTACTTTTAACTGAAATAGAGCCGCCACAGCGTAACAGCAATTGCTGCACGATTGTTAATCCTAATCCGGCACCATTGGTATCTTCATTAGAGGCTGAGCGAACGCGATAAAAGCGATCAAAGATTTTAGGGATTTCATTAGGTGATATGCCAATACCAGTATCGCGGAATTCTAGTTGCACGTAATCACCTTGAACTGACGCTTTTACCCAAACTTGACCACCAGCCGGAGTGAACTTAATACTGTTGTGCAGTAGATTAATTACAATTTGTCTAACCCAATTAGGGGAACAAAAAATTGGTGGTAGATCGGTAGAAACCGTATAAGCTAACATGATCCCTTTTTCTTGAGCTAGGGGCTGGTAAGTACTGACTACTCCAGGCACAATTTCGTATAAACGTAGCGGTTGTAGAACTGTTTGCGACTCTGAGCTTTCTAGCTGCACTAACTCCAAAAGACCATTAATCAGCGAATTTTGGCGATCGCACTCACTATTGAGCATTTGCAGATAGCGCTGGCGTTGTGGTGGTTTGAGATGAGGAGAATTCAACAAACTCAAAGCCGTTTTCATGTGAGTTAGAGGAATACGCAGTTCCTCGCACATACTACTAAATGAATCATTTTTGCGACTTAAACTATTAAATAATTCTTGGTTTTCTCCTCGTAATTTAGTAATTCTATGATTGATTACACTGCGTCGAATTGCATCTTGTTGCTGAATTTGTTTCGCTAGTAATTGCTCTAGTAGCAACGGATTAGGTGCTGACGGACAAATAAATAGAGAATCCCAATTTTTTAACAAGTCAGGATTTTTAGTTTGGGATTGTGACTGGACTAATGTCAATTTCATGCTTTGTGTAATTGAGTGTTTCAGTCCGTCTAACACCGCCTGAATTATTCCTCCTTCAAAAGAGCAAAGGCTAACTAACGGCAGAATTTTCTTTTGGCTATTATTTTCTTTTAATTTCGCCTTTTTCTGCCTTCTCATTCGAGAACGGTGAGCCAAAATCAAGCTAGAAAACTGAGGGGACAAAACTAACAGGAAATAATCGCGTCTTAACTGGCTGCTTGGTACTATTTGAACTGGTACCATCGGAAAGCCTTTTTGGACAAGATGATCTAATCCTGTCTTTTGAGTATGGCAAACATAGGTAGAATGAGATACTTTTACTTGCTCGTGGTAGCGCCTAATTGCTGAATACCAAATCTTTCCTGGTGGTAGTTTCAGCCACAGGGTAGCTGAAATTTGCTGCTCAACCAACACCTCCATTACTGACTCTGCTAAAGACAGCAGAGTTGCTGGACTAACCAACATCGGAGATGGTGGTGTTTCTATATTCAGCGCTAGCTTATAAAGAGATATATCCATAAACAGGCAAAAAGCCAATATTGTTTACGAAGAATTCAGGAGTTACTAGAAGGTTGAAAGCTGTTCGCGTAGCGTTGCCGCAGGCTAGGCTGAAGGCTGTAGGGCTTCGTCCTTGCCCCCGCGCGCAGATGTTGGCTGCTCAGGATAAAGATAAAATTTCATACTTCAACGCGCTTCCTTATGCGGAGGTTTCCTCCGCAGGAAAGCGCTCCACTTCATACTTCATACTTCACACTTCACACCGCGAAGAACGGCCCGCAACGCTTACACACTTTGATCGTAGAGACGCGATATATCGCGTCTCTACATACTTCACACTTCACTAAAGACGTAGCACTGCTACGTCTCTACTCACTTTTGATATTTCATACTTCATAGTTCATCTTTATTTTTTTCTTTGCATTAGAGCATTTCTTGCTTGTTCGCGATCGTCAAAGTGAATTTTTTCAGTTCCGAGAATTTGGTAATCTTCATGACCTTTACCCGCAATTAGTACCCCATCTCCTGGTTGAGCTTGCAGGATTGCGGTATGAATAGCCTCTGCGCGATCGCAAATTACTAATGGTTTAATTCTGGGTGGAATACCAGCGAGAATATCTTGCATAATTCGCTCTGGATCTTCTGTACGGGGATTGTCTGAGGTAACGATTGCTACATCTGCTAAATCAGCAGCAATCTTACCCATTTTCGGGCGCTTGGTGCGATCGCGATCGCCGCCACAACCAAAGACACAAATCATTTTACCAGGAATAAACGGTCGCGCTGCCCGTAGTAAATTCTCCAAACTATCAGGCGTGTGAGCGTAATCTACGATCGCACCGATCTCTTGTTGCTCATCAATTTGCACTCGCTCCATTCGCCCTGGTACTCCAGAAAATTCTGGCAAGAAAGAGGCGATCGTTTGCAAATCCATACCCAAATGTAAAGCTGCTCCCACTGCTGCTAGTAAATTAGCTAGATTATACTGACCGACTAAAGGAGATCTGAAGCCAACTTTACCGTTTGGTGTATGCAACATCCCACTCACACCAGTTGGTTCGTAGCTCAAGTCGCTCATCCACAAATCAGCCGTTGAATCTTGAACGCTATAGCGCCAGACTTGCTCGGAATTCAGCTTCGCAATTAATCTTTGCCCATATGAATCGTCAGCATTAATCACAGCCCGCCCCTGAAGATAGTCGGGGCTAAATAACAGAGCTTTCGCCGCAAAATAATCTTCCATATCGCGGTGAAAGTCGAGGTGATCCTGAGTCAAATTAGTAAACACAGCCACCTCAAACGGACAGCCCATCACCCTTCCCTGTGCCAAAGCGTGAGAACTGACTTCCATCGCTGCTATTTGACAACCAGCTTGTAGGGCAGTTGCTAGTTGGTGTTGTAATTCGACTGCAAACGGTGTAGTGTGAGCTGCTGTTTGCACAAACCCAGCCCAACGAGTGTAGAGCGTTCCCATTAAAGCTGTGGGTATAGCTTGGCTGAGGAAGAATTCGATCAGGTGGCTAGTTGTGGTTTTGCCATTCGTACCTGTAACACCAACAAGTTTCATCTTTTGCGCCGGATAGCCGTAAAACTTAGTTGCTACCTGCGCGCAAGCTTGAATCATATCGCTAGCCACAATTATACAAGGATCTCCCCCCCGCTCCCCCTGCACCCTCCGCTCTCCCTGCTCTCTTTTGTGCAGCTTGAGGGGAAATTAAAGCAGCAACAGCACGAGCAGCGATCGCGCTTTGCCAAAATTCCCCTCCATCTACCCTTGTTCCTGGCATACCAATAAATAAATCTCCAGGCTGGCAAGCATGAGAGTTAGTCGCCAAACCCTTGACTTCTATGTCTAAGGCTGGATGATGTGGCAATTGCTCAATGCTCTCAACGTTTGCTAGTAACTCACGCAGCTTCATATCAAGAAATCCTCACAATCATCAGTGACTAGGGAGCTGAACTATGAATTATGAATCATGAATTGAGCATTGGGTATTGGGCGTTCATAATTTTTGAAGCGATTCTCATGTGTATTTCCCTAACATTTGCTCTAGTTGCTTAAGTGTCGCTCTGGGAGATGGACGAGGTAGAAGCAATTCTCTACCCATAGCATCGACAAATAGCACGGGGACTTCATATTGATAAGCTTGCAACCAATCTTCATGACTAGTAATGTCACGGATTTCTAGTTGTAAAGACGCGGAATTTCGCGTTTCTATAATTTGTTCTAACTTTTCTTGCAAACCTTCACATAAATGGCAACCAGGCTTGCTGTACAAAATTAATCGCATTTTTCGAGCGGGAAAGCGAAAGAGGACAAAGGAACAAGGCCAGATGCAGCAATTATATATTCTGTCTTCCGCTTCCCTGAAGCCGAACTCTCAATTTTGACACCATTTGGTTTTATGGCTGCAACCTAAAGGCTTGCTAAAAACCATGACTTGCAAGCATTTTATAAATCCAAGGCTCCAAAATCTAAAATCTAAAATGGTATGACTGGCAGCTTGCGACTTCCGACTTACGTCTCCTGTCTTTTGGCAGATGCAATATTTAGTTATTGTTAAAGATGAAGAATAGTTAACATCATAGCCAGTATGACTCATTCAACTCCTTCGACAACGCCCCAAGCTGCTAATTTTAACCTGGAAGAACTCAACCGAAAATACGATACTGCCAGCCCCAGAGAGATTCTTGTATAATTGTGGCTAGCGATATGATTCAAGCTTGCGCGCAGGTAGCAACTAAGTTTTACGGCTATCCGGCGCAAAAGATGAAACTTGTTGGTGTTACAGGTACGAATGGCA
>Ga0115848_100132_pt1:10000-22567 | contig 22567 bp, 16 predicted proteins | sample InSIn3gowninarea_FD_83862 | JGI IMG/M metagenome (GOLD analysis project Ga0115848, IMG submission 83862) | reverse complement strand
ACTGACGGTAACAACCTGCATTCTTCTACTCTTATTTGCTTGCATGGATTGGTTTGGACCAAGAGCCAAGGCTGCCGCTAAACTTGCCAGCGCATCGGCATAATGATTCTGTGACCGTGGAACATGCTCGACATTTACTTCGAGGAATTGACTTAGGAGCTTGCGTGCCTTGATGAAATAAGGCTCGAGAGACCTCTTTCAACATAGTGCCTTTCAGTTGATTAACGATCAGTTGAGAATCGCCATACACTGGTTGAGGATCAATCTTCATCTCCAAAGCTATACCCAATCCTATGATTAGGGCTTCCTATTCTGCAGCGTTGTTTGAAGTGAAGTCAGTGTGAACGAGTAAGGGATCATTGACCTTTCAGGGGTCATGAAGACAATCCCTGCCCCCGCTCCTGAGTGAACCATCGAAGTACATCTCCCATGGGAACTTAACTTTAGCATATAAAACTTCTTCATCAGGTAGATCATCTGACAAAGGAGTGTCATCTGAGGCTGGATGAGCTGCCAAGAAATCAGCCAACGCTTGTCCTTTGCCTTACAACATTAGGGAAACATCATGGACCATTTGGATAATCCATAACCTCTTGGTACTTATCCTTTAAGAAAGGCTCGAGAGCAAATACTTGAGCTGATCTGCTTTCGATATGAGCCGAACGGGATGTTCCAGGAGATAGTGTCTGAGCTTTTGTACTGCAAACACAAATGCCAGGCATATCTTTTCTATCTTTGAGTAATGAAACTCTGCGCCCACCAGGGTACGACTTAGATAGTAGAGAGCAACTTCCTTTCCTTCTCTATTTCACGTCCAGTCCACAGAGATTCATTTCACCGATGCGAAGAAGTCCTCTCTATCCCGTTCTGTAAGTCACGCCCTCCGGTTGGTACGATTATAGTGAGGAGGTGAATTCGACGATTGAATCTATTATCAGTGCTAGCAACCGTAGAACCAATGAAAGGCGCCAGTTGTTGCGCTCGTTCTGGTTCCTGCTCCAGAAAAGGTGGTTGTTTATTTCCCAGTTCTAGTAGAAGTTGGTGGGCAAACCAAGGCCAGTGCCCTACGTGTCCGGTAACCTGAGGTCGGGCTAACTAATGAAAGTGCAACGCCCGGTTCAGCGAGACATTCATCATATTTTCGAGGGGGTGAGCTCGACGGGAGTTGGAGACGCTATAGGAGTTCAAATAGTGTGATTCCGAGTCAAAGGGGTAAGAGAGAGGGCTGCAAAGGTCGATAATTCCTAAAAGAGAGTGTTGCCAAAAGCCCTGCCCGAAAGCCCCTTTAATGGGCGTGATAAAGCGAGAAGTTATGATTCTTTCTCCGATCTTCTAGTTCCCACCATATTGTCATTTATATGCCGAGGATCGATCCAAAGGTGCTCACTCATTGAGCCCCGGTAAGGTAATCAGTCGGTGCCGGTGTCGGTGTTAGATGATCAATTAATTACGCACTGTTAGAGGGGATCGAAGGAGACGTTATATTCTAAAATTCCCTACCCGCATAAAAGGATAGGCGTTAGCCTACCCTTTGGCATAATAAATGGAGTAGTCTAATTACCGATACGAATACATTCGCTGATGCAATAATTCTACGACATTCATGATCATAATCGACTCCTGGACTGGCATTCAATTGAATCAACAACAAACAGATGCATCCACTGAAGCCGTTGTGTTTCGGTTGTAGCAGTTAGTGCTGTTAGTGCCGTGTTTGGCCTCGCCGTTTTCGAGTAAGAATCTGACGCCAGCTAGGTTCAGGATGAGTTAGAATCGTCACTTACTGTTTATGATTCCCATTCGCTTCGCGCCTCCTCTATTTGTATAATAAATTGGTGGAGTTTCGTTTCTTCTTCTTCACCCGGTATTAGATTAGTGTCTTCAAACTCCCCGTCTCGTCTCGCCGAGAGGCTTGTTGTGGTCCTTATTGACCTTACTTCCGCTACCTGACCTTAAGCATGGAACCCTACGGAAGGGTGAGCCTGTCCCCTAACAACCCTTATCTCTCTTCTTACTTATGCGTTGGTGCATTCACTGAAGCAGCCGAAGAAAGAGGATAAGAATCAGGCGCATCCCCATCTGCTGCATCAAAAGCCGATTCATCAACTGAAGCATAAACAGAGGCATAAAAGGAAGAAGTTTTATACATACGCAGAAGCTAGAACTAAGAAGGTGGCATATATATAACTCATCGTATTGAGATTAGTAACTCTTTCTTCAGAGGGGAACAACCAACCTGAGCCTTTTCCTCCTGTGTGGTGTTGGAGGTTGTTTCGGAGGTATACGACCAACCTATGGCAGTTGAGGGACGCGGTTCACCAATAATGTATGTGCCTGCCAGACTCGTCATATTATGATAGAGATTCTCGATCGATTTCTTTTGCTTTAAGTGACAAGGCCCCCTTTCTCCAAAAAACAACAAGCAGCCTCTTAGGCAATCCCCTCCCCCGAGGTAGCTGCTTGCCGATGGCATTGAGATAGATCGGTGGTTGACTTACTGGTTGGTGACTCCCACTGCATCTGCCCCTTCTATCCCGTACTAACAGCCTTCTCCCACAAAAGATCGATCGAAGGCCCAGGAAAGTGAGTGCCACGAATTCCGTTGCCAGTCAAGAGTTGTCTGCTCCGGGTAGGGCGACTTTCCAGCCGGGAAAGCATTGGGCGGAGGGTTCTTCGCATTGAGTGAGGGTAGCTTCAGAGACTCATTCATTTTCATTCAAAGACAGCCTACTCAGGAAGCTGTTTGTTGTTCTAACGAATGGGGTTGACACTTGAACTATAGACAACATTGGTTGGTGCTCACCTGATCAATGAATTATCTTCCTTCAGCAGTAGAGTAGGCAGTACCAGTTGTTTTCTCAGATAGTCAAACAAGGGAGGGAATAAAGAGGTGATAACTGAGGATATGACTTGTCTAGTCGATCTCTATAAACAAAAAGGCATGGGCAATAACCCGCATCATATGCTGTAGACCATGGGGCACCCCTCACTAAAGCCCTCGGATTTGGCAAATGCAGCCATAGCCGCCTTACTGGCACCTCCGAGAAGTCTACCGCATGTTCATGCTTGCAATAGCAACCAAGTTCGTCTCATTCTGACATATATTCTAAAGAAAATAATCGACTTAGGGTATGGGTTCCGAAGAGGGCTTCTCCTTTCGCAGTTTGGTGTTCTTCCGATCCGAGGAGCTCCGGGCTCTAAGCTAAGTACTCTCGCTTCGTACCAATATATATTCTCGTTACGAAAAGATATAAAAAAGGGGGTTGGACCAACGGGAAAGAAAGTGGCTTGTGTTCCCGGGATAGAGCATGAAAGATGTTCAAAATGATAAGTATCCATCCACCACGATATGCATTGGGAAGGATTTGATACAACGTATGGTATTGACTTCCGAGTTGTGCTTAGGCTTATTAATTGTATTCGACTGAGAAAGAAGTTTCCACTAGAAAAACTTTCAAATGGGTATAACAGAGATCTAGTGAGAGAGATTCGATGCACAAGTGGATAAGTTATTATGAGCGAACGTAGCGCAAGCAAGGCTCCAATAATACACGTAGCCAGCCATAGCTCGCGAGTACTTCCACTTCGCTACCAGAACGGAAAAGCAGGAACAACAGGTTGAGGGGACAGAGAGGGAGGCAGAGGCGATCTTGTAGAGGGCAACTGGTAGGCAAGCGTTGAGTTAGAATAAGATAACTGAAAGTTGATGTTTCCCTATTGGTATGCATATTATCAATTGAGAGGGCCAACAAAAGCCTGCCTTAGCGTGACAATCCTCCCCCACCCTAATAAGCTGCAAGCGACGCCCTCGCCGAGAGACGACGGGAAGTTTGAAGACACCACGGTCCAGCAAGGAACTACTGGTACGCTTCTTTCGGCTCCACCATCTCATCATTAAGGGAGGTCTAGAACCATCTCCATATGTGAATGGAGGTCTACTAGGTCTAGTACGGTGAACAAGTAGGGGCGGGGTCGGGTCTCTTAGGCGAACCAGTCCAACTAGGCCAAACAAAAGACAACCGTCCACTCCTTTTCACGGCGCTTTACTTTAGCAAAGCAGTCCAAAAAAACGTCGGTTTTCTAAGGGCTACGTAGGATATGTTGGATGCCCCGCAGGTGACAAGTTTGCGGTTGGCGAAACATAATATGAGGCTACTTTCTCTGTCCTCCCTTACTTAAGTGGTGCATAGACCAACCTTATGTGCCTGTGCCGTTACGGACTCTGACGTCTCTTCCGGGCTCTTTGTTGCCGAGCCAGCCAGTTTCTATCGGTTATCAGTTGGTTCAAAGGCCTGACTCCATTAGCTGAGCTCTTCGCTTTGCTGCTCCTGTCTCCCACCAGGTGGTTGGTTACGTGTGCTGTCTACTTAAGAGTGGAAAGAGCACAACAGAGACTACTTTAGTTTAATAAGACCCCGTCAGTCAAATGGGCTGAATGACTCCGCTCTGAACCGGTCGATCTCTCTTGAACTGCACGCTGCTTTTCCCTAACTAGAAGTCCTCCTAGAAGTCGTCCACTGAGAGTAGGGAGTAGGGAGCTCTTTCTTAGCGCTTTCCAGAAAAAGCAGTGACATCACCACATTCTTTCCGCTTATACTTGCACAGTCGAGTACCGAGCCTCAACTACTATGGAAGCTGCTCGTACCAACTTACCTGTACCACCCGATGACGCCCACCTGTCATAATCGAGCTTGACTTATTTGCCTTCTCCCGGGGAGGCAACACGGACGGACTCCAAAGAGCAAGGCCCAATATCAAGAGCAGTATGTATCTCCCTACTCATAGACGACTTCTCTTTCGTTCTCCCCAGGCACGAAAAGGTATATTCATTAACGCTTTGGAGCAACAATCCGCCCACAGCACTTGCCTTTTCAACCGTGCTTGCTCTCACTACATTGGAAATGTTCTCACGACACTATATTTGTCATCAAGCATCGTGGTGCCCGGTCCGCTGCAGCAGAGGCAGCCTTTTCTTCTTCCCTTGTTTTCACTTGGTCTCTATAAAGAAGTCGTGGTTGGCCCTCCCAGTCTCCTAAGACATATTACTTTTTGATTGATATGAAAAAAGCTAGGACTTCGCTTCGTTGTTCTTTCTTTCTTATGTATGGACCTAACTCATTGAAATGAAGAAATGCCTTGACCCATTGAGCAACGAGTCTAGTGCTTATTAACGCGAGAGTCGGTACGAGTGAGTTTTGGAGCGTAGAGCAACGTGAGGGCGAGCCCCCATTATGTAGCTTGGTCTTGCATTGCTCCGTTCAATGGTATTGATTCTGACCAACTAATCCCAAAGAGCTGCGAGCTAGCGAGGCGGGGTTGGTTTTGAAACAAACGTGAAATAATAGAGTCTTCTTCATTCAAGCTTTGAAACATCCGCCATTGAGTCTCTGCACCTATTGCACCTATCAAAATGTGCACCCGGAGCCCTACCCCCCTAAGAAGACAACTCAAGACGACTGGCCACAGTTTGCATTCGTTGTTCCGGGCCTTCGATCGTGCCCTCATTGACAACTATCTTCAACCCCGCATTCCTTGCACTAGGAAGCGCAAGCCCCTCCGGGACCTTGTGAATTTTTTCTTGGGTGCTTTCCACCTCTTTACCGCTATAAAGTTAGGGGTTGCGGACTCAGTTGGTGTTGGCAGTGAGCGTTATCACGCCTGGACATCGGGGCTCCACTTTGCCAGACCTGCCTTATAGGAGAGTGAGGTCTCCTTTACTGTTAGAAAGTAGCCCCACTGCTTTAGTTTAGGGATCGAAGCTAGACTAGATAGAAAGAGTTCCTTTCTTTTCTATTGTGTTTTTTGATACTAAGCCTCCTTCGTCGGCTTCCTCTATCTGTGTTTAACAGCGGATATGTGCTCTTTTTGGTTAGCTCTAGTAGGAGAGTCGGAATACCCGGCTTTAGGCGGCATCAGCCTAGCGTTAGGGTAGGGGCTGTCGGAAGAGAGGTTGCTTGCTTCCGGGGTATAGCAAGAGTTACGGGAATGATTTCCCTTTTTTCTGCTTTTTCCTCGTATCGTAGGATCCTACGTTGTTGGAAGAGAGGTCTTGTTCTTTACTGTTCTTTGAATGGATTGGAGCCATAAGCCTGCGCCTACTAGCGACGTTCCCGGTCGTTGAGCTTCCCTTCCAGTTAAGAATCCCCTTACGCCTGGGAAACGGACATGGCTTTGCATTCGACTCATCGTAGAAGAGCGATACAGAAGAAAGAGGAGGACCCAGCGCGGATACGACGATTGAAACGGACCTCCTTTAGAACTTCCACGAGAAGTGTCTTCTAAGTACGAGAAAGAGAATATAGAAATGAATGACTAGGAGTAGTAGTCGTAGTCGTATGTCCTCGACTAGTTGTTGGATTTGCCACTTGGCCCCTTCTTTAAAGTCGTATTTCCCATGGGGAGTTGGTTTAGTCTTCCGGGGCTGTGCCCTTTATGTAATGCCTTACTTCATGGCTTCCTTTTCACTCAGTCATAGCGCTTGCTTGCGCGAACGGTGCTTGGTAGCCGTCCAATCGAATCATAAAAGGAGCAAACTAGGGAGAAACGTGGGCCGAAGACGCTGTGTGGTTTACAAAGTCGAGTACTTAATCTTCTAATAGTGGATCTGGCTCCTGTGGCTTTCTCATTCATTTTTGGCTTCACACTCACGGCTGCCTTACCTGCCCGAATGCTAACTATCAAACAAACCCCCTACAAATTTTTTATTCTCCTTACCTTTCGCGACTTCCTGCCACCTGTGCTAAGACGCTTTCGTTGTTTTCTTCTTTCTTCTTCGCTTCGCGCCTATCTGTCTTTTTTGACAAGCCGGACATGCTCACTAAGCGTAACGGAGTGAGTGCTCCTCCGCCCTCACGTTGCTAAGGGCTCTTAACGAGACCTGCTCTGATCTCGCGATCAATAGAATGAGAAAGTCTTTGTGACTGACATGACCATACCATAGTACTCACAATAGACAAGCATTACTTCTTTCCAAGTGAATCTAGATTCAAGAAGGAACCTACACAAAGGGAGGTTACATACCTATTTGATCAGTGCTTCCGGCCCTATTAGTAGTCCAATAGCTTGGAGTAGTGGTGGCATACAAAGAGGTGCTTTTGCGGTCAAGTGAGAGTGAAAGAGAGAGAAGCGCATTGAGTGAACAAACTGATAGGGCAGAAGCAACGGATAGGACCTAAGTAAGTGGCCTACTCTACAATGACCTGGGAGACAAGCAAGGGTACGGCGGAGTCCCTCTTCTAGTCATCATGGACTTTCTTTTCTCTAGGGTCCGTCTCTTGAAAAGCTGCTCCGAACCTATGATGGGCTCACCACACACAAAGAAAGGCTTATTGAAAAGGAGGACGTCCGAAGAGGAGCTGACGCTTTCCCTAATTTTTCCAAAAAGCCAAGTCACTCGCTTCGCGCCTTCATTGCTTAGGGCTAGTGAATCAATAAAGAAGAGTACTCGCTTCGCGCCTCAATCGCTTGCTTGTTGCCTTAAGGTATCATTAAAACGATATCAGAAGAAGGTTATGAGAGATAGATTACTCTTTAAGAAGACAGTATGGATTTCATTAAGGAAAAGACTTGTTGATTGAATACTTTATATCAGGTTCTCTTTATGGCTTTTCTTTGATTCGCTTGCTTACAGATAGGTATTCTTTCTTGAATGAATTAGCTTACTTGCTTAGGGCATTGTTTCTCATTATTCATACTTGAGAAAGACTACTCAACATGCTGAGAGAACTACTCCCATGAACTATAAGGCTCTCAGTCCTGTGGCTTGCTTGGTGCCTGCTTGCTGGTATGGCTCGCTTAAAAAGGCGAATACGCTCTTTCTTTGTTTGAAAGCTTGATCGTTGGTAAAGCTTTTTCGTTGCTAAAGGAGATCAAAGCGAGACTTTCCGTCCCGTTACCTCTCTTTTTAGGGATTATGATCCGCAACTGGCACACCATAAAGAATAGGCTTTTGGCTGAAAAGAATAAGAGCATTGCCTCGGTATACAACCATTCCATATTCATTGCCTCCTCGTATTACGTATTAGAAAAGGTAACCAGATCTCCTCACTTGAGTTCTTTGTATTGGGCTCGCTCGGTTCGTCTGTTCATTGGAGGAAAGCGTTTATGGAGCTTCATGGATCAGCCCGCTGTCCTTCTGTCTCTGATCCCCAATATGAGTGATACCAAGATTGCTGACTGGAGTGCCACAAATCAGCTGGTCATGTCATGGCTTCTCAATGCAATTGAGCCTACAATTGCTACCAGTCTGATGTTTATGGCATCGGCTAAATAGGTATGGTCTTATCTCCATGATCTTTCTTCCTGAGGAGCTAAGATATTCCAGCTTGAATAAGAAGTTCCAAATCTTAGTTAGGGGGATATGACTATTGCTGAGTACTATACTAAACTTAAGACCATATGGTCAGAGATCTTCTTATATCAACCAGTTCCTTCCTGCATTTGTGATTGTTCCAATGCCCAAGGAAAACAGAGGTTATGCAAAAGTGCACTTCTCCTTTTTCACGTAGAGCAGGTTTTCCCTCAATGTAGAGGCCTTATGAGTTCCCTGGGTACTCCCCAGATCGCGAGTACTGATAGATATTGGGTCTACCCATCGGCCTTCTCTAATAGGGCACTCAATCAATCCCCAATCGATCTATCAATCCTTAGATTCTGAATTCGCCTTTCGGGTTCCTCTAACAGAGAGCCAATCGATCGCTCGCCAGTTGCGAGTTGCGAGCTGCTCTTTCTCTTCCTATCACTAGGTCGGTCCGTCGGATTATAGTGCTCGACGATTCTATTAGTCTGGTACTGGTATCCTTCGGGAACGAAGAATTCGAGTCAACGGGAGAATCGATCAATCGCCCCAGGTGTCAGGCTATCTCGTTTCAAAGTATGACCGCGGTCCTTTCCTTGGTTTAGGGATTAGGGTCGTGTGCTCTATCCGAATTTCAGGTGTGCTCTTGTGAGTGGTAGTGTGTGTTGTGCCAGAAGGGGCGTATCAAGTAGGTGATTCAAATTTTTTCTTTATAGAAAGAGAGAGTCGGAACTTTGGAGAGCTATCGACCCTTAAAGACGGGTGGAATGTCAGGGACCACTTAGTCTCATCGAAGCTATGAAAGCCCAGGCCGCGCCGTGTGACGGACATTTCAATGGTAGAGCTCTCTTCCTTTCTTCCCGATTCTCAGTGACACGAATTCTTGCTAATCCAGAGAACTGCTTGACGTAATCCGTCGGGTTCAGGCTCGTGCGACGCCTAACCTATCAAGCTGGAGCGAAAACAACTGACCGGAAAGCTTTCTCTTGCACGTGTACGGACAACCAAAGAATTGCATTGCATATGTAACGGTTTCATCCGCGACGACTGATCTAAGAGTATAGAATAGAGGGTGACGCAGGTGGAATAATAAAGATAGGAAAGAATGTTCCCTACCTAACCGTATACTAAGAACTATAGGGTGGAGGACGGCATAGAGAAGACTAACACTAGCCGAACAACCAGTAGAGCGGGGATAACGTACGAAACCGATAGTGAGAGCTAGCTGAGCAATAGCACAAAAAAGAGGTCACGTTCGAACGGTAAGCTACAACTAAGAAATATGTATATAATATAGAAGAGCATTTCCGCGGCCTGTAACACAATCGTTTCGGATCCCCGATACCATCAGATTTTTGACCGTAAACAGGCTATTCAATCGAAACTTATTCTTCTAGTCTAGATTTGATTCCAAAGTCTTATTAAGTTGAAAAGAGGCATCTGCCTCGGTAAGAAGATATCCCGATAGATGGAAGACTAGAAAACCAATTACTTATATAGAATCAAGGGCTCCCTTCTCTTCTGCGGAGTCATATACTTAAGACTTTTGAAGAATGACCCGACCCGGCCACAAGAAGACAGACAGAGTGGCGGGGCAATGGTACCAGACGTTAAGGAGAGAGAAGTTAGTTGGTCTCGATGAGAGCCCAGGCGAGTCTCGTGTGTGATAGTCTGACCCGGATTAAGGATATAGTTCCCTTCGGGTTAGGGTTCCAAACCTGCCCTATCCCTTAAAGCCCCAGAGCTCGAGGTCTACTTCTACCTAGATACATACAGCTTGCCTTACCACCATTTCAGAGCCAAGCCTCCTTTTCTGATAGAGGTTCTGAAAGAAAGAAAGAGATTCATTTTCGGATCGCCTAATTCAATAGCTCAAAAATAGGTGGAGTTCGCCCTTTGAAGCATAGTTAAGTGTTGCAACAGGGGGGTTGTTCAACGAAGAGAAGCAAACAAAGTCTCCATACCAACATTGAAGGCTTCGCAGCTATCCAGAAGAGAGCCTTACTCTATAGGGGTGCTAACGCTTTACTAATATAATATAAAGTAAAGGCTCTTCTTCTGTTCTAGGAATCTAACTAATCTATACTACTACTAACTATAGTCAGACTAGGTCTTCTAGAGTGAACTAGCCTAGTATAGTTTCTCATTTTTGTGCTACTAGAACCATAAGCCGCACTATACTATACTTGACTGAACCTCCTTACGCCGGTTCAAATAAGGCAATAAGAGAGGACTGACGCGTCAGCTTCGAGGGCGCCTTTTCCTCTCCCTAGCGGTCGAGCCTGCTTACGCATCCTTAAGCATTTCTTTTTCCATATAAGGTCAGGGAAGAACCTGAGGGAAAAACCGCTTTATTACAAATAAATTAGAAGGAAGAAAGGAGAGGACGGTGCTTGTCTTATAGCAGTTCCACTTACATCAAGTTCCTCCAGATAAACGTAAAGCCAGCTAAAAACATATTTGTTGGCGAGAGAAAACCAGGAAGAGGAACTACCCCGCCCTTAGTCCTTTCCGTGGCGCGTGCCGGCGCGTCTGCCGGCGGGTGACCATGGAGCTGTGAGTTGATCTTTCGATCTCCTTCACTTCTTAACCTTCCGTGCACTTCTGTTCTTTCTTGTTTCCGGCCCCCCTGGTCTTCACCTAATTGTGGAAGAGGGGAGGTGAGTTGAGTATCAACTCTCTCTCTCGCGCCTTTCTTCAGCTTGTTCCTGTTTGTCTATTCGGGACGGGGCAGGCAGCTCACATACATGAAGAGAAGAAGAGAGGGGGGGTTCCTTGATATTAAGGTGTCAAGGCGGTCGAAGAAGGCCACAAGTGGAAGCAACCGATGCTTTGGTCATTCAGTTGACTCCTTGCTGCCAGTCCGTGCTTGCTGTCATGCTGGCAAAAACAGGGGTTTTACCTACTATTGGATTTGAACCAATGACTCTCGCCGTATGAAAGCGATACTCTAACCGCTGAGTCAAGTAGGTCAAGCTGAGTCAAGTCAGAGAAAATAGACCCCCATAAGAGAAAGCCGCGCAACCAGAGTTCCCCTTACTATACAAGGGGGGGGCGGAGCGCTAAGAAAGAGAAAGCGTTATCACTATACGAAATGAAGTAGCGGCTAGCACGCTAAGATCAACCACTTGGAGAGCGTGGAGCCTTTCTTTCTCGGTCGTCTGTCTTAAAATAAGTGGATCCGATTCATGCGGTCGTTCTCTGCTGCATTGGTGTTTTCACTCCCCACTCTCCACCATAACAAAATGTTTCCACTATATCTCAGGAGTAGTCAAAGGAAGTACGGCGGGTCCAAGTAGGAAAAAATTCACTAAGAAGTAGGGCATACAACAATGGATCAATTCATTCAACAAGATCCGTTCGGATCGGACCAGGATGAATGGGATTCGAGGAACCTAGATAGGCACACTCTCAGGAAAGGCCCGGTCTGTAGTTCCCATGTCCCCATTGGGGAGACAATCCAGAGGAAGAACGAGGAGATCACCCATCGCTCATTGAATTGAAGAAAGAAGCTCACTCAGGAAAAGCATCCACCCTTATTGAGCTACTTGAGCTACCAGGGACTCGAAGGTATCCAGCTTATTGGCATGAACTAATTAGATCCCTTAGGGCAAGGAAGTTCTCGGCGAGAAGACCTAGCTCAGTCATATGAGAAAAGAACCGTAGGATATTGAAACAAGAAGGTAATCCCTGGCCCATCCCTTCTATGGGATTGGCCCCTTCTTCAAACTCTTTTTCATAGAGAAATCTCTGATCAACGATAGAACAAGATCCATTTTGCATCATATCTAAGGGATTCCTTGGTTCGGGCCGAAGAAGCAAGATCCATAATACGAAAAAGAAAATAATACGAAAACAAAAATGAGAATGAGAAAGAAAAGGAATGAAAGGGCAACTCTGAATCTGCTAAAAGTCTCTGCCTTTAAAACAGCACATATTACCGCCGGATCTCATAATTTTGAATAGCCTCTTGAACCCGCTTAAACGGCCTGCTTTGGCTAGGATTATTCTCTAATTGAGAAATATAAGTCGCATATGTATGTTCACTCGGGAGCTTATTATGTGGGTAGAGCGAATACTCACGGATCTCCCCGCGTTTTGCGAAAAGAAAATCGGCGTCATGGCCGTAGATATGGAGAGCCCGCTCCAGCCTTTCATCGATTTCACACTGCATGGCGACGAGAGCTTCTTTCTGGGGTTCCGATATCTCATTTTCGGTCCAGAGCAAGAATGATGAAAGCTTATAGTAAAGCTCCACCCTCCGCTCGTTG
>Ga0115848_100132_pt1:0-5000 | contig 22567 bp, 16 predicted proteins | sample InSIn3gowninarea_FD_83862 | JGI IMG/M metagenome (GOLD analysis project Ga0115848, IMG submission 83862) | reverse complement strand
ATTCATTCTAGAGGCTACCGCACAATGGGTACCCGTTCGCTCTCATGCTCTGCTCGCTCAAGCTCTAAGCTATACCCGGTCTCGCCGCTACTCCTCAAGTATCGCTTACGTTACGCTATGTCTCGCTGAAGCTAGGTATCGGGCAAACGAACCGGGGTGTAGCTCTAGGAATAGGATCGGAAACCTCTGCTTAGCCGTTTCACACGTTCGCTGGAAATGAGAAGGTCCGGAGGGTCTTGCGCTTCCTAGTGCAAGGAACGTAGTGCTTGCTTGACGTTAGGAAAGCAAGGACCCGACAGGGGGCTCGACTGATAACCCCCCCACCCAATAAGTAAACCCTAAACTTTAGTTGCTCTTTGGTTACTTATTTGAGAGGGGCACCCAATAAGTAAACCCTAACCCGACAGGGGGCTCGACTGATAAGGACCTTTAGGTGCTCGACCAAAAGCCCCCCCACCCAATAAGTAAATTGAAGAGGACCTTTAGGTGCTCGACCCCCGGGAGAGGAGAAACATCATCTATACAATGCCGTAGCTTATATATCCGTAACGGAAGCAGCCCTTCCTTCCATCCAGGACAGGGTGACGAGCTGCTGCCAGGACATTAGAAGTATAAGGATAAAGGCCCAGACACGACACTCCTTTCCTTATTACTATTGCTATGATTTTCACTTAATGAGGGGGTAACTATAGACTCAGGTAACTATAGGTATAACGGGTAAGTATTATTACGTATATAAGAAACGATTACCGCTTCAATGGCCCTACAGCAATGCTATCACTGGACCGTCCCTACCTCTAGCACTGGCCCTACATCAATCAATGGCCCTACATCACCGGCCGGCACAGAACCTTCAAGCAAGCCAGGATTGACTCACAAGGCGGGGAGTGTTACAACATACGTTCGTTTTTCCGGGTTCGGTGAAATTGACTTGGCTTCGCCGAAAGGTAAGAAAGCTTTCACTCACTGCACTTTCTTCATCTCTGGAAGCATCAGGCTCGCGAGGCGAGGTCCCTCGCTCTTGCGACATGCTATGTTTCCCTTATACGCTCTCGAGTAAGGGTGGGTCCCGTGCTTTGTGCCTCACGCATTACAGGTATCCCTACAGGTTTGTGTAGCAGGCCGCCCTACCGACACCAATCATCATATCGGTCCCTAAGCCCCATTGCTGGAAAAGCTTGGCTTCAGAACCGTACGTTAAGCTTCCACCTCATACGGCTCCTCCCGGGATCGGATCAATTCTAGAGCTATAGAAAGAATATGGCAGTGCTTTTCAGGAGTTTAAGGTTGTGGCACACCCCCGAAAACACATTCTCATTTTCATAAAAGCACCCGGCAGGCAGGGAAAGAGTCTTTCCAATGGGCATATTTGAATAGCTGGATGGTGGGCGGATATTCCACTTACTGATTGGTATAAATAGAATACTGATCGCAGCTTACTTCTTTACTTGGCCTATTGATCCGGTCCGGAGAAAGCGAATACTCCAGACGTGCGTAGTCTAAATAAGGATTCAACCCATGGCCCGAACAAGGCATACATTGGTCTAAATAGAACACCATTTACTTGGTAGAGAACCACATCCGCTTTTGTCAGAGTATAGAATAGGGATTAGCCCCTGCTTCTGTCAGAGTCAATGAAAAAGATTAGTTTGTTATTCGCTACTATTCGCTACGCAATAATGAAGAGAACCGTTACCCGCAGAAGCGGATCAACCGTGCTAGTTTGTCAGTCGCATCCCCAAGAGTCCCCTCCGCCCGTTAATAAGATTGCTTGCCAGCCCAAGCATCTATTATATATGTCTGCTTGAGTGACTCAACCTTCAAGATGACAACATGAGTTCACCCCAGCCTTGAGCAGATCCACCACATCTTAGCCCAAGGCGCCTATCCCTCGGTGAATCCAACCACCCCGCCGCTCATGCGTCATGTAAAAAAGGTATCATAGGTCAAACTAGTCGAGCTATGGGGGAAGCATAACGGACATCAAGGGTCGGTCATGTCCCTCGGGAAGCAAGCAAGAAGATCGGCGATCCTATGATGGAAAGTAAGGGCCAATATTTCAACTATCGCCGAGCTGTATCTGTAATATCCAGAGAATGAGGGACAATGCTCCATCTCGAGAAAAGACAAACCAGGTCGATCAAGGTCAGGCATGTCCCGAAGCCCGGTAGGTCATCCGATGACCGGACGGGGCCCCTCGAGGACCGAAACTCGTACCATCCGTCCCTTCCTAACCAATCGTCCCATCTTTGACCGGCCCTTCCTAAAATCATCAAGACCGTACCTTCCGATCTAAGCTCTCTGCTACGCCTAGATTCTTAGGTACCTGTCACTTATCAATTTGTCCCTCACATGGATCCATACAAAGATTGCTCTGTACTTGTAGAATCCATCGGGCTTCCAAGTGCCAGCAAAACGAGCAGAGAAATAAGAGGCAAACCTAGGTCCTATAGAATCTATCTATTGGTTGTAGGGTGGTTCCTTTTATGCCTCTACGGTTTTATAGATAGCTGGAAGATCTATGACAATTTCCAGAAGGAGCACATGTTTTAGGATTGGGATTCAATCGTAGGGAGGGGGGAAGTTGAGGTTCGTTTTAAGGCTAACCTGTCCCGCTTCCTTTTCCATAGGAAATCGATGTTCCAACCAAAGTATGGCTGCTAGCTTGAGTGTCTGATGTGAGTGGGAGACAGGCCTACGAACCTCAGGTAGATTCATTGTATAATGGTACGAAGGTGGTTCCTGCCACCCACCAGGAGCGTAAAACCCTCCCAACCATGTTTCTCCTGCACGCACTCATTGTCGGAGTAGCCGCGATGGCCCTTACCGCGGTGGCGGGACTATGTGCTTGCTCCCCCCGCCCCGGAAGCATGGGCTTGTGGAAGAATCCTGCCCCTTTTGGTGTCCGCTGGGTGGGCTAGACCAACAATTAGGATAGGTGCCATCCATCTTTTCTTCTGCACCCACATATGGTTCGATGAACCGACCTTGTCAAGTCCACACTACTGATTTCTCTATCTCTCTTTCTTTCCCGTTTGGGATGGTAATATTCGATCACTGATTCTGCCATTTCTTCCAGTCATTATACCAGACAATGTCTTATAGCAGTCATTACGCTCTCGAATCCAATCATTCATTATATATGTCATTATGCATGAATGAATGAGATATGTAATTACGCTTTAGCATCGTATGGGATCTCTCATAACTGTTGTACAATTTCTCTTTGTATACGATATTCTTCGATCATGTTTTCGAGATATCTCATTATATATGTCATTACGGCAGCATCTGAATCTCTATTTTATGAAGCCGCAACTACCACATGCTCATATATAACTACCACCATTTCACCGGGCTATCAATTAAGAATGACCAGCAGTCACTTACTCATTGTCTTGGTCGGCATTCATTATATACGTAATTACGTCATTCGAGATAGGAACCAGATGTGCACCTCGGCGAGATAGCGTAATGACATATATAAGAACGGTGATAGTGACTTGCGTGAAAGCGATTAGCCAAAACTGAAACAGCCGTAAGGCCGCATCTAGGTTTCTCTAGCCTCCTACTCGATAACAACCCATCAGGACCTTCATCTACGGGGGGCATCCTCATTCATTGTAGGGGGAGCATCCTCACACGCAGTCACTTACTCATTGTCTTGGTCGGCATTCATTATATACGTAATTACGTCAAAGGAATGTATATCGCTTGTCTGTAATCAGACAAGGTCCGGAGGGCTTGCGCTTCTGAGGGCAAGGAACGTAGTGCTTGCTTGACGTTAGGAAAGCAAGGATGCATAAGCATGCTCGACTGTTAAGGCCGCCATCACCTTTAGGTGCTCGACCATTTTTTGACTTATTTGAGGGGCAAATAAGTAAATTGAAGAGGTCCGACAGGGCTCGACTGATAAGGACCCTTTAGGGGGCTCGACTGATAAGGACCCTTTAGGGGGCTCGACTGATAAGGAGAGGAGAGGAGAGGTGCTCGACCAAAAGCCCCCCCACCCAATAAGTAAATTGAAGAGGAAATACTCCGTTAAGTTCATGAGCCGCACCCCGGTAGGCTACACAACACAACCCTAACCTCTCACTTCTAGCCCGAGAAAGGGAACTCTATGAGAGCAAGTGCACTCAAGCATGATAACTTCCTAACCAGAAGCCCTATCCCTCCTTGCTGTATCCCAGTACCCTCTCTCCTATCTCCTTTCCTTCTTCTTGATTGACCAAATATCCCTACTAATGGAACCTTCTCCCCACTTGGATCTCTCCCACTAATGACAGGATCTCTTCAGCTAATGAAATACAAAGTATGGTATAGGTTCTTCACGAGGTAACAGATCATCCTAACAGGACCTTATTGTCTTATCAGGTAACATGATGTCTATGGCATTGTAGTATCGCTTATGAAAAGGTGCATTTTCCGGGCCTGATCATGGGTCCGGGAATGTCGGGTGATGAAGGGACGGGAATCTTGGATATGAATCTGTTGATTGAATTTGAATGAATGGATGAGAGAGTGATTGAAATTGGTAAGGGATGGGAAGGTCCCGGAGGGGCTTGCGCTTCCTAGTGCAAGGAAAGACCTATCCTTCCTCCGCCAAAGCATATATTCTCTATGTCATTATGCATGAATGAATTATATATGTCATTACGCATCAAAACCTCCGCCTCCGGGGATTGGGGTGGGTGGGTAAATAGTGGTCGAGCCTGCTTGCGCATCCTAAAATGGCAAGAATAGGACCTTTAGGTGCTCGACCAAAAGGATGCGTAAGCATGCTCGACTGTTAAGGATGCGTAAGCAGGCTCGACCATAAGCCCCCCCCACCCAATAAGTAAATTGAACCTTTAGGTGCTCGACCATAAGGACCTTTAGGTGCTCGACTGATAAGGACCTTTAGGTGCTCGACCATAAGGGACGGAGTCACTCACTATTCATATGGTGAGGGATTTCTCGCTCGACTGTTAAGGCCGCCATCGCCGCCATCAGAGGATGCG
>Ga0115848_100131_pt1 | contig 22586 bp, 26 predicted proteins | sample InSIn3gowninarea_FD_83862 | JGI IMG/M metagenome (GOLD analysis project Ga0115848, IMG submission 83862) | reverse complement strand
TTCAATGTGATGAGTTGTGGTCATTTGTGGATAACAAGGGCAATAAACAGTGGGTGTGGTTAGCTCTGGATGCTGTCACTCGTGAGATTGTTGGTGTTTATATTGGAGCAAGAGATGAGGCAGCTGCCCCAGCGCTTGAGGTACTCACCGACTGTGCGAATTGGCATCTTTACGCCGCACTCACAGGCAATCAATGTCTGTACAGCTTGCCGCGTCCACAGGGCGCTGTCGATATTCAATTCATCTGGAAAATGAGCTTGCATCAATCGTTGCACCGTTGCCTCTTCTGCCACACTCAAGGTGCGTCCCTCACCAAACTTAGCTCCTCTTGGCTGCTGCTTAAGTGCCGTCTGTCCCTCCTGTTGGTACTGTCGCCACCATCCTGAAACGGTAGTACGATGCACGCCGAGATACGTCGCAATTTCGCCTATCCGCAATCCTAGTTCTCGCAGCCGAATTGCTTGCTGACGCAGGTAGTTTTGAGTCGTGGGATTGAGCAATCTAGCATCAGGTTTATCCATGTTGCTATTCTATCTATATTTACCGCTCAATTTGTTGCCTCTTCAATTGCCGGGTTAATATGTGTCAAGACGAAACCCGCCTGGGATTAAAGCGGGTTGCGGGACGTTTAATTACCGCTCCCGGTGTTAAACCCATCGGTTTGAGTCAGCGGCAACGTAATAATTTTTACTTGTATGGTGTCGTTGAACGTTTAAGCGGATACAGTTTTTTCTACGAGTTTTCACATCTTGATGGTGATTGTTTTCAGAGGTTTTTAGAGCTACTTGTCAGCAGAACTTGGCGAGGACGTTGCAGTTATCCAATTTGACCAAGGCTCATTTCATACAGTTAAAACCCTTGATTGTCCAGAAAATATTAGACCGATTTTCCAACCACCCCACTCTCCTGAATTAAACCCGACTGAGAGGTTTTGGGAGTTTCTCAAAAGTAAACTTCAATGGGAAAATTGCAGCACCCTTACCCAACTGCGTCATAATTTGGCCTCTGTGCTAGAAAATATTACACCAGAGGAGATTGTTTTTTTTACCTCTTACGAATTTATTCTTGAAGCTTTATTTAGCGCAGCTTTATAAAGAATTGGTATTAAAAGCTTAAATAAAGTAGAAATCATGATGCAGCAAATTACTAATGGCTGAATCAGTTAGCTATATCAAGTTTTTGGCTTGATATTTTTGAACAATAGCTAATATTAGAAAATTGGTAATTTGTGACTATTTGAACTTCTTTAAAGTGAATAAAAATCACCCTTCGTTATACCAGAAAATATTTAGGCAAGAGATCTATATTTCTCGATTCCTGTGAGCGTAGCGGGTTTCGTTTCGGTATATTGGGTAACTTGATGCGCTCCGCACAACCGGATGTTCGCGCCAAGTACCAACTAACTTGAGCGTTTTGCCCAGCTTGCAGATTAGCAAAGGTGCCCACAATTGTAATCAAATCTCTGTTGCCCACTGGTTTTAGCCGTGCTACGCTATAGCCCGATTCTGGCGAATGGTAAGTTAGGCGTTCTACCACCCCTGTCAGCGTTTCATGCTGGGTACAACTCGTCACCCAACAGTCAAGATTGGAGGTAGTGGACATCTGCTTTGGGTATGGATTTAAATATATTATGCTTTCAATTAGTACAGAGCTTACCAGATTTTTATAGTACATTTGTACTATAAAATTGTTTTAGGAGCAGGCATCAGAAAAATTACCAAACGCTGACAATAAAAGGCTTACACAGGTGGAGCAAGAGTTTTGGGGAGTACAATGAAAGCGAAACTGGTAAATGCGCCGCGTGTTGAAACCGTAACAATTCCAATGGTACACATTATCTCTTATTAAAGCGTCCAGAGCGCAGACACTCATCAGTTGATTGGGCAATTATGGCTTTTTTATTCAGCGGGAGAAAGTTAGCAAGTACTCTTATTATGCCCTTATCTTCATGCCATTCTTTTTAATCCCTATGAGGTTATTTATCAATAAAAAGTGAAGTCAGCAGGGTTGAGGCAATCAGTTATTACTATTACCGGAAAACCAGTGATGCAGTATGCTCCAATCACAATAATTGCCTATATGAGTAACCTTAATGCTCGATAATCTTTGCGTTCGCATCTTGAAATATCTTAATCTCTTCCTTGCCGTCAGTCAGGTCAGAACCGACGACATAAAAATCTTGCGGATAGATCCAGTGAGTACCTAAAGGCCCGTGAATTTGAATTCCTGTCATGACGGCATACTTAAATACCTCGCTATCCAAAATATTTAATAGGCTTTTGACATCGTTGGAAATAATCTCACCGGCTAATTTTGTCACTTCTACTAAACTAGGTTTATCCCCATAGGTAAGGGTTGAAAGAATTTTCTGCCGAATAATCGTTTGTTCGATATCCTGCATATCCATTTCTAGTTTTAAATGCCCAGAGGCCAACTCTTTGACGACTGTTTCTAATGCTCCACAGGCATGGGAAACTTTTTGAACGCCATCTCGATAGACACTGCCAATATCACCATATCTTGAAATGGCAATGTGGGGCATAGCATAAAAGGTAAAACGACGGATTCCATCAACAATAGGGGTATGATCTGTCGCAGCAGCTAAACCAGTTTTTCCCATCATGACGAACCCAGCTAAGCTGCAACAATTAAAGCTTTTTCCCCAGTATCTAATTACTTCGGCAAATAGAGGCTCGGCAATTTCATCCCGACAGATTGCTGTCATTCCCATCGTGTTTTCATCACAAAAACCGTAGGCACTCAAGCTTTGGAAAGTCTTTCTCATGTACTTGCTCATGGGTAAGGCTCCTAAAAAGTGAGTGGCAAGTGTTTGATGAAATGCTGGAAACACATTAGGGTCATATCCATTGAGCGTCTGGGGAATAGTTTCACCAAATTGATTGACTGGATGGGTCATCTCCTAATTGCTCCTAACTAACTAGTAAAATTTGCCCCATACCTGCCCTTTTGGGGCAAGTATTCTGTTACCTGATAAAAAGTTCGAGCCAACGCCTCATTCATATTCAAGCTTTATGCTTGCCCTACTAACAACCTCAAAGTATCGCTTTGCCATTAATATAGCCTTAACTTGATAGGGAACACCAACTCGGCGCGATTAAAAATATGTATTTGTTTCTCGGATTTTTTGCCGCCCCTGTCGATTACTCTTCTCAGTTAGAGACTTATGCTGACTAGAAGTTGTCAGTTGAGCGTCAATATTGGAGGCACTAAACATATTACTTTCAATCCCAGGAATGAGCGCGCTTTATTCCGACGAATATTTTAGCTAACATTGTGGTACAAAAATACTAAAGTTATCCGGTAAAATTTAATTACTAAATCTTTTTTCTAATTAGAAACCAATTAATATTTTGAACAAGTGTGGGGAATAGCAGTTGGGTTAGACTTTCCCATTTTTCACAGTTTTTATCTACTTCTACCAAATTAGAAAGGCTGACGTTATTTGCTATGTAATCGACGTAAGAGATCTAAATTTAAATAATGAGCCGCTCCCACATCACCTGAAATCACATTAAACGGTAACTCTGCTTCTCCTAAATGATTTAGCACTAAAATTGCTTCATAAAAATCTTCACTTTGCGTATAGTCATTAACAGTAATAACAGTTTTTATGCCCAGCGCTGTCGCAGCTTGTAAACCATGCAGCGAGTCTTCAATCGCAATGCAATTATCAGCAGATAAGGACATCTTCTCTAGCACATACTGATAAATATCTGGGGCTGGCTTTTTGGCAGGTACAACATCACCTGCTGCAATCACCTCAAACCATTCATGGGCATCAGGTGTCAAGCTTTTTTGTAGTAGTGCAATCACATTTGGTAGCGCAGATGTGGTGGCAATTGCCAATCGTACTCCTTGGCTGCGTGCCTCTATTATCAATCGCTTCACACCAGGACGCAAAGGGATAGCCCCTGATGCTACCAACTGTTGGTAATGCTCAGTTTTGGCAGCGTGAAGTTGGGCAATAAATTCGTCAGGATTAGTAGGATAGGCAAAATCTGGGCGGTATTTATTTAAGTAGAACCGCATTCGCTCTTTACCTCCTGCTACTGCAAGTAATTCCCCATACAGTGATGCATCCCAGTTCCAATCAAGTCCCTTTTCATTAAAAGCGCGATTGAATGCTACACGATGACCATCGCGTTCAGTGTCTGCCAAAGTTCCATCCACATCAAAAATTAATGCACGTAGAAGGCTCATCAATTAATTCCTCAGCGTTTGTCAGGTTAAATTACCAGTAATGCTCAAATCAAATCATTAGTATTTGTTTTTAAGTAAAACATTTTATCTATTAGCAAAAAAATCTAACCTATTGCCTTGCAATACCTCTTTTGTTAAGAGCGTCTACTCACAAATAAAATCAGGAGAAATTTAGCCCACATTAACTTCGTAAGCGCTAATCAGCCTAAAATCCTTAAGCCGAAAAGTATTGCTCGTCATGCCGTCAGCTTTGCCAAGCCTATCCGATCTAGAGATTCGAGCGCACAATCAACGTTGGAGAATGATAGACTAAAGGCAGGCAAATGTTTAGCTAACTCACAAATTTGTTGAACAGCAGCCTGCTTGTGGTCGGTAAAGTTGATACAATTACGCAGCAATTCAAGAGCAGTAGTCCCTGGGGAACAGGGTAAGATTTGAGCCTCTGTTTGGCTATCAAAGCTGGGAAACACGATCGCCCGAATCGGTAATGGTTCTTGGCAGATAGATTTTAGGTCTAGAGTGATATCAAACTTCGGCACAAGCGAGAGGCGATCGCTTGTTACCAATTCGCCCGTGTTTCGCCGCACTCTTGGAGTTTGAGGAAAAGGGAGAATATTTCCGGTAGCTAACTCTAATGGCAGCACATCATCGGACAAGTAACGCCATCCTTGCTGGCATAGTTGGGCAGCCAGGGTACTTTTGCCGCCGCCACCTGGAGCTGCAAATACGACTGCTTTCTTGTCAAAAGCTACGGCGGCAGCATGAAACCACAGCAGATCGGGACGCGATCGCACTAATCCCATGACGATTTCATATTTGACCGCTTGCAGGAGCCAGAACTGTTCTGAGATCGGCTCGTGTACTGTCTGGTCAGACTGAATAATGTAGTTTCCATCTGACTGAAAGATCGTCACTTGGCGCACAATAAAGGATGGTTGTGGCGACAGCATGGCGTAGAACCATCGCTTCAGGGCGAAGTGGACATCAACAATTGCTGTCTCAACCACGACCTGATGTTGTCCGAAGGTGATGTATAGCGGTGACAAGTTCATGCGCTCACCTAAAGACTCTCCAACAAGCCTAGCTTATGAAATTGTATTACGGTTGTATAAATGTCCCAGAGCAAGACCGACGCTGCACACCCCAACTGGTGACTCAGTATAGTGGCCATGTCTTCTACGGTATGAGTGCCATTGCACAGTTGCCAGATTTGTTTGGACGAGTGGTTGAGGGTAATACCCAATTCCCCATCACTACTGTAGATTAGCAATTCGTCGCCTAAATCGTAGACATCAAGGCGTTTACAGCAAGGACGAGCAGTAGCGCTCACACTTGCTGCCCAATCAACATCTTGCTGAATAGTTGCTGCTTCTTGATGCTGGTTAGGGTTCCTGCCGCCTAGGATACGCCGACGGCTCAATCCCAACTTCTCTCCTAGTAATCGCAGGGGACGAAGCAGGTAGTAGAAGCTCGTTAAGGATTTGGGTAGAACAATTAGACTACGATCTCGAACATTCGGCACAAACAATCGCCAAACAAAATACTGCATTTGGTCGCGTGCGCGATCGCGCACACACAATCGGAATAAGGTGGGGTACAGGTAGGGAGATTGCCCAGGTGGCGCTCCAAATAAGTAGCGGCATACCTGTTGCATAAGCGCGCTTAGGCTTCGATCGCTCCCGATTGCTGCTAGCATTGTCTCTGGTAAGCGCGTCCCTAACAATTGCCACACTAACGCAGCTCCCAGTAACAACATCCGTTGGCTGTACAGATGCTTTGCCCTGGCTCGCCCAGTCCCAATGCAAATTTGGATTAGCCCGGATCAGTTCTGCCACATCACAGATCCATTTCAGCTTGCCCCAGCACTCTTTCGCTCCGTGAACGCACAATGCCAGCAATAGGTCTTCGGGTGCGAGAGTCGAAACTTTAGCTCCTAGCAAGTTAAGGGGTTGGCGGCGCTTCCATAGCTCCTCAACAGGTAGTTCACAAGTTGGGACGATCGCATTAACACCTTAACGTAATGAGAGAAAGAGCATCGCCCCAACTTTTAGGCTCACCTCATACAAAGCATCATCTACTTATAAGAACAGCAGAGTTGCCCTTCTGAGATACCTTGCCATCAGCTTGAATTGATTGCGGCTGTCCGACAACAACTACCATCTTTGCCTGTGCTACTGCTTTACCGTTAATCCGTAGCATTCTATTATTCAGCGTCACACTATTATATCCACTGAAAATTTGATCGTTAGCCTTAACTCGAAACACTGGTACAAGCTGTTGTGCCTCTACTTTAGTACAAGCTGCAAGCGATTGCTTGTCCTTATAATGCTGTTTACGCTCACTAGATATTTTTGCTTTAGTTGGACTGGCTGACTGCTGTTGAAGGTTTTTTGGTGATTCTTGTCCTGGTGACAAGGCTATTTTAGGTGTAGCAGTATCATTTGTTGCTATTGCCATTCGCTTTTGGTCTTTGTGTTGAGCGGGCTGCTACTGTATATTACTAGATACACTTATAGATTCTGATTCAACTGATGCGATTACGCCTACGTCGCTCAAAGACTTTTGGTTTAAGTGTTGATTTGCCTGTAACTGTGTACGATTAGATACATTTATGGATTCCGATTCAACTGACGCGAGATCTGTTGCACTTGTGTTTGAGTTGGGCTGTTTGCCCCCAGATTTGATTTGAGCGAGGGCATTGTTTCCAGCATTTGTTTTACCCGCGCCTTTGAGGGCAATCAAATCTGTTGAGTTTACCTGGTAAGGGTTGGCTGCTATTATTACTAGCATCGTTTGCTCAATACGAACTTTCAACTCCCAGATTTGCCCGATTGCATCTGATGAGAAACTGCCTTTGAGGCTTAAGATATTGGCTCGATAACGAAAAGCATTTTCATGTCCTAATGGTGGTGGCTCATTACGGTGAATACAGACCCTAACTCTCCCCTTACCCGCTCCAACAATTTCTCCTACAATCCTGAATTCATCCAATTGCCGCTGTTTATTGCGCTTGCAAAGCTTGACTAGATCTCTTGCCTAAATATTTTCTGGTATAACGAAGGGTGATTTTTATTCACTTTAAAGAAGTTCAAATAGTCACAAATTACCAATTTTCTAATATTAGCTATTGTTCAAAAATATCAAGCCAAAAACTTGATATAGCTAACTGATTCAGCCATTAGTAATTTGCTGCATCATGATTTCTACTTTATTTAAGCTTTTAAAGCTAATTCATAATTGTAAATTCCAGCCATCAGGTTAGACCTTAATCCAAATCTCCAGTGTCTGTTTCGATATTGATTAGATAAAATATTGAATATTTTTAACCGACGATTAACGCGTTCAACGACAATTCTTAATCGATTGAGTTCTTGATTATATTTCTTCTGCTCCCCAGTCAACTTTCCCTTTGATTTTTTAATTGGTGTTTCACTCAATTGAGGATTACTAATTCCTCAATTGCCTTTATCTGCTATAACTTTAAGCAATTATCCCAATCTGAATCCACTAGTTTTAAATAGCCTCAAATCATGCCTCCCCTTACCATGCCTTAAGCAGATGATTTGACTACTTTGTTGGTGAATCACAACCTGTGTTTTTAAAGTATGGGTAGTCCTACAGAAGTAATGATGCATTGTAGGCGTGTACAAAGTACCAAATTGCTCCAATGTGGTTCTCTAACGACTTTGAGAACGATAACGTTTTCCGCACTAACCGAGATACTCGTTGTCTGAGAGTGTTGTTCAATCGTTCAACTAAGCTGGTCTTACCTGTCTCTTTACCCACTGCACGATGTCTCTTGCTTGGCAGAACCGCTGTATAAGCTGCCCAGAAGTCAGTGTAAGCAACGGCACATTGACGATAAACCGGAGGTAAGGAGTCCCATAAGCACTGTGCAGCTGCCTCATCTCTTGCTCCAATATAAACACCAACAATCTCACGAGTGACAGCATCCAGAGCTAACCACACCCACTGTTTATTGCCCTTGTTATCCACAAATGACCACAACTCATCACATTGAATCGTTAGTCTCCCCTTTTTTTGGCACTCACATGGACTTGACGTGGTACCCCAGCATATTTTTCATTCACATATGTTTGTAGCCATTGCTCGGACACCTGCACAGCGCGGGCGATTCCAGCGAGTGAAATCCTCTCCAACAACAACCTGTCAATCAATTCCCGTGTTGCCCCATTGATCGTTTTCTTTTGCGGATGTTGAACAAATTGCCGACCACACTCATGGCAGAGAAATCGTTGTTTACCATTGTGGATTCGACCATTCTTTACACTTCGGCTTGAAGAGCAGTTGGGACAAACAGGCATGGGACGTGATAGATAAATCAGTAGCAGCTAGTATTACTCTAGCATCATTACTTTTAGGGCACTACCAAAGTATGCTCTCCCTGTTTACCGCTAAAAAATTTCTTTTGACCTTTCTTTGGTCTTTCAATTGGGCGAGCCGTTACATCCATCACAACTCTTTCTGATTGGCAGGGCATTTTTAATAATTCTTTCTTACCTGGTAGACTAAATTCTCTTGAACTAATTAAAATATTTTCGATTTTTAAAACTGTTCGACCTCCGGCGGATTCTGAAAGTACCCAATCTAATCTAATCTGATAATAAGTGCGGTATCTCCAGTATTGAATGACCATTAAAACTTGGTCTTCAACAATTAGTTTAGGACAGCGCCCTGGCTTCTTTTTCTTTTGAGCATCAGCTTTAACTACATCAACCATTAACTCAAAAGTTTGACGGCGTGCCTCCAGTCATGCGCTTAAATTTTTTTGAAGTTAGCTGTTTGGTTCTCCAAAATTTCACTGCTAATCAAATTTCCTCATCGCCAACTGCAAAACTCACAACTATACCACAAAACACTTTTGTAATTCTATACCTCTAGCAAGACTCAAGCAAGAGTTTAGTGGGGATGAACTGTGGGTGACGAGAAGAGGAAATCGCTTGTCACTAATGCCAGTGGAGGAGAAAGTAGCTAAGAGGTTGTTGGTAATGGCGAATGCTCAATGGTGAAGGATGAAGGAAATTCACACAAAGGAGGCGCATAAAGCACTGGTTGTAATTAACAACTAACCACTAACCACGCACACTTCACACTTCATTTAACGATTTGTTAGCGTTATACCTGCTTTTCAACACCAGAGGCTGCTGGTTGTGATTTGGGTTTTCTAGTATACCAATATGCCCAAGCGATTAAGACTGCTTGAAAAGGTAGCCTAGCCCAATATAGCCAAGGAATATGAGGAATTCCATCAAGGGGAATGCTATTTACAGCCATATTAATATTTGCTGGAAACACTGCAATATACAAAGCAATCAATCCCCAAGCAGCTGCAACACTCACAAAGGGAATCACTAAACCAATTCCGCCCAAAATCTCAAAGAAGCCGCTGATATAAACTAGTTCAAACGGATAAGGCAGTTGCGGCGGTACGATTCTAGCGTATTGCTCTGGAACGATAAAGTGTGTGATTCCCACCACGATGATGGCTACAGCATGAATAACGCGGAGAATTTCTTTGATCCGATGGGGATTGCTGATACCTAAGTTCATAGGCTAAAAAGAGATAGAACCAATCAAAAATTAGCAGCATTCGTTTCAGGTTTACTTCTACCCAAAGCTAGTTATTTGCATTTCTTTCTCAAGATAGTTGTCGTCTAAATAAGTTTTTATTTATTATTTAATATAGAGCTTCAATATTCTTTCTGTTTCCTAGAGTTTTGCCTGAAAATCAGGATTATACTAGAATATCTCAGTGCATTTATTGAGCTACAATACAAAATTCAGCTGACTGAAAAACTATGGCTATAACACCGGATCGCCAAAAACGAATTATGGAGCATCTAGCTCGTAGTTCAGGTAATTTTATTCAGCCAACTTCCACAATGAACGACCAACGCAAGAAGCAAATTATGGATCATATTCGCTTAACCAAAGGTTGAATATAATTCGTAATTTCTAATTCCTAGTTAAATTCAAGTAAAGTAGGTGGGCAATGCCCACCCTACAATGAATTAGTTAATAAAAAAATGTAGATAAATTATTCGCCACTGAGTTGACAAAACACAGTCCTTTTTCTTGGGCGATGTAGCCCAGCAATGCCACCGTAGAAATACTGGTAAATCTTAAAAAAATGTAGATAAATTATTCGCCACTGAGTTGACAAAACACAGTCCTTTTTCTTGGGCCGTCTAGTTCAAAAAACAAGACTGATTGATAGGTTCCTAGAGCTAGTTTTCCATCCACAATTGGAACTACTTCGCTGGTACTCAGCATCATTGCCATTAAATGAGAATGAGCATTCATTGGTTCATCCTCTGGCACATCTCTTAGATGCAAGTCATTATGTAAGTAGCGGTCTGATTCGGGGGCTAATTTTCTTAAAAATACCTTGATATCTTTTAATAATCTTTCTTCATCTTCATTGATTGCTAAAGCAGTTGTTGTGTGGCGAGAAAATACCAAAACTTGACCGTTATTAATACCTGTTGATGCAATCAGTTTTTCGAGTTCAGGTGTAATATTATAAATATTAATTCCTGAGTCGGTTTCTACTTCAATTAGTTTGTTAATAATCGGCATATCTTTAGTTATATTGTAGTAAAAGGTAAACGTGCGTTAACGCACCCGACTACGATAAAATAAATTTTAAACCCTACACTAATCTTTCGATTCCTTCTGCTGCTGTATCTTGTTGCAATGCGCCATAGGCAATGCGTAAATAACACCCGTCATCCATGCCAAATGTAGTGCCAGGAATTACTGCGACTCGATGTTCGCGTATCAGTCGTTCTGTTAACTCAAAAGCACCATTATGAGTATGAATTTTTAGCAGGAAATAGAAAGCACCATCAGCAGGTGCAATACTACATATATCTTGTATGGAGTTGAGGGAGTCAAGTACTAATTGTCGTACTAGAGCGATCGCATCAATATGCATTTGACAATAACTATATCCTGCTTGCAACGCCCCTAACGCTGCATACTGAGAAACTACTGGTGGACAAATTAGAATTGTATCTTGAATTTTTTTGACTGCAACCAGCAGATGTTCCGGAATTACCATATAGCCAATCCGCCAACTAGCGAAACCATAGGCTTTGGAAAGGCTATACAAAGAAATGGTATGAGAACTACTTTGAGCAAATGCGCCAGGGGAAAAGTGTTTTACCCCGTTATAGGTAAAATATTCGTAGGCTTCATCACTGATGTGATAAATATTGCGATCGCGACAAATTTGATTAACTTCCCTTAATGCTGCCTCTGGATACACCACACCAGTAGGATTATTAGGGGAAATCGTCACTACTGCGCGGGTTTTTTCACTGATGGCACTTGCGATCGCACCTGGACGAAGTTGATAATTTTCATCTGTCGCCACTAATACCGGGGTGCAACCTGCAATTCTGACAGCCATTTCGTGGTTGAAATAGTAAGGCGTTAGGAGAATAATTTCATCGCCTGGAGAGGTAATGGCGAGGATTGCATTCATAAACGCCATGTTACTGCCTGCTGTCACCACAACGCAGTTATTTTCGTTAATTTCAATTTTATTGAAAACTTGTAGTTTTTGAGCGATCGCACTTTGCAAAGGTACAATTCCCTCAACAGACTTATATAAATGATTACTCGGTTCGGCAAAGAATTGCGTTAGCTGCTCTATTGCTTCTGGTGGTGGTGGATAATATACTACACCTTGCCCAAGAGAGATAGTACCCGGACAAGAGCGAATCAATTCGCCAACTAGTGGAATTATAGGCGACTGCACCGCCTGCATACGAGATTTTAGTTCCATGCGATCGATAGAAAGGGCGAGAGACTAGAGACTAAATACACCCTATACCCTACACCCTCCCAATCGTAGAAAGACGCTATGTCCAATAGAGAATTCGCGCCTGCGGAAAGCGCTGTTGGATCTGACTCTCGAAAAAGCGGCGCAATGTCTTCATCGTATCGGTATCGTAGACATACTTGATTCCACCAAATTTATTCCGCTTGACGCTGCGCTTCTCCTCATCGAGATCTAACTTCGTTTGAGGATACCAAGAAAGCAATACTTCCTTGGAACCAGGGGTAAAACGATGGGAAATTAACTCAAAGGTAAGGTCGCAATCAAAATCGATCGCGCGACTAATTTCATCAAAGAGTTTAGTATAATGCAATTCCCAATCATCGATCGCCATAATCGGCGCAATGACTAACCCGACTGGATATCCACCACCACCCTGCTGCTTTGGTAGTGCTAAGCGTCGCAACGCCCCAAGCCGCGACTTAACTGATGCTGTACCCCCCTCAAACCGACCGGAAACCGGGTTAGCATTGACGCTAAAGCGACAGCGCGTATGTCCGTTGTGAGGCAAATCTAAGAGATTGTCCACTGCATCGAATTTACTCACCCAACGCAAATATCCATCCTCACGAGTACCGAAGTAGCGAATGCACTCAGCCAAGCTGCCAGTTAGATGCTCGATACCTAAAGGATCTGTGTAACAACTTACCTCAAAACTTTTAGCACTACCTGCTTGTTCGTAGTTACCTAAATTAGCCAGAATTTGGGGTAAGTTAGCAAAGGCGCGGATGATGGGAGGGCCTTGCAAGCTACCTGCTAGATAACAATATTGACAATGCGCTGGGCAACCTTCAGCTAAATGAAACTGCCAGTCAGCAGAAGGAGGAATGGGGCTGAGTTTAAAACTACTGGGCGGTGCAGTGACGACAGCAAGAGTACGCTTGCTCTTATTATATGTATCGCGCTCGTCCTCGCCACGCAAACCTGTCAAGCGGTTTTTGGGTAGTTCTTCGACAGGTAAGTTAAGCGACTGTACGCGCGATAATATTTGTTGTCCCCAAGGTTCATCTAGTGCGGCGGGTGTGAACAGAACGCGCTCTGGCATCCACAGACGCGAGGAACGAGTTTCTGTTGGGAATGAAACCAGGCTATTTGTCATTAAGAAACTTGGTGTAGATGATTCAAATGTTGCACCCTACTTGAGTCACTCGGAGCCTCAGTTAGTTAGTGTAAGATCTGAAGTGACATATTTAGATCTTAACTTTCCCAAAACCAAGTTCGCCGCTAATAGCAGAGCGGGTTTCACTACAAAAAATGTAGCGATTTTAGCTTGTTTGTCTGGTAGTTTTTGATTAAAGGTAGCGATCGCGCTTGTATTTTGGCTACATATATATTTCATCACCGATAACAAACGTAGCCATGCAATGCTTCAAAGCCAATGGAAAACCTGACTTAGACACTATCCCCGAATGGCTAACAGTTGATTACTCTTTTGACGCTAACCAGCCTCACTTTTACAGCATCTGGGTTGTACCTTGGATCGCCGAACCTGCGATGATTTTAGGCACGCTAGAGCTAGATGGGAGCCCCGAAGGATGGATCGCCTATCTTGAAAGTTTGGGCTTTGAAGATGTAGTGCAAGTGTCGTGCGTTGAGTTTTTTGGTGTAAAAGCCGATCGCGATCGCTAGTATCTTTCTCCTCATCCCGGCCAATTAATAGCCCTAGATAACCATCAGAGTGACCAACAGCTACTATACTGCTCAGATCGATCTTAGATAGCCTCATGTGAATTCTGCTCCTGTTTTATATACGACTGATGTCAAATGTCACTGTGCTACCCTGATGCTTTTTAATAGTACATTTCAACTATTAAGCGGCTTACGGTCAAGCCCCGATTTTTCTCTCTGCAAGAGCTACGAGCCTGATTCTTTTGTCAAGGATGCGCAATTCAGGGCTAGCGAATAAAAATTAAATTAAAAATAAGTTTTTGTCTGGTTTACCGAACCGAAAAATTTCCTTTTACCGTACTCTTGATTTCGCTGTTATTCTTGTTCGGTCATCATCCTAAATTAAGTGGTTTAAACCGAATTCATCCGCTTTTATAGGTGAATATTATTAGAAAAGTAAGACGTTAAACAAAACTAAGTTATTTAAAGCAAGGTAACAGTTATGGCATTAGTTCGTTGGAATCCCTGGCAAGAAATTGATACAATGCAACGTCAACTTGACCGCTTGTTTGAGCAAAGTTTAGTACCTGCCAAAGTTGAGCAAAGAAACTTCATGAGAGTTCCGGCGGCTGAAATTCAAGACACATCAGATGCTATCCATTTGAAGCTGGAAGTTCCAGGGATGGAAGCCAAAGATTTAGATGTGAATGTAACAGAAAATGCCGTATACATCAGCGGTGAGCGGAAGACTGAAAATAAAACCGAAGAAAAAGGCACTACCCGCAGTGAATTTTACTATGGTAAATTCCAGCGCGTGATTCCCTTACCTGCTCGAATTCAAAACTCGAATGTAACGGCTGAGTACAAAGACGGTATTTTGAATCTGACACTGCCCAAAACAGAACAAGAAAAGAACAAAGTCGTCAAAGTTAACCTACAAGCTGCTGCCTAAGTAATTTGAAATCTTCAGCTCTAATTAGTAGTAGCTTAGTTTAGTTTAAGCACCCGATTTGGACATTCCCAAATCGGGTTTTTTGTATGGTAAGCAATGGAGAATTCACAGTTTAAAAAGTCGGTTGGGCATCGCCAACCACATATTTTTAGAAAGCAAATTTGGTTACATCCGCAAGCGATCGCACATTCCACCTAAAGTCTTAGAGCTACTCACAGCACTTGGTTCTTTAGAAAGAGGTTGTCTCTGCCCAGATTTGTTTTCCTAGTTTATAGTTGCAAATTATTGAATATCGAATTTACAAGCAAAAAGAATCTATTAATTCTTTTTGCTGCTGAAGCTTAATAATGTCAATCTACATAGGAAAACAACATGAGAAGTTTCTTTTGGGTAACTCTATCCTTCGTAATTGTGGGAGCAATTATGCTGATTCTCCAACCTGTAATTGATTTTCATTGATTCAGGTTTGCTTTCATTTGATAAAAATTACAGACAAATAACCAAAATGAGCTGAGTTTGGCCTTATGAACTATCTAGTTGCAGTCTTGAGCGATCGCATACAAGCAGAAGCAGCCTATACTGCTTTGGAAAAAGAAGGTTTACCAACCGATCAAATTGATATTTTAGGACAAGGCTACAAAAGTGCTGACGAGTTTGGGTTAATAGATCCCAACCAACAAGCCCGTAAAGGTGCAAAGCAGTTAATATACTGGTTAGTACCGTTTGGCTTTGTAGCAGGATACGCCTTTAACTATCTAACTGGCATCGAAATTCTGCCTATTAATCCTGTTGGTAATCACATTATTGGCGGTATATTAGGAGCCGCTTCTGGCGCACTGGGAGCTTATTTTGTCGGTGGCGGAGTCGGTTTAAGTGTTGGTAGTGGAGATGCTTTACCCTATCGCAACCGTCTCAATGCTGGTAAGTATTTGGTTGTAGTGAAGGGAACGGAGGAATTAACTCGTCAAGCTACACGGGTACTGCGCTCGTTTGAACCTGAAAATATTCAAGGATACGCGGAACCAACAGGTGCGTAAAAGATGGGAATTTTGGGCTTCCCGTCTCGCCCGATAAGTATAAGTTTTTGAGGCAAAATTAAGACAGCCGATTGCTCGATCGCATCCATTGCACAAAATTTCTGGAGTCAGAGACTTCCCTTGCCTTTTGTTACCAGGCTGCTTGCCTGGTAACAATAATATTGAGGCACTGCAACTATGACGATGCTTCGCCCATCACATCGGGTTTTTCCACTCCAGTCAAGCGATGCCAAAGCTGATAGTCTGTTTCGGTTTTAGGCACGTATTTATTATCTGCTCCAGCTTCTTGATTCCCCATTGCGGTAAACTCTTTACGCTCTGGATCATTTAAGTCAACGTATTTCGCCCCTTGTTTCAGGCGAGTTCCTGGTTGTAGCACCTTAATCTGCTTCAGTTCGTCACTTGAATAGCCTTCTAATAGGCTGTGGAGTTCCTTGATTTCATAAGCAGTTGGGGCATCTTTCTCTGGTTGCGCCTCTACACTACCATGATTTTGCCCAGCGGCTGAGTTGGGATGTAGATCTTGTTCCCACTCATCCGGCTTGCCATCGTTTGGTCGCCCTTGTTTTTGAGTTTGAGCCATTACGGGTTTCTCACTAACAACGATCATCCTAGCGAGGCGATCGCAGTTCAATTTCTATCAAATTACAGATATTTTTTGAGTTTGGCTAATACCAACAAAAATAAATCAAGGGTAATTCTTGCGATAACCCTTGACTTTTATGATTATTTATGCTTTATAAAGCACCAAACCTATCTCGACGTGCTAGGACTTAAAATTATCCCCAACCCTTAGACAGTTGCCAATTCTGGAGTAGGACGCTTACTGTTACGAATACCATCAATCGCCTCGGCGTAGTCCTTAGCCTTAAACACTGCCGAACCTGCGACAATAGCATTAGCTCCAGCTTCCAGCACTTGCCAGGTATTATTTGCTTTCAAGCCGCCATCCACTTCAATCCAGGGATCGAGACCGCGCTCATCGCACATTTGACGCAGTTTGCGGATTTTAGGCAATACACCTGGGATAAAGCTTTGACCGCCAAAGCCGGGGTTGACACTCATAATCAGTACTAGGTCACACAGTTCCAGCACGTACTCAATAAAATCTAATGATGTAGAAGGATTGAGTACGACACCAGCCTTTTTCCCTAGTTCCTTGATTTGTCCGAGGGTGCGGTGGAGGTGTGGCGAGGCGTTATGCTCTGCATGGACATAAATATGATCGGCACCCGCTTTGGCAAAGTCTTCTACATACTTTTCTGGCTCCACAATCATCAAGTGGACATCCAGGGGCTTTTTAGTGACTGGACGAATTGCCTCTACAATCAGTGGCCCAATAGTAATGTTAGGGACGAATCGACCGTCCATGACATCAACGTGAATCCAGTCGGCTCCCGCCTTATCAACAGCCTCGATTTCTTGTCCTAATCGGCTAAAATCGGCTGATAAGATAGATGGAGCTATAACAATGGGCTTTTTGGATGGCGTTTGGGTCATGTTGGGTGATTCTCCTGCGTCCTCTATTGTAAGCATTTTAACAAAATGTTTAGATTTAGAAAAAGAAACAATAAAATGCTTAATCCAAAAAAAATAATTATTTCATCATTCATCATTCATCATTCATAATTCATAATTCCATTAATGGTCAAAAAACTGGGATGGATCGCGGGGGGACTCATAACTGTTGGACTGATGAGTCCGGGATGGACGCAAGAAGCGACATCTTTAGGGACAGCAGGAATTGATGCTCTGCGACTACACGCTTTTCCTTATAACTTAATAGGTCGCAAGATTGCGATCGCTCAAGTAGAGATTGGGCGACCTGGGCAGTTTGGCTTAGATAAAAAGGTTTCCAAGTATCGCGCGATCTCCTTAGCTGGGGTGTTTTTACGCAATGGCCCGGCTAAGGCAAATACCAACGTTGACTCTCACGCTCAAAATGTTGCTAGCGTGATGATTAGTAACAATAAAGGCTTTCGCGGTGTTGCTCCGGGGGCGCGGCTTTATTCTGTTGCTGTTGGTTCGCTCAGAACTGGCGGTCAACCAGAAGAGTGTCTATCTGCTCAACAAGTAGCGACGCAAAACGGCGGAGATGTGCGGGCAATTAACTTCAGCTTCGGCGAAACTTTGGAACGCGACCCCCGACCGAATGCCCGTTTAGATGGTGAATCCTTGCTGACGCGATGTATTGATTGGTCGGCAAGGGTACATGATGTATTTTATGCGATCGCGGGTAATCAAGGTAAAGGCGGAATTCCGATTCCTACAGATAATTACAATGGTGTAAATGTAGCTTTTACTACTCGACGAGAAGGGATATTTCGTAAAATTGATGTTACCAACTTGAGCAACGCTACTGGTGGTATCGGTGGCAGGCTCAAAGGGCGGGAAATGAATCTTGGTTCTCGCCGTTCTATCGGTATAGTTGCCCCTGGTAATCACATTGCTTTGTTCAACCCCGATGGGAAGGAAAATAAAGTCACGGGTACGAGTTTTGCTGCACCTCACGTCACGGCAACTGTGGCTTTGTTGCAGGAAAAGAGCGATCGCCAACTGCGAACAAAACAATCTCACTGGTCTTTAGATAGTCGTCGCCATCAAGTGACCAAAGCAGTACTACTCAACTCTGCTGATAAAGTGCAAGATGTCGGCGATGGCTTGCGCTTGGGCATGAGCAAAACAATTATTGATAAACAAAATCAAGATTGGACTCGCTCAGATGCCTACCGCGAACCAAAAATTCCCCTAGATGCGCAAATGGGTGCGGGTCAACTCAATGTGTTCCGGGCTTACCAGCAATTTAAATCTGGTCAGTGGAAACCATCAGTTACTGTCCCCGCTATGGGATGGAATTATGACCAAGTGAAGGCAGCTTCAGTTCAAGATTATGTCTTAGCCTCACCACTGCAACAAGGTAGTTTTGTCGGCATCACTTTAGTTTGGGATCGGTTAGTTGAACTAAGAGATACCAACAAAAATCTTCAGTTCGATGTCGGGGAAAGTTTCCGCGATCGCGGTTTGAATAACCTCGATCTCTACCTGTTGAATGCTGAAACTAACCAACCAGCCAGCGCTATCTGCACCTCAGTCAGTCAGGTAGATAGTGTAGAACATATCTTCTGCCCAGTTGCCACTACAGGTAACTACAAAATTCGCGTCCAATTCCGCGAACAAATAAATCAGGCAGTTCAACCCTACGCGATCGCTTGGTGGACTGTACCAACCCGGTGAGGTGTTATCTATTAAAGATGCTTTGGTGTTGGTAAGCTAGGGGAGAAAGAAAGTGAGGATAATTTTCAATCCCCCTTACCCTTAGTTTAATAAGGAAAACTGGGGGTTTTAGATTCAGCGGCTTAAGAATTTAAATTCGGTTTTAATTGCTCAGCACTGTTAGTCTTAAGAGCGAGAATCAAGGACAGCAGCTTGGGCAGCGTAATGCAAATTGTAATGTTAGCAAGTGTCAGCAACAGACAATCGATAAAGTTCATATTCATAGATGCCTCTTAAAAAACTAGTGTTTGCTAACTCGCGCTTTTTGCCTATCTATTTAGTTTGAACCAAAATCTTTAAAAATTACCGCGTTAAAAGTTTTGAGTTACTTTTGTCCTAGATAAGATAATTTAATTAAGCTATAGCAATCTCATTTGTCATTGGTCATTTGTCATTCGTACAATCAATAAAAAGATTTACCAATCATTTAAGGTTGCTATAGTGCTATAATCCGATTAGGGACTCGATCTCCTATGCTTGAGCGCCATTAACTCTTTCTCCCCCTGCCTCCCCTGCTCCCCCTGCTTCCCTTGCTCTTCGTCGATCGGCGCAATAGCTTATTCTCTTCTTGGTTCTGAGTGATGATTAGCTATATTCAGCCTCAGACTCTCTAAATTCTAAAATGTGTTGTGCTGTAATTTGTGGTTGTTCTAAATGAGGAACATGACCACAATCTTGAATCCAAATTAATTGACTGTGCGCGATCTCGGTTTTAAATCTATATGCATCGTTAGTACCCAAAATCCGATCTTCCTTTCCCCATAAAATCAGTGTTGGTTGTTGAATTTGAGCTATTCTCTTCTTAAAAGAACTATAACCACCACTTTTAGTAAAAGCAATCAAAGCTTTATTCCAATTCGAGCTTTGTAAGTGCAATGCTGCACACACTTGTGCATCAATAGAAGCAAGAATTTTATTTTTATAAGCAGCACGACTGATGCTAGCGCGTACTTTGGGATTCCGCAAAAACTCGGCTGCGAAATAGTCTAGAGGTGGAAACATATATTTACTCATGATCGAACCCCCAGCCACATCAGCACTATCAATCAACACCAACTTTTTCACAGCTTCTGGGTGAGTAAGAGTAAAATCAATTGCTGCTGCACCTCCCATTGATGCACCTACCAAAATTACTGGTGATTGAATTAATGTTTTCCAGAAATAATACAGATGTGTCTTAATTGCACTAGGACTAAATGGTATTCCAGCAATTCTATCTGTAAATCCAAAACCTAACAAATCCACAGCCCAAGTTTCATTTTCAGTTGCAAGTAGCGGTAGCAAACGCCGAAATTCCAATACTGAACTATCAAACCCATGAAGTAACAATATTGGTGTTCCACCCTTACCTTGATGCACGTATGTGGTGGCGATCGCATCAGTACTCAGCGGTGTTGCGATCGCGTGACTTTCTATGTTTTGAGCTAAAAATATCGATGTAGATTCGGTAAGTTGCTGAACTAATGGCTGAAAATTGGCTTCCATGAGTTGTTTACGATCCCCTCAGCAGATCTGAGGTTGATTTGATTTTAAATAATTATTATATTAATGCTCGTTATCAAGCTCAGCGCCTGGTAAAGAAAAAAGAGGGAATCACAGGAAATATAATACCTCTAAAAGTGGATGGGTTTAGTGCGATCGCAAGTAAATATTCCTTCTTTTGGGAGTTGTACCACTATATAGACATCGCTATCGTGTTGATATTGGGTGGTGAAGAAACGCTAATGCAAACTGACTCAGACACGCGATCGCACAACTCCAAGCTTGAAAAGCTAGAACGAGTTTCTACAATTTTGCGCTTGGTGAACTGGCTTAGCTTATGGATACAACTTGGGTTAGGTGTGACAACTGTACTGACGTTAATGTTTGCAATTACTGGGCGTAGTTTCAGCCAAGCACTAACGCCTACGGTTACGCCTGGAGCAGGAGTAGTCAATTATAATCAAGGGACAACACCAGGCATAGGAATAGGTATTTTCTGGGCAGTTTGTGGTATTGTGACGCTGCTATTTACTATTTTTCTGGCTTTCCGTCAAACACGCTTTGCTAAACGTTTGCGTTCCCCAGATTCTGCATTGCATCCTAAAAAAGCAGATATATTGCAAGTGCTGCGCCTGGGAATAATTGCAGGATTAGTGGGGATGTTACTCACCATTTTAGGCGGTGGGGCAACTTTGGGAGTGTTACTAGCAAAATCTGTTGCTCAGCCCCAAGGAGTGGCAATATACGATCCAAATAGAATTATTAGATCGCTGGATATTTTTGTCGCGCTGGCGAATATGAATGGTATTACCGCTCACTTTGTCGGTACAGTTGCTTCATTGGGATTATTTAATTGGTTGCACAATCAGTAACTATATTATTTGCTTTTTGTTGATCGCGCTCCTCGCACCTCAAACGTCTCCCAAACTACAAAGCTTCAGGTAGTTTGGGATTAAGTGCGATCGCATAAATAGCTAAAACGTCACCACACTCCGAATTGACTCACCTTTATGCATCAAATCGAAAGCATCGTTAATGCGCTCCAAAGGCAGAGTATGAGTAATTAAATCGTCAATATTAATCTTACCTTCCATATACCAATCAACAATCTTCGGCACATCTGTACGTCCTCTCGCACCACCAAATGCCGAACCTTTCCAAACACGCCCAGTTACTAATTGAAAAGGACGAGTAGAAATTTCCTCACCCGCACCAGCAACGCCAATAATTACACTTACACCCCAGCCTTTGTGGCAACATTCTAAAGCCTGGCGCATCACTTTCACATTGCCGATACATTCAAAGCTGTAATCAGCACCACCCTTTGTTAAGTCAATTAAGTAGGGAACTAAATCGCCTTCTACTTCCTTCGGGTTGACAAAGTGAGTCATGCCGAATTTCTCAGCCAGCGATCGCTTTGCTGGGTTAATATCTACGCCTACAATCATTTCTGCACCCACCATGCGCGCCGCTTGAATCACATTCAAACCAATCCCACCCAAACCAAACACCACCACTTTAGATCCCGGTTCCACTTTGGCGGTGTAGATGACAGCACCGATCCCAGTTGTCACACCGCAGCCGATGTAGCAAACCTTATCAAACGGGGCATCAGAGCGGATCTTTGCTACTGCGATTTCCGGCAATACAGTATAATTAGCAAAGGTGGATGTTCCCATGTAGTGGTGGAGCATCGTGCCATTAAGGGAAAATCGACTAGTAGCATCAGGCATCAAACCTTGTCCCTGAGTTGAACGAATAGCTTGACAGAGATTAGTTTTACGGCTGAGGCAATATTCGCACTGACGACATTCTGGAGTATAAAGGGGAATAACGCGATCGCCCCTTTTAACGCTAGTCACGCCAGCCCCAACCTCAACAACGACACCTGCACCTTCATGTCCTAAAATTGCCGGAAACAACCCTTCTGGATCTTTACCAGAAAGAGTATAAGCATCGGTATGACAAACCCCAGTCGCCTTAATTTTGACTAACACCTCCCCGGTTTTTGGCCCCTCAAGTTGAACCGTTTCTATCTTTAACGGTTTACCTGCTTCTAAGGCAACTGCTGCTCTTACATCCATAGTTTGCTCCTCTAGTATTAACAGTAGCCCGGCAATTTTAGGACATGAAGGTGCAGGTGTCG
>Ga0115848_100129_pt1 | contig 22633 bp, 10 predicted proteins | sample InSIn3gowninarea_FD_83862 | JGI IMG/M metagenome (GOLD analysis project Ga0115848, IMG submission 83862) | reverse complement strand
ATGATAGGATACTAATATGGCAAATGGGTGTTTGGGACTACCACCAACCATCGAGGCAGGCTATAAAGCATAGAATAATATGCTAGTTCATTAATCAATCTATATTGGCAATGACCTTCATCAGTCAAAGATCGACTGGGAAAGAACCAAGGGAATCGGCATCAAAGAAACCAGGCAATGACCCACCTCCTGTCTATGATTGGCGGCTATGACCACCTTCTGTACCTCCTGGCAATGACTGACTATGACTGCTGGCGGTAATGTTCTCTGTATGGCATATGATCTTCGAATGTTGAATCGACGTATGTAACGCTTCGTTATTCCTCTCCTTATCAGTCGAGCCCCCTGTCGGGTCCTTGCTTTCCTAACGTCAAGCAAGCACTACGTTCCTTGCACTAGGAAGCGCAAGCCCCTCCGGGACCTTCAATCCATTCGAGGTAGGAGCCTCCTGTGTTCCATAGCGGTAAGTTATGTAGTAACTAAGGTTCCGTAGGGGTAAGCCCCGTCCCGGGGAACGAACATGGGGGCCTTATCCTCTTATCTGGGTATGGTTTTTTAAGGATGACTTATTCCCTGATATAGATATGCACCTTTCAAAATAATAATAACTGGTGCTAGCTTAGCTGCTGGCTCAGATGCTGGAATAACACCTACAGGTGTGCAATCTGGAACAACACCTATAGGTATGCCCAATCTAAGAATCAATAGCCAACTCAAGAGATAAGTCCAAATCCAATAACTTCATAGATGACTCAAAGTACAATCAATGACTATAACCTCGTGAGACAAAAAGTGATAAACTAAACCCTCAATAGATAGAAAGTAATAAACTAAACCTCATGGTACAACTCCTCATATAAAGCTGTATCAGTATGATGTTACGTGACATGAAGAATGCATAATTTAAGAAAATACAATATGTCTTTCTCGTATGAATCGAGAGTAAGCAATTGATTCAATTCTCAGTGATCTAGCAATATAGATTGATTAATGAACTAGCATATTATTCTATGCTTTATAGCCTGCCTCGATGGTTGGTGGTAGTCCCAAACACCCATTTGCCATATTAGTATCCTATCATTGTATTGATCCCTATTAAAGTCTCATCGCATATTGGATCCTCAGATTTTCACCGGGTGGTATGGTTTGGCATAGAAAACATGCTGGGAAATTGGGATTCATTTGACAATTTCTTATATGATTACTCTCTCTATAACCCTAATGATGAGAACCCAATTTTGAGCCCTGAGACTATGTAACCCAACAATGGCTAGCAATCAAGCTACTCCATCCGTTGGTTCCTCTCTGTTTAGTGAACCACCTAATCATATGTTTGTTCCTTGCTTGATCAACTCAGTTGTCTAGTATCATTCATTTCCACTTCTCTATGCCACCTACCTTTCCCTAGTCTTGTGTTAACCTACCTACCCTAACGGATCCGTTGAGTTGAGCGAGAACTAGGAACATTCCACCTGTTTTTATAATGATTTCACAAACCGATAAGACAATACTTAGTTGCAAAGAGTACTACTATGAACGAAAGCTATTTAGTACCCTGTTTGATTAGCAACATAAACCTTTCAACATAAGCCCCCCCTAAACAAAGGATCAGTTCCTTCCATAATGGTATCATCTTACTCCTAGAGTAAGTAGTGAACTAGTAATATACCTTCCCAGTTCGATACACGTTATGGGATTTCAGTAACGTGGATAAAGAGAGTCTAAAGTAAAGTTCCAGCAGCATCCCTTCTACCAGGTCGAGACCTAGAAGTAGATCCAGTAGCAGGGGCAGTAGATCCAGTAGCATATCCAGAAGCAGGTCCAAGCGGAGATTGAAACTGAAAAAGAAACATTAATAACGGTAGGCGTTAGCCCTAATTTCTAATTAAGAACGACGCATATAATATTTGGATAAATAAGATGAAGATCCGAGAAGTGGGCCATCATTATTTACCCCCGTAATAAGAAAGCGTGGAGTTGCCTTCCTATAGATTTCTTAGCTGTGGGCCAGTAAAGCGTAGTTGTTAGCGCCGTAGTGCGACATCCCAGTAAAGCGTAGTTGTTAGTGCCGTAGTGACACAGCCCGGTATAAGTGGGACATCCCGGTAAGTCTATTTATCCAGGAATAGGCTTGCTTATGAGCTTGCTGACGTTGGTGGGATCGTGAAAGGGATATCTTTATACCTAACTCTTTACACTATGAGTCAGGTGAGTCAGGTGAGGCAGGTTACACGTTAGAGCTTACACGTAGAGCAAGCGATGAGGTGAAATTATGATACTCACTTTTGAGGTTCGATATGACATGGTCGGTACTCGATCCAAGTATTGATCCCCAGCATGCGGGTAGCTCCCAATTACCGCATAGCAGATACCGCGGGAGAATAGATGGCTGCCGCTAGCCAATACCGGGGAGAGAGCACACGGTCGATGCCAGCCGAGAGGAGCTGATCCCCAGGATGGAGGTGAGCTACCGATTCCCCATTGACGATAGATACCCGGGAGCACATACCCACCGGAAGGATTATGCATGCAGGCTGTAAAAAAAGAGAAATGCTCTTAAATGCCAATTTTCATAATAAAAACCATCAGGAGAGGACATCTTCTTGGATTTTTCCCATGCACGATCTTACTTACGATGGCACCTGTTTTGATAAGTTGCTGAGCCAATTGTTGTATAATAACATCTATAATGCAAACTTCTAAACGGACCCATCAGGATAGGCGTTACCACCAACAACTGCCCCATCTTACGCGATAGTCGTTCCCACCGGAAACAGGCATCAACACACGCCACATACTCCGGTACGCGACGGCATGGGACAGCATGGCACAGCATGCGACGGCACAGGACGGGACGGTACACAGGGAAGGGCCACCCAATCATAGTCACCCGATCATAGCCGATCAGAGACACCCGATCATAATAGACGCCGAGCATAGCCAACCGACATAGCCCCACTGAATTAGCATAGCCACTGCCCAATGAGCAGAGTCACTGCCTACCAGACGTAGCCACAAATGAGCATAGCAACAAATAGCGTAGCAACAAATTAGCCAGCAAATGAGCAGAACAGTATATAGCATAGCCTAGCGTAGATAAGCATATAGCGTTGCATAGCCTAGCGTAGAGAGGACAGATTAGCCCTTTTTAGCATAGCGTATAGAATAGCCAAGCATTGCGAAGCGTATAGAGCACAGCATCATATATAAAGCTGAGCAAAGAAAGCGTATCAACAGCATATAGAGAGCCAAGCAGAGCGTATAGAATAGCCAAGCATTGCAGAGCATAGACAGACGGAAAGAAGGGCATTGCTGATGGCCGCTAGCCAATACACCGGAGAGATTGTGAGCTGCCGCTAGCCGATACAAAGGAGACCTTCAGATTATTAGCTAACGCTCAGCTAAGACTCAAAGAATGGGTACAACCAGGAATGGGGAATTTCCCTCTCTGTAGATGTTGTGCCCCTCTCTGTAGATGTAGGCAATAAATAACTATAAGGATCAGCCACTAAGGCTCATTGACATGGACTAAGGCTAAAGGCATTCTAAAGTGCTAGTACCTTACTCTACAGTTACTACTCGTAAGCTTGAGCTCTAAGGCTAAGACTAAGGCTAGAGCTAGAGCTATTACCTAAGGCAGTATCTATGGGCTAGTAGTAAGGCTTAAGGCAAGTAACCTTATGGCTTGAACTCTATGGAGCTTACTTTAAGGCTTGAACTCTTAAGGCTTAAGGTAAGGCTTAAGGCTTTAAATGGAACTTAGTGCATGGACTAACTATATAATATAGAACAACAATATCATTTCTATTTCACTACTATGCACTGCTTCGCTACCGCTCAGAACTAATTATCAATCTCATTTCAAACTGAACTACAGCTTAGCGTAAGCTAAAATGGAATAGTGCCTATTTCATTATTGAAAAGGATACAACTTATAGCTTCTTCGCTAGAGCTCTGCTAAGTAAGGCCTCTTTCTTTCTAATAATGGACTTTACCTTACCTTATAGCTTCTTCGCTGGAGCTCAGGGATATGGAACTTACTGCTTAAGGCTTTCACTCTATGGCTTCAGGCAGTCCAGCTTGAACTCCATGGAACTTACTCTAAGGACTAAGGCAAGTAGTCTAAAGTAGTAGTACTTACACTACAGCTAATAGTTATGAGTGCATGTGGACTACAGCTACTCTACAGACTAAGGTACGATATACATATGATACTCGCATCTCTACGTGATACTTGCATCTCTGAGAATCAATCTCTACATCAAGACATTGATATACGATTCTCTCTAGAGCTAGAGCTCGAAAAAGAAATATAGATCTCTAACGAAATATATCTCTAGAAAGATATACATCTCTATACAATACTATCTATCTCTCTATAAAGACATATATCTCTATACAATACTATCTATCTCTATACCAATCTCTATACCAAGATAGAGAAAGATATACAAGAGTGGAAGCGGAAGCGGAATAAAGCTGAGCGGAAGCGGCTTCGCTGCGATCGACTGGGTGGGATACTTGTTGCTTACTTGTCGACTGGGGTGGATACTCCACTGTGGCTTAGAGGCTAATCAAATGGGATTGCTGCTTGGCTAATCGAATGGGGTGGGCCCACTGTGGCTGACTTGGCTACTGGGTGCCATACTCCACAAAGAGCAGAAGCGATATAAACTTAGATATACTTACCACATTAAGCTGGTTTTATTTGCATTGTGTGTAGTAGGCACTATATCAGATAAATGAAATACAGATGTTATGTTCAATCCATCTCTAATCAATCTCTACATCTCTATAATTGCCATGGACTACAGCTTAAGGCATGGGACTAAAGAGAGACGGGCGCCTGGCTAAGGCTTGTCTCTCTAGGCTATAAAAAGGGCTATTACTCTATACAGTCCATAGGGCAGTCCATGGGACTAATGCAATTACGGCAAGCTAGTATAAAGGGCTAAGTTACATGGACTAATGCAATAGACTCTGTAGCAATAGTCAATCATTGTCCGGTCATAGCTTGCTTTGGAAACTACGCTTGGATCCCCGGCTGCTTGAATCCGCTGGCTCTAATACACTGGGATCCGCTACTGACTGGGCTACTCCGCTAATCCACTGGCCTAACTCTAATTGACTTGGATGGGCTAATTGACTCATCGAGCTAATCCACGGGGCTACGCTTATAAACTCTCTAATTCACTTTGCTCCCCGGATGCTCTATTCCAATGGCTCCATTACCTAGGCTACTCCGCTAATACAATGGGAGAGGCTAATCCGCTGATCCAATGGGCCTAATCCATTTGATACTCCTACAGAGACACATAGAGAGACATGTAGAGGTGCACGTAGAGAGAGGCAGGTTACACGTTGGGGTAGGTTACACGTTGAGCTACACGATCGATGCAGGTTCAATTAGATACAATGCTTGAGGTTCGATTACCTTACACAATTAGGTACAATGCACGAGGTTCAATGGATGAGCTTACACAATTAAGGTTACACATTGAGGTTTACACGATGCAGGTTCGATTAGGGAGGTTACACGATGCATGTCGAGTTCGATGGTTGTTTATTGGCGTTGGCATGTTGATTGGTGTTGGCAATGGCGTTGGCAAGGGCAGAGAACGGGCCAACCTACCCGATGGCAAGCTTACCGAGACCAACAATCGTTCCTACAGCTACTAAATCCCCTTTCACTTTATGATACGGAACAATACCGCATGACATGAACGAGGCATTACTTACAATGCACCTGGTGATTAATAATTGAATGGTGTCTCATCACCGAATACCGTGCTCTCAATAAGGTTACTTTCAAGAATCGCTATCCTTTACCATGTATTGAATATCTGCTGGACCCGAAATTTGTGAATAAGTTGGACCTGACTGCGGGATATCACCAAGTGCGCATGAATTCCAGTGATACTTGGAAGACTGCCTTCAAAACCATGTTTTGGTAATACGAATGGTTGGTGATGCACTTTGGGCTTACTAACGCTCCTGCTACCTTCCAGCACCTTCGTAATTCTATTTTCCATCCTCACTTGGGTCGATTTATTGTGATCTACTTGGATGATATCTTTCTTTTAAGTAAGACATGGGATGAGCATCAACAACATGTGCATTTGGTGCCGGAAATGCGACGCACTCAAAAACTGCAGGTGTAGCGCAAGAAGTCCTTCTTCGGACAACAATCCATTCAGTATTTGGTTTTTCTTGTTGATCAAGTTTGGTTTCATTAAGATCCCGCCAAGTTTCAGGCTATTGTAAACTGGCCTGTTCCTACTATAGTAGCAGCTTTGAAAAGCTTTCTTGGGGAACTTTGACAGGAATTCATATTTGACTGTTATCATATAGCACGCCCTCTACATCAGCTATATAATCAGCCCATATTCACGTGGACCAAATCAGTCGATGAGAGTTTTCAAAAGATGAAAGATTCCTCTTCAATTTACTTATTTGCCCCTCAAATAAGTCAAAAAATGGTCGAGCACCTCTTCAATTTACTTATTTGCCCCTCAAATAAGTCAAAAAATGGTCGAGCCCCCTAAAGGGTCCTTACTAGTCGAGCGTGCTTACGCATCCTAAAGGTCCTCTTCAATTTACTTATTGGGTGCCCCTCTCAAATAAGTAACTAAAAGGCGGTGGTCGAGCCCCCTAAAGGGTGATGGCGGCCTCTCGATGGCGGCCTTAACAGTCGAGCACCTAAAGGTCCTTTTGGTCGAGCACCTAAAGGTTCAATTTACTTATTGGGTGGGGGGGCTTATGGTCGAGCCTGCTTGCGCATCCTTAACAGTCGAGCCTGCTTGCGCATTCAATTTACTTATTGGGTGGGGGGGCTTATGGTCGAGCACCTAAAGGTCCTTATCAGTCGAGCCCCCTGTCGGGTCCTTGCACTAGGAAGCGCAAGCCCCTCCGGGTCCTTGCTTTTTTGAAAGCATATCTAATATCTATAAAACATTCCGATTCCAGAACTAGGCTGGGTCAAATACTATACTAAACGTTCGGCTAGGAATGAAGAAGCCGTAAAGCCCCTCGACACCTATAGAGGGAGATTTTAGCATCAAGAACGATATTGATGATCCAAAACTTTTTTGATTTCAAGAAGCAGCAGCCCCTTCTCATTCTTCAGAGTCTGCTAATCGGAGAGCTCATATATATTCCCGATGAAGGGATGAAACCGGTCACCCTCTCTGAAAAAGATGTGAAATGTTTGCTTGTTTTTAAGCGCTGTTGGGCACAGTAGGAGTCGATCTTTGCAAATCGCCATAAAGTTGCTTGGAAGTTTCCATCTCTCTGTCAGGGCCCCGCTCCATTTAGATTAGAGCGAAGAAGTACCTATTGGTCAAGCCAGCTCCCCTTTCTCTATCTTCCCCAATTTTGCAGGCAGGATCGAAGGGGGTCGTTCCCTTCTCCTTATGAGATCTTTCAGAATATCTCCTACATATAGTACCATATGAGTGACCATTGGGATGATCGTCCCCGTTTCAAGTAGAACCGATTCCCCTTCGCAGCCTCCGTGGGCGCCCGATCAAATCACCTGCTAGACTGGCCTCCAAGCTCGATCTCTATGTAGCTATGAGAAACTTTCCATCCGCTTTACCCGTCTACATTTCCGAAAGGTAAGGCCAGGTTAAGAAAGAGAGTAATACCTACGTTTCGGATACGCCTAACCCAACCACATGAATAAACTAGGGCACAGGAACCCAACAATTGGTTGATCGCTCTCCCGCTTCTGCGAGGTTTATAGAACAAAATAACCCTTCCACTTATCTATTTCCAAATCTATGCTTACGATTTGAATAGCCGAACCTTCCATTCCAAAGAAAAGAGTAGATAGGTGCGGATAAGGCAGATAGGGAAAGGGCTTTCTATTTATATAAGAAGCCTGTTGTTTGGCCTGGCTCTTATAGTAGTACTAATGGGCGCACTTTAGAACAAGATCAAAGTAGGCTTCCCTCATTCTATCTAATTAATACGGAATGCCCCCTCTTTCTTATAGGAAAGACTTTCTTCAATAAACAGAACCGCCTTTCTTTGTATTTCGTATACCAACGGATTGATGGGTTTTGCAATAAGGCAGCCAGGTGCATAATTGATTCGGCATGCGCTCTTAGAGAAAGAAGCCTCGGAAAAGATGCAGAAGGAGAGTGGAATGTGAAATAATAAAGGCTAGCAATTTTCATTCTTCATTCTATAGTGTGGTGTGGCCCGCCCTAGGAATTCGACCACGCACTGTGAGTTGGGTGAGCGGTGGGTCTCAGTACCATGGCTTTTAATGGCCTTCGATGCTTGTTCATTTCTTGGGAAGAAGCCCTAACCGGATAAGAGGGAATGTATCCCACGTATAGATAGAAGAGAAGGGTCGGTCCCTATCTTTTTTGTTAATATAAGGGTGCAGGTGCCCCAATGTATCTAATATGGGATTTGGCTGGATCTACACGATACCCATAACCAAAATAGGGCTCCAAGCCGGGCTGCTTCATTCAAGTCTAGGGTCGGGCATTGATGGGTTCCATATTTCTCTTCGACACGGACCAAGACGGGAAAGAAGCTACCAATCTGAAAGACCCAGTGAGCACCTCAGTCAAACAAGATCGATCGCTTCGCTCCCCAATGCCAAGCCGGTCAAGAGAGAGCCTTAGTGAAATAGGCAGCAACTGGATGTTACAAGACCCGAGCAATCACGAGATCGAGTTGTAGTCCACTTCGACTTTCAGTCTCGTTTGTGGATCCTGCGATTAGAATATGAACTTGGTACTGCAACTAAAGTTCCTTCACTCAAGCTGGTTCGTTCACCAGATCTACTTTCTCGACCATTTCAGGGGTAGGCGGCAAGTGCTGCAGTGAGAGATGAGACCCCCTTTCGGGCAGTCTTCGTGCCATATTTTCTATCAGGTTCCCCTCGATCGGTTATATTGAAAATAATCTATCTTTCGAGGGAGAACACCGGTTGACTTAACACGGCAAAGGCGGTTATTTCTTTCTTTCTTTTTTGAGGAAAGGTAGGTTGCTGCCTTCTTATGGCTTGCGCTAAGGAAGTCCAAGGCTTAATCTGAATGGTGAGACGGAACTTAACTTCCACTGCACGGAACCTTCAACCAAGCTGGGAGGACTGATTCAAAGGCTCACCTATTATGGTCACCCACGTCGCTAAGTCTTCCTCAACTCTGATCTTTCTGATCCCACTCCACCGGGGGACTTCTGCTTTATGCCAAAAATGCTGTCTTTTCAATTTACTTATTTGGTGGGGGGGCGGGGGTCGAGCACCTAAAGGTCCTCTTCAATTTACTTATTGGGTGGGGGGGCTTATGGTCGAGCCCCCTAAAGGGTGATGGCGGCCTTATCAGTCGAGCCTGCTTGCGCATCCTTATCAGTCGAGCCCCCTAAAGGGTCCTCCAGTTGAATCGTTTTGTCGGTTCTGGTTCTTCGCCTACCAAATGAAATGGAGACCTCTGAACTCCAGATCTGGCCTTTCCCAATCCTGTCCCCATCCCAGGGCAGCGCTCAGTAGCAACCTCTCTTTGCAACCTATACCTCTCAAGTAGGGTTCTTGCCTTTCCGAGCTAGTTGGAAGCTATGCATCGTGAACTGCAGCGTTCATTGAACCCATTCTTGCTATCCTTGCTACCTATGAAACGAGTCCCTCTTTCATTCACTAAAGAAGACGCAGAGCTAAGAGTCAAGATGCGGGTTCATCTGACGAGCTGGATTTTGAAAGAGTCGGGCACTTATGTTTACTAAACGAACAGGCTCGGTAGTACCTTAACTAAGTTCTTCGAATGGAGGACAAGGGACGGATGAAATTCCCAATGGTATCGAACTGGCTTCTATGATTGCCTTCACATAACTTGAGTAGACGACAGCTGGAAGTCCCTTTTGGTTAATATAGCCGCTTGATTGCTTATTTACTATGAACCAGAATTACTTTCTTTCCTATTTATAACTTCAGATTTGTGTTTGTCGCTGGTTCGATCTCTGGACGTGCATCGGCGGCCCCCTTTCCATTGAGAGTCCTCCTAAGCCGATGGGCTTTACCTGAAAATAAGGTATCGAGACCTACTGACATAGATTAAGCAGCTACTAGATCCCCCGTCTTGTCGAAGAATCAAATACTTCGTTCTCATCGATTGGGATTGACTGTCTTCTTTACTTCGACAGATGTGGTCAACCCCAGCTTGCTTATCTACGGCTGCCATATTCCGTGTAACTTAATGAATTTGATCCAATCCAATAAGCCCGTAAGCGCCGGTACAATATAATTAGAATATCCTATAAAGAGGTGGAATCCTATATCTAGTCTTTCTTCATTTCCTGCATAATCTGATGCTTACTCTTCATTAATTAGAGGGGTGGTCACTCCACTTGAGTCAACCGGCCCCATGTAGGGAAGAGATAGAGCTCTAATAAATCTTTATGCCAAGGATTGCCGGAGTTTCTTATCTTGACCCTTCCCTTGACTCAACCTTCTGATTCATCCCAAGACTCGAGAGATGTTTTTAGAAAGATACAGAAAAGACTTTATATCAAAACGAGATTGAAGTATGTTCCAGGACCGACATCTGTGAAAAAGCCGAACTCACACGTTACCACTGGCGCTATGCTGCCTCCTCGTCATCGTGCAGCACTCCTATAAAGGTGAATATTCAATATACAATTCTTTGAGACTCCCCAAGGGGAACGGGATCATGCAATAAAAGATTACTATCAATTAAGCTGGTACAGCCACTACGTCTATTGTAGTACTACTTTCGCTGCTCTTCTACTCCCTGGCACTCGCCGCATTTCTTTGATCAACGCCGGTTCCGTCACTCCTATCTGCTTTTTCCAGTCCTTCCTTTCCGCCGTTCCGTTGGACCACCCACTCCCCTTCCTTGGTTCTTGGTATATTGGTTCCCGGTCAAAGCCGGTCGTTCGCCGTGAAAGCAAGCAAGATAGGATGAAGACATCCGTCTCGTAAGATGGGTATGAGTCTAGTATATGTACTCAGAGGTCACTTCGACTGGGCTGCCCGCTGACTGAGGTAAGCGATCTGTCTTAAAGAAGAAGATTGGCAGGGTGAAGAATGATTGATTCTATTAGCCAAAGGTGTAGAGTAGTCAGATCAAGGGCTTAGCGCCAGAGAAGAAGCTAGCCAAGATTGGTAAGTCTAGAATAGAAGAAAGAGTGCTTATGACTGACTCCACCAACTCCAAGGAAGAAGGGAAGCAAAGCTTAAATAGAAGTAGATGAAGGGAATAAGGAAGTGCCCCCAGAAGGAAAGGGGAGGAAAATGCCACGGGTTTGCAGACAGCGGTCCCTTTTGTACATTTGCTGAGGTGCGAGATGCGCTTCTTTAGTGCCCCAAGAGAAGAGAGGGCTTTAGGACTGAGACTGAATAGGGGGAAGGCTAGGGGAGCTCTACTGAGTTGGAGAGGGTGGGACGTTAGTTCAGGTTCGAAAGGACAAGGACCAGGATTTTCTTTCCAGGTCGATTGAAGAATCTTTCTTCCTCCTTTTTCAATGCAGCCCTTATCTTATAGTCAGTTCATTGAAGAAAGTACTATGAGATTGGGATAGAAGTAAGGGTAAAGGAAATTCTAATGAAAGTGCTGGCGCTATAGTCAGTCATTCCCCTTTGCCCATGCCTTTTAGGAGTGCCCCTGGTGCTAGGAGAAGAAAGCCAGCTAAGCAACTAATCAAGTAAGCTAGTGACTCATTCAGTCCAAGGGGATATTCTATATTAAGAAAGGGTCAGGGAAGTTCAATAAAGTAAGCCAGGTTCTTTCTCCCACGGGGAAGGTTGTCTTTTAAGCCAGTAGTAAGTAAGCCTATGAGCCTTGGAGGAGTAGGGAAGGTGATTCAAACCTAGCCCTGCGCTGACGAATAAGCTCAGTGCCCTCAAACCCTGCGGATAGAGCTAACATAAGTTTATTACTCCCAAGTGCTAGTTCTGTAGCAAGAGCTAGTCATTCCCACGTGCTATCAAGTAAGGCGAGAAGGTGCCAGAAGTTGCAAAGTAAGCGTAAGTATGCCTTGTAGAAGTAAGGAGGGTTCTTTTGCCACGGGATAAATAGAGGAAGCGCGCTCAGTCCCCAGGATCTTTCATATTCATAAGTCAAGTCAGGTTCTAGAGTCAGCGTTGTAGTCATTCCCTCGTGCTGTATGGGCAAGCAAACCCTGCCTTTGAGTTGTAGGAGTTAGCCTCGTTCCCTACCTACCCTCTTTTCCAGTAGTTAGTAAAACGCTCTCTCAAGTAAGGTAAGGAAGGGGATCCTAAGAGTAAGGATAGGATTGGGATAAACCATCTATCAAGTCAGCCCTACGCTCTAACCAGTGAGTCAGTCAGCCTGCTATCGTACCCCTTTTTCTATCTATACTCTCGTTCGAGTCAGTCATCAGTTTCAGTTCAAAGTTCCCAGGGATGATCGTAAGTAATGGGACAGTAAGCAACCCCTATCTCCCATGCAAGCAAGTAAGCCATAGCTAGAACCCCTGGATAGAGTATGGGAAGAAGAAGCTTTCAAAGGCTAGAGTAAGCAAGGTGATAGTAACCCGCGCGTTAATCTCTTTTGCTAGAGGTTCTGACTTTACTTGAAAAGGAGAATCTAAAGGAAGTAAGGAAGAAAGAGAAAGGGACCTAGCGGGAAAGATTCTACAGACCTTACTCCCACTTATACCCAAGGAAGAAGTGTGATCGCCGTCCGCGAACCTCATACCACGATAGCCAACTCCTCTATTGACGAGAACACCGAAATGCAGAAGCGTCCTTATATTCCCGAAAAGAAAGGAAAGCATTTGCTTGTCCCGCGTAGGGCAAGGAAAAGGACAGAGAGAAGGCAAGCTCTAAGCGTTTGATTCCCACTCTCTAGAGGTTCGAGTTGAGTTTACGCTTTTGAGTTCCATCTAGTGAAACAAAGAAGTGAAGAAGATAAGTTCAGAGGGGAAGGAAGAAGGGTTACTTAATCTCTTTTGCTTCTCATTTAGTTGGCCTATTGAATGCCATAGTATAAGATGTTATCCCCCCTAATCATGAGAAGGAGCAGAAGTTCGTGTAATAAGAGAGCTTAGACGATCTGAGGTTCCCGTCTCTCCGGCTCCATTTCGGTGCACGATTGGAGAGCTCATTGGGCCCGACCGCTTTCTCGCTCTACTATCTTAGACTGCCTTCTGCACATTATCCTAGTTTCAAATCCTTCTGGTGATAGCATGGGATACCGGCAGTGACCTTAGTATGCTTTCTCACTTGGCTATCTCCCGTTAGGATCAGACATAAGGTTCAAGGGAATCGAACCCTTCTCCAGTATCCTATCGCCGGATGCTGATGCTCCCTCTCGCATAAAAGAGATTTCCGTTTCATTATCACATCTCACTTCTTCTCTAAAGCAATTTCACTTGCCAACTCTCAACCCCCGGCACTCCGTCCTGTCTTTGAAGTCTATTGCCTAAACCCTGCGCCAAACGAGAGTCGTGAAATAGAAAGCTTTGTTTTTTCCCTTATTCTCTTTAAACCAACCCTTAAGCCCTTCTTTAAAGCCTAAACAGGACTTCTCCCTATTCTGTTTCGTAGGGAAAGGAAGAAGAGTCAAAACTGAGGCTAAGTACCGGATGAAAGAAGCTCGGCAAAGACTATGACGGAAAGGTTTGGGTATTGGGGTTGGGGGATAAGCCCGAATATGATCGACCAAAAAAGCCAAGGTTCGGAGATTCCTCGCCAAGGTCTGAAGATGCTAAGGGATCTGAAAATGCTATTAAATAGGGAAAGGGGGTAGTTATTCCAGTCTAATAGCATTTCTCTATGCCCTTTCCATTGTAAGCTAAGAAAGTAGACATGCCCTACGCGTGGGAAAGAAACCTAATCGCTACAGGTGAGCATTTCCAGCCAGCTATGCTGCAGTTCTGGTGGAAGGTTTTTTCAGTATTGTAGTTCAGAATAGACCTTCTTAGATTATGTACCCGGGGGTGGTAATGATAAATTGGAACACCTACTACGGACGGCTTTGAATAGTAACTAACTATAAGTGTTTGCGGGGTATTCATGCCATAGCGTATCGGTTCGTCTTGCCGGCCTTACGAACCTATTATTCTTTCCCACCGACACTTCTCTTCTGGCTGTATTTCAGGCTTCAAGCCGGGCCTTATAGCCTGGCCCATGCTATGTCAAGTGTAATTAGGTCCTCTCACTAGCTAAACTCTCAAACCGATACGGAAACATCGGATTATTCATGAATGTCATCTATCCCTCTCTCTAAGGCTTCTTTGAGCTAGCAGGGGTATGGATTTCCGAAACCAACCTCTTAGACTAGACGCCCCCAGACGCTCCCACCTGTTGAAATCCGCTTTCAGAACGTAGGCTGGCCTCTTCGCAACAAGGGAAGTAATCTTTTTTTACGTGTTATTATGATCTGCTGACACGGAAAGTAGCTAAACTCATTTGCCCAGACCCGGATGCGTTTTGGGTCTCAAGGAGGCAATTCTCCGCTTTTTATTGGGTCAACTTACATGTGATCGATCGAGCTAGACTTTATGAATGAGTTTGAGTTGGGCTTACGAGCGAATCACCCTTTCACCTATTCTAGAGTAGTACTAAATACCTAGTCTAGAAAGTCTCTCCCCACTGGCCTTCGCTCTATCCTTCGCACCAGCCTCAGACGCTAATGCCACTAGCTAGCAGACAGCGAAAATCGCCTTCTCTCTCCTATCCCCGCTGGCATGTCAATCAGTAACCTTCCCCCTTTTTATAGAAAAGGAGGGCTCCTGTTGTCTGTTCATTCAAATGGGATATGAAACTAACTGACGTTCTATTGATCGAGCTAAAGCTAAAGCGAAAGCGTTGAATTCGTCGATTCGAGATTAGGGATCAATCAAGAAGGATATTGCGGCTTGGACCGACTTTCCTGTGTGCGCTGCTTACTCCTTGTTTGGTCAGTTGGACCCGCGTAAGTCAATATTTCAGTGATCCTACTCACCCCACAGGAATCACGCAATGCGCTTTCTTCCCCACCATCCCTGCCTGCGAGCCTAGGAGCGCTTAGCTTTGATACTGATGGTAGCATAGCGTATTCGCGTAGAAGACACCGAGGCAAGGAAGGGAGGTAAGAGTAGCAGCGACGGGGACAGAGATAACAGCAGTGGCAAAGAGAGTTTTCGTAGACTCTTCCTTATAGTAAACACCTTACCTTGGCGAGTATAAGTGGAAAAGAGCAGTCGTTACGCCGATGAAAGCCAGAACCCTAGATGCAGAGCAGTCGTAAGGGGCGTTGCGTATGCGTGAGGTGCATCTAGCCTTAACCCTTGGGCCAGTTAAGAGAGTCAGTCTTCTTCAGTATCCCATCTGTCTATTAGTCAAAGCGGAATCACAACTGTCTCACGAAAGAAGGGTCTCCAGCAGTGTATTCATGGTCACTCCAAACATAGGATTTTCGGCATATACCATTGAAGAGTCGCTTTTCCTTTCCGCGTGCAGAGGGGATATCTTGAGTTTAGTATTCATCCGCTAGTGGAAGGCGTCGAAGGTTTAGCCTAGCCCAGAATAACCTCTTGGAGTTGGAGGAATAACCGCAGTTAGGTGCCTAGCCTGGAATGCTTGCAAAGTAGCTAGGCCTGTCCTCGTTCTAGTAGTGGGCAAATCAATCCCCTGCTGTTAGGAAGAATGAATCCGAGAGTGCTAATTCTGCAACTGCATGTGGAAAATCCGGTGCTAGTCTTAGTAAGAATCCCCTGCGCATTCATCTGACTCTATCAATTCCCCTTTTGAATGGACATCGACCTCCTTAGATTAGATTCAAGTAAGGGCATTGGAGCTCTTTGATGTTGATGCTTGAGAAGAACCTGTGGCACTGACCTGACTTTCGGAATAGAATGGCGCTGCAATAAGGACTTTCAGGTTTGAAAGCAGAATTGGACATTGCTGGAACAAGAGAATCCGAGAAGCCAAAAAAGTCATTCTGAGTCTGAGGGAAGTAGTATGACAGTTATTGCTAGCTCTGACTATGCCCAGCCAGGCAAAAAGCAAAAACCTATCCGTCAACCATCTAAGACCGGTTCTGCTTCTATGGCATCTTCTTAGACTATTATCCCTGTCCATTAAGGCAGTTCAGGTTCAGTTCCTTTCCGTTAATTCAATATCTGTCTGTCCTGCGAAATCAACAGGAAATTTTGCAGTTGCTTTAGCAGCTCCGGTAAAGGCGAAAAGAGCTTCGGTTTGGTTGCAGGAAAGAGAGCAGCAGATTCTGGGCATGAATGTGGAGCAGATTCTCGAACAAGATTCTTTCGTCCGAACACCGGATAAGCATTCGATTTGACCTATGTCAGTTGCTCGCATTAGGACAAGAAGAAGAAGGTCCTTAACAAGCCCTTTCCCTGTCCCCGCAAGAGTAACTCTTTCGACGCTTTCTTGACCACGGTCGACAATAGCTCTGACTCCGCTTTTCAAAGAACCTATGAGTGCAAAAACCGGTAATCCCGCATTTCTGCTCTGGGGTAATCCCGAAATACAAGATCAGCCTTCTCGTTTGGGGACATCATTGGCTTCATTCCTATCCCAACTGTCGAATCCAAAGCTAAGCCTAAACCGTCACTCCGCCTTTAACTCGTTTGCAAACAGTATTCAGGAGTGGAATCAGGAATGAAAAGGGATTGACTCTTTGAGGCAAGGGAACTAGTTGCGAGAGATCTGTCTCATGTCATGGCATGGAAAGAAAATAGTCAATGCCGCAGATCGTTTGCGGATGCTAATGTGCTTCAATAGTAGGAGAAAGAGAAAAAGCTCATCATTGATCCGAAAGTGCAAAAGTATTATAACCCCGCATCCTTATCCTATTTATTAATGACATATATAATATATGCTTTTCATCTCCCTCACTCACATCTCTCTGGTCATGTCAGAAATGACATATGCCCAGATCAGTCATCAATCTGGTATGACACATATCTCATTCATGCATAATGACATATATAATTCATGAAATGACATGAATGAAATGACGTAGATAATAGTTCCTCTCCCTCTTCGATCAAGTCACAATGAATACCGTAATGACATATATAATTCATTACCAGCGATCTCATACGAAGAGAAGTGAGAATCGATCTCAGAGTTGGTCGAAATGAATCGATCTCTCTCATTTGCATCATGTCAGATCTAATCATGCTAAGTGCTCAAGCGTAATTACGTATATAACGAATGCATAATGACATATATGCATGAACTCTCTATCGATCGAATCTGGTATGACACATATCTCATTCATGCATAATGAAATATGCCCATAGCAGCATTTTTCGTGAAAGCGTAATGACGTAATGACATATATAATGAGCGTCATTCAATATCTCAAGAATGACTAACGGATACGGGTCGAGGGGAAAGTCAAAGTGCCTTGGTTAGTGAAACACGCCGCCATCGATTTCTCGCTCGACCATAAGGTCCGGCAGGGTGAGGGATTTCTCGCTCATCCATCATATGGGTGAGGACCGACAGGGGCTCGACTGCCAAGGATGCGTAAGCAGGCTCGACCAACGCCTTTTAGTTACTTATTTGAGAGGCAATAAGTCAATTGAACCTTTAGGGTGCGTAAGCACGCTCGACTAATAAGGATGCGTAAGCAGGCTCGACTGATAAGGACCCTTTAGGGGGCTCGACTGATAAGGATGCGCAAGCAGGCTCGACTGATAAGGCCGCCATCACCTTTAGGTGCTCGACCACCGCCTTTTAGTTACTTATTTGCCCCTCAAATAAGTCAAAAAAAAAAGAAGTAAATTGAATGCGCAAGCAGGCTCGACTGGCCGCCATCACCTTTAGGTGCTCGACCACCGCCTTTTAGTTACTTATTTGCCCCTCAAATAAGTCAAAAAAAAAAGAAGTAAATTGAATGCGCAAGCAGGCTCGACTGATAAGGCCGCCATCGAGAGGAGAGGAGAGGAGAGGAACTTTAGTCGCTCTTTGGTTACTTATTTGAGAGGGGGCACCCAATAAGTAAACCCTAACCCTTTAGGGGGCTCACTATTCATATGGTGAGGAGAGGTGCTCGACCAAAAGCCCCCCCACCCAATAAGTAAATTGAAGAGGGTGAGCCTGTCGAACTCTCGACCTATGGGAGAGGTACGTGGGAGGTCCGTTAGGGGCTCGACTGATAAGGAGAGGAAACGAGCAACTCTCTTTTGGGGCCCCTCACCAAATAAGCACCCCATACGAACCCACTCTCCCGACCAAAGAAGGGGGAGGGGCCCCAAAAGGGAGGACCGACAGGGTGCGTAGCACGCTCGACTAATAAGGCCGCCATCGGCTCGACTGATAAGGACCCTTTAGGGGGCTCGACTGATAAGGACCCTTTAGGGGGCTCGACCACCGCCTTTTAGTTACTTATTTGAGACCCAATAAGTAAATTGAAGAGGAGAGGACCGATAGGGGCTCACCATTCCGATGGTGAGGAACTTGAAGAACTAAAAGGCCGCCATCGGCTCGACTGCTAAGGAGAGGATGCGTAAGCATGACTCGACCAACGGGCCGCCATCACCGGTAGGGGCTCGACTGATAAGGAGAGGCCCGGTAGGGACTCACCATTCCGATGGTGAGGCCCGGTAGGGGCTCGACTGTTAACCCCCCCACCCAATAAGTAAACCCTAAATTTCCCATTTTTGCTCAATCACAGGCCGCTCCGTAATTGCTTGATTCTTGGTTGTCCCCATATTCGATTTTATGTATTTACTCATAGTATCGTTGCCCTTGCTCGGTAGTTCCGTAGCAGGTGCTTTCGGACGTTTTCTAGGTTCAGAAGGAACCGCCATAGTAACCACCACGTGCGTTTCATTATCTTCTATCTTCTCCTTGACTGCTTCTCATGAAGTTGCACCGGGAGCTAGTGCTTGCTATCTAAAAATTGCTCCACGGATCTTCTCTGAAATGTTTGATGCTTCTTGGGGCTCCTTTGGCGACCGTGAAGTCACCGGATGAATCGCCGAGTAGATGGATTCGATCCGGACGCTGCAGTTGCTCCGCGGCGATACGGACTCGACTCGCTCTATGGGAACTACCCTGGGCACCATAGCATGTCGGGAATAAGGGGGGGGACATACTGGACGTAAAAACCCCCGGCTGGCTGTGCTGCCCCGCCTTTCGATACACAGTTGAGGATATCACGAACGCTACAGGTGTGGGAGCGATCGATCCCCTGCGGCGAGGAGATCCCACGCACAGGTTGGGGAAGGCGGGCGGCGGCTAAGGGCGGGCCTCGCATATGGGTAGCAAGAGGGCGCTTATGCCCGGGCTTTAGGGGGCCTTATGGGGAAGAGTCCAATAGGGACAGCACACCCCCCACTTCAAGCGCACCTCTGTATCGACTGAATAACTGGAAGAGTATAGTCGGTGGAACCGGTGAACCACGCATTCTGAGCTGGTTGGATGCGTGGGGCAGAGGGCTCGTAGTACACTCAACTATTGATCGATCCCCCTCTTTTTCTACTGACTTTCATAGGGGGGGGGCGAATCAGCGGGAAGGAAGAAGGGGCCCAAGCAGATGCCGTACACTTACTTGAGTGGCAAAGGAAAGCGATAACGAGCCTTTCTTTACTGATTCACTTTGGTAGGTTATAACGCGCGCGAGGGGAAGGTTCAATTTACTTATTGGGTGGGGGGGCTTATGGTCGAGCCTGCTTGCGCATCCTGAAAGGTCAACCCAGTAAGGTCCTGTCCTGATCAACCCTTCTAACTCTTTGAGGGGAAGAAATCATAGTACCTTTCCCTTCTCAAGAAGGGCAGGATACGACTTTCTTCCCCTCAAACGGGACCCTTCGCTATGCTCTTTGAGGGGAAAAAATAGAGGACCGGAGGGGCTCGACCGTTAGCCCCCCCACCCAATAAGTAAATTGAAACTTTAGTTGCTCGACCACCGGGAGAGGGTATAACCCTGGGAAGAAATTCTAGTCAAAACCCTATAGAGGGGGAAGGGGGGGGGATCCTGTTCGGACATACGGTGGTTGTTACCCTTAAGAACCATAATATCAAGTTGGTGAGCCGTGTGATGGGAAACCTCCCCGCACGGTTCGGAGAGCACTTAATTAGAATGTTCCTGGGGGTACCACATCATTGCAAGGGTAACAGAGCTCGATTCGCAGATTGGTTCGACCCGGAATTCACTTCCGACCCTGTGTTTGATAGCCCGACCGTAGTTATGCCAATTGTGGTTACATTCGTAAGTAGCTTGGTCCATCCTCATTCCATTTCATATATGTCCGAGGATCCACATAGCCCTCGATTTATGTGTCATTCATCCATTCTTACTTTTTTTACGCCAATGTCGGTTACCGGAGATAACTTTATTCAATTATTCCCGGGATGGGAGGGAGTAGGTCTCGCTCCATATTCGTCAATTAATTTCCGGTCCACACGACTTAAGGCAGATAAAGCAGCTATCAAAGCTATGCTTGTCAATCGAGTAGGTGATTTTGGATCAGCTCTCGGGATTTTGGGTCGTTTTACTCTCTTTCAAACAGTAGACTCCCCGACCATTTCTGCTCGTGCTAGTGCCTTTTCCGAACCCCAAAATGATTTCATTTTCCGCAATATTAGATTTCATGCCATAACTGTTATTCGTATCTCGCCCTTTATTGGTGCTGTTGGAAAATCCGCACAGATAGGATTGCATACTCGGTCACCCGATGCAACGGAGGGTCCCACTCCAGTATCCGCTCCGATTCATGCAGCTACTATGGTAACAGCAGGCGTTCCCATGATAGCGAGGTGCTCCCCTCTATTTGAATACCCACCCACGGCTTTGATTGTTATTGCTTTTGCAGGGGCTATGACGTCATTCTCCGCGGCAACCACTGGAATATTACAGAACGATTCAAAGAGGGTCATAGCTCATCCAACTTGCAGTCAATTAGGCTATATGATCTTTGCTTGCGGCATTTCCAACTATTCGGTTAGCGTCTCTCATTTAATGAATCACGCTTTTTCCAAAGCATTACTATTCTTGAGTGCAGGTCCAGTGATTCATGCCATGTCGGATGAGCAAGATACGCGCAAGATGGGGGGGCTTGCTTCCTCGTTACCTTTTACCTATGCCATGATGCTCATAGGCAGCCTATCTCTAATTGGATTTCCTTTTCCAACTGGATTTTATTCCAAAGATGTGATCTCAGAGCTCGCTTACACCAAATATACCATCAGTGGTAACTTCGCTTTCTGGTTGGGAAGTGTCTCTGTCTCTTCCACTCCTTATCACTCTTTCCGTTCGCTTTTTCCGACATTTCCAGCACCAACTAATCCATTCGGGCGAGACATCTTACGATGTCATGATGCGCCCATTCCGCAGGCCATTCCTTCAATCTTTCTGGCTTTCGGGAGTCTTTTTGTAGGATACTTGGCCAAAGTGTGACCCGTTAGCCCATAAGTAAGTACTGTGACGAAGCGGCTGTTGCTCACCCAACACGATCATACGAGGTAACAATTCACCCAACACGATCATCCAGGGTGAACAAGAATTGGGGATCGGATGCGGGCGAAATTCCCGCCAATGGCTGAGATGCTCAGTCGACTCTCTCCCCCTTTGTAGGGGGGGTCCGGCAGCCCCTGATTCACGAGTGAGCAGAAAAGGGAGGAGGAAAGAGGCCCTGGTGAACCATCGCAATAAGTGAACAGGTGTAAGCTTTGCTGCCCGACAGTATTCAGTACTGACCACACTGAGGGACAGGCCCTAAAGCGAAGGACGGGAACGTTTCGGGCAGTGTGTTCCAATTTTTGGCCTTGCACCGAACATCCAATGGACCATGGACTAAACGGCCACTGTCTGAAAGGACTATGTCCAGGGTCCCGGCCGCCCCCACAAGGTACATCTTGCGCCTATGGGCCGCTATAACTATCCAAGAATACACTCGGAACTGGAGAAAAAACCCGGTGGACCGCCGAGCTACAAGCGACACAGGAGCAGGATTCCCCAAAAAGCCAGGGCCGTGGGTGGCCAAGAGGGCCCACTTGGAGACTCGGGATCTCATAAATGCGAGAATCAGCTAGTTCTGAGTAGGCTCATGATAGATAATACCCGAACGATACCCTGAACTGGGGAACCAAAGCTAACGCAGGTTACCTTTTTCCCGGCCCTCCCTTCATTTCATCGAGCACCCGTCCATCCTGCCTAAAATGGAAAGAGACATGATGAAAAGGAGCGAAGCCGCTCGACCAAAGGAACTTTAGTTGCTCGACCATCATGTTTCATTAAAGAAAATTTCCAGTTATAGGTTAAGTGAATAGAATGTACATTATGAAAAAACCCTCTCCTCTCCTCTCCCTTATGGTCGAGCACCTAAAGGTGATGGCGGCCTTAACAGTCGAGCCTGCTTGCGCATCCTCTCGATGGCGGCCTTATCAGTCGAGCACCTAAAGGTCCTCTCCTCTTCAATTTACTTATTGGGTGGGGGGGCTTATGGTCGAGCCCCCTAAAGGGTCCTCTCCTCTTCAATTTACTTATTGGGTGGGGGGGCTTATGGTCGAGCCCCCTAAAGGGTCCTTATCAGTCGAGCCCCCTAAAGGGTCCTTAACAGTCGAGCCTGCTTGCGCATTCAATTTACTTCTTTTTTTTTTGACTTATTTGAGGGGCAAATAAGTAACTAAAAGGCGGTGGTCGAGCACCTAAAGGTGATGGCGGCCTTATCAGTCGAG